>Ga0208449_1000046_pt1 | contig 123549 bp, 164 predicted proteins | sample MalvireepMed_s17_FD_184247 | JGI IMG/M metagenome (GOLD analysis project Ga0208449, IMG submission 184247) | Marine viral communities from the Global Malaspina Expedition - Malaspina viral metaG DeepMed_s17 (SPAdes) (version 2) | ecosystem: Environmental > Aquatic > Marine > Oceanic | place...
TTAATATCTAGCTTAAACGTACCCCGGCGTATCTCATCCTTTGTGGTAAGCCTAGCAAAGTTCATAAAGAAGGCTTCATTAATCTTCGTTCCAGTGGCCAAATTACCATCTAGATCAAATCTTCTTAGATTGCCATCGGCATCGTATCCCATAAGTTGCGCAGCCATTTCATTATACATTCGAATCTTGTCAGAGCGATTATATTGAAATGTTGTCCCCGTTGTCCAAGATGAGGACGCATGCCCCGCCGTAATATCGAAAATATGGTTCGCCGACGAACTTGCATGCGGGTAATCGAACACGGATTGGAATAGTCCGTGGCTATAGTTCTTGATGTTTGTCTCAACCAGGTCTTTTACACCACTGCCTTCTTCATATGTGGCAGACACAACCGTCCCTGTAACCGGGATTAGTTCGTATAAGTTTGTTTTAGTTGTTATTTTATCTTGCGCCCCAAGAGGCTTAACAAATGAACCCATTCTTTACCTATCCTATTGCTTTCTTATAAATCTTATCGGTATCGTAAGTTGATAACCTGTCTTTCTACCAACAATCTTAATATTAGTATCTAATGTAAGATACGTAGTCGTACTGATTACTTGTGTGCTTCCTAGCTGTGTAAAATAAAAATTAGAATTTCCACTAATGTTAAGAGTGGGAAATACAGAGAACCTAAGTCTAGTTCCCGGTGGCCCCTTAATGACGGGAGACTTCTCCGACGGGGACAGATTGCTGATCAGATCCGAACCGACAGATATTTTTCCAATTCCATCGGAATTAATAGTCGCAGGCGACGCTCCGCCGGTTTGGCCAACTAATGAACGAACAAATTTAGTATCTACAAATACATTGTAAGAAGTCTCGCTCAGTGAAGCTTGCAGATTATTGGGATCTCCCATATCCGTTTCGATGCCTTGGTGGATTTCAATTAGAGAGTTGGTCGCAGCCTGCGTTGTATGCCCTAAAATAACCCCGGGGTTCTTATCCGCCCCGTCGGATACAAGCTGATTAGAGGTCTCCTCATTGACAGCAACAACAAAATATCCATTATTATTAAAATCACCACCTTGAGTAGAAAGAGACTTCGCAAGCCTAACAACAGGCAAATATACAAACTCAGTGTTTAATAGAGTCATTAACCTATATTTAAGTGCCGTCTTTGAATCAGTGATTGCTTCCAAAATAGGGGTTTTTCTAATGTCAATGTCTTCCGTACCAGGATTGTTATCCGTATTATATAAGGAATAATCGATCTCGTCATCCCCTAAAGAAAAATGTGTAATATTAAAACTTCCATCACCCTTTGCCAATGCTCTTCGTCCCACATCGGTCAAAACGGCGTCGAGGATGATATCCCCGCTGTTATCCAAGAAACCCATTAATTATCTCCTGTAGGCTGTTATAAATAGTTGTTTAAGTATAAATAGTCGCTTCATTTTAATCTCGCCCGGTCCCAACAATCACTAGCTGTTTCCCCTTAGATGTCAGTTCCTTCGGTACAGATGGTTTCAGTTGAATATCCGTATTGATTGAGTCCTTTGTTCTTATCTCTATCCTTGGGAAAGAAATATTTAAGTCAAACTTTTTACCTGAGTTTTTTGAACTTACTCTTATCTTAAATTTCTTACCAAATAGTTCGGGGTTAAACTTTGGAATGTGTTCTCCCGCATTGGCAGCCAACTCTTTAATTTTCTCAACTACTCCTAGAAGATCCTTTTTCTGTTGTTGCTGCTCTTCAAACGTATCAAGTGCCTCAAGAACCTGTAGCGATGGTCCTTCACCCCCTATCAGCCCTCCTCCGGTGATAGTGAGCGCTCCCTGGTCGTACCATGCAGGGACTTCTTCTTCAGCAGAAATAGCATCTATTAGTAGTGAATCATTAATTGTTTGCGCTATAGCAGGGCCTGCTCCCCCCGGCTCGCTCTGAAGCCACTCGACAAATTTAAGAAGAAGAAGATATATTTCACTTGGAGAACCTGAGCCGGGGCCGTTCAATATCGGTGCCGGCCACTGCTCCCCTGCGGCAAATGCTGCAAGCGCCTGCTCCAGTTTCATATGAATTTGTGTTTCTTGCTGCGTTTTCATCCACTGAGCAAAAAAGTCCGATATATTATCAGTTCCACCGCCCACCGGAGCCCCTTGAGAGCCTCCAAGAGAAGCAAACACAGAGAGGTCCCCAAAAAAAGTAGTGGGGTCAGCCACATTAAAGTGCCCTATCGCCGGAACTATTTGTGCAAGTTGTCGGGCCGTCTTATACTTGTTCATGGGAGGAATATAGTATTTGTCGATCGGTAAATGCACAGGGAGCCCCGTATGGGAGCGGCGAGCAATCATTTGCATTGAGCGATGCCATGCTTCACTAATCTTTAGTATTGTTAGTGGCTTAACCAATAAATACACCAAGCCATAATCATCAACTAGCTCGACTTCATATACGATAGTCGGATTTGAAACATTTCCATGGAAATCAACAGAACGAAATGTGTAATAATATTTTGTATTGGGCAAGAGTGTGTCGTCTTCAAATATTAGACTTTCTTGATATTTGGCTACCCCAATTTTTTTACCACTAAAATCAGAATACTTTTCGGGCACGGGAGTTATGCCAGTAGGATCGGGACCTATTCTAAATATTTCGAATCCATAGGTCTCATGGAGTCTATTGGTCACCACCATCCTGGCAGCGCGTTCCGGATCGTTCTCCGTGATTTCGGGATCTATCGTCTCATGGTTTGTTTTAAACAGTAGAAGGCCATTATTGTAGTTTCCTTCCACTCTTGCTCTTTCTCCCAGCCTTCCAAATATTTCAGAGTCTTCGGGTTCAATCGATATCGGAGGTGCAAAATATTCCCCTATTATTTCTTCAAATAATATTAGTATCTTCCCGTTGTTTCCCTTTACCGGAGAGATTTCTACTTTCGGAGTTATCGGAGGATCGTCAAGAACATAAATTTCTGACGTATAAATGGGAACTCGTAAGATTTTGTTTGACGGTTCAGTAACCACCTCAAACTCAAATTTGACAATTCCATCATCCTCTTCCGGTTCAATCTCATGGCACTCAAGCGCATTTAGGAACTGGTAGTACAAGTCTTTAAGAACCAAGACTACCTCTTGCTGGAAAGCCTGATTCGGGTTCATGGCACTGTCGAGAAGAGTGCGGATCTTAACAGCGATCTGATCGTGCATATACGAATAATCCGCGCCTATGGGATTTCCAAATGGCTCATAATCAAAATTTTCGATACCTTTCATGTGCCTCTGCACTGAGGAGTTGATCCTGCCTATCAGGTTTTGCTGGGCGTTTTCCGGGTTTATATTCTCAATATAGTGCTCACCCCATGTCGCTGAGCTAAACGGAGCGGCCATCATCTCATGTATAGATCGAAAAGATCCCACTTGAGCATCAAGCATCTGCACAATCTTTCCCAAATTCTGTTTTCCAGAAATAAGTTGATTATAGGAGTAATTACCCTCCGAGATAAACTCTTTTATCCATGCGGCTCTAGATTGAGATTTTTCTTCCGGGAAGGGTGGTGGATCTAGCGGCAACAGACAAAAGGCCGCCGCAGCGGATAGGAAGCCATCATTAATATTTGTTGCCAGCCCTTCGATTGGACCTTCCGATGCCCAACCTTCTACGAAATCAGGCCATAAACCAATATTACCCGGATTGTCAATCGTTCTCCACCACACAGACTGTGAAGTGGTCGAAGGGTTCTCTACTAAACCCACCAAATAGCGCATAAACCCATTCATCTCGGTCGCAAAGTTTTTAAATTTTCCAGAGCTTAGTTTTATATTCTGTTCGAAAAAGAAAAATCCATTATTGGCCACGTCTTGAAGCTTAGAAAAAGATGTTTTTAATTCTCCAAATAGGGAATTAAGCGCCGGAATTGAGGCTCCAACGCCCTTAATGGTTCCGGCCTCAATATTTCTATATTTATACCTAGTCCCATGGATTAGTTGCCAGGCGAAAATCTTATACCTATAAAACTTTCCATACTTTACCTGAGAATCATAGAACTCTGTATACTGTCTAAATGGCCCCACGGGCAAAAAGATTTTCTGAAGCAGTTTATTGTTCTGATCGTATTTTTGAAGCTCATAAAATAGAGTCTCGTTAAGGGCCAAATCCCCCTTTAAAATCCTCTTAAAGGTTCTAGTGGGAACGCCTTCAAAATCAGAACCGCCCCCTGGGGCTTTTCCATAATATTGCTCTATTTCTTCAGCTATTATCGCTGCGATGTTTTCATTTGCGTCTTTAATATCGGGCATCGTATCTTCTCAACTAAATATAAAATTAGAATATATTCGGAACCCCCCCAAGTAATGGGTTGTCCGTTGCGCTTTCCAAGAGACTAAAAATTGTGTCTTCGTTGAACCAATCCGTAAATACCGGAGAAACGAAGCTTCCTTCGCGTATTACGTCGTACAAAACATTGGAACTCTCCAGGATTCGCGGCCCATGATGAATATAATAATGAGGTACCCCCGATTCAGATCCCTGGATCTTATTGAAAATATGGACAGCCTGCTCTATATTTTCCCAAAAATCAACCACCTCTCCATTAAACTCCAAGTCTTCAAGTATAGCGGAGTACTCCGCCCTATCCGACAATTTCTGTACAAGAGCGGTTATCAGGCTTGTCTGAATATCTCCCCATAGGTATTCCCAACCATTCTGATCCAAAATATCCCATTGGAATGCAAGACCTCCTTCACCAACTATTTTATTAAATAAAGATGGCCACAAATGTTCTTTTGCATCTACTCTTCTGGGGATTCTGAACATCGTATAATACGGTATCGTACTTAATTTGGTATTAAAAAGTGCACTCTCATCAAACATCTTCATATTTGCCGAGGTCCAGTATTGTGCCATCGCCGTCTTATCCGCAAAATCCAGCGTAACTTTAGTATAGTTTTCAGCGTATTGCTTATAATACTCCTTCATCGTTGCCTTCGATATACTATCCGCCGCTTGTATAAACCCATCTAGTGTAATAAATCTATCAAAGTTCGTCTCAGAATCCTTATACGTAGTCTGGTTTAAAAATGGATTGCCATCGTCATCAAAAATAATCTCTTCTAGGTCCTCCGAGACAACATTGTCCGTTGCAACAAGAGACATTAAATATATATTCGGCAACACCTGTTCCGGGATTTCCGGCTTGGTTGCAATCAAGAACTCATAATCATCTAAGAAATAATTGTACCTATCGATTTCATCTATAGGAAACAAATTCGTTATTTCTGGAGCGAATTCAACGTCGTTGTCATCGGGAACTGACGTTGACGGATCAACCTCTCCTATTTCAAACAATATGTCATATGAGCTTCTATCTAAAGGCCTATCAATAAGAAAATTATAATCATCAAATTCTTCATTTGGTCTAAAATTAACCAAGTCCTTGATTAGTTGCTCTACCGTCGGCTGTATGACGATCGGAAAGCCCTTCTCATCAAAAACTGTTACCTCTTCTCCTACAACCGGGGTTTTAAAAAAATCGTACATGTCCGTATAAAAGTTATTTTCTTTTTCATTTATGGGCGTAAATGGCCGATAGTCAAACTTATTCATATCCGGATGGGCAGCTAAATAGGTGACTCTTTCAACTCTCTTAGGCACATCTGGATCGAAATCAGGATCTAGCTCTGTTAGAGGGGCCGCAGGACCCACTTCAATATGCGGAAACCGATTCCGTATATCCTCACTTTCAAATTCCTCAATAAACTCTTGCGGTAGGCCAGGCTCTGACATATCTTCCGAAGCCCTTATAACATTTAGAACAGAAGGCAATTCTGCGTTGTTTTTTCTGTTGGAGTAAGTCTCATGCCCCAGTAGCTCATAATTTGTTCCATGAATGGCAGATAAGTATGCCATTGATTGCGCTTCATCCGCGTTAATAAAATCTTCCCCTAGCTTTGCCGCACTATCGGGTATCTCATACGTTCCATGATAATTTACATTATCCGAACTCCATATTCGGCCAGTATACTTCCTAAACATATCCGCCCCTATAGCCTCTAGAGCAGTCGCCAATCTTCTGTTCTTATAGTGAGAGGAGAACACAAACTGTAGGTTGTTTTCTTTTAAATGCGGCATTAGTATAATTCCTCGGCTATGCCTGAAAGGGCTCCTTCTTCAACAACTGCGTCAGCCGGTAGTTCTGCCACCACTGCTTCCGCCCCTCTCGGGGTGGGAGTTAAAACAGTGTCCAAGGTTGTCACAGACTCTTCCGTACCTTTATATACATAGAAATACTCACTATAAATAGGCAAGTCGGTGTTTTTAACAGGAGGCAAAGAGACCAAACGACACAGCATCCCCTTTCTGCTTCTTAGTGTTGTTAACGCCTCCCGAGTTAAAACGGTCCAGGTGTTACCTCCATCTGTAATTCTATCCAAATACTCAACCCTTACCAGGTTTCTACGTCTAAAAACTACAGACGCAAAATTTGTAAAATTTAATATACCATTTAAATTTGTAAGATGAGGAGGGCTAGCTGTCATGCCTCTTGTTATTTCTCCAAAGTCTACTCTTGATAAATTATTTCTTGAGAAAATCATTGCAATATTTAAATCATTAAATAATTCAAAATCACGATCTCTTTCTATCTTCTTTCTTTTTTGCTTCTCCGACGTAAAGTCTTTAAAAAACTGCCTTGGGTTCATTTTTCCATATAAGTCTTGGGCCGTGGTTTTATTTTGATCTTGCCTTGATAGATTTCCAGGGCTTTGATCAAGCAGATGCTGGTTTGTTCGATCAACAAGCATGCATCCCTGATTCGACATCACTACCTGGATCTCTTCCTGAAGAGAATTTCCCTCTTCAAAGCTTTCATTAACATTATAGTTTATAATCTTTGCCAACGCTAAATTTTCATTCTCGGGGGTGTCATTAAACCCCTGAATAACCTCTCCATCCAAGGCTGTACTAAGGACTGACAGATACCCCTCATTATCACTCCCAGCCAACCTATTCGTCTCATTCGAAAACCTCTCTAGAAGAATATTAGAATCAATCACTGGTTCGGCGTTCCCAGCAACAAAGTTAAAGCCCGAGTTAAACCTATAAGGCACATACTGTTCTTCATAAAGATGCTCAATTACTATCTCATTTAAATTGTTGTTATCAACATAATTACGTTCATTTTTCTCATTTATAACAGATCGATCCTTTTTTAATTTAAACGTCCCCAGGTACTTAGAAATGTTTACTAAGATATTAGCCATTTTCTGCAAGTCGTCAATGCCTAAAATAGTATAAGAATTCATTACATTAATAAAATTCAAGCGCGAATCTCTAATCGGCAAAATTTTTATTATAACGCCCTTAATAAAATTGATTATCTGGTTTAATGATAATTCACTCTCCAGGTCTTTGATCATCTCGTTTCCTATTATTTGAAGTTTATCTCTGTACGCCCCCGATTCTTGTATGTGTTCCAAAACCTGATTCAACAAGAGAACATACTTGTCTGCCTCTTCAACTTTTTTATTTAGGTACTCTTCAAATCTATTTGGTATCGTTAGCTTTATTTTATATCTCCATTTCTCTTCGGGGCCTATTCCATCATAGCTAACTCTTGAATCAATAAAATAAAAAGATTTTGTATGGTGTGGATTGTTATCTAAGTCAATATGAACAAGCTTATTTCCATTGCCCGACAGATCAGACAAGCCCTCTTCGTTGCCATTGAAAATACTTTCAGATACTAAAATCCCTCCTCCCGTTTGAGGGACTCTTTCAACCCCAATTCTAATCCGCATACTGTCCGAAAACAACAAATACTCTCTTAGCAAACTCTCATTTTCCACCAGAGAGTCATAATTTGTATGCTTCCTAAGTAAGTTTTTAATATTAATTGAAAATATTCCTCCGATACTATTAAAATCGGGCATTTTTGATATTTTTAGAGGACTAATCGTTTGTATACTACCGTACAGATCTTCAGCCATTATCGCCGTATCAGAGTCTCCCGGTATAGACGACAGCGGTCCAGTCTTAAATGGCGTCCCAGACGCTCTTAAAAGGTCCATTAGCAGGTTGTTGTTGACAACCTTCGAGGCCGGCTGATGACCGTCAATCGCAGCATAATAATCTTTGCTAAATCGCTGCCTGCCTATGCTACTGTATACAAACGTGCACAAGGCTAAGCTTTCTACCTTGTCCGCCGGGACCGGAAGCCTCACATTCGCCTGGGCCGGGACTTTAAACGTAAACCTGTCAGAAGCGTCGCTCTTTATTTTATACTTAACGAAGTCATTTTTATTAAGAAAGAAAAGGCTCTCCAGAGAGTGATCTTCTATCGAAATATAGTCTTTTACATTGTATCTTGTTAGTTTCCTTTGCCCAGTCCCATGGTGACTTGCGCCCTCCATGAAGCCAACATAGCCATCTTCCGGAGAGGGGCTATTAAAAGTGTGTTCGTGAAATGGAAGCCCCGGCCTGTAAAATTCACCTGTTTCCGTTACAAATAGCAAATATTCTAAGTCATCCAATGTCCGCATGTCAGTTATCTTCGTTACGAAGTTTTGTACTTGTTTATTATTGTACGCCAATACGACCTTCATTCTCAAGTTTTTCACATAGCTTTTATCGAAAATCCAGGGAAGCTTTCTTTTTTTCGGTTGTGAAAAGAACGAAAAAATACAAGACACCGTATGGTCATCTAATATAATTTTTTCAACAATTGATCTAGGGAAACTCATCTCAACATTCCTTCTCTGGTTCTATGTTATCCGGGCTATATACCTGCGTCGGTTTTAGCTTCACAAAACTAGTGTCTATTTGATCATCTACAAAAATATTAAACCAATATTCAACGTAATTAGCACCCAGGTTAAAGGAAGTTTCCCCAAGTACACTCGGATCCGCAAAGAATAATTGCTTATATTCGGGGCATGAATGGCCTTCGTAAGCAAGCGAATCAATAAACGCATCTTGCTCTGACGCTGACGCAGCCGGATTTTTAAGCACATATCCTGCTTTAAGATCCGTAATCTCATCATCCGTCAGATCTTTTTTAATGCAGCCAGATTCATCCACCATGTAGACCTCTATATCCAAGTTCTCTTTTTCAAAGACTCCATTAGTTTCCAATGCAGAGAAAACAAGATCATCGATCCTTTCGAATTCAAAAGTGTCTATGTTTAAAAATGATTTTACCTCTATATCTATCTGTGGTATTTGCTCGTTAATCCCAATCTGGAACGACTCCGCCTGGTTTGGGAAATACGTAACCGCCCCGCTAATTTCATTAGTCAGTAATTTTACATCCCACGCAGGCGCAAAATCAGAATGAAGCGAAGAGTTCCCAAGCCTCGTGGAGCCCTGTAGTCCAAGAAGCCCAAGAGCGGAAAGCGACAACGTTCTGGTTTCGAAATCTCTAACAACAACGCGTTCAAATCTTTGCGTTACGGAGGCCGGCATTCTAAACGCATCTTCTTCGTCGCATTGTATCGGGACTCCCTTAATAGGGTCAAAGCATATCTCTTCTTGTTCGCCTGTTTCTGGTTCTGATCCCGGTGGACCCTCTCCTCCAAGTTCAGGCTCTCCTCCAAAAAAGGGCTTTAATTTCCATACCTCCTCTTGGTAATCCAAGCCTCCATAGTCCCCAACATCATACGTTGATTGATTTAGCGGTGTTTTATGAAAAACTTTCAGCCTGGGTGTCTCAAAAATTCTTTCCGTCGCTTCGCTCTGTTCTTCTAGCTGGAGGCCTCTCTGGGAATTGGAGCTAGTGGCGGACGCATACCTAACATCATAAATTATGTCATCATCGTAAAAAGCATAATAAGCCGGGTCTAGTTTGCCGTCTCGCAATAACCTTTCGCCGTGCTTTGTTAACTTTATGTCCAGTACTTCTTCTTTCCTATTAAAAAATTCCGCCATTACTTTCTACCTCTCGTAACCGATTCAGCTTCCCGCGCTGCCGCCTTCTTCTTTCTTGTCTTTTGTTCTTGTTTCATACCGCAAACTTCCGATTTTTGTTCTTGTTTCTCATCTATCTTCGCTTGAGATTTGGAATCGATTAATATGTTTTGTAGCGGTTTCATCTTGGTTGTTCGCGTATCTTCTCCAAATTTTAGGCTTATCTCAAGTTCCCCTAATTCAATCAAGGAGAAATAATCATAAGGCCAATTATAGGAATATTTAGATGTTAAGTCCTGTCCCACCTCTTGGCCAAATTCAGTTATGGACCGCTTATTCACTATTGCCCTTTGTTTCACCTTGAATATCATCCATCTAATCTCATCCGTAAATTCCATATCATCAAAAGTAGTTAAATCTACAATTGTTTTTTCTTTAATCTCAAAGTTGTCATCCCTTCCAAGGTTAACATTTGTATTTTGCCATATGGCACATAGATCAACCTCTGACAACTCCGTAGAAAACTCAAATACGTGCATAACAACCGGTGAAAACTGGGGATTTCTTGCAAAGTCAAATCTTGGCGGGAATAAGAACTCCCCCAATGCTTCCCGTGTCTGCTCATATAGATGATGATCCTCGCATAAATTAAAAAATAAGATGTCCTGCGTTACCGGATCTATTCTCATCGGAACCGCAACAACCGCCTCTTTGATCTCAAAAGACTCTCTTACCTCGCCAATCCTCTTTCTTCTGTCTTCTCTTGGAATACCAATTGCATCCCATAGAGATTTGGAACCATCATTTGGTTCATCAAGAATCATGAAGACCCCGTTGCTTGTATTCTTAGATGGGACTTCTCCGGCGGTTGTCCATATGCTTGTCTGATTCTTGTGTAACTCAAGTAAGTCTCCAGATGCTCCCGCCGCTTGCAGGTCTCTCAGTACATTGACAAAATTAATGGCGGGCGTCTGCCACTTCGGCCTAATTCTCCAAATTTTATCGCTTGTTTGTGCATCGTCTACAGTTGTTATTCTGTTATCGTCCGTAACCTGTGTGCCTGGATCAACTACAATCTCATCTATATTCAAAGACGCAGTGATGGCCATAAGATCTCTTTGAACATCTGCTAGGGCCGTGACTGTTCCTATCGCGTCCAAAGTTCTCCAATCCTTAAATGTTCTTGTGGAAGTACCCAATACATCATGCACAGTCGGCTTAGAAGATGACGGTATAAATGTTAATTCAACATGATTATTTTCAACGCTATATGCAGATGACTCATCTAATTTGCGAGCCGCTTCAACAAATGAAGGCACAAATGGATTAAATATCTCTCTTAGACCTCCTATATTTGTATAAAGAAAGTTTGGTCCATATCCCCCAACGTTACCACAACTCAAAAAATCATTAGACATTAAAGAAATTCTGCCTTTATAGGTTTCGTTCACTTCAAAAGAATTCCATTTTCTTTCCGCAGGGAATAAAATTTCAGCGCCGCCACCTTCAAGATTCATATACTCAACTTCAGTTTCAAAATTATCTATCGCCTTAGTATACAGAATTGTTCTATGCTCAACTTTTGCTTGTGTAATTGAAGCAGTTGAATTCGTTAAGTATTCCGGGCCCGCCGAATTATCATGCCATCCAGTGCTCCCAAGCGGAAACAAATATGGGATCGGATCTCTAAGAGCCTCAAACGGAAGTCTCCTTAGGCCCGTACCGCCGTTTAGCGTAGCAGAGTACTCTATAAGGTGCGTACCAAAAAGCGAGCCGCTAGTCGGCGCTAGCGCGGCGTTATACGCAACAACCGACGACGTTACTAAAGGATAGTCTACCGCGATTCCAGACTTAATAGAATTCAATAAGATACCCGGAGAAGTAAACGGCTGTATCATCGTTCTAGCTGTCCTCTGGGGACCCGCTAAGGTCACAATATCTTTTATAGAAGAAGATAACATGGAAGACAATTGAAGCACTCTCTCGGCAGGATAAAATCCATCATACGGCTTAAATTTCTTTAGGGCCCTGAACGTTAGGCTTACTTGACTAGTAGGGCCGTAATCACTTGGTGCAAATTGCACCGGATCCGTTAATAAATAAGAACCAAGGAATTCCGGGCCCTTTGTGGTGCTTGCCAAATCACTAAACGCAATATTGAAGGAACCAGTTAAGGTAAACACTATTAAATCTTTTAATACAGAATTACCAATTCCTTGTGCTGGATCAATCTCCGGATTGTCCAAGATCTTGCTAAATGAGAACTCCGGAATCACCGACATGCCCTGGCCGGCTAGTTTGGTATTTCTCTCAAAATCCCTCTCGTTATTATGGTAAGGATTCCTCGATGGGTTATCCGCTATCTCAAGAGAGGGGAGCCTTAGAGGCATTGTAGTGTATATATCCCAATCCTTAATCGCACCAATATTAGTCACATATTGAAGGCGGGTGGCGGCATATGCCGGAGAACCATCAAAAGTTAACAACTCTCCCCTTGTTCCACTCGCAAAGTTATACGTCAAGTTTCCCGTTTCTGCCGTCGCTGTCCCGATGGTCCAATCCGAATCGGCATCCAGCGGCCAAATACTCGACGCCGTAGCAATGCCACACGAGTTAACCTTAGTGGTAGTCGTCCTTGCGTCCCTGCTATCTTTCCAAAATGGTGAAATATATTTTTTTCTAGTCCTTGTTGTATTGCGAAGAGCGTTTACTTCTCTTGGCCAAACTCCTTCTTTATAAATTAAAGAATTAAAAGACTTAACGGGATTTATACCTTCCGGAACTTTTGTATCTGAATACAATTCAAACAACACATCGTGCATAGTTCTCTTATCATAAATACCATCATCTAGTACTTGGTGTGGAGTTAAGTCTTTCTCGGCTGCATGTGTGTACCGATACGTCGCTGGACCTTTCTTTGTTTCAACACTATGCTGGACCGGCCTGTATTTGACGGTTACAACTGAGGACGACAAAAATAGATTTTTTCCATCATTAACCAATCTGTTCTCAGCGCCTATGACAGAATTAACAGAATGAACGTTGTTTCTATTTTGCCACCTTGTTACTGGGTTCTGAGACGACCTGATTTGCTTCCAAATAGGCCATCCAAATGGCCCGTTTCTATTCAACAGCCTTGCGTTGAGTTGATCGCCAAGCACGCCAAATTTTGTGTTTACAAAGGCTTCAGAGCTATCAGTCCCTCCTAGGACGGATGCCGTTACATTAAATGTTTCGACCACTCTAGTATTCAGGCTAGTAAAGTCTACGGGTGCCTGGCCTGTCTTTAGTAATACATTCAAAAAATCAATTCCAGAATGATTTGAATTAACCAAGGAACCCGTTTGATATCCAAGAGGTAGTAGAATTGCGGAGCCCGTAATCCATGTATACTGTGAATCGCTTCTTGGTATAGGATGAATAACAAAGAAATTATCAAATACGCTAGATGTTGCGACTACTCCAAGGGAACTAGACTTAATAACCTTCAGTGGGTTCTGATAAATGCCGTGTATTGAGCCGGTGTCCAATGTAAACTTTTCAGTTTTCGCCGATAAGTTATTACGCAGAACCGTTCTAACAACCAAGTTTCTAAAGTTAAGAGAATTGTATACAGAATATTCGCCCGCATACGTATCCAGGTAACCCTCGCTCATCGTATATTTATCCCCGGGGGAGGAGAACCTTTGGACAAAGACGCTGCGATTATAATTCCCGTCATCCAGCGTTCTCTCGGTCAATCCAGTGGTTCCAAAGCTAGCAGACTGCCCGTTGTTTAAAAATGGCGTCTCGGCGAAAGAAGAGCTTACTACGGCTCTTCCATCCGAAGCAGCCAGATTATTTTCTCTTCGCCCACTAACGATTTGTGCAATCTCGTATGAGGCGCTATAATTTCCCACAGAGTCCGCCGTGGTCTTGATATTGCGAATGCTCAGTGGCCGTTTTATCTTTGGAAATCTCCAAAGTGTTACCGGAGTTGTACCAAACGTTCTTTCAAATGTGGTGCCGTTTGTAAATACGTATCCTTCGCGCCTATCGGTTGCAGCTACTTTATGGTGCCTATGAAAAAACCCACCGACCTTATCAGAAATATAAGGGCTTCCATTCAGAGATGATTCATATGGATTATTTAATTGTGACGCATAGCCGTCCTCATGAAGAGCTACAAGCTCCGTACCTACAGTTGATCCATCGTCGGCAACTATCTCGACATCAACGGTATTATTGGTCTCATAATACGCCCCAGGCGCTATCTTTTGTGTCGTTAACGTCGTGACACCAGCGTTATCCGTAATCACAGTCTCGTACTCTATTCTCTGCTTTCTTTCCGGAAAGCTTGCCTCGTTATCAATCCTCTCCTGGGCGCTTGATGTCGCCGAGGGCGTGGCCACAATTGTATCTCCAAACCGCAGGCCCGTCCAGGCAAAGATGTTCTGATTTCGACGAGCATTTGTACCACCCTTCATATTGGTGACAAAAGCCATGTTCACCGTTGTTCGCCTGCCCAAGTCTACCCTTGCAGAATTTCTAATCGCTTGGCGCGTTGCATCAACCCCAACGTCACCAGACGTAATTTCAGGATCTGCCGCATCCTTTGTAATCCTTAGCGCCGTAATTCCAGCCTTGGACGTCCCATCCGGCGTGACATGAAAATTTCGAACGTCGGCAAAATTAGTTCCGCCTCTATCGTTTTCATTGGAATTTTCTCTATTATCATTATTCGGCCCCTGGGCCGACGAGTTCCCCCCGCCTACAGGAGGCGGAAGTTTTGTAGTATTATTGAAATTGAGATTTGGATTGTCTCTAAGACCATGACCCGTCGGGGCAAATTGCCGTTCGCGAGAAGTTCCCGAGATCATATTCGTATACTTATGCTGATACTTGTTTCTCTCTAGAACATGGCTTTCAATTACCGTTCTAATATCAGAAGAGTGTTCAGCAGAGACAGGGAACAGATCCTGGACCAAGTACGTTATAGACGAATCTAGCCACTTATAATAATTAACAAATTTATCAAAGTCCGGTTGCCTTTCTATCTTTCTAAAGTAAATCTCTCTTAGCTTTTTAAGTTCCTTATATTCGATTCTGTACTTATTGACAGGGTTTCCAATGTAGTTATTAAACTGTTGGATCGTTGAGAACATATGGAGCATTTCTTCCGAAATGAGCCCATACATGCTTGATTCAATAGAGAAGAACATATTTGTGGGCCGAGTTCTCTTGGTAAACGTATTTGGATTTGTCTCTTCAATATTGATTAGATCATAATCATGTAAATTTCCGGGAACATTTAAATCGAGCATTTGATAATACTTCGTTCTAAACAGAGAAGAGCCGGAGTCAAATCCAACGGCGCGGCCCGGATGATACTTATATACGGGCTCAGTCGCAATATTGTCTGGGTTTGTCTGCCCAGGCAACGGAGAGCCGACCCTTTTTAACGACCCCGACGAAATATCAAGGACCTCATTATACTGGCCGAGCGGAGACGTAATAGTAGCCGTACTTCCAGTCAACGCAGTAGCTTCATCAGTTTCCTCAGGATATTCAAAATCCCAATTTAAAACAAGGGAATCCGTTCTTGGAAAAAACTCAGAATATGTTTGATTATCATTAAACACAAAATTGCTATAATACGGAGTTTTAAGGCCGTAATTGAATGGATCCAATATGTGCCGCTTCACCTCATCGTTGTCAACATATGTTTTATAACACCTAAAATTTCTAACCATTACATCAGAAGGCGCTAGAACCGTGCCCGTATGTCCTGTCCTTGTAGCCCCTATATACCCTCTTACAAGGCTCACACTTGATGTGACCGGCGGTGCGTGAAACACTGTCCCTGAGATCTCACGAACAATTTCTCCAGCGTCCATTTGAACTCCGTATAATTCAATATTATACGATCTATCTATGGTAAGTGGGGCACCCGTAACGGGATCCGACGTGGATATAGCCGTGGGCTCCGCGACAAGGGGGCCACCCACATCCGGTATTGAACCACCACCGCCAGGATTAATCCCCGGCTTTTCCGCCGATCCACTTGCAAGATGTGAATTGGATATAGAGGAAGCCGCGTCAACAAGATGTCCCCAGTCATTTCTAGGGCTCCATCTAAGAGCAAAGTTCCAATGTGTGCCTTCATATAGATCAAATATTGAAGACGTAAATGGAGTCGTTGCCAGATCTCCCGTGCCTGTCCCTTCTTTGACAACAAACTTGGCCTTCTTTGATCTTATATCCGGGTTACCAAGATCATCCACCTTAACGGCATATAGGGTTATCCTCTGATCATATTGGCCCGTGTGAGTTGTGAGTGGGGACGGGGATGAGCCCACATTTGTAACGCCAAAAACTGATGCCGATACTTGCGATACCGATATAAAATTTGGATCAAAGAAATCTTTTCTATCTGGAAAAAAGACGCCTGCTTCCCAAGTATGTGAGTTGCCAAAATCAGCAGTACTAAAATTAATATAGGCCTGCGACATATTTGGGGTTTGCTCTCCTCCTAAAATACTCGTAGATGAAGTCGCTTGAAAAATCGTTCCCGTTTGTGCCGTCGAAAAGTCAACAAACCTCTTTCTTTCCGTTGTTATCCTTTCATGATCTTTGAGTTCATATACTCCGTTTTTATTATAAACATTTAACCTGAATACTTCGTCATCAATACCAAAACACCGAAGAACATTCCTTAGTGCCTTTTCGGTCCCCTTTGATTTATATATCGATATGAGATTATTGTGTATATTCTTATAAATAACATTTTTAATATCATGCAGGCTCTTCTCAAAGAGTCGATCTTCATCTCTCCGAAAAAGGGCCTGAACAACATCGGAATCGATAAAGAAATCCGCAGAGTTCATGCCATATGATTGAAGAATAGAATTTAACATTCCCGCAGGGTACGAATTTTGTTTCTCGTAATCTACATGTTTGAGTTTAGACAAAAATTCCGACTGGTGGTACAACTTATCAAAATAGCTCGCTATAACTTGCGTGAGTTTAGTCAGTTCCCCAACGGAACCAGAAGATGTTAAATCTTGTTCATCAAGTATCCATCCTGGTAAATTATTAAGCAGGTACGAGTTGTTTCTAGAATCATGAAGTGTTCCAGACAACTCCTTTTCTTCAATATAATTTATAATATCTCTATGATTTCGATATAAAATCGGATCTTTAAATTCTGGCGTAGAAGACGCACTAGATTCATTAATGGCGGATCCTTCTGAGCGGTGGCTGCCCGTGTCAAGCCCTACCCATCTGCCGTTGGATACTCTCCCCGAATAATCCAACACAACAGAATCGAATGCAGGATTTCCTACAATGCCTTCATTAAATTTATAATATACTCCCAACTTCGTATTGGAAGTATCCGTGTTTGTTCCACCAAAAACATGTGTAAAGTAATTCTTGGCAATATCTTTTGAGTTTCTATAAGTCTTCCAATACCTAAATTCATCAATAGAGCCGGAAAGTTTTCCCCAGCCGATGGCAGCATTGGAATTATTAGGCGGCGCAGCCCTAAGCGCGCCAATATGAGCAATATTGCCACCAGCAGGAGCAATATTAGGATTGCTCATCACCCTTTGGATTTTTGTTCCTGTCGCAACCGACTCATGGTGCCTTCCATCGACATAAAAATCTATATCAATAGTGTCTATTGATCCTGTATCGTTCCTCAGCGCAATCGCATAATGGTGCCAATTATTATCGGCTACCGATGCCGTTCCTATTGCCGCGATTGTATTCTCAGGATTACCAAAGAAAACATCATCATCAGATGAACCAGAGCCAATTATCGCCCTCTGGACGCCGCCTCCCGCTCCGCCGATTACACCAGACATAGCAGTTACCAAGAATGTTGGTGCGCCATGAGGATGGCCACCGCTACTAGTTAACTCAATCAAGAGTCTGCCATGTGCATCGGGATCCGTCTCTCCGTTCCACAAATCAAATATGACTTCTTTCCCGGTTAGGGTGGGAATATATGAATCTTTCTTAAGCCAAAACTCAACAGTCGCGCCACCAAAATCCCCAGTTTTCCAACTGCCACTTAAGTCAAATTTTAGATTTTCTTCTTGAAATGTTCCTGTGTTGTATACGTTGTCAACGTTAGGACCACTTCTAACAGCAATATATTCCTGATCACTAGGACTCCCATATCCTTCGGCCCAGTTTGGATCGGTGGGATCTGTTATTAAGGGTGTCGATAGTGTTCCCCAGCCACCAGCAGCATGGGGAGAAAAGATCGCATACCCTGTCGCCCTGGGGTACTCCTTTTCAAAAACATACTTGTCCAAATACGACGAACTGTTCGCCCACGCTGTTTTCTCAGCCGCAGACCCATCATACGGGTATGTGTTAATGATCCTATCGGTCGAATCCAAAAAATATCTTTTGGCAGACCCAAATCTAGCAAAATTAGATGCCGAAGCATAGTCTATATCCGGAATAAATTCCTTTCTTGATTCTAAAGAATGAAAAACAAAATCTTTGGACTCGACATCGCCTGAAAAAGTCTCCAGCGTAGATTTTTTTATAAATCCTGACTTATGTGACTCTTTTACATTTTTTTCGAATTTGTCTTTAAGAGACACTTAAAATCTCCTACTCTACACGAAATTTAAATCTTTCCGGTTGCTCGTCCTGCTGTTCTCCTGAGCTGATCAGGAAAGATATACCATACGAGTAATTTTTCTCTAATAAAGACATATCAAAATCAAAGTAACTTCCAGAAATATCGTAAGATAGTTTGGTATAATCAAGAACCCTGGTTGATTGCGCCACAGTACTTCCTGTTCCGTATACGATTACAGGATAATTGTCAGCAACTCTATAAATTTTGTAATACATTCTTTCAATAATTTCAGGGGTTTGCTTTGACGTTGCAACACTATACAGGTTAGGATTCCAGTCCTTCCTTCTGGAAAAAACCCTAAACCGAGGTTTTTCATTATCCTTGTACACCGGCTTAAGATTAGAAATTGTTGTGACGTACTCAGAAACAGCGTTAACCACAGTTGTTTTTCTTTTATTTAAATCAATCGAGCCCGTAAAAAATTCCGTATACCCCGTTTGCGTTCTGTCCGCCCACCCAACGTTGGACCATATATCATATACTTTCGAAAGGTTGCTCAGCACTCCAGTAATCGCAAAGGACGCCGTATAGATTCCGGTGGCATAATACCCACCCGTGATTACTTGTCCCGCAGCACTCCCGGTAACACCCCCGCCCTGGGGCAGTAGCAACGCAGAAGACACCGGAGCATTATTTCCTAAGTTGCCGGAAAATAAAGAAACATATATGGGCCCCGTGCCCGCATCAGGAATATCTTGCAGACGACCATCAATATAATTATATAAGTAAATTGTATTCAAGTTTCCTGATTGGTTCGCCAAAGAGCTACTGAAAAAACAATTCCCCCTGCTATCCTGCGTGGAGTCGTCCCACCTAACTTCCAGTGTTGGTCTTCTGTGGAAATATTGGCTGCCTCTAGCGGAGAACATTTTATTAAAGTACGATACGCTACCGGTTTCCAAACTCGACGTAAACATGACCGCCAGACCATTGTTCTCCAAGCCATTGGTAGTGCGAAGCCAGGAATGGGCCAAGGTGGTTATGTTCACTTCTAAGTCTTCCGTACCTTTTTCAAAATATGCGGTATACTGATCATCAAAAGAAGTAAAATCGCCGCCGGAGGCGGTCCAAGGAGTATGATTACTTCCACTCGTAAACGTCTCCGCCGCAAAGCTACCAGCACCAAGCCCTTCTAGGGTGCCAGCATTGATGCCCTTAAAGCTCTGTACTGTGTTCCTTGGTACCGCACCACCAACAGAGCTTGTAAACTGGATAAGGGACACATCAGTTGCGTGAACCGTAGATGCCCAATTCGCGTTCGCATTTACCGCTCCGGCCACAGCAGTCGCTATTGTAGCGGCAGTCGCTCCGGAACTTATATCGACTTCAATTGACACTCCGGTCCCACCTACCGTTGGTTCGGCACTCAAGTTATCAACATCAATCCAGATTTTATACGAGATATTATTTGCATCGTTGAGAAGAAAATACTTGCCCCCAGTATCTCCGGCTGTGTCTGCCACACAATCCAACTGATACGTGCCTGCTCTTTTGGTATCCGTGGCGTTTGCCCAATTGGCAGAATCCTTATCGGAATAATTGAACATATCGAGGCCATTGCCCTCTTCCCAATAAGTGGTAACTGGCTTAACAGATAAATGAAATTGTTTCGGGGTCTGTTGATCGTGCACTACATTATAGAGTCTTAAAAAATACTGTGGTCCGTTTGTAATTGTTCCCGACGGTATTGTTCCTCTAGTAATTAAATCAGATATATCTTGCATCGGAAACTCTAGCAAGATACGACTTAACTCGTTATCTCTAGGAGCGCCGCTTCCAGAGATAACAAACGTTTGTAGGCTATCGGCAGCACCCATGCTGGAACTAACGCCGTTTTTAAGCTTAAAGGAATCACGAGCATTCGTAATTGTTGTATCCTTTGTTGCTGTGAATCTTTTTACTGCCATTATATAACAACGCCCTGTAGGTCTTTTCCGCTTGATAAAAATCTAATTTCCAAAATTATATCTTCCGGCACGTCAATAAATCTACCATCCGACGACAATGCCTCCTCTATGTCAAAGCCTGATGACGTATATCCAGTCCCACTCCTTAGTACTATCTTTACATCCCTAGTATCTACAACAGAATCAAGCGCATTTAGCGTCTTAAATACTTCCGTCACATAAAATGGAGTGCCAATATCTAATTTTTCCCGATATTTTTCTATCAGGGCCTGGTAGCACTGTGTCAGCACATCAAACTTGCTAAACTGCAATGAGCCTATAACTGAAAATTCAATGCCAATGTTTACAATCCGGGCATTCAAAATATCTATAGTGTCATTCATCATCCTATGGGAGTTGATCCATCTTTTTAGATTATTCTTAATATTGATATCCGTCTCAACTAGCGTCTCCGAAGAATTCTCGGAGACGACATAGGCGTTTATGTTTCTTCGTAAAGAATCCGAATCTCGCACAACGTTTACTCTTTTAACAGATCCAAATTTTGGATCCATTCTATAGCACAGCGAGATATAGTCCTGGCGCGTGACCGCTCTATTCTGAGTCGCAAAAGAATCTATCGCCCTTCTCTTCACATCGTCATCGGATAAGATAGGGTTATTATTTAAGATAGATCTTTCATTCGTTATCTCTAGACTCGATCGAACACTGGCTCTTTCGGAGGCAGATGTTCCGCCGTTTAAAAAGTCCATTAAAAAATTTCCCACTGTGCTTAATCTGCCCACCGGAACGTTGATAATGGGCCTGGGATTATACCTGTACGTAACAGATAGAGTCGTATTACTAGGTGCGACTCCAAACTTATCACTATTGGTGATTCTTGCAGGATCGAAGCTATCATCTTTGACATAGTTTTTCCCAAATACATCTAACACTATATTTCTCGGATTTTCTATTTTGTCCGGTGAGCCATATCCAAATATTACTGACGTTAAAGAGTCCTCTCGGTCTACAATAAATCTTCTTGGGACGTTAACTTCCCTCATTAGATAAGGAACCAACCTGTTGTTTACAGAGTTGGTATTTCTAACCGATCTATATACAATATTCTGGCTCAAAAAATCTACTTCGAAATATTCGTTTCCTTCAGAGTCTTCGATCTTTATAATTTCAGTCGCATTCGGTCTGCTAAGTGTCAATCTTAGGAAGTCTTCTTGTGCCTCTACCACAAACGAATCCGTCTGTAGGTTCCCCCCTACAACCTGCCCAAAGGCCTTCAGGGCGTATCTTGTAACCACCCCGGTGGTTCCGTCTTGTGAGTCTACAACGGTCAACAAGTCTTTTTGTCGAAAATCAACATCTTCTGCTAGCGTAAATAACGTGCCATCCGCCGCATTAAATGTTGCGCCCTGCCTTAGAGAAGGTAGGTAGTTCAGGTCTGGTCCGTTTCCATCTGCATTCGCTTGGACACTTATATAAAACGCCGCCGTTCCAAACGGTTTAGTGGAGCCTCCTAACCTAAACCCAAATTGCTTTGCCAACTTTAAAATATTTTTTCTTTCAATCGCCGTAGACAAAAACGATTCATTTGCTTGATAATCTACATGCCAAGATAAAACATCTCCCACATAAGCGACAAGATCAAGCATCATAGCGCCAAAGGAAGCTTCGTTAAAGTCTTGAAATGTATCCGGATAATATTTTTTAGCATACTCCGTCAATTCATTTTTAATAGAAGCAAAATCCCTATTGGTATATTTTATAATCGGCTTTGCCATTAAACGACTCCTCCAATAAGTTTTGTATCAACAACGATAGTATCGCTAACTCCAAAGTTAGAAATCGAATAGACTATTTCCATCCTAAGCATGTTCAGAGGCAAGGTCGGCAATTCATCACGAGTAGTGAATGTAATTTCTTTCAGGTTTATAAACGGCATATATTTTTTAACTTGTGAATAAGATTCTCTTTCAATTTTATTTGCCACTTCGGAGTTAAAATTTTCAAATAAAAAATTCCTAAGCCCTACGCCAAAAGAAGGAAGCATTACTCGCTCTCCCTTGGATGTTAAAAATAAATTTTTAATATTTTGTTTTATTGCGTCACGAAGCGTCTTGTTAAGCCTATACGGACCGTCAATCGGATCATAACGAAGCGGTAATGCTGGTGATATTCCTGAAGCCATTAAAGTTCCTCTAAATAATTATTACGACAAATGATTTATGACCTAAGTTCTTTAGGTCTCAAACGACTCATTGGACCAGTCGGGCGGCCTAGTTATCGGCTTCGTTAGATTATGGAGAATAACGGTCATCTTTGATATCATCGTGGACAAATCCGCATAATTACCAGATATCTTAGATACGCTCTCAAGAGTTTTTGACCTTTCTAAGAAAAACGCCCCGTAAGACATTGAAACCAATTGCAGGGGAATAACATACCTAAAGAAGTACTTGAACTCATCCGTCTCTATAAGCCTTTTCTTTAGCAATGGGTTATAGTTGTCCAGCCCGATTAATATACTCTTGTTTTCTACATCTCCAGCGCAAGACTTATTGAACAAAGAATAAAATTTAAAGAACTTCTCCTTAATAGAATAAAAATCCCTAACCGCCTCCCCGGCGTAGAATAGGTGGTAGCCATATGATCTATTTATATTTTTATCGCCAAACGTATGGAGAGCCAGTATTGCCCACTGCATCCTCTCCAGCCAGTACGTTTTGTACTCTCGCAATGAAGGCGTGTCCGCAAACCAAGGTAAGCTTTCAGGATAAATCGAAAGGTGAGGATCATCGGAGTGTAGGCTGGTGGGCGTTTCCCCCAATAAACAATTAAAAAACGCAGGCGGCAAAACGTCGGTCCTAAGATCTTTTGTCATGTCCTGCTTAGGGAAAAGATCCCAATAAGCCTGTATGTAGGAATTTATTTGTATGATGCTATAGTGGTAGCTCTCATCGTCATCGCTAAGAAAAGCACCTGTGGTCTGTTTTAATGCCGGCCAATCATTCCATTTCCCACTTTCAAATTCTAAGCTTGCGCGTCTTTTTAAAAATCCGAGAGGGCCTATATATGCACTCTGTTTGTTATTGCCAAATTTTCCACTCATAGGCGGCCCCTCTACAAAATTAAAAAGTTGCGGCGTCCATGGGCTTGCGCCGGGTGCCGTCGCTCCTTCTCCAACATCGCCGTCCCCTTCCAAAACCCTACAAAAGTGTACCTCATAATCAATAAACATAGTAGCGATTTTATCAAGAGCGTTCTTCAAGTTTGCTCTATCATATGCCAAAATATTGATGGACTTAAGCTTGTCTTGTTCATTTTCCAGTAGCTTTTTTACTTCCCGTATATCCTCGGAGAGCCTTAGTGTGTTTAACCACCCATATCCATCATGAGACGGGCCAACATCCATTATATCTCCTGTTTTTCTATTTTCCATTGTCCAGTTATGTATGACATTGGCCTTATCTCGTGCAAAACCACCACTAAACTCACCGCCACCAAACGGACCGTCGGGAACATCTTCCGGAGGCGTAGTGCCATCGCCATAAAAAGTTAGTTCTTCGGTGGTTAACCGCGCCCCTTTCATGTGATCAACTGTTATGTCGGCCCCTAAATTTTGCGTAATTGTTGGAACCTTTCCAGGTATCCAAGTCCCAAGTGTTTTCCAGCCCTCCAGCGCAACGTAATAATCTACTTGTGGAAAAAAGGTCTTCTTGGTGAAGCCATCGACCACCGCCGGAACTCCCGTTACATTTTTCTTTTCTTGTGCATAATTTTTTTCTGTCAACTCGTTCCATAATATTTTCTTATTACCATCAGTCTTAAAAATTATTTTATATAATTCATCGTCGACAATCATCTCCGCTTCGCCATCGGGCGTATCTAAAAGAAACGTGTGATCCTCATTGAGACCACTAACACTATCAAGAGAGTCGGGCCCACTATCCCCGGCCGTTAGCCTAGGGTTCTCATTTCTTAAATGATTAAAAATAGATTTGCCATTCGGCGTTACAAATTCATCAATGTTTTTGTTTTCATTCCAATAAGTAAACAAGTTCTCTCCGGCTTCTATAAGCTCTTCAAACGTTCCCCCCTGTAGATCGCTCTCTAGAATCGTTGTCCTGGCGATTTCAATCGGATGATAAATGATCAAGGCGTCCTCGTGTTTCTGAAAGAGGTCGCTCGTCTCCTCTATATTGTCATCTAAAAACCCGGACAACTCGGCAGTCTCATCCAAGGGTTCCTCTGGCATCCACCTTGGCTTCACTAATTCCATTCTAAAATATTCTTTATTTCTCATCGCGTGTTGCCAGGTCTTTTCTGTAAAATGGCCCCACGGAGATGAGCCAAAGCTTACTTTTATAGGGTTTTTAAGTTTTTTATCAATTATGGTTATAATGTTCTCGTTGATTTCACTTATAAGAACCTGCTTTTTTTCTAGAGTATCCGCTCCATCGAGTTCAAGTACAAGATCGCTTAACTCAGAAAAATCATCGCCGTCAAGAGCAACTTCTGATCCAACGAACGATTCATATTCTTTTTTACAATCTACCGTCTCTGCTCCATCCAGCACAGAGTTTAAGGTTGGTGAAACAGCCATTAGGCGCAATCCGACAGCGGCCGTTGAGACCAATTTTTGATCAGTGTCACTAATTGCAGGATCGGGCGCAAGGTATACCGTAAACTTCCCATCTTCCTCCGTGGTATAGGCATTGTTTACAAAATAATCAAAATTTATTACCCATTTTTGACCATCTTCAAACTCAACATCAATAAACCTCTCCAGATAGAAGGTTCTTCTGAAGAACGGGATTAAATCCTTGGTAACCCACCCCTTGTCCTTGATAACGGAGTCGTCAAGATCCTCGTCGTCACTCCAGTATCCTCCCCCGTCATCATCTTTCCATCCGTATTCCAAGGGCCCATACGCGCCCTTTCTATCTACTATATAATGCGTATTCGGGGCGACTTGATGGAGTATACCACTCTTGGCAAAACTTTCTTGAATCATCGAGTTGTACGATATTTTATCATTGGCTCTTCCAAATGTGGAATTAATTATATCATTCGGAACACTTACATCACCATCAAGAATCTTATACGATGGATAAAATGTATACGGAGAATCTATAATTGCAAGGTGTTCTATGAGCAGTTCATCAATGTCAAAATTGAACGGTGCGTCCCACTCAAACAATTCTCCTATTGCGCTATTGATCAAAGACTCAGTTTCTTTCGCAAATCTTTTTCCAACTCCAGAAATGTTGTCTAAGACAATTTTTGTCTCCTCCATGATTATATCTTGGATGCTTTCTTCTATGCTAAGATATTCATAAAATATTTTTAAGAGTCCGGGCTCCGTTGCCATCAACATTTCTTCAATTGTTTTTGCTATTATTGATGCAAAAAAAGACCCGCCCTCATTATTAGGAGTTAGATCCGAATGGAGCAGGAATTGAAATGAGGCCGATATTTTCTCCAGTGCAAGGATCCTTGCCTTAACTCGTAACAAACCTATAATATTATGTTTTTTATGATTATTTGCAGTTTCAAGTGGGTTCATTTTATTCCTTCTTTAGTTTTAGCAACTCATTTCTTAATTTATCAAAAACACTCGACTTAATAGAAGATATATCAAGTAGGTCTTTCCAGACATCCTCTTCAAAGATCTTCTTTCTTAAGCTGTTTATTTTTGTATAATGTGGATTCATATAATAAGACTCTTGCATATAAAACGGTTCAAACTTATATGACTCTTCTAACAAGCACATTTCCGTTTGCACATATTTATCCGGTTTTATTCCTATCGAATAATTGTACCTTTGGGCCCTCATGATAGGGTTTCTCATCCACATAAATACCCTTATATTATTCGGTACTTCCTCGCCATTATTGTCCTCCTTAAAGAGGCTCCCGTCGTCACTCCCTTTAAGCGCTAACGCCGCGCTATGAATACCGGCCTTCTCCGTCCCTCCGGGCAAGGTCGCCGCAAATGGGTCAAATTGAACTTGTACATAGTTGTTAAACTCATTTGTTAGGTCAATGGCGCTCTGGGCTTCTACATCAATATAATTTTCCTTATATGGGGTAATAAACATCAACAAGGAGCCACAAACCCATTCTTCAAACGGGACCTCTTCATCATCATAATAAATATTTCTGCCGTATAGCTTATCAAAAAACCCTTCCTTAGATCCACCAGGATCTTCCGCGTCGGTCCTAACTAGTGGGGTGTTGCCCTCGCCATTTGTATCGTTTAATTCAGCAGTCCCAAACTGGGCTATCATCTTATCAGTGTACCACTGCCTAAATGTTTTAAACGGGGACCTGCATTGCAACTCTTCCGGCAATACTCCGGCAAATTTCTCCGTTGTTTCAATTTTCCCTTCCGCCGGCTCGCCAAAGACCGGATCGACGTTATCTCTAATGATCTCCAGTTCGTATTCTACTTTTCCAGGGAGAAAAATATTCGTTTCGCTCGTTGTTTTAATAGTATCAGGATACTCCCTAAGCGGCTTCCAGTCGCCAAAATATTTGTCTTGCTCTATCTCCGACCCTAGTTTCGAAGCAAGGTCAACAAATCTACTATATTTGTACTCTTCATCCGTAAGCCTTCCATCTTTCCAGATAGGGGGCCTATTAAGAATGCCCAAGATATCTTTCGTAAGCACTACTTTTAATTTTGGCTCATCCCGAAGCAATTCAAAAGAATAAGTGGGATCAAAAATTTCCGCGTCTCCTACATCTTGATACTTTTTCGCATGTTGATACTTGTAGCTCGTAATTTCCCCTTGGTTATTTTTTTCAAAAATGAACCCTGCGCCACTTTTTCTTCTTGGGTTTTGACCTTTTGAATCCCAGGAGTATGCGGGCTGGTAGGCTCTTGGAAGTTTCCCATCAAGCTCCCACTCGTTAGCCTCTTTTCCAAAGTCTAGATAGTCAATCCCCTCGGGGGCATTGTATTCTAAATAAAAATTGCCTCCACGTTGAAATCTAGATAGCCATCCATACGCAAGATAGCCTCCAATTACCGGAAAAAGTAAATTTGCACCAAGTGATCCCCAAGACACCCATGGATTATAATAAGTCCTTCTTAACTCTGCGGAACTCCTAATGAAGTCCTTCTTCATCTGGTCCGCATCTCCCCTCTCTATTGTCTTTGATAGGCCAGATAGCGCCGAGGCACCACTGCCTCCCGTTAGAGTTACCGCACTCGTAAGTCTTCCTTGTCCAATCATCCCCAGAAGCCCATAGCCCGCATAGGACATTGCAGACGAAGGATTGTCGCTAGAAGCGGCTTCCAGGGGCAGGCCATAAGATAGGCATTTTTCGTAGATAGAAGTGTCGCACAGTTTGTATATTGGAGATAATATCCTCATTTCTGTTATTTCTGCCCTATTGAAACCAAGAGAGAGAAATACTTCATAATCTTCTTCGGCTTTCACATCAAAGTCGGGTTGGTACGCTCTCCAGAGGGCCGCTTGACTCATATCTCCTAGTAATTCAGAAAAATTAGACTCCTCTTTAGATCTTAGCGTGGTTATAAACTGCGTGTCAATCGAATCAAACAAGAAATTCAATGCCGCCGAGGCGGTTTCTTGGACAAGAGGGATTTCATTCGCGTTAAAAAGAAGCCTAATTATATCAAAAACAGTTATAGGTGTATCAAATTTATCGCAAATATCCGTAATAGTATCAACAACTTTCTGTGTTTCTAATTCAATCTGCTCCTGTGCCTCAGCGGGCAGATCACTATAAAAGGCGGTGGCTTGATCAAACTTATCAACCGGATCACAGTCTTCAGGATGTTCGTCTTCTCGGAGTTCAAAGTCTTCATCTGCCAATACGGTCCCAGCGGCCTTGAATAACAATTCGGCCTCTCTTGAAGATAGCGGTATTTTGAACTCTTCAATAATAAAATCTAGAGTCTGCCTAATTGATCTTGATGTGTCTCCCTTGAATAGCCTGTGGAGATTTTCTCTGCTGAATGTTATATCAACCGCTTGCACAAGCTTTCTATACTCGTCTACAGAAATATCAAATCCAAAATTTTCAATATTAGATGTTACAAAATCATCAAAATTTTGAATAGCATCCTTTGATAAGGTAGATAAGGCAAAAATCCCTCCTTCAACTTCCGCTACATTCTTTCTAAATCTCGCGTCATCGCTCAAGAGTGCCAGTGTGCTCATTGCACCAATATTTCCAATCTTTTGTCCAGCAGACCCACAATCCAATGCAAAAAACTCATCAATCTTGTCCAAGCTTAAATCGCACGTATCAAGACCAAGCTGTTTGAGCAGAAAGTTTATTAACAAATAAACAGCCGATATTATCGCAAACATGATCAGCTTCTTTAAAAGCCTTTCGATCTTTAGCGGATCTAAAATATTTTCGAATCTCAGATTCTTGAGATAAACAACAAACTGCTTAATCAGGTTAACTGTTGCCTCTATTTGGTTTACACTGTCTGCTATTTGACACACAAGGTACTTTTTAAAATCTTCCGTACCAAAAATACATTTTATAACATCGTTTCTTTCAAGAAGACTATCCGGGATGGCCTCCAATGTTAGTTTCGCCACAACCATGACGATTACCTTCCAGTCGAGCTTGTTAACCATCCTATCATATAAAGTATCAAGAATGCCGGCTGGATCTGTTATAAAGTTGGTCGCTTCGAGCAAGTCGTCAAGGCAGCGTCCTCCTTGCCCACCAAGACCAAGCTTGCTTAAGAGATCTTTGTTCCTTGAGGCGTAATTAAAGGCCTTGTACGCATCTTTTAAAGGTATCCCCTTGTCTGTAGCATATGTGGTTATCTGTTCTTTCTTTGCTAGTGCATCTTTTGAAGTCTCAAAAGCGGGCTCCTGCTGCCCGAAAACCGTCCAGTCCTGCGCAAATCCCAGGGCTTCTAGTTCCGGTGTCGCCCAGACTGCGCTCAAAAGCTCGGTGGTTTCTTTGGGCAACCCAAGTTGCTCTAAGGCAGTATTCTTACCAGATAGGATACTGTTGAACTTGTCCATATTTTCACTAACGCCCGCAACAAAGCCGGCAACATGATCTCTTTCCTCTTGTTGCGCCTCTGCCTTAGATGCAAATTCAGCAGTGTGCAGAGTTATCACCTTTGTGACAGGAAGAAGAACTTGCTGGTTCGATACGCCCTCCACCTTTTGTGGAGATTTGACTAAGAGTGAGTCATTTTTAAAAAAAGATTTCGGATGAGCAACATCGCCAGGATCCTTATATATACTAAGGATCACCCCAAGCGTATCAGTAAACTTTTTTGATATACCAATAGTCAACTCTTCGTTTATTCCCTCATCGACCGGCGCATACCCTATAATTTCTGACGCGCTTTTTGCGACGATCCATCCTCTACTCGTACTTGAGCACCTAGCAACCCTAATCGCCGGTCCAAGGGGATTAATTATTTGCGGGGAATCAGCATCAATGGCAGACGCCCCTTCGAGTCCCAAAATCTCATTCGCGTCAATAGCAAATAGGAACCTATAGATTCTAAATCCAGCGATCTTAATGGGTTCCACATATATCGCTGGATTCCCCGTGGACTCATCATTTGGTATTGTTAGGAACACTTGCGCATTAGGATCTCTTTGAAACCTATCTAATATGTTATCAAGTGCTTTTTTTCGTGCCTTGTCGGTTGTTTTATCTTTATCAACAGAGCCGCCCTGCGTTAGAACAGCCGTTACTTTTACAGTCGTGAATACAAAATTTTTATCGGTCGTATACCAAATCTTGTCTTCATTATTCCGCCAGTCTATCGTATCAATCGCGGTATCTATGTAATATACAATATCGTTCATTTTAATTTGTGTTATTATGCCTGCTGCATATATAGTCCCTACTCCCAGGCGATAAGTATGCCACTCTCGAAGTTTCACAATTAACTTTTGTGGTTACCTCATCAAATATAACTAAGACGTCCTCAAATAGCGCCTGCAACTCGGCCAGGGCCAGTTCTACGCTGGCTGCCGCTATCTTACCGGGGCCGACCGGGTTGGGGATGACCGCATGCGTATGTGCACCCACAACACTGGCCACTGCGACGTTTGTTCTCACTATCTGCGCCACCGTGGATGTTAGCTTCAATATTAAATCGTATATTTCATCCAAAGCGCTTACGAGATTTTTGCCTTTGGCGAGAGGCTGGAGGCCTCCGCTATCATTGCCAGCAATTAAATCTATGCCTAGGGTCTTAATATTCCCTCTGCTGTCCCCCGTGGTATAATTTGTAATCTTTGTGACTAACTTAATTCCTTCACTAGCCATAATTCTAACATTGTCTGCTTTCATGGCGACAACGGATTTGCCTCTTCTTGAGCCAATGCTTCCCGGGGCTACTGCAAAGTTATCATCCACGTCACTTTTTTGACTAATATATAGGCGCGCAGCGTCACTCGAAAAACTAGGATGGTATCCAACCTCATCTAACACTTTTTCGGGGTCTACTTTTCTGGGGGCGACCCCGCCACGTCCAACAACTAGATCGATCGTTGCACAGGCCCGGTCCCCCTCTCCTCCATAACCTGTTCCATATCCAGCAGGTCTATCTCGTCCCAAAACTATCCAAGAGTTTAAATTATTCGTGATAGTTAAATCTGCCTCGGCCTCAAAGTATAGAGGATGGACGATCTTTGAAGAATACGTACACCCAGTACCTTCATTTGGATCGTCGTGACCAGCAAGTTGTCGCCTTCTAAGTTCCTCTCCTTTCTCCGGAGAGTGCGTCAATGGATCATATTCTACGACAAAATGTTTTGCCATGTCACGGCCTCCCGATAGTTATTCAAATCCCAAAGTTAAATTAGATGGGTTATGAATAGATGTAGTCGGGTTAGAACCGGCCTTTTTTACCAAAGCCCCACCGCTCTTTTCGTCTATCTTCGGATATGGGTTTGCTCTTGCCAATAAACGATTATACCTCCCGCCATTAGGCAGGGCATTTATATCATAAAAGCTTATTTCTATTAAACTACCTATGGGCGGAATTGGCAAATTGGCACTCTTCGAAGCAATGAACGTGGGAAGCTGGGCAATAGCTCGCTGATCTTTCGGTCCCGTCGGCATGGGGCTGGGCCAAACACTAATGCCATCCCCTTCCGGATACGCCGCAATCTCTATAAATTGATCATCGGTCTGGCCAGTCTGGGTAAGCGCCTCGATATGAACAGCGTGCTTGCCTGTTCTTGCCGTTAACTTCGACACAGTATTAACATCGAAAACACGGGCCATGAACACACTTCTTCCCTCAAGCGTATCATGTTGGTGCGTGAACTTCATCACCTTTCCAAGGTTACGAAGCGCCTTGTCCATACTTGGAAAGCCGCCAGGATCTAGATATAGTGGTTTATTGTGATTTCCTATCCCCATCTAATCTTGTCCCTCCAGATCCTCATATAGGGCCTCTTTTTCTTCTTTTGATAATGTTCTTGATTCTTTTGTCGTATTTTTATTTAATATGCCTACAATTTTAACTAGTTGTTCATTGGATCTTTGCAGTGTTTCAACAAACTTTGCAGCCGTCGTACCCAGCGCGCCATAGTCATGCGGTTGCCCCTGGAGGACTTCCTCCAGGCCAGTCAAGAGCTTCGACGTCCTCTGACGGTCGTTCTCAATATTTTTTAGCGCTTTTTCAAGCAGTTCTTCTGTGTTTTCACTCATATACGTATTCTCCTAATAATTAGAAAACACTATACTTTTCCCTCGTTCCAGCCTCTTTTAAATTCATAATATCGCTGCTTTATTTTTTTTAAGCTATTTGTTATTTGTTTAGTGTTAAGGCCAGTTATTTCTCTTATGTAGAGATAAATGGCTTTTTTATTGAAGATTTCTATATTTTCAATATTGCCAAAAAGGGTTTCTATAGCATATAAAACCTTTAAATCATTTCCCTTGTAGTGCCTCTTCCAGGCCCCTATATTTTCTAATAAATTAGACCACAACTCAAACTGTTCCCTGTCCCGTATATAGCCATTGTATATTATAGTTTTTTCAGTATGACGGGCTTGGCTTTTTGTAATGTCGTCCAGATCCTCTACTCGCACCTCCGTGAACCTTTTCTTGTTTTGCTTCTTGCACTTGTAAGAAAACCAATTTTTGGTCACAATTGTAAAGTAGGAAAAGGCTTTTGAACCTTTTTCGGGATCAAAATTACTTAAAATAGAAACCAGATATAGTTTGCATTCATGCTTCAAAGAATCTAGATCGGCTAAATAACCAAAATTATATGTAAAAACAATTCTCTCTATTAATTCATCAAAAGCAGGATTAATAGATTCTATATATAATTCTTCTTTTTCTTTTCTACAGTCAGTCTCACAATACGAAACAATTGATTCTTGTGTTTGCTTCGTAAAATATTTTTTGTCATCGGCTTTTTTCATATGAGTATAGTTCTTCTTCATCGTCGATAGTGTCGTATTCATATTCGTCATCCAGCATATCGTATATCTCTCCATAAGTTTTAAGGTATTCCGTGAGCTTGTTCCCATGCTTCATTAATTTTATGAACAAAGGATCGCCATAAAACAACCTATTATTATGCAAAACCCTAATATGACTACAAAAATCGTCTATAGCCTCTATCAGGTCCTTCTTGTTCTCTACTAGAAAGCTTAATTGAAATAACAAAAACCTAACATAAAAACACATTACTATTAGTGCCAGAGCCAAGACGCATGTTAAAATAATCCAAATCATGTTTCGTAGTTAATCCTTGACTTTTTTGTCGATTCTATATCATGTCTTGTTTCTTCTATTACTTTCTTTATTTCATCTCCAGTACCGGAGCTTAAAGGATTCCTATCATTAATCGTAATAATCGTTGGTAGCCTTTCTAGCTCACAACCTTCATCACAATCAGGTTTTTTGTAGATCTCATCCTTATAAGAATGCCTTAGTTCAAAAACACTTTCACACTTATTGCACTTATACGAATACGCCGGCACTTATTCTTTTCCCGGATCTTCATCCAGGTGGACTACCGGTGGGTTTTTTACAACAAGTCCATCATTAGTGGGCTCCAAGCTGAACTCTTTAAGGATCCCCGTAACATCTACTTTGTGTAAAATTCCCCTCTGCAAGGCCATCATTATAGCTCCTACCGCTTGATTCGATAAATTCATTTTAGTACCTCCTTAAAACAATTTCGAATTCCTTCTTCAATTGATACCTTAGTAAACCACCCCAATCTGGCCAACTTTGATTTATTTGCCAGAGTGACCATGACGTCACCTTTTCTTGGTGGTGCATAATCAAAATTAACGTCCGGATTGAACGCCATAACTATTTCTTTCATTTCATTCAATGAAATGTTGGCACCAGTCCCAACGTCAAAAACCTTTCCATTAAACTTATCACTATATAGCATAGAGAATATATTTGCGGACACAGCATCAGAAACATGAAGCATGTCCCGTCTCTGCCCGCCGGTTCCCGTTATAAACGGATTCTTGCCTTCTCGAATATATTTGATCCAATTTGCTACCGCAGTAGCATACGGTCCATCCGCAGGCTGATCTTTTGAGTACACGTTAAAATACCTAAGGGCAACCGTATCTAGGCCATATAGTTTCGAATACAGTCCGCATTCCAGTTCAGAGACCAGCTTTTGCAGCGCGTATGGGCTTTCAGGTCCGTAGCCATTGCCGACGATAGAAGAGGAGCTTGAATAAATAACTCTCTTTGCTCCAACTTTTCTTGCAAAATTTAATACAACACTCGTAGACAAGACATTGTTTTCCATAGTCTGCACAGGCTGCTCAATACTAAGCGGCACCCTAGGAAAGCAGGCTAAGTGAAAAATATGTTCTGGTTTAAAATTAAAGTAATGTGGATGAAAATTTCCATCGCTATCTTCTTTTAGGCCATTTAACTTGGTAATATCTTTTGGAACTTCTTCTTTCAAGTCTATTCCCATAACTTCATGACCCTGATTCTTCAGGGCTTCAAAAAGCCTAGAGCCAATATAGCCCTTATGTCCTGTCACAAGGCACCTACTCATTTTTCATACCTCTCATTTCCCCAATTCTAAGATTGGATTTCCAGACCTCTTTTAGGAGTTCCGCAGAATATCCCTCTTTTTCAGCAGCGCAAGTCAACGCATTGATATCCTTTGGAAGACATTTCCCAGAAAACGGTAGTTTATTCTGGTGAAAAACAGCAGTGTGCATCGGATTGACTCTTGGGTCTAAAAGAAACAACTCTCTTGCTTCATTATAATCCATGCCAATGGCGTCACAAATATTTTTCATTTCGTAGCAAAACGTTATTTTAGTTGCATAGAAGGAGTTCTCCATATACTTAGCGAACTCCGCAGAAGTCGCATTTGTCTTTACATACTTCTTTGTGGGGCCAACAACAGGCATAAAATAATCAACCATTTTTGATGTATCCACGGGGTCTCCTCCGAAGATAAAAAATGGGGTCTCCTTTACATCCGTATCAAAAGCATACGGAGACCAATATGTAGACTCGCCACAATATTCAGGAGAAAATACAATACTTTTGCCTGTTTTCGCTTTGAGTCTTTGAGTTGTTCCCACCTCAACAGTTGACTTCAAAAGAATAAGGGGAGTGTCAAGCCAATTAATAGTATCTTCAACAATAGATAAATCGCAGCTACCATCGCCTGCCATGGGGGTTGGAACACAGACGACCCCCAAGTTGCATGTATTTATATATTCTTTACTACAACTCCCTTTTTTTCCAGGATCGTAAAAAACTACATCATAATGATCTTTAAAAAAATCATACATTGCGGTCCCAACATAACCAAGTCCGATTATTCCTATTTTCATATGTTCCTCATTTATTCAAAATCTTATCGTACTGGCCAATTTCATCCACGTTTTTTGTCCTGTTGCTGGCGTGTTGTCTATACCTATAGAGCGGCATCTCTAAATGAAAATAACTATACTTTTTTGAAAATCGCTTTAACAAGTCATGCCCCTCTCTCATTTTAAACTTTTCATCATAGAAATTAATGCCGCATAGGGACTCGTAAGTAAACATTATACCACATGCGACTGGTTCGTCGCTAAAATTATATGCCCCCAAGGTATTGCCAACCTCATCAACTTTTTTATAGTCACATGCAACTGCTTGGTATTTTCTATTCATATCTAAAAATAATGACAGCGACTGTAGGAAGTGTTTCGACACATAATCATCCGCGTCTATTCGAACAAAGTACCTTCCCAGGGACTGGTTCAGGGTCTTATTTAACGACGCAGGCAACCCTATGTTCTCTTTATTATTTATAAGTCTAATATTCAAATGTGGCTCAACTATACTACAAATGTCATCTAGGCTTTCATCCGGATTATCATTGACGATTATAACTTCAAATTCGTCAGTGGGTAAGGTTTGCCCAATAAGGCTTCTAAGGCACCTGTGTAGCCAGTCTCTCTGTTTATAGCAGCACACAGCTACCGTTACCTTGTACATGCTTCTAAAATCCCTTCCAGGGCCTTTCTCTGGCTCTCTACAGTCGCACCAGCAACATGGGGGGTTATTACAAGATTATCATGTCGCAAATTGAATAACTTTGATTCTTTCATGTTATAGACATCTTGTTCATTGCATAAAACATCGCAAGAGTAAAAAATCTTATCATCAGTTATAAGGCCATGAATATAGTCTTCGTCGACCACCTCGCCCCTTGAAGTATTCACGACAATTAAGCCATCTCTAAAGTCATCAAAAACACCCTCTCTTATCATCTTCTTTGTTTCTTTTGTCAAATAGCAATTAATCGAAATTATATCACGATCTTTCAAATCATCAATATTTTTAACTTTTTTGTATTTTTCGTTGTCTACATACGGATCAAAATATGAAATATCCATTTCAAATGCAGTTGCATATTTCGCTATTTTCCTACCTATTCTTCCAAGGCCCACAATTCCAATCTTTTTGCCAGCCAACTCATTGGATCTCAGTAGCTCTTCGTTTGCCTCTGTTCTCCAGGGCCTGTGTTTTTTAACAGCCTTGGTAAATTTTCTAAAGGAGTTCATTATATGGATCCACGTAAATTCCGCCGACGCATGAATATTTTCAAGCGCATCCCTATTATCAAGAAGGCATTTTAGTTCAATGCCTTTTTCTTCTAGGTATTTAGAGTCAATATGTCCAACGCCCGTAGACGGGGTTCCGACGATTTTTAAACCTCTGAACTTAGAAAAATATCTCTCCCCAAGATAGGAATCTGTTCCGGGGTTTACGATTAAACAAGACGGTTCTCCGCTCGCGCTATAACCATACTTAAATAAAATTTCTCCAAGCTCTTTTTTGCTTAGAAAACCCACAGGACAATCAATTTTAACTCTCATCTTTTTCTCTCAATAAAAGCTCTGCCCTTCTATCTTTTAGGAGAATCTCTGCTAGTTTTAGATCATTCCACGAGTCTATGTTTACAGAGCTTCTTTCATCCATAATATAAGGGCGACATATTCTACCATGCCTAGAAAACTGTTTAACAATGCAGTCTCTAGTCATCGAATATATGGCCCCATTTCTAATATAGCATGGCTCAAGATCTTGTCTTCTACTCCCCTCCCCCTCTGGATGCTCCTTGCAAAAGTCTTCGATCCTGTCGTCTACTATTCTTTTCATCCTAACCGGATGTTTATCCTGCATTTTAACAACAGACGTAACGCTGTGCGTTCCCGAGTTTACAAGCTTCGTGACCGCATCTTCTATGTGCTCTTCGGTCCTAAGGGGGGCTACACACGGCAATTCTACTACATAATCATACTTGATATTGTAGATTTTTTCACATTCGATAACAGCATGTTTTAATGCGTCCCTTGACCACACTCCATCTCCAGATAGTCTTTGCGGCCGCATAAACGGAACGAGAGCACCACGTGCTTCAGATATCTTGGCAATTTCTTTGGAATCCGTGCTTACCACATAATGACTAAATACTCCGCTCTTTAATGCCGCATCAATCGTATAAGCGATTAAGGGCTTGCCATCTATGTTCCGGATATTCTTTTTAGGAACGCCCTTTGAGCCGCCACGAGCCAATGTTACACCTAGTATTTTTAAGGTGCCTCCAAATAATTTATTTCTTTTCATATATAGATTTCCTAACGCCCTCAACCTGAGAGCCCTGCTCTCTGAGCATTCTTAGCTCGTCTAGGTTCATAGAGCCGATATGATCGTTCCCTTTCATACCTTTATTTAGTGTAAAATGCTTTTCAATAATCGACGCACCATGCGCAATATTATAAAGAGCGTATGATATACCATATGAATGGTCACTAAGTCCAATAATATTAGCATTATATACAAACATTTTAAAGTCTACACAACTTGTTGGATATTTTGAAATGCAATTGAAATATTTAACATGGGGAGCCGAAAAAGGTACTCCAAGCCCCTGGTAAAGGCCAAGTGATATGTAAGTCGGCTTTCCAAGGTCAACGATCTTTTTACACAACTCTTGTTCTTTTACTATCGTTCGACTTGCAATCTTATATCTTTTGACCCCCAACTCTTCGCACCATTCAATTTTTTCCTCATCAAAAACAGAAGCGAAAAATTCAATATTATAATGCTCACATATTTGTTTTATTGTTTTGACTTGCTCAAAATTGAATTCATTCTTTTTTCTAGACTCATCTCCAAATACCCGAACAGAATCATATAATTGAAACTTAGCAAAATCAGCGCCGCCAATAGCGGATTGCCTTATTAACTCCTCAATTTTTCTAAAGTCTCCGTTGTGATTAATACCTATCTCAGAAATTATCTTCACTTTTTTTAACCTGTCCTTTGATCCAGTTGAATGTCGTTTCCATCCCCGTTTTTAACTCCTGGGAATGGCTCCACCCAAGCTTCTCTTGGATTAGAGTATTGTCAGAATTTCTGCCCCTTACTCCTAAAGGGCCATCAATATTTTCAATAGAAAGATCTTTACCAGAAATATCAATCGCCATTTTGGCAAGCTCCTGTATAGTCACCATTTCTTCGGAACCAATATTAACAGGGCCCGCAAAACTAGACTCCATTAGGCGCACTGACGCTTCGATACATTCGTCAATATACAGAAAAGACCGTGTTTGCGATCCATCACCCCACACCTCAATAAACCCCCCGTCTTTTCCCTGCGCCGCTTTTCTACACATCGCGGCGGGGGCTTTTTCTCGCCCACCCGTCCACGCTCCTTCAGGACCAAAGATATTATGATATCTTGCTATGCATACGTCCAGTCCATAATTTTTTGCAAAAGCGGACCATAATCTTTCACTAAATAACTTTTCCCATCCATACTCGCTATCGGGATCAGCAGGATATGCGCTGCCTTCCGCACACATAGGATTATTAGGATCCATTTGGTTTCTTTCCGGGTATATGCACGCAGATGAGGAATAAAACACCTTTTCAACCCCGCTTCTCGTGCATTGTTTCGCTATATTTAAATTAATCATTGCGGAATTATGCATTATATCTGCATCATTGTCCCCAGTAAAAACAAACCCAGCGCCCCCCATGTCCGCCGCAAACTGAAACACCCAGTCAAACGTTTTATCAAGAACTAAATTACAGACCTTTGGATCGCGCAAATCGCCAATTAGAAACTCGTCAGCCACGGCCGCAATATCAAAAAACTCATGATGCTTTAAGTCCACTCCTCGAACATAGTGTCCCTCACTTTTGAGCCTCTTTACCATCGCCCCTCCTATAAACCCTCCAGCGCCACATACCAAAATTCGTTTCTTATTATTTTTCATTTCTAAATTTTTCTCCTATAAGACATACAGGAGGAAGCTCTAACTTGTGCTTATTATTTATATGTCTCAAGGTATAAATACTCAGTGCTTCTTTCTGCTCTCGTGTCAAGAACCTACTTTCCTGCTGGTTTTTATCATAAAAGTCTAGCGCCCATTCCAAATTTTTATACGAAGCCCCAATTTGTTCTTCATCTGACCGATTATCACCCCACAGGCCGTCCGTAGGAATCGCTTCTTGAATTGACTTTGGGACGCCTATAGATTTTGCCATTTTATAAACCTCGGTCTTTAGTAGATCCGCGATCGGACTAATATCAACACCACCATCACCGTATTTTGTAAAAAAGCCAATTCCGTAATCTTCAACCTTGTTCCCGGTCCCAACAACTAAATAATTTTTTGAATTCGCAAAAGCGTATAAAGTTATCATCCTTAAGCGGGAGGCTAAATTGGCATAGGCAAGCTCGCTAATCTCGAAAGGCAATACCGACTTAAAACTCTCATGCATGCTTGTTAAATCAATAACATGCGACAAAACATTATCGTATCTACTTTTCAGCCAATCAATTTGTTCATTTGAACGACTAAATTGCCCCTCTTCTTGATTTATCGGCATGTTAAGAGCCAGCGTTGGTTCTCCCGTTATTGCAGCAAGCGCAGAAGTTAAGGCAGAATCAATCCCCCCAGAGACTCCAATAACAAATCCTCGCGCCTTAGATTCAACAAGCTTTTGTGTCATCCATGACGAAATATGTTTTACTACTTCTTCATGCCGCATGCTGATGCTGCCTGTCTCTGACTTGGTATTCAAACAGGTCTCCATATAGGCTTCTAACATTGTCAATGACTTCTTTTGATTCTCTTATTATAACCTTGTAGCCTTTTTCCGCGATCTCAACAGCAAACTTTAACTCTTGTGACTCTTCAAGGATTACCGTCCCTGGCTTATACGTAACTTGTTCAATAATTACATCCTCTTCTTTGTCAGTATCCTTCAAAAACTTTTCAACTTGAAATTTCAAATGCAAAAAATTACTCTCATCAGAAGCAACACTAATAGGTACCTTTACATCTTTTTCTTCAGCATAGGCCATTAGGGCCCTGTTGTCGCGTGGAAGGCACGGACCCCCATAACCAAAACCATACCTCAAGCACTTATTTCCAACTCTTGTATCCGTTCCTATTGCCTCCAAGACCTTATCTGCTTGTGCGCCCGCCGTTACCGCCAAATCACCAATCATATTAGCAAAGGCAATTTTGGTAGTTAGAAAACAATTAAGAGAGATCTTACATATCTCGGCGCTTAGCGGGCTCATTCTTTTAATAGAGGGTGAATTAACACAAATATTATTATAGATATTTTCCAAAGTATCGCCTATGTTTTCATTGCCTTCTCCAATTAAGACCAGATCCGGGCTTTGTTGGTCTCTTAAAATACTCCCCTGGGCAATGAACTCCGGGTTGTAGCTGGCGACGAAACCCTCGCCCTTCAACCTCTCCGTGATCTTGTCAGTGTACCCGGGCATCACCGTCGCGCAGATTATTAAATGCTTCGTCCGCGCCTGTCTCCCAGAAGAAGACAGTTTTTCAACGACCGAATCTATCTGACTATGATCATAGCCGCCATTCGATAGCGACGGTGTGGCTACAACCACGAATAATATATCCGAGTGTTCCACCGCCTCCCTAATGTCTACAGTCGCACGAAAATTTTTAGATGCTCGCAGGTGCTCTCGTACTCCGGGCTCAGACGTAACCAACCTTTTGTCGTTAATGCTCTTAACATAATCTTCTACTATGTCTACACCAACAACATTATATCCAGATTTTTCCAATGTCAAAGCGAAACAAAGACCCAACTTGCCGATTCCGATTACCGAGACCTTTTCCATCTTACCCTTCCTCGTTTTCCAGCTTGGCTCTTATTAGCATATGCCACCCAACCTCGTCAGACATTTCTTCAAACTTTTCCTCTGTCATACTCTTAAAACAGTCCCTGACAACATAGTTCCCCTTTATATACTCCGGTACGTCGTATGGGAAAACATGGGTTTTTTTAATTTCTTCAACATTAAAGCCCTCTAATAATTTTTTGGCTTCGAGAAAAGTATAGGTATATGCCCTGGGACAGTTCGTTTGCGCTTCCGCATATTTCCGAATTATATCATCCGAATTTGAAAAATCCCAGCTTTCGGTTTCCCTCATAAAATCAAAAAGCTTAAAACTGTACTTTGCGTAAAGCATCAAGCGGAACTCAGCGCCTGGTTTTAAGACTTTTTTAACTTCATTGACAATATCGGCGGGCTGATCCGTATGATGAATAACACCGAAAGAATAGACAAGATCAAATTTTTCATTTTGACGGCCTAAAACACGTACAAGGTCCTCCGCGTTTCCATGAAGAAGCCTGGCATCCAGCCCATAAGTTTTAAACCTCTTGCGACATAGGTCTAAGCTTTTTTTGGACAACTCAACGACCGTTAAGTCCGCTCCGTGGCGTACAAAATTTATGCTATCAGTCCCAATCCCACAGCCTATTTCTAAAACCCTCTTACCTTTCCACTTTTCAAATTCGGCAAACTTTGGGATGTGTGGCTCGACAAAGTATTTCTTCTTTTCAACTTCATCAAAGTACTCTCTTGTACCGATCTCTTTTTTAGAATGTCTAATGTTACAAGGGCGATGATCCCAAAAGGCCTCAATCTTATCTATTAATAAGGTTTTCATTTAACCGCCTCTACATTCAAACTAATGAGCATTCCATTTTCTTTATCCATGTGAGGTTGATATCCTTGGCTATTATCATCAACATGTGCGTGCTCTGTTTCACGCCAATCATATCGGTACACTTCTCTAAACCCAACTTCTTCTAGGTCTTGGCTTAACGAATCAAAATCCCAACACCAATGATGGAAATTATTTTCATAATCTTGCCCGCCATAAAGAGATCCCCTTAACAAAGGAAGGTCCTTGTGCTTCTGGTAATGCAAACAAATTTTTTCAAAGTCCGGGACCGCGACCCTTAAAATCCCACCCGGCTTTAAGATATCAAACCATCTTCTTAAAACAGAGCCGTATTCCCACCTAGTAAAATGCTCTAGGACATGAGATGCGTAAATCAAGTCCGCAGAATTTTTAGGGTACTTCCTGGCGTGTAAATACCTTATATCAGCTACGGCATCAACTGTCGGCATGTGCATGCTGTCTATATTGACAAATCCATCGAGATGAACATCTCCACATCCCAAGTGTAGTTTCATTTCACTTCCCCCAGCAAAAAGACGGATTAAGTACAAGCCTATTTTTTTGCTCTTCCGAAAGGCCCCTATGGTGGTCTTTTTCAATATATGAGTCTTTATCATTTAAATTCATAATCTTAAATCGACCATCATTCAGATCACTTCTCAAAAAGACTAAATTATTTCTTTTGCAAAAAGCCACTAAGTCATAGCCTTTATAATGACCCAGCCTTTCAAGGGCCGACGCCGAAGCTCCAAAAAATTGAGACTCATCCCAGCAATGTAACTCATCATAGGGTATACTAATTCTCTCTTCCCAATTTGAGTTATACTCTATTATAACAACCTTGGGTCTGTACTTCAATTCTGCCCAAACCCAATAATCGTTCCCATCTATATCAATAGATAATAGATCAAAATCACTTTGTACAAGATTTTTCTTTAGAATTGAATCAAGTTCTTGTCCTTCATTCAAACTAATAAACGCTTTTTCGCAAGTAACCTTTTTAAAGCTATTCATAGATTCTTTTAAAGTATTAAATCTAGCTTCGTCACCTTCAATTAAAAGAGCCCGCCACCCTTTTTTAATCCATCTATAAGAATTGCTCCAATATTTTTCTTCCCACCAGCCATTTCCAGCGCCTAATTCCACAACAACTTTATCTTTGGCATCTATTGATTCAAAGATTTTTTCTACCACCCCATCTTCACCATCAGTACTATAATAACCCTCCTCTTCCGAGGCTCCTTTCTGAGGGTGTCCGTCAACAAAACCCGCTTTGTGTAAAGAAAGATCAATCACGATTCGACTTTTTATATAGGGTTATTTCATGTTGGGGAATCCAGTCTCTAACAAAGTCGCTATAATGTTTCATGCCTCCATTAAATTTGGTAAATACTTTCCACACTTCCAGATATTTTTCCCATTCCTGTTTCCACGGATTGCTCACCTCATAAGGCGCAGAGCCGGGAGTGTGTATCAAATTTTCAGCGCTAACCCCCTCTTCCCTCCCCTCGATTCCTCTAAGCCACTCCGTATTGTGAGGAATCGCGAAGTGCTCCATAAATTTAGGCTTCACAGCGAGACCTTTATCAATCAAATGTTGTTTTTGAGAAATATCTCCAAGCCTCTCTTGCGGATGCCCAGGGCCTTCCCAGCGTTCAGATTTTTCCCAGCAATTCCAAAACCATCCATCAGTCTCTTCTATAAGCCTATTTTTATTAACCGTATGTAACCCTTGGCTTTCGCGCGAATCCGTATAATACGCTCCCCTGTACGCAACCGCTAGACTATCAAAGTTCTTACCCAACGAAGCCAACAAATATTCAAACTCCAGTCTGTGGGCTGCTTTTCTAATTCCCTCGTGATTGTTTTGGAATCCTTCAACCCATATTTCGTTTCTGTCACTAGACCGTTGTTCATCAATAAACTTGATAATTCTAGCGCATTGTTCTCTACCCATTATATCGCAATGCTGGTACGTCACCCAATCAGTCCTCGCAAGGTAAAGCCCAAGATTCCACTGGATGCCAGTGTCATACGCGGGATACTGGCTTCGGTTTTTTTCCAAATTCATGCAATAAACATCTAGAAAATCATATTTAAGCACTATGGGATTTGGCTTGTCGGTCCACTCAATCCATATAAAATCAACATCCTCAGAGTTATATTGGTTTTGACAGCACTTCAGTGCCAGATCAATATAGCCCTCCCTATAGAGAGCGTCCCACATAACAACCGTTAGCCGCTTCTCTTCATTTTCATACGGAGCCGGGGTAAAGAAGTTCCAAGTCGGCTTATCGCAGGGACTCCACGACCATTCAGGTACTATTATTTTTTTCTCATCACTCATAAATAATCTCCAAATTAGGGGCTTTTGGCAATTCAGCGACAGTAATCATCTTAAAATCAACCTCAGGGTTTCTCTTAACAACATCCATAAAATGACCAACCATATCTGTATTCTTCATCTTACGCTGCTGGTTTTCTAACGAATTATGCCATGGGCGTCTAAACAGGTAATCTTCTTGATAAAAATCTAATCCAACAACCCAAAGATTTTTAGGCTTCAAAAAATCAGCGGCATATATAACAGCTAGAACTCCAGTGTTCGGATGCTTCTTCTTGTATTTGCCATCTCCAGGCTTAAGATAAAACTTATCATCAAAATAGTCATTATATTCAAGTAGCCTCTCAGGAAGCATATGACAGGTTAATTCCAGACTTTCATAATACTGCTTCATATGTGTCAACTCTGGATCAAGCTCAGCCTTTGAGAACTGTATATTCTCGATACCAAGCTCCCTGTAGTGCTCCGGTAGCAGCGGCGCTGTATGAAGTCTGTTTACGAAATGTGCAACGCGCTTATCTTTAAGTTCGGGTGCGATAATTGAGTATTCGGAATCTTCATTATCAACATTTTTATCGATATTATTAACAATAAAACAATCTTGAAAATTACTAGAAAACTCCGGAAGTCTCGCCACGCTAGCACCCTTGAGGACAACGCCAAAGTTATTCAAGTTTTTTTTAAAGTACATCTACCCTTCCCTAGTGACCATAAAGCTGCGCACGATCTTTTTGCTGCCCTGCTCCCAGTGCTCCTGGCAAGCAAACTTAAGCAGGTGTTCGTTGCTAATATTATTATATATTCCGCGATGAAACCCGTCTGTATAGACACTCTGCACAGGCTCATATCCTGCCATTTCAAAAAGCTGCGGTTGCGGAACAGGTGTCGCTACGACATATCTAGAATCAAAACCAATCTTAAAATATTCCTTAAGGATCTTAACAAAATCGTTATCCTCATTATATAATGCCGGGTGTACCTCAACTAGCATACTGGTGTATCCCTCGTTTTTTGAAAAATAATCAAGGCCGCTTTCAAATATCTTCACTTCGTGGCCTTCGACATCCATTTTAATAAAATTGGGATATCTCCTCCCCTCTAAAAAGCTCGTCAGCGTATAGCACGGAACAGATATCTTATTGGTGCTATACTTATTCTTTGTTACGCTACTGAGGTTCGGCTTGCTGGCTTCCCAGAAATCTATTTCTCCATTGTTATCACTTATTGCGCAATGAACAGTTTCATGATTTTCATATCCATTCTCCTCAATGTTTTCTTTCAAGAGCTTTAAATTTCTAGGATCGGGCTCAATTGCATACACAAATCCGTCATCTCCACAGTTTTCTAGCATATAAAGGGTCGTATAACCGATATTACTACCCAAGTCAACACACGTCATTCCCTCTTCAACCTCATTCTGTAGCAGGCCCATAAAGGCAAGCTCCCGCTGGCCCTGGTGGTACAATACTGCCGAGATTCCCCCATCTTCAACATCAAGGTTCATCATGTGGTTTCCAATGCGCTTCTTAAGAACGTTAGACATTCAACTCTCCATTAATCCTATTATCAATAGCGCTTAATACTAAATCAAGCATATTTACATTTTTATCGTGCCCTATAATTGTATAGGTAGTGCCTTCCGGCGTAGAATCAAATCTTCCCGTCGCAGAAAATTTATGCAAAAATATGTCGTTATTTTCTAGTAAGGCGTAGTAGTCGCCTTTAACAGGGAGTAGTTCAGAAATTTTTTCAATATCATGTCCAGCGCCACAAAAAATATCCACATGTTTTACTAAATCGCTTTTAACTAGGTCCTGGAACACTTCGTACTCCGCCCCCTCAATATTCATTTTTATAATATTGATATCATCTTTAAATGTTGGGACATTATCTAGAATCCACTCAGAAAATAAAATTGATTCCACATCTTCACTTTCACTTGTGACATTCTTTTTTGTACTAAAAAGCGAATGGCCTAAGTTATTCGGAGCGTGATATAGTTTTCTATTCCCCGGCTTGCCTGAAACAGCGTAATTAAAAATTTTGATATTGTCTTTTTTAAGCCACGGAATATTACTAACCGCTTCATAGTGCTCACGACATGCCTCAAAGCCATATGCAAAAAAATTATCAAATCCTATCTCTGGGATTATACGTTCCGCCATGACCGTTAATTCGGTCCCATGATACAGTCCAAGATCAAAGTAATTAATCCTCATCTATTACCCCTGACAAAAAATCGCCGTACTTCTCTGAAGTATTTACCATATCAATATCAGTATCGCAATCATTTATGTATTGCTTGCTAAAATCCAAAGGCCTGGAAACATTGACTTCTTCTGGACTAAGATCCCAGTGATCTTCAATAACAATAGCGCCCTTTCCGGCGATCTCTTTTGTTCCGCCTACGGAAGAACACACAATCTCACAGCCACACGCACGAGCGTCCACAACAACGTTGGGACAGTTATCATATCTCCCAAGATGAACAAGTGTATCCGACGCCTTATAGACCCCTAAAAGCTCGGACGTAGATAATTCCCCAAGATATTTAAGCTTACTATCCTCAACCACCTGTTCCGTTTCTCCGGCAATCAACATGACATCGTTTTCAGATGAATTCTCTAAAAAATATCTTATATTTTCATCCAATCTTTTGAACGGCCTCCAATGTGAGGCTGCGCACCACACCTTGCCATTTTTATTTCTTATCACATGCGGAGGAGTGTTTTTTATGGCCTCCATATCCGCTCCGTTATGGATAATAGTAGAGTTTTTATGTTCTCCAAAATATTTAAAAACGAGTTCCTTGCTAAACCTAGACTGAAACACTACCGCATCAGAATTCCGATAAGTTCCGAGTATATTTTGGTTTTTTATTGCAAAATTATCGGTGGGATCAAAATAAATACCATCCAGCCTCTGTACCATTGGTATGTATCCGTCGGTTGCATTTTTTAATCGCCCATATAAGCTTTCTACAAAAGCCAAATGAACATCGGGAATGCTACCAGGGTGGTAAAGTTCATGCCCCATTTTCAATAGCTGCTTAACAAGCTTGCTCGCAAAGTGGTTTGGCCCCGTTGTTGACTCGATATTAACATTGTCCAAAAAAATATTCATTTCTTTTCCGCTACAACAACCTGGCACTCCACTTGGACCGGGCAGATATACTGCTGTTTAATATCAAAGAATTGTGACATATACTCTTGAAGCTCACCAAGCGTCCACTCCCTAATGTGCATCTTGTTGTAAGGAGGGCCATTTTCCTCCACCTCCCACCCAAAGCTTCTTTGTAGTCCTTGTATAGCGCCTCTCTCCGGCGTAGATAAAACCAGAGTCTTAAAGTTCACTTTATTTATAAACCTTAAAAGCTCATCAGGATCTAAAACATGCTCAAGTACATCAGAACATATAATTAAATCTACTTCGTCTTGAGGAGGATTATTAAAATCAGACTCTCGAAAATCATATAATGGGTACTTCTTTTTAATAAAAGATAGATTGGGTTCAAGTTCCAGCCCTATTATTTTTTTATCTCTAAAAAACTTCACAAGCTTATATGCGGAGCCGCATCCAATATCTAAAATTGTTTTATAGGATTCCTGATCGCATATAGTCCTGGCCTTCTGATAAACCTCTCTTTGGAATTGGTCCGTATGCTCCATCTGTTCACAAGTAACATACTCTTCTCTATGAATGTACCCCTCTTTTATGTTGTATACTTTATCCATTGTACAAAACCTCATCTAAATACTCAACCGTGCTTTCATAACTTAAAACCCTGGACCAGTCTTTTGTCTTCTTGGCTATGCGATCATAGTAATCTTTATCCGAACTAAGTCTTTCAAGCTCTTTTTCAAGCTGCTCTTCATTTCTGACATCTATCGCCGGCATGTCTGCGTACCTTCCGACCGCCTTCGTGTCCTGTAGGGAGCAGATCGTGGGGACACCAAAATACATCGCCTCAAGGCCGGATTTTCCAACACCTCCACATGTGTCAGTAATTTTATCTATACAAACGTGTGATTGCGCCTTTTCAATTATTATATCTTTGTTTGGTAATTGGTTTTCTTTTCCGTATATATTGATCTTTACTTTAGGGATTTTGCTCGCAACTTTTTTAACTATATCGCTTCCTTTCTTGTGTGATTCTCGAAGGCCCGGAGTGTGTATTACAGAAAACTCTCCTTTCTTTTTTTCACTAATATACTTAAAATCATAAGTTTGCATCAGAGGAAGAGACTCGCGATGCAACCCTACCAAATCTAGCATCGCAAACGCCTGGATATTAAATATGTCTATATATCTGTTAAGGTTTTCACTATTCTCCCTATACGTTGTATCCGTCCACCAAGACGCTAGTCTTCCGGTAAGCCGCTTCGTGTATTCTTCAACAATACGAAGCTTTTCATTCGTCGTATGCAGAGAATCCGGAAATATTATTTCTAAAAGTGTTTCCCAGTCTCTAAAAAGGCCTTTGCTTTTCGCAGCCAAACAAAGGCCGATAAAAGACATCCGGCCTAGAGTATAAGGAGTCCCATTTTCTTCAGACAGATCCGTTATTTGTATTTTGTCCTCGACTCTATATTCTCTACAATAATCAAGTTTAAACAGGATCTCAAGCATATCAAGTGAGCGTCCAGAAATACCAAAAAAATATATATCCGGATCATATAGCGCTTCAAGTAAGTATTCTATACTTTCTAATGAAGTTAAATCGCTCCAATATTTCTTTTGTTCTTTTTTTAAAAACCCATACGGTATACTATCCGCATAGATGCCCTCCGCCGTAAACCGGCGCGAGTGTTCGTTAATCGCTTCTATAAGGTTTCCAGATGCACCATACGAAGGGGAAGGCGCAATTATTATTAATTTTTTTTTGTTCATTCTAATCCTACGAGCCTATCATAGGGCCTTTTGGCCCTTATGTCTCTTTCAATGCGAAGCTGCTCCCCTCTGTGTACTCTATCGACCGATATGGGATTTTCTCTATTATAGACATATAGCACATCATAAATTGGACAAAAGTGCTCAGGACCAGCCATCTCCACCATAGGATACATCATTGCTTGATCAAATGTACATTTATAGAAGTTACCGTCATGATCAAACATATCCTCTTTATTTACTTTTAAAAATAGTTCACGGCGAAATGTCCTCAGGTGAGAAATTGTCCAAGCGTGCCTTCTAATATTGCCATCCCAGAACCCCTTATTTATTTGAGGCGACGATACAAGCCCATTAGAATTATCAATATATGAACCAGCAGTTATCCATACATCCGGCGTATATATTTCATTCAATCTTGCAAGAACGTCATGATTAGGAAACCAATCATCACCGTCCAAAGTAATAATTATACTTTCACGGTGAGATCGCACAATCTCGTTATATATGTTTTCTAAGGCCTTCTTGTTAATCTTGTTTTTTTCATAATGAAAATTTTCAGGATCTCCCAAGTTATCAATAGTGTTACTGACAACCGCATCGGTCTCATCGGTAGAGCAGTCGTTTATATACGCGACATCGAAGTTATCATATTTTTGTGCCAGAGCAGACCTAACGTTTTTTTCTGCCCATTGCTCAACATTGTACGCAGGTATCACTATCGTAAAATGTTGTTCCATTACGCAAAACTATTCTGCCAAAAGAAGTCTTTTCGCGTTCTAAGATAATCCAAAGCGCCATCTACATCGCCTTCAAACCAATCCTCTCCCATGTGTTGAACATTTTCATTAAGCTCTAGTTCACACCCAAGCAGCTTGGCTTCAATAACAAATCTAGGGCAGGTATCGTACCCGCTCGGCTTAAAACATATGCCCTTGGATTGGTTTAGTTTCTCAAGAAACTGCCCATACGGTAAATTAAACAGCACTTCATAATCAAGTTCCTTTTGCGCGCACCACCTCTCAGAGGCGGCAGCCCCTTTTACCCAGCTATTCGATCCCAAGACGACCCACTTATCCTTCTTGTCGCCATCCTGGGACTTCAATATATCCAACTTCTTGAAAAAGCCATCATCAAATACAGAGGACAGAATATGACTATTTGCCTTCTTTATCCCGGGTAGACACTCCTGATATATGTCTCTTTGTTTTTCAGACATAAAGAACGTGGAGCTAGAATTAGTAATAAAGTCAGATAGAAGCTTTCCTCTAGGCGTTTCTTTATAGTCGCATTCTTCCGGCTCTACAAAAGAATATAACAATGGATTTCTATGCTTGCAAAACTTATAATCAAATTCTACAAAGCTATACTCTATTCCGGATTCATGAAATAGAGGCAATAAATCAAAATCAATATTGGCTATATTACCAAAAATCCATTTCTTATCTTTAAACCTATCAATTATTTCCCTTGTTACAAGGTTCGAGTTGACCCTGTTGAGTCCTGTCGGGCACGAATCAATTATTGCCTGTAGGCTTAGTTCCGCGCCTCCCTGGTACTGTTCCTTGAACAAATCACTCACAAAAATATACTGTGCGTCGTCGGTGTATAAATCACTTCCGCCCAGCACAGACTCAACGAACTCTCCATGTTTTGACTCTTCTGAAAAATTCTCTAATAGGTGTGCCTGTAGCTTTTCTGCTTGGCTCTTAAACCTAGGATAGTCTTTATAGACCTCCCTAAGCCTCATCTTAAATGAGCCCTCCTTGGGAAAGCACCAGCCAGAATCAGCCTCTAGAACCCCCGGCCAAGCTGCCTCCGGCTCAATCTGCTGGATGCTGTACTCAACATGCGCAAAATAGGGGCGAATCTTTTCCTTTCCCTTTTTATCTACTTTTGGAGCATATAAGAAATCGCATTGTCCAGACCACCCCGGAACAACGATAGGGAGGCCGTTGTATGCACTTTCAAAAAGAGGCAATCCAAACCCTTCTCCGTGTGTAGTAGAAATCATGCATTTAATTTTGGGATTATTATATAATGAATTCATCTCTTGAAGGGATAGATCTCCATGCAATAGATATACCTTGCACTTCCTATCCTCATACTTTTTCAAGAACTTTTTAAGCTTTTTAGTAGCCCTGCTTCTATCGATCAAGGAGTTGTTCTCCATGTTCATCTTGATAACAAGCCCTACTTCCTGATCGATAAACTCCTCAACAAACCATCTCAAGCAAGACTTAAGGTTTTTTCTTGGTGAGAATTGCGCAATCGTCAGGAAATTAAAATCATATTCCAGATCCAATTGTATATCTTTTTCTTCAGTCTCCCTCACAGGGTATGAAACAACATCAACCGGCGTTGTCAATCTAAAATCTTTAATCTCTTGCCCTGTATTGGGGTCTCTCTTCGTATAAGAAGTGTTTTCATAAACCTCCTTCGAGTGATTAGACACAACAATAATCCTATCCATAAAATTACCGGACTCAATCCACTGCCCGGATACTTTCGTTGTCTCAATACCAGCAGTATACCCGATGTTTATGGGTGCCATTTTTTCAAATTCATTCGGTATGGTTACCTGAAGGGATATGTCATAGGGCCTCTTTTCACCATGAAGATTCGATTGGTGCTTCATAATAAGTGAATCAAGCCACTCCCGCTCCTCATCATCCTCAAAAATCCAGCCTGTTTTCCCCCAATTAGTAGGAATCAAAAATATATCAAATAGGTCTTCTCTTGTTCTTAGTGCCCTTAATGCAAATCGAGTTTGCTCTCCGTACCCGCTTTGGGATAGTGCTGGGCCTCGTACTATAATTCTTTTTTTCATTTTATACCTCCAGTAGCTCCCATCCCTTATATAACTTAGTCGGCCAGCTTCCATTCCTTTCATGAATATCAGTCAATAAATCAACCCATTGTTGATTATGATTATCAAAATTATAATTCTTCTTGACGTATTCTCTACCAAGAGTTCCAAGCGCCTTTCTATCTTCCTCCGGTAGCTCCCAAATCTTAACCAATGCGTCTATGACATCTTCCTTGCCAACCCTATCTTCATAGATATAAGGGATATCTTGTGTGCCGACAATTGCCTTGGAAGCCGGTTCTATTCCAACGCCGAACCAATTCTTCCCATCCGTAACCTGTTCCTGTAGGCCTCCGGTCATATTGACAATAATTGGAGTACCACAAGAGAGCGATTCTAAAGTACTCAGGCCAAACCCCTCCGCATCAGATATATTTATCGTTACATCCGACAAGTTATACATGTTCGCAAGAAACTCCTGTGGTACGATATTATTATTTATAATGAGTTCCTGGTCTGTCAACTCCAAGTCATTTTTAATAGCTTGAAGATTCTGTCCATTTGGATCATACGGATTTGTATGCATTAGCAAAACCGCTTTGTCTCGGCCAACCTTGTCTAAAAAGTCTTTCCACCAAAATACCAAAGAACCACTAAGCTTTCTACGCGCATTTCTATTATTCCAAAAAACAACAAACCTATCATTTTCTAAGGTTGGAAAGTGCTTTTCAGAAAATTTACTTAATTCATCCTTGGGCGTCGGTTGAAATAGCTCACTGTCAACGGAATGCGGGATGTAGGTATTTTCCAAATCAGGGCACACGGTACTAACAATATCATGTGTGACCTTAGAAATAGAGACAAAGTGGTCATTAGAGCCCCATACTGGCTTGTTGTAAACCGGATACGGATAATTGTCCCAAATCCCATACCACACCATAGGCACTAAGGGCCTGACTTCATTTGACATCTCAAGGAGCCATTGAAAAAACCTTGGATCCGATTGAAACAGTAGAACATCTGGACGTTGAGTACGCAACAGGCTCCTTATTGTTTCTTGCGATCCAAACCCATCTATGGGTTGGATAATCCAATCATCACCAAACTCTTCTGTCTTAATTGGATTATAGTCCTCGTGCTTTATTGCTCCACCAAACGAATACACAGTGAACTTACCGGATCTTAACAGCGCCGTGATTATAGTCCTCATTGTGTGGGCCACCCCTGACGCCATCAGCGGGTGATCAGAGATCGTAAAGACCTTAATTTTTTCAGACATTTATTCCTCATTAAGTACAATAGACCGTCTTGTAGAATTCACATCTTCCACATGATAGCCTATTTTTGTAAAACTTCTTTTTATCAATGAATCCAATTGCTTTAACAAGTAATTTAAGGGCGTTACTCACCCTTCTCTCCCCCGTTGAGACCCTGAATATCTCTACTTTCTGCTTTTTGTTCGTTCTTTTTAACAAAGCAAAGTGTGTCTCAATATCTTTAGCGTCAATATTGTGCTTTATAGAAAAGAAATGTTTATATAAAGCGAGTTGATACGTTATTATCTTTTCGTTCTTTTTTCTAGAATCCCATCCCCAAGAACAGGATTTCCAGTCAACTATATGGTACTTATCATCTTTTTTTACAACTAAATCTATATAACCCTTAAAATTACATAAGTCAAGGTTATTATAAACTATTTTTTCGTATATCTCTTCTTCAGTTGAGTAGACTTCATGCTCTCCGAAGTATTCTTTCACCGCCGGCATGATATTCGGTATAATCTCTATACCTTGTTTCAAAAAGATATTGCGCTCTTCATCTTGAACGGATTCATTCAACAATGAAAGTTCTTTTAGGAACTCGTCTCTAAAAGACTCTTCTTCAACCTCATCACCCAGAACAAGTGTTTCACATGCCTTATGTATTGCTGTACCAAACGCGGTATATATATTCCCCTTAAACAGCTTATTACCATCAACGTATGCAATTTTATGCTGATAAGGGCAGGAGTGCCACTTTGAAAGCTCAGAATAAGATATGTGTTTTCTCACTACGCACCTGACGTTTTTCTTCTATTCTTTTTCCTCTTAGAGGATACGGGCGTTTTACTTTCTTGTAAAGATTTATTTTTTGGCTGGACACTTAAGGGTGTCGCTATACTCGCCGCTGGCTTGGGAGCCGGGTTCGTATTTTTTTCAGGCGACTTTCTTTTCGTAATTCGGCTATCCTTGAAGGGGAGACTTGACCGTTTGGCCTGTTCCACCGTCTTATCTCCAGGTTCAAAGACCCACGTACCAGATTTGTTAGAGAAGTTTACGACAGTGTTCTTTAAGCACCTACCGACGCTTATCTCTTCTTCTCTCAACTTTTCCATCAACAAGGAGCACGTTATTCTACCACGCTCTTCAAAGCGAGGATCAAATTCTCCCCTGACGTGAACTTCTAGTCCCCGGCTTGTTAAATTTAATTTAATATCCATTGATGAACTCCTCTAGGGCTTCTATCGCTTTATAAACAGACGGACTAATTTTTCTAACCCGCCCTAGCTTACCTAAGTAGTAAGATTCAAAGCCATTTGCGAAATATTCTCTAATCGACGTAGCCCCGTAAGGCGTTACAAAGAGTTCTCCGACGATTTTCCTCATGAGATCATAAGTAACCTCTTTGTACAAAAATTGATCAATCTCCTGATCCCACTTTAATTCAAACTCAAAATGTGGGGGGGCCTGAAACCCCCTCTGCTGTAGGGCCTTAGATAATTTTCTTCTTTTTATCAGGAATTCTTGAACGATTTCGTCGTCCCCATAGATCTCATCGTAAGCGATTCTCTCTAGATTATGAGCGACCTCGTGTATTATATCATCTATGAGGTCTTTATCATTATCCTGCTCGTTATCAATATACATAGTACCCTTGAAAAACATAGCATTCGTCTCGTTATCTTCAAGTTCCTTGAACTTTCCAATATAAATTGAATCGATCCCAGTGAAGTAGACCTCTGGTAATATACCTTGTATTGTGTTTATAACATCAAATAAATTAATGTATTTAGGTAACGGATCTTTTATAATTATAGGGGATCCAAATATCTTTGGATCGGTTTTACTTTTAGTAGTTTCTATTATGTACTTCTTCATTATTATTTTTTATTTCTAGATATTCTTTAGTATTATACCGGACTCTCATTTTCTTAAATGTATCAAGTTTAATACCTAACATCAAACATATTTCCTTTTGTGTCCTTTTATAGGTCTCAGCAAAGTTTAAAACTGATTCCTTAACAATAAAGTCCAACACATGATACAATGGGAAACAAAATTTTCCATTAAGTAACTTACACATTAACTCTAGTTTAAGAGAAAGGATCTCTTCTATGGATAAAGAATTTAGTAAAACCTCAAATTCCTTATGGATCCCTTTCTCTGTTCTTAATTTATGTGAAATACTAAAGTATTTATTTTTTGTGCGTTCCATTTGTACCTAGGGTACCTAGGGTACCATATATTGGATCTCTTGTAAAGCTTTAATATACTATTAAATATAACTAATACTTAAATACATAAAGTAAAGGATCCAACACATTGGGATCCAATACATTGGGATCCAATCTATTAAGTCCTGGGAGCGTTTAAAGAAATATCCTCTTCGAAAGACTTCATATATAAACGTAAATTTTTAATTAAATATTTAGAGAAGGTTTTACGATCCCCTTCATCTGCTAAGAGTTCTGCTGAAGTTACTATTTTAGATTCTATTTTTTTAAACGTTTCATAGGCCATATTACGACCTGTCTCATCGAGACCAGAAATCCGGAAATCCTGCCTCTCCCTATCTTCATCTGATACAATCTCGTCTTCAATATCAAGGAGACCCTCATCATCAAGACCAAGCATCTTTAGGATTTCTTCATCTTCATCTTCGTCTTTGTATAGTTTGATCTTTAAGCCTTCATCTATGCCTTCGTGTCTAGCATGGTCAAGGCTTAACAGGTTTTGAACCGCTTTAACTAAATGCAGAGAAAAAGATTTCCTCTGTTCAACACTGGTACCAAGGTCCTTGTATCCGTCTTCAATAGACGGTATAATCTCTTTTAAGAGATCCTCTAAGACATTAATCGCCGTGGAGCGAGTAGGAAATCTTCCCATCTCTACTTCTTTTAAAAGACCTCGTACAGTGGTTTTTATGTAGGCCTCTTTAATAGCTTCTTTCTCAAGATTGTCCATGACAACCTTAGAGATCTCCTCTCGTATGACTCTTTCCTGCAAAACTTTAAGCCTATCTACCATGTTAATTACCAAATTGAGATTCTTTACCCTTGTCTAATTCAAGAGCGACATTGCCGGTGGTTGCCTTCACAACTGCCTTCTTAGCTCCCGGGCGAGGCAAACCACCTGCCTGGGTTCCTACAACCTCGGAGGAGTCCCCTAAATCCACATTATATGGGCCTCCAGCATCTTCAACGTCTTGGTCAGTCGTATGTGAAAATGGACCCGGAGTTCCTTGAACATCTCCCCCGGCCACAGAGGACGTTTCAATCACGACCCCTTCTAACAGAATATCCCGCTCTTCAACGGCTTCATTAAGATTTCTTTCCATCTTACTAAGTTCGGTCTTCAAAGACTTAAGACGCTTTTTGATTGAATGGACTCTGTTTCTATCGCCATCCGTTCTAACTCTTAAATTTTCTAACAAGTCTTGAATTGTCCTGAAGTCATCCCTCCAAGATTCCTGAACTAAAAAGTCTCCCTTAATAAACTTCTTTGTTAATTTTTTATAATTCATCTTTATCTCCGATTATGTGGAGGCCACAAAAAATTCTATATCGCACGCGGCGGTATCTGCTAGTGCGGTTATGTTAACCAGGTCACCCAAGGCAAGAGTTAAACCTGCGCCGTCTATCGCGTCCATGGTGTCTACTACACCTCCAGAATTATCACCCGGATAAATAAATGAGTGGCTAGCGTCTACCTTGATTGCAAATTCATCATTGTTTTCGTTCTTAAAAGTCAACGTGATATGGTTTGTATCATCAAGGTTAGTAATTCTAATGTATTTAACGCTACCTTCTAAAAATGTCCCACTTCCAACTGCGGTTCCGCTAAAAGCCAAAATCTCAACTTCCGTAATTGGAATAGTGACAATTCTTTTAGAGATTTCATTTATCCCAGAAAGGCTAACAGTAGCTTGGCTACCTCGTTGTCGGCCATCTAGAATGATGTCTTCAACTATCTTAACTTTTAATGTGGCTGACGAAAGTTTACTTGCCATCGATTAGTTCTCATTAAGTTTATCAACAATTAAATCAAAATCATATCCATCTTTTTGTAATTGTTTTTTGTTTTCATGAAACCAAGTTAGCATTAGAGAATTCGATTCTTCTTCGGTTCTTTCATTGAGCACCTTTACGACCCTTTCTGGATCATATCCGTCGCTTTTTAGGGGCTTTAGATTTTCTATAAGCCAACCGCGAACGACGGCGGACTTCGATTCCCATAGGCCATCTTCGGGATCTCTATTAAAGGAGGGGTCGGAGTCACCAACTAGGTCTTCCCATGTCATATCTCGATTGTATGCCGTATCGCCATATCCGTCATCCCTGGTCCTAGGAATTTGACCCCTGTCTATTTCACCGGCATCGAATTTATGTCCTAATTCTTCAAAGCCACCTGATGCTTTGAATCCTTTTGGATCGCCCTGCTGTAGTGTTTGACCCCATGACCGCACATCTGTGGGCAAATCTTTCCCCGAATACCCGGGTACTTTCCTAGGATCTACTTTTTGTCCTAATCCTTTAATACCACCGATGCTATCAAGGGCACCGGGGGCTCCCTGTTCTAGTTCTTCTCCGTATGATTGCACATGACCAGGGAGCCCATGCTCGCCTCTTAGGTCGGTCATGCCCTTGGTTGTTCTACCGCTAATATCACCAAGGTTGCCAGCCATGCCTCCGGCAGGCATGCCGCCAGCAAAATCCCGACCATATGCGTCACCAAGATCGTCATCTCTATCATAAGACCAATCCTCTGATAGATCACCAGATATATCGTCTCTATTAGTTTCGTAGTGCTGCTTAAGATCTTCTGTCAAAGAAGCTTCGTTAATCTCTTTTCTGAGATCTGCAAGTTCATCGCTATTCATTTTCTTCTTCCTCTATCTTATCAACACCCTCTTCGAGAACAAGAGCCTCGGTCTCAGTATCGGTATGATGGTTTTCGTTTATTAGTTTGTAAGTGTAGGGCCGAGCGGATTTAATACCCTCTTTAATAGCTTTCTTGAAGTCGAATGACATGATATTTTCTCCTATATGTTATTCAGGTGTTGATTTTGGCTTCTGTGAACGTGTCTTCCTAGCAGGCTTGTCTGGCACCGCAGGCTCGGGTGCAGAAGTAGGTGTAGGCTCTGGCTCAGGAGCAGGCTCAGGAGCAAGAACAGGAGCAGGCTTGGGCGTAGGCTTAGGCCTGTGAGCCTGCGTTTTATTAGGGGGTGCCGGCTTTGACTCGGGCCCTGGAGCGGCCTCAGTTACCCCGCCTCTCCGAGCTTTCTGCGTTTTTAATAAGGCTCTTTTTCTGGCTAATCTAGTTCCTGGTGATCCCATTACAGTATCCCTCCTAATCCGGTATACTTCTTCTTCTTTTTATAGAAGTCTTTAAATTTAATTTTAACGATGTTGTCAATGTTCACTATTCTTCTATGTAGTTCAGTTAAATACTTTTTTGGATGCTCGCCTTCTAGCGGCAAATATTTAATTTTTATGCTACTAACGTTTCTCCTATCGGAAGAAGCGACAGATGGATTTAAACTACTCACAATAGTAATTCCACGAAGACCTCGTATTTCTGTGAGAATATCCGAAATATTCCTGTCGGAAGCAGATGTCATGATTGCTTCAATAGAAACAACCTTGCCCTCAATAATTGAGATGGCTTCCTTAACAATAGTACGTAGTTCTTCCATTTGTTATAATTAGTTTAGTGAACCACAAAAATATGTATAATGGTCAAGAATGAATTTATATCGGAGTCTCTAATTATAAAAAGAGGGTTCAAGTGAGTAAAAAAATATATGTTTTAGATACAAGTGTTTACCTCACAGATGCAAATTCAGTCTACAGCTTTGGAAGGAACGACATAGTTGTACCTCTAAAAGTACTAGAAGAAATTGATAAGCATAAAAAGCGTCAAGATGGGGTTGGTGCAAACGCAAGATCAATCATACGAATACTAGACAAACTTCGCTCTAAGGGAAATTTAAACCAGGGCGTCAGGGTAGAAAAGTACAAAGGCATGATTTATGCCAAAAATTATGATCCTGGCGTACTGCCTTCTGGTTTTGATATTAGTAATCCCGATAACGAAATCATTGCAACGGCACTCACAGAGAAGAGGAATAACCCGAAGAAAGAAATTGTTGTTGTCTCCAGGGACATAAACATGAGAGTCAAGTGCGATGCGCTCCAAGTAAAGACTCATGATTTTATTTCTGACGAGATTATTTCAAACACAGATGATTTATTTACGGGGATGGCAACGCATCTAGTAGATGAACAAGTCGTAGATATGTTTTACGCGGGCGAAGATGTGTTTATCTCTGCGGAAGAAGCGAAGCTTCATCCCAATCAATTTGTGATGTTGATATCAAATTCTAATGAGAAAAAGACTGCTCTTGCAAGATTCAACCACCATTCAGAACCCCTTAAAAAAATAGTGGAGTTCAAGAATGGATTGTGGGGAATAAGACCTAGAAATAAAGAGCAGGCATTTGCCGCTAATTTACTCATGGATGAGTCGGTTCCAATAGTAACAATTGTGGGCAAGGCTGGGACCGGGAAAACGTTATATGCCTTAAGTGCGGCGCTAGAACAGGTAGTAGAGAGCCAAAAATATACTAAAATTCTTGTCTCTAGGCCAGTGCAACCGATGGGTAAAGACATAGGGTTCCTCCCGGGGGATATAAAAGAAAAACTATTGCCATGGTTAATGCCGGTGCAAGATAATCTTCAATTTTTGATGGGTAACGACAAAACAACCCTAGAAATGTATATGGAGAACGGTACAATAGAGATTGAAGCCTTATCATACATTAGAGGCCGCTCTATTTCTAACGCCTTTATAATCATTGATGAAACCCAAAACTTATCGAAGCACGAACTTAAAACAATCATTACCCGTGTTGGAGAGGGGACCAAGATTGTCTTGACCGGAGATATTGAACAAATCGACAGCATGTACCTGGACTCTACATCAAACGGGCTATCCCATGCGGTAGAAAGTTTTAAGGTATGCGATTTGTCCGGGCACGTAACACTATTGAAGGGAGAGCGGTCAAAGGTAGCAACTTTAGCCGCCAAGGTGCTGTGATATCAAAAACAAAATACAAAACTATAGGACACGACAATTATGAGGTTATTGTTGTGGACAAAAAAGGGGAAGAAACCGTCATAGGGAGAGTTTTTAAAAAGCTTGGCGAGAATAAATGGAAATTTAAGCCATATTTTAAACTTGCGAAAGAACAAATAATGTATATAATAAAAGAGCATCATAGTTTTGTAGAGGCGGGAAGAACCCTATCAAAGCTATGGGAAAATTCCCTATTCTTCAACTTCTTTGATGGAGAACTACTTTAAATGAAAAGGCTCCTACTTCTTTTTATTGTCCTGGTACCACTATACTCCTGTGCCGATAAAGTGACAGAGGGCGAAGACGGGGACATAGGGCTTACACCTATTATCCCAATTTATGATCCGTCATTGATAATGAACATCAAGGCGATGACGCCGCACGAGTACCAGCAGGAGTGCATCAGGCGGGAATATTATTTTTGTGATCTAGACGCCAAGACAAAGATGGAAGTCGTAAAGGATATATGTTTCGATCCCCCCAAGATCCTAAGTGTCGGTGAGTGCGAAGAGTTTTTGGAATGCGATCCAACGCAATACCTAATAGGTACGATAGAATGCGTAACATGGGATGGATATCCAGGAACGCAGGACGAGGTTTGTGATAAAGGAACCATTAAGTATACGGAATGTGTAAGTCTGTGCGAAGAAGAGATATGCGATGGGGAAGATAATGATTGTGATGACCAGATTGATGAAGGCCAGCTAAATGATTGTGGCCTGTGTGGGTTCTTGCCCGAAGAAGTATGCGATGGTGTGGACAATGATTGCGACGGCTCTACAGATGAAGACCTGCTTCAAGAATGTTTTACAGCGTGCGGAACGGGCGTAGAATATTGTATTGGTGGGAATTGGGTTTCGTGTACAGCCCCTCCCGTCCAGGTGGAAATATGCGATGGATTTGACAATGATTGTGATGGACAAATTGATGAGGAACTCAACTGCGGATGTACCATCGGTCATGTGGGAGTTTTATTCCCCTGCAACGAGTCGCCCCTTATATGTGGTAAGGGGTATAAGACCTGTGAATGCCTTGACCCAGGATGTACGTCTTTATCGATGACAGATTGTATGGCCGCCTGTGTCTACTTTCCTGATCCCGATGAACCCTGTGATCCAACGGTTGGACAGCCTCTCAAAGAAGAGGAATGCAACAACTTTGATGATAATTGTAACGAGCTTATAGACGAAGACCTGTTCGGCCAATGCTATACAGGGGACCCCGCGACCCTATACGTAGGCATATGCGAACCTGGAATCATGACGTGTAAAGAGGGCACCTGGGGAGGGGTCCATGATGAAATACAAGAATTCATCCCTGGGTTCTGCGATGGTGAAATTGTACCACAAGAAGAAATATGTAATGGTGTTGATGACGACTGTGACGGCGTTACTGATTCAGGAGAGGAGTTAGACCCTGTTGATATCTTGTTTATTATCGATTGGTCCGGTTCTATGTATATTGAAATAAATGCCGTCATGACCGCCCTTAATAAGTTTGCTAGTAATTACATTGACGAAGAAGTCCTACAATGGGGTACTATCATTGGTCCACTGGACTCCCCTGCTAACTCCTCAGGTAAAGAATACCTTAAGCTTCATCATAACCTATCTGGGTTTACTGATTTTATATCCGCAATGTCACAATTGAATTTAAACTCGTACACAATGATTGGTGCCCGCGAAATGATGTATGACGCAATATATTTAGCCATGCATAACTTGGTGGGTGCTTCTTCTTTGCCGGTTGCCATAGCAGATGTCGTATGGGATACAATAAAGGGCGTTACTGAGTCGTCTCCTCCTAAAGAAGACTTTGTTATCGATTGGCGTACTGATTCAGACGTAGAAAGGGTTATCATTATCTTTACCGATGAAACTCCGCAATCTTACTTCTTACCCAAGATAACTCAATTGGATCTGTTGGATTTGATTTCTAAGACGTTTAATACTAAGATATATGTGTTTACAAAGGACTGGCATAAAGAAAACGGCATGTATAACGATGGCTGGGAGCCTATTTGTATCGCTTCTGGAGGGAAATATTACGAGTTAACTTCTGATATGCTTACTATGTATAATAACCTTGTGGAGATCATTGATGAAAATGCCTGCAAGTAGGAGCGGTCTAAATGGATTCGGAGAGCCTGATGTGCCTCATATGCGCAGATATAGCTAAGGGAAACATGAATTCTCTAGAGGCAAGAAGAAACCTTGGTGAAATACATTCTTCAATGAAAAAAGAGCATATTTTGGAAGTCTTAAGAAAAATATGGGAACTAGAAGATGAAGAAGAATAAGAGAGTGACTTGGGCCTGGACAGAGTTTTTAACTGAACTAGCTATGAGTCAGATTGGAGATCTTAAATCGGAGTGGTCTGTTATCGTCACTAAAGACAAGGACCAGTTCGACGAGACCTTTCAGATTCTGATGGTCCAAGAAGATCCTAAATCTACTGCTATTAGCCTTCCACAAGGCAATTTTAATAAGGTGAAAGGGCAGGATGGGTCGTCTGCTCAAATAATACTTACTAAATACCATGAAGACACCGACTGTGATGCCTTTATTATCAATCAGGTAAGCGCCCCCAAGGGCTTTGGGCCCCTGCTGTATGATATTGCTCTGGAACTATCGGAGGACTCAGGGGCGATGCCGGATAGGATCTACGTAACAAAGGATGCCTATAAGGTGTGGGAGTACTATATGAATAGCAGGGTTGATGTTGAAACAAAACAACTAGAATACGGTGTATGCCCTTGGGAGCCAGGTGAATCAGACGAACACGGCTCTGACCATGACCTCTGGTACGATTCACCCCTTTCGAAAATTTATTATAAAAGAGACAGATCAGTAATAAAAAGTTTGACAGGGGCGAACAAGATGATATATAGAGTCGGAGACTTATTATAATAAGGAGAATCCAATGCAGCCCGAAATGAGACTCAATGTGAATTTAAAACAATGTAACAATGTAGCGTGTGACGAGTGTGAGAACACGTTCTTTAATACGGCATTCTTGATTAAAGAAGTGTCCCCGGTGGTTTCGCCCACTGGAGAAGAGATGCTCTTGCCGGTTCAAGTGTTTTCTTGTTTGTCTTGTGGACATATCAATGAAGGCTTCCTTGAGCACGTAGAGAACGCCAGCCCCGCTGCTGGGTAGATGGATATTGTCAAAGACAAGGAATACCTAAAGAAGAAGTGCGATAAAGTAGAGCTTCAGCAGGGTATAAAAACAGGCAAAATCTTACTCGGTGTCCTTCAAAAGCACAAGAGTGGTATCGGTTTGGCTGCAAACCAAGTTGGAATCAATGAATCTGTCTGTGTTGTAAACGTGACAAGCCCCTTGATTCTGGTGAACCCTGGGATTACGGGCGAGTTTGGCAGCATAGTGACCGCCGAACGATGCCTTTCCTTCCCGGGTGAGTTTGTAATCACCAAAAGGCCCATGAGCATAGTCGTTGAGTGTGACTATAATGGAACAAAGAGATTTGATTCTAGAGAGGATTTGTTAGAACTCGTTTGTGTTTGCCATGAAATAGATCACTTGAACGGCATTACTATGCACGAAAGAAAAAAATAACTTTTCTCTTGACTTTTAAAAATGCGTCCCCATTTTATCTTTATCCTGTCATATAGGAGGAAACAAGATGGGGACATATAATCTTATTAATACGCTGGATGGCTTGTTTGATAGCCTTGCCCTTGGTGAGCTAAAAAGCCCATATAATTCATTCAATTATTGGATAGGGCCAGATCGGTATCAACCAAAACAGAAAACCGGGGGATACCCACAGTGTTCCAAAGAGAAGCTAGAAGATGGGGCTGTTTGCATCAAGATAGCAGCGCCCGGAGCTAAGAAGGAGGACTTTAACCTGGAGCTTAAGGACGGCCTGATCACGGTTTCGTGTGATCCATCGGATGAGACGATTCTTCAGAAATTCAGCAGAGTATGGAGATTTGAGAAAGAGTTGAGTCTTGAAAACATAATCGCAAAGTATGACTCGGGAATCCTTACTCTAGAAGTAAAGAAGCCAGTTGCGGTTGATGAGGAGATCCTAAAGATTGAAGTCCTCTAAAATTACATCCCTCGTTCAAAAAGTTCGTCTGCGACGGCGAGAGCGGTGGATACGGGGCATGTTGCACCTGTTTCCTCCATGAGTTCCTCGACAGAAATTTCTTTTAACGACTCGTTGTCGTGTTCTTTTAAGATGCTTTTAACTGACTTGAATGATTCGGGATGATACCTTTCAACAAGACCATCAATAAGGTCTGCCTTTGGGGTATCATCTCGTTTTTCTTTTTTCTCTAATACGATTGATTCTATCGAACTCTTCACGAGTTGTTTTAGATCGTTTGTTTTTAGACTTAGTTCCAAAATCTTCTCCCTGCTCAACGCTGATCTTTATTAATCTCAAACACATGTATAAGTATTTTATTGAAAGCTTTTTCGGCCTTTTAAATATTTGAAAAAAAGCGTAAAAGAAGGATACAAGGGAATAAAATAATAAAACAAGAGAAATCTTTATGTTATAAAGAAAAACCCCAAGGAGCGTATTGGGTGGTATTTTTAAAAAATGAAAAATCATCCGATTGCCCATGACTTGTTTGATAATTCAATGCTATTTAAAATATGGAGCCAAAGGAATTAGTTCAGGAAACAAGAAAAAAAGCCAGCGAAATGGCTAAAGATAATGTGTGGCGGACGGATTTTCGAGTTTGTGAGCTTTTAACGGAACTGGCCGATAAGATTGAAGAGCTTGTCGCTAAGACAAGTGAGAAGTCTTAATTTTACGGATTGTTTACTTGTCGTCTCCGCGCAATTTTTCCATGGCTTCAAGAGTCTTTTCTAATACGCTTAGACCAAGAGCCAGCTTGGAGGTTTTTTCTGACATCTCTTTCATTGTCTCCAAGGCCTTGCCAATTTCGTTTATGTTTTCTTTCATTTTAACGATTACTTGATCTAAAATAGCGAAGGGAGAGTCTTCCGCGCTTCCCGTCCTAAGTGTGATAAACCCTTCTGTATTTATTGGCGAATCTCCTACACTCCCAATTGGCGTGGCCTGCTGACCGGCGCTAGTGGGGCTGTTTTTGGAGAGCGCCATGGCCTCTTCTCTTCTCACCTGCAAGGGCGAAACCATTCCGCTTGCGATTGGTGCTATTTTCATAATATCCTCTTATGTGAAAAATCATCACGTATCTACATGATTCAAACTAATTATTACAAGGGGTACAATTATGTCTAATTATAAACTTTCAGAAAAGGGTATGGGTGGGCGGACTTTTCAAAAGAAAGAAGATGATTTTCTTGCTTGGCTAAATAAGGCTTCTGATTGGACAAAGGAGCACAAACCAAGGTTCAAACCAAAGCTGCCCTCTGGATCCCCCTCATTCAAAGGCCCATTTGCCTCGCTACAATTCTCGTTTAGCCGAGACGACTATCAGTATCCGGAGTCCCTGGGAATATCCGACTTCGTTATGCAAGATGAACTTGAACCAAATTTCTGGGTAAACAACGCCCTTAAACCACCGATTCTTCAGCGCCTGATGGTTATTACTGCCGATTTTGTCAACAGCCTGGGGCTAGACAATGTGCATATAGATGATATTATTATAACCGGCTCGATAGCAAACTATAACTGGTCTGAGTATTCCGATATTGATGTGCACATTTTATTAGACTTCGAGGATGTTGACGACAATACTGAACTTGTTAAGAAATTCTTTGATGCAAAGCGGATGTTATGGAATAAACACCATGAAATTATGGTAAAAGGCCATGAAGTCGAAATGTACCTTCAGGATACGAAGGAAACACATGTTTCTTCCGGGGTCTATTCGCTTTTAAATGGCACGTGGGTTAAATTCCCAAAAAAAGAAGAGCCAGCGATTGATATGAAAGCAGTAGAAGAGAAAACTCTTTCGCTAATGAAGCTAATCGACGAAGTTGGTATGTTATTTTCGAATGGGCAACACAAATCTGCCCTCGATCTTTCCAGTAAAATAAAAAATAAAGTAAAAAGGATGAGAAAAACTGGGTTGGAGAGTGTCGGCGTATACTCTTCTGAAAACTTAGCGTTTAAGGCCTTAAGAAAAAATGATTATTTGGCAAAACTCCATGAACTGTACACTAATTCATATGATGAACTAATGTCCATGAATGGGGATGGGTAGATGTCACGAGCGCCCTTTGAGAAACCTAGCAAGGAACAAGTTTTAGAGTGGTATAAAAAGGCGTGTCTTAAAGAATTAAATATTTTTGATGATCTAAATTTAATAATTCTTACATTAACAAAAATGGTATTGAGATCATGGGACATAATTGAAAAAAATGAAGATATCGGTAACAAATAAAAAAAGGAAAAAACATACGGTACTCACGGAGGTCACCGAAAAAGAGATCGAGCAGATCTCGGATTTTGTAACGGACGTTGACCCGGAAAAGCTAGCATTTGGTAATTTGTTTGGTGATAAAATGCGTGTACTTTTAAAGTCGGATATCTCTGACAACAACAGTGTTAATACTTTATTTAAAATCTTTAAAAAGAATGGCTATTTCGTTGATTTTATTGGAGGAAAAGCGGAGAAAACCATTAGGACCCAGCGAGGCCTCGCGAAGAGGTCGATGAAGATTGGAAAAATCTTAAATCGTGCGTCTGAGTTAATTGGGTCGTTAAATGATATAGATCCCGGGGGTACTTCCGGAGAAAGGTATCGCCTGCATGACAAACTAAAGGAACTTTTCCCAAAAATAAGTGGAGATGATTCAAGGGAAATCTTAGGGCTTAAGGATTTTTGGGAAAGCGACTCGGAAAAATACAGGAAGGAACCAGACACACTATCTTCCAACAAAAACTTTGTCATTATTTCGAGGCATCCAATTGACATTGTAAGAATGGCTGATTTTGATGAACTTGAAACATGCCATTCTCCGCCTTCAAGGGCCGATCATTCGTTTTTCAAATGCGCTCTTGCAGAGGCGCGAGGGATGGGCGCGGTCGCTTATCTCATGGGTGCGGAGGAGCTTTTTGAACTTACCGGCGCCTCCGATAGTCTCGAAGAGCTTCAATCAAGCCTACAGGATTATGACAATGATGAAATCTTTCGCGATGAAAGCAGGGGCGTTAAGGGTATTGAACCAAAAGCAAGAGTAAGAATACGTAGGTTTGATAGATTTGATGAAGATGAAAACCTCTCCTTTTCGCTCGCCGTCCCAGAGGTGAAAGTATATCCGTATACCCATGGCATTCTTGGAGACAAGGTTGCTGATTGGACACGAAGTAAACAAAAAGACCTTATTGATTGGCTTAAAAACACCAAACATGGCCACGACACCCTGTATTTGAGAGGGGGTAGCTATTCCGACAGCCCGGCAGGGGAACTCGTTGAAGACTTTGTGGGAGCCGATTTACATAAATTTAAAATTAAGCATTACGAAAAAGACGAGGATGATTTAATATCGCCACATAATCTAAGTGAAGAAAGAGTCAGAGAGGTCGTAGATGAAGTCAACGGCCGCCTAAGAAGGATTCGTATAAACGCAACTATTTCTCTTCGCGCTAATCATCCGGATATTAACGTAAAAGCAAAAGCCTATTTTGATTTTGAAGCTTCTGAATTTATAAAACCACTTTCAAAAGATGTGCCTCAAGACTGGCCCGGCTTCGGCGAGTTGGCGGAATTATTAGAAGAGTACAGCCTGGGGGCCGATTCCTATGCGGAAGATATTGATAGATACGCTTTTGGAGGACAAGGCGGCGGTCAAAACCGCTTGTACGACACCAGGGAGTTTTCAGGCGCCAAAATACTGGACTATACCCCGGTTGGAGGTGGCACAGAAAAGATCTCTATTGCTCTACCACTAGTAGTGGATGGAGAGTATTTGAATACCATGGAAGAATTTGAAGAGCTTGCCGTTAGTTTTTATGATAAAGATCTAGAAATAGAAAAGCACACCCCAATTATACGAGAATGGCTGCTTCGAGAAGGCTTCCTAAGAGGCTCCGCAATGAAAAACCTGGAATCCGAACTTGGAAGTATTGGTATGTTTGATCTTGATTGGGATCATGCAATAGAAGAGGGTGAGTTTGGAGAGCCGCCGTATAGGATATCATTTGAGAATATAACCCATATTAAGACGCCAAACCCTGAGTATGCTGGTAAATTTATTGAGGTCGTTACTGACGAGGGCTACCAGTACGACGCCACAATAAACATTAAAAAGGCTATCGTTAATAAGGTCTATGACAATAATAATGTTTTGCCGGGAGAGCGGTATTATCCCAATTTCGACTTGAGCGCAATGGCATATAAAACAGACCCAGCGGCGGTAGAGGTCAAGATCACCATGAGTGTACCTGACGACGCGCCCGAGTCGCTTATTAAATATATTCTAGAAATGGCTCAAACTTGGGATGATGAGGACATAGAGAATCTTATTCTTACCTCCGTTCAAGAAAGCATGTATCAGTATGTAGAGGCCAGACAAGTTAGAGAAAACTTTAATCGGTTTGACAAATTTTTTAAAAGGAGGTAATATGTAAGTGTTTAAGAATTGGATGACAGGAATTTTGATTTCGACTATTCTCTTGATGTTCACCGTCACTGAGGTGACCGGGAAAGTCCCGAGAGCTAAATTTTATGACTTTAATGAGCAACTAATAGATGGCGAAATAAAAAAGCCTACAACGCTCTATACAGATGCGAGAGATAAAGTTAAATTTGAAAGATTGCTAAAATTGAAGAAGAGTTTTTTGAATAAATTATACAAAACAGCCAAAGAACGAGTTTTTAAGTGAAGATCAGGCTTATTAAAGAAAAAAAGCCAAGGGATTCCAAGCTTGTCTCTAAGGGGATCCTACACGATGGGAACAATGTTTTGATCCTTAGCGGAATCGTTGGTCTTGGATGGGATCTTCCCGGTGGCCATATACATATCGGAGAAGACCCTGTAGCGGGTCTTAAGCGCGAAGTCTATGAGGAGACCGGGCTTAACGTCGAAAATCCCGTAGAGACGCATTTTGAGGGGCATACGCACTATTATAAAGCAAGCTTGCCACCCGGAAAGATACATTTAAGCCACGAACATACCGAATATAAGCTTGTTGATTATAAAAACGTTGATAATATAGACATGACGGATAAATTTAAGAGTGCTATAAAGAAATCAATGGAATATAGTTAAAAAGTGCCTAAAGACGACAAAGACAAAACCATAAAAGAGCTTGTAGAGAAGAATAGACAATTACAAGACGAAGTAGACTCTCTTTGGATGATGTTAGATGAGATGACAAAATCCGATATTGAGAACTGGTCGAGTATCTTAGACGAGCTTAATGCAAACGTAGCTGAGCGTATATTGATGGTTACAAAGAAAAAGGCTGACGCATGAAAGACATCAACCTTTACTGTGATATGGATGGCGTTTTAGTCGATTTACACGGCGGGATTATAAAAGCCTCGTGGCTTCAAGCGAAGTCCATGAAGGATCGTATAAAAAAAATAATTGAGTCTGAATGGAAATTTGGAATTAATCATCCTGTTCCGGAGCTTCAAGAAGCAAATTTATTTATAGACAACCTTGTTAGCAACAATGCTGCCTTTTGGGCAAATCTAGAGCCCACAAAGGAAAAGGACGAGCTTTGGGATAATATATCTAAGTTTAATCCTTCTATATTATCACATCCATGGGATAAGAGTAGCGCCGTAGGTAAAAACATTTGGCTTCGCAGGCATCTTAATCCGGGACCCAGGGAGATATTTTTACCTTTAGATGGTAAGAAACATCTTTGGGCATCTAGCGACGATGGCAAAATCAATATCCTCATTGATGATTTTGAAAAATACGTGATCCCTTGGAACAATGCAGGCGGCATTTGTATACATCACACTACTGGTGATGCCGAGTCTAGCATAAGCGCTTTAAATAATATTCTTTCTTAAAGCAGAAGGCCCCCTCCGTTTCCAGAGGGGGCCTTAAAGACTCTAAAAAGAGTCACCCTAAAAGGGCTAGGCTATTCGCCAGACATCTTGTCTAGTTTAGCCGTTAGTTTCTCAATCTGGCTCTGTTGTTCCTTAACAGCCTCTACGAGAACGGAAGCAACGCGGCTGTAGTCTACACCCTTAGCCTCGCCGTTTTCGTCCATCTGGCAGATTTCAGGAAGAACGTCTCCTACCTCTTGAGCAATGAAACCAAGGTCAGACGCTTTGTCTTCTTTCCAGTCGAAAGATACGCCACGAATCTTCTTGATCTTCTCAATCGGGTCGGAAACCGTCTTGATGTTTTCCTTGAGGTTAACATCAGAATGGCAAACCCAAGCTTTACAAATAGCTCTGTGGGAGGTCCCAAGAGCAAATTTGATGTCGCTGGCCATGCTAGACATATCAAGACTATCGAATTTCATAGTCGAAAATTCCATAGTCGTGAACTTACCAGCTTTGGCCGTAGTTTGACCAATTGCAACACCGTCTATAGTACCGTCACCAGCGGAGTCCGTAAGGGCCACGTTGGTGGTAGCAGTCAAGTCAGTGAACGTACCAGCAGCAGCGGTACTGGCACCAATAACAACTTGGTCCATAGCGCCCGCGCCGTTTACATAAAGTCCATCCCACTTTCTCGTAGAACTACCAAGCCTTTGGGTGCCATCAGCAGCCGCAATAAGGTCGGAGTTAATCAAGGCGTTAACAACCAGAGTGTCATCAGTGCTGGCACCGATAGTTACATCGTCGTTAGCAGTTAGATTAGTGAACGTACCAGCAGCAGGAGCGCTGCCACCGATTGTAGCACCGTCCATAGTGCCACCGTTAATATCAGCAGTGGTAGCAACCAAACTTGCAGCAGTGGTTACACCGGCTGGACTGATCGCAAGAGCGTCAGTGCCGTCACTCTGTTCAACGAGGAACATGTTTGCAGACTGTCCACTGGCTCCCTTAACAGCAAGCGTTACTTCAGCAGCAGTATCACCTTCGATTGTAACACCCGCATTAACGGCGAGCGAATCGTTGGCAGTCAAAGCCGTGAATGTACCAGCAGCAGCGGTAGTACCGCCGACCACACTGCTATCGACAGAACCACCGCTAATGGTTAGATCCTGATCAATATACGCATTAGCAATGGAAGAACCCTGCCATACGCCAGTGCCAATCGTTCCAACTGAAGTCAGACTTGAAGCCACAACTGCACTACCAAGACCAGTAGCGCTAAGCGTATCGACGCCGTTGATCTGATAGGTCTTGCCGGTGAGAATATCAATACCAGCAGAAGACTTCCAGTCACCGTCACTTTGAAGGGTCCAAGAGGCATCGCTATCGGTACCCTTAACAGTAAGACCAGCGCCAGCGGCAGTAGCCAAGTTGCTCGCACCATTAGTCGAACCCGAAAGAGCGTTCAAGGTGATGTTCTTATCTTCAACTGCGTATTCGGCAACATTGAAGTAAGATAGCTCACCGTGAACGGCAAGGTCGCCTTCGATAGTGGCATTACCAGCAACAGCTAGAGTCGATTGGCAAGCAACAGCACCACTGAAGCTTCTAGGGCCCGGAATAACAGACTTAAGCTGAAGCTTATTGCTTGAGATCTCAAGGCCGTTAGCGGAAGAAGCTAAGTCAATGGCAAGCACGTTGCTGCTTAGAGCAAGACCGTCACCATCAACACCGCTCTTAAGCTGAATCTCGTCACCGGAGATTTGAAAAGACGTGCTGTTTACGTTAACGGAAAGCGCGCTACCACCACCACCAGCGAGACCATCGCCGGCAACAGAAGTGTTTAGGTGGCTCTCGGTAATACCGGAGGCCTTAACACGCATAGCATCACTGTCAGTTTCAATCGTTGAATCGTCAACGTTAACCTTGAGCGCATGGCTGGCTAGAGACAGGCCATCACCGGCTGAACCAGCCGCAAACTGAAGCTCGTCAGAGTCGTACTGAAATGACGTGCTGTTTGCATTAGCAGCCATAACGCCATTGGCAGCCGAAAGACCAGTGCCAGCCATTGCAGTAGCAAGGTCAGCAAAGCTTTCTTTCTTTAACTTGTCGCTTTCGCTAGCATCGACAAATGCAAAGCTATCGTTTGCAACGTCAACCACCGCTCCACCTAGCCACGCTGAAGAGTCGTCAATGTAGCTTGCAGAGTGCATAATTTCGGACTTTTGATCGTCCTCAGACATATTTGTTCCTACAAGGTAGAGTCTTGCCTCAGATCCTGCGGCCTCAGCCCAGATCTTAACACTACCAGAGGCATTCGTCGGCTGATCGCTGCTCGTTAAGACAGCAAAGTCGGCCGATAATCCATAAGAAGTTCCCATTTTTTATTGTTCCTTATTTTTAAAAAATGTTTAGCGGAGCCCATTCTCCGCGTCTTCTAAATAGGGGACGGCTCTGCAGTTGGCCTACTTAAATTTCATTTTTTTAAAGGAAAACTTCTAGCTTTTTTTGTGGTTCTCTTTATGTGTTTGATATTTCTATTTAATTCTTCAATTTGCCTTTGTTGAGAAACTGCAACTTTTTTTTGTTCTTCAATCATGACCTGTTGTTCTTTGACGCATTCAACAAGAACACCGATTAAAGAATGATAATTTACGCTGCTGATCTTGCCATCGTCTTCTTTGTCTACGATCTCAGGGAAGGGGACGGCCACATCTTCTGCGATTAAGCCGATGTCAGGTTCTCCGGTTTCTTTCCAAGAGAAGGAGACCCCTTGAAGATTCTTTACCTTGTCCAAGGCTCCTTCAACTGGCTTAATGTCCCTCTTAAACCGGGCAGAGCTATAGGCTTTAAACTTAGACGCCTTGATAGACTGGCCCTTGGCGAGCGTTAAAGATTCAGTAACGTCGTCACCCTGCACACCAATGCCTATCTTCCCGTTTTTAGAAACATGTATCCTGGAAATGCTATTGGTCACAATATCTAGTGAATAATTTGTTGTATTGCCAAGTGTTCGATTTGATGTGACCCAATCACCGCCGTTACTGTATTCGCCGCTAATATAGGTCCATGATAGATTGTCATCACCGTCATTGGTTAGGCCATATCCGACCCCGCTGGCAGCATATGGCCAAGTATATGCGCAATTATTGAACTGGGTCTTTCCCGTCACGGAAAGGGAACCGGTGAATTCGTGCAGGTCATCGGAGCTATCCCCAGATTTTGTAGAGCCGTTGATGTGCAAATCACTTGTAGTAACACTGATCATCTCGTTAGATTGGACCCTGCCGGAGACATACAAAGAGCCGGTGAACATATGAATGTCGGTGGGGCGACGACCGAACTCTGAGTTACCCCTAACGGTTACCGATTCTAAATCTCTGCTGCTAGCTCTAAAGTTGCCCATGATTTACCGCCTAGTAATATTAAGTAGAGGTTTTTGTATGAAAATATGCAATTATATGATATATATTATACGGTTAATTACGAATAAATTACGCAATAAGATAGTTTCATGAAAATCATTGATAAGTTCCTTGCTTTGGCCGGCTGGAGATGCCTTGAGTTTGTTGTTATAAAAAACAATACTCGTAGATGTTCCCTAAAAAGAGGACACAAAGGACAACATGAAGCTAAGTTTAAAAAATCTACTTGGAGATGGATCACCAAAGAATAAATTTGTTGACAACTACCAAGCTATAATATAGAATACCCTTGTTCTTTTAAAAAATGTTTAGAATTCCCCTTTTCGTCGGGGATTAAAATCAGCTTGCACAATCCGGGGCGGCTGGGTCTTCTTAATTGGAGGCATAGACGAGCGCCTAAGGAAGTAGATGCGTTGTTTCGTATTTCCCCTAGCGGGGCCTTTAAACAAGGCGGTGGATAGGAAAGTAGTGTTTCTGAAGCCACTTGTTAGCTTGACGACTAGAGTCGTGGTACTACCCGCGAAGTGCTGCCGTCAAGACAAACGGATTTGGACCGTTTATCGTTTGACCGGGTGTAACCAAGAAAGGTTACGGGAAGTTTTGCGTAAGCAAGCAAAGCGTCACTGTGTATAACAGTAGTGCCAATGGTGAAAAGCGAAAGCTGATCACGTCACCCGCAAGGGCACGTTTGGATCCATCCCGTATGGTCAAAAACGTGAAGTTAGGTACGGGGATATAGCTATCCTACCAAGCCAAGCTTAGAATGTTATACACAATATAGGTGTGCTGTTGCATCACACAACAACAGGGGCAAAGGTGGTGAAGGATATTACCCTTCCGTGTACAGACGCCACATCGGCGGTCACCACTATAGAGACGCTAACTGTGCTGGCGTCTCTTTTTTTATGTCTGAACAATATAAAAAACTAATTATAATATGGGTAACACCAAGAAAACTTTGGAAAAAATGGTCCAAGAGGTCCTTTCTGAGATGCTTGATAGTCATTTGAATTCGTCACTGAACGAGACAATACGAAAAAAAGGAAAGTGCCGGTGTTTGTATTCTAAGAAGAAGGGAAAAAAATGAAAAAGTTTATAATATCACTTTTAACTATATTGGCATTGTGTATTCCAATAGGGAATTCTAGCGCATCTGTTAGTATCGGCAAGAAGCCGCTAATCAATCACCATGTGCATGTAATAAAGGGACACTTCTTTACTGTATTTGAAGCAGTGTCAAAAGAAAACAAAGAGCTTATAATAAAGTCTATCTTTGTGCTTGAGCATCTCCATAAGGATAAGAAGCACCATGACCTACTTAAAAGACAAGATGAGAGAGAAGTCCAAATAATATTGGTGGCGGTTCTTCATATTAGAGGCGTATTAAATGGAAAATACCCCGGTATGTATCCGGAAAACGCCCTTGAACTCTGGGAACACCTAGGAAAAAATGTAATTATTAAGAAGGTGAATAAGAACTGGACGATGCAGTTAAAGATCCCCAAAGATATGAAGAGAAAGAAAAAAGAACAACACAAAGAGAATGCCACGGAAGGTGACAATCTTAATGACTATTGGCGAAAAGAACATTGAAATTAATTTTAGAAAGCTGGCGTCGATATTTGGCGGAAGGCCACAAGCCCCCAATGATTAAGTGGCGTGCTGAAGGCGGACAGGTAAGACCTTATGCACTATCGTTTAACAGCACAAAAGCAATTGAAGATGACCAGATCAGAGAAGTAAGGCGACTAGCTCAGCAAGGCGAGGTTGAAATGCCGCCTGGCCCACTAACCTACCCGGAAGCTGACCAAATAATCCGCAAATACTATGTTGATAAAGGTTATGACTCTATTGTTTATCGAAATAGACATAGAGAAACCAAGTCGATACCATCTAGTCAAATTACAGAATATGTTGACTTGAATACTGGAAAGCATTATGCCAATAAGGACTACGCTGAGTTTTATAACGCTACGAACAGACAAAAAACAGGGCAGGGGCAGGCGGAAGGCGAAAGGGTGGAATATGGTCCATCATTGGCGCAAGAGTTAGATCCATCCGATCCGGCAGTTGTTGCAGCGAGCGACCCAAAGGGAAAGTATGATTGGGCTGAGCGCATCGAAGATCTAATAGGCGACCATCCGGTGAGCCAGGCTTTCCAGGCATCCAGAAAAGCAGGGGAGTTCACAGGCGATGTTCTCAAGTCAATAGAAAGAGGAGAGCCCGCAGTCAGGCTACCTAGAGAAGAAGCTCCAACTGGCCCCGAAGATATCCCTTGGTGGTTAAAAAGTGTTGACGAGCCGCCAGAGGAACCAAAAGAAAGAATTCCCAATTGGATGAAACCGGGTCCTGTACGAGATCCCGAAGAAACCAAAGGCGATCAAGAAAAGAAAAAAGGAATAGAGTTCCCAAAAGATGAATAATATCGAACTATTTACTATATGAAAAAATTACTTAGAGAATGGAAAGAATATACTTCGAAGCTAAACGAGCAGGAGGGGAATATGGAACTGGGTGAGCTTCAAGACGAAGTGGCACAAAGAGAACTTGAAGATCAAGAATTCACCCAGTCGCTAACCCAGTCAGATCAGCAGCTTGCTGGCCTTAGATCCGATATAGGCCAAGGCATGACACAGTTGGCAGGAGTGTCAGATCTCCCGGAAACTGAAGCTATTCCCACCGCCACAACGGAGCCCACCACTGGAACAACTCCTACGAGCACTCTTGGCACGCCAAATACGCCGCCAGCCCCCGCAAGTCAGAGCCCCCTCCTAGCGAGCCTTAAAAAGGCTTTCGGGCTTGCTAGAAAACCTGGCGTTAAAGCACAAGATATATTTAAAGCATTTGGAAGTATGGCCCCTAAACGAAAAGACGGCGGCTGAATATAGTTATTTCGGGTAGTTACCTGAGAAAACAATTTGACACTTGATAAAAATCATACTACTATTTAGTAGCGTATTAACACTTGTAAAAGCCGGCGCGGGCTTCAGTGGGCGATAGACCGCAATCCCGGCTTTTCTAGTGACTTTATTAAGCAAAGGCAAATAGCGAATGAAGGTTGTTGTACCGAATAAGACCGCAAACAAGATAGACGATCTCTTAAAACAGTTGCACTTATTAAAAGTTGCAGTTACACAAGAGAAACAAGATAAGCTAGAAAAAAGAATTCTAGACATGCGCAGGGACCTGTTGGTTATCCGAGAAGAAGTTGTCGACGAGTCAAGTAATTAACAAGGTGTAATCTATATATTGTAATATGGATACCAATTATTGCCAAGACTGCCACTGCGAAAAAATAATGACGTTCTCTGTCCAGAAGAACGAAGCTCCTCTTGATATGGCAATTGAAGGTCAAGAACCGGAGTACGAAGAAGAGATCGAGCTTTATAAGACTTATGGCGGGGATTAAGCCTCTATGCAATGGCCTGTAAGTATTAAATAAAGCTGAACAATCCAGTTTAAAGGGCCTATTTATTGTGATGAAACCAATATTAGAAAATTGGAATAGATTTGTCCATAGGCAATCTAAGTTGGTGCCTCTCCAAGATAAGCGGAAAAGGCTCTTAAACGAAATCAGCTATAAGAATGCAGAAGCTATCAACGATTGGTTTGGTGGCGATTATAGCAAACTTGCGCTCAGGAGACTGTTTGATGATAAGCTACGGTATTCTTTTCCTCTTCAAACCCAAGACGAGAGGTACCTGCTTAGAGCGATCAAATATCTCATAGACGACAATTGGATGCCACCTGAAAACGAAGACGACGCTTCTTGGGCGAAAAGGCGCTTCTCTACTAAAGTTGTCAAGCAAAAGCTTCGAAAGCTCGATACCGGAGAAGAGTATGAGGTCGATGTTGAAGTTCCTGATTTAAAATTAGAGCGTTCCGTTGAGCGTGAGATCCCGAAAGGCCCCAGGGCAGGCGAGATTGTTAAGAGCAAGGAGGTTGCCAGCTTTGCAAAGGCGATGGCAAAGGCGGGCGTTCCAAAGCCATTGATGCAATGGTGGGAGCGAGCCCAAGGTCACTATACTAAAAACAGTGGCTGGAAGGCCATTGAAGACGCATTTATTAGCGGCGGCGGCAATGCTGGAATTGAATATTCTGTTGTTGTATCTCGTCATCCCATGGATGTTTTGAGAATGAGTGACATTGGAAATATTAAATCGTGTCATAGCGAAGGCGCGAGTTATTTCCAATGTGCCGTTGCCGAGTCAAGAGGGCATGGCGCTGTCGTATATCTTATTCCCACGGATGAGCTAAAGGAGTTCTTGCGTGTTAAAGGCGAGGATGAGGAGATGTATGGTAGCGATGTAGACATGGCAAGCAGCGAGGAGACGGAGTATAAGAAGCTGTCTGATTTTGATGATCAAGAGATCTTTAGAGACTCCGCTAGAGGAGTTGATGGTATCGTTGCCAAAGCAAGAGTTCGTCTAAGGCGTCTTGAGCTTGAAGGTGGCTACATGGCTAAAGAGTTTGCTATTCCGGAGCTTGCGACATATGGATCGCACCCCGCTGGCTTTGTTCAGGCCGTTTCAAAGGATACATGGGAAAGGCAAAAGGATCTCTTTGTAGCCAAAAGTGGACGCCTTCATTTGCCGAGCGATGACGAACTAAAGATAACAGGCGGAACCTACAGAGATACAACTCCCGCTAGAATGTTAAACAACTTCTTTTCAGCGTCTGGAGAAAAGGTAGACAAATATCACGGCTTTATTGAAACAGAAGGTGGTGAAGAAGAACTAGAGAACCTATGGGAGATGTATGAAACAGAAATAGAAGAGCATAATGCTAGAGCTAGCAATGAATTAGAACACGCCTGGTTCCATGGGGAAGTAGATGGGCATGATGAGCCCTACGTAACCGTTTCTGCCGGTATGTCTATTACTGTTCCCTTGTCCTGGGAGGGCGCTATCGATGTTTCGGGAGGCGCACAAGCCGCCACCAAGGGTGATGTCCACGGGCAAGAGAAGTGGGTTCCTAACGACCAGTATAACTTAATACCCAACACACATGGGGATTACAAGGCGTCAGGAGCATTTGAGTCGCTTATTAAAGACATATCTGACTACCCGGAATCAATGGAGTGGAGTATTGGCTCTGGAACAGAGACGCCATGGGAAATAGAATTCCAATTGTATTATAATTGTGACGATTGCTACAATCCGGACAACGCCGGTTATTTTTTAGATTATATCCGCGATGATATTGACAAAAAACATGACGTAATCAAAGAAAAGATTCGCAAGGTCCTCATAGAAAATGGCTACATGCCTGCCGGCTACTTCGATGAATTGGAAAAAGAAGAAGAGAACAGAGAAGAGGGCACTATTAGATTTGAAAACTTTGCCTTCATGGGTGATGAAAACAAGGATGGCACAATTGAGTTTATTTTAAGATATGCCGAACATGACCAGACTGAGAGTTTTTTACCCACCGGATTAAGAATCCCATTGGTCCTGGCCAGGTCTGCTCCCGGCGAGCCCCCGATATACGATTCTCTAGCCCTAATGAGGGCTGGCCTTGGAACTAAAAAAGTTCAATTAAGAAGCGCTTATAGCGCGATTGCGCTTTCTCCACTTGCAGAATCCGAAGTAAACAAAAGATTGGCATCTCTAGAAAAGGCGGCCAATGAACATATTAGCAGGCAATTTCACCTGGATCTCGGTGACGGCTGGGAGCCCAAAGTATTCTCCGGCGTTGAAAATCTTAATCGTGCCGTGTTCTCAGTTTATTTTATGAACCAAAGCTGGCGTGGTTCGCCCACACCTAGTGAAGAAAGAGAAATCGGTTTTAATTTAAGAATTCAAATCCGATCTACCGACACTAAAGAAGAGATTAATATTGCTTTAGAATATATTAGCTTTATTGATAGACACGTAGAAGAAATTAAAAGAACAGTAGCCGATGTCTTTAGCACTATTATGGAGTCCAAAGCTAAAGAAGTAGAAAAAGAAGAAAGGGAGTTCTTTGACGGCACCACAGCGAAAGGACTTATCATGCAAATATACCGCTCCAACGCCACCCTAATGAATACTGACGAAGGTAAAGGCCGGGTCAAGATCGCTAAGTGGGTCGCTGAAAACTGGAGTACGATGAGCGATGATCAGAAGCGCATTTCAATTAATCAATATTTGGTTCCGATTGTGAACCGTAGTTACGGTGATAATTACGGGATCAACTTGTCTAGTCGAGCAAGTGATGAGCCGACCACCCCCTCGTTTTTTAGTGGATATCTTCCAGTGGGCCATGGACCCTGGGCTGGAACTGACTATAAGACCACCGAAATACCCTCCTGGGACGAAGATGAGGACATTGAGCAGGGTAGGGGCCTAGGCAAGGTGTTTGAATGCGTTCTAGGCCCCAAAACGGGCCTTATACGGTTAAGATTTAAGAGGGCTTTATTAGGATGAAAATAAAAATCACAAACAAAAACCAAATGCTGACTGAAGCCAAAGGCGATCCAAAGTTGCCAATTATCGGGTATAGAAGAGATGCCAAAGGTAATATAATTCCAGTTCGTGCCTCCTGGGAAGGCCTTAAGCAGCGCAGAAACCCTCTCTTCAAAGGAACTCCCCTTGGCAAAAAGGGAATGATTTCAAGAAGTGAGGCGGGTGGGGTGCTGCGTGGGGTGGACCCAAACATCACATGGCTAGAATATATGAATAAGGATGTGTCCAGAGGCTACCCGCAGTCTGCCGTCTATGATTTAAAGCTTCCATGGAAGAGATCAGAGCAGCTTCGCGCTGCCGGCGATATGGCCAGAGATGTATTTTTCGCAGCTAAACAAAATGTCCTCGCAAGAATGAAAATGATGGCAGACCAATATGGTGCCGAGCGAGCACTTGAGATGATTGGTGTAAAAAAAGCGGAGGTGCGCAACCTCCGGCCCGTCGAGGCTCCAGGCCTGAAAGCAGTAAACGTCAGGTTACACCGGACTCCTCAGGGCCCCGAACGCGCCAAAGCAATTGCCGCAGTGGGATACGATGCACCGGTTATGAAGAGATTTTACGCGCCGCTGGTTATAGAAAACCATGCTATACCTAGAGAAAACTGGGCTCTCTTGATCAGTGACGAGTTTGAAAATCTCTTTGGGCAACTATACGTTACCGGAAAATATGAACAGGTAACGTATGAACCAAAACAGAAGTACGAAACCGTGACTACGAGAACTCCCGGTAGGGACGGAAGGATGGTCGTTGGAACAAAAAATGTAAGTCGAGATGTAAACGAGCTTGGTAAGTACGAGACCAGAACCGTAGATGCATTTGAGCTTTTGGAACCGAGGACGGGACGGGAAATAGACCAATATGAAAAGACTGGCCAGTGGCCAAAAGCAAGGCCAGGGCAAAAAAAGTCCCCGCGACAAAGGCTTAGCAGATTCGGGCTCCATCGAGCATTATGGGATTTGGCACCGGTATACGGGGTGCGCGCTGACTCACTTGTAAACGCTCGCACAAAAGCAGTACAGCTAGCTCAGGTAGCCGCAGCTAAAACTAATACTAGAAAGTTCGGTTTGGTTAATCGCCTTGAACACGATTCTAGTCTTGCACAAGAGGCTGCCGAACACTTAGAATTCTTAAAAAATACTGCTCCACCGGGCATGACCATGGAAGAGTGGGACAAGGAGTTCAGGGGGGTCCTGGCGGAGCTTGACGACGAATTAGCGCGTCCCGACTTGTCTCCAAAACAGAAGGCTCAAGTTGAGCTAGACCTCCAGGATATGAAAGCTCGCTTGCGAGGCCTACCGCATAAGCCAGATGTAGCGGCCACATATCCTGCCTCTGGATCTCCCCGAGTAAAGATGGGCTCTATTAAGCCAGCGATAAAAGTAGGTGCGGTAGGGGCAGTGGTTGCGACAATTTTATCCATACCTGACGTTGCGTATGCCTACGAATCAAATGGGTCACGGGCGGCCTTCGATAAAGCAATTGAGATTCTACCAAGTGTTGTAGACCCAACTGGTTTTTATGATGTGGTCGTTGGACTACATACAATACTTTCCTCACCGGATCCCAAGAAAACATCAGAGATATACGGCAAAGCAATTGGCCAAGGCCTTGGCGCATACCCGGAAAAGTTCCCAGGAGGGACAGATATAACCGGAGAACAACTGCCGCAGTTGCAGCTTCCGCTAGGTGAAAAACCGGAGACTCGTGAGGATCTTAAAACGCAGATAGATCTTGGAAAGACCTATGAGCCTCATGGCAATATACCGGAGCCTTCCAAAAGAACCTCGTCTCCTATACCAAAGGCCCACCGGCCCCTATATCAACAAGACCCAAGAACAAAGGAATGGATCGTAGATCCAGAGAGTTTAGAAAAATGAAGCATTTAAAAGAAAATAATGAAACGTACTTCAGTCATCTTAAATTCGCTTTAAGTATTGGAACAAGCCTGATGATAAGAGGAGCACTTCTTATTCTTCATGCCTTTCTGCCCATGGTAACGATTCCAAAAAAATGGAGTCTTGACGACACCCTGAGAACAGTATATCGGTGGTCTGTTTATGCCAACAAAAGAAAGAAGGGGACCTTGAATGAATAGCGGTTGGAAAAGCTTCATCAACGAAGCAAAGCAAGATAAGAAATTTATAAAGAAATTTAATATTACTGTCTTGCAAAAGAATACGCCGATGCCCGCAGAGGCAAACCCCAGGGAATACCATCAGCAGATCGCCCAGCAGGCAGAAGAAGGGCCAATGTTCAGTAAGGATATTCTTGAGATCATTGAAAACTTAGAAGACAGATTCTTTCCAAGAGAGAACAGAAAAGTATACACAAAGTGGCTTGCAAATATTGTTCGAGAACACCACGGAAGGGTAGGAGGATACCTTCACTACATGAAAGGACCGGAGGGTCTTCCCTATATAGTTGATTTTCTTAATGGAACCAGGGAATCAACGGAACCACTGTGGTCCCTGAATTGGGGCGGCATGAAGGCCGCCGCTGAAGACTGGCACGAACAGTTTAAAGGAGTCGAGGATACCGGGCATTTTGAAAGCAAGAACGTTCTTCATGACTTTGGAAATGGGTATACAATAGTTGATGTGCCATCCGAAGACCTAGCGGCGGAAGGCAATAAGATGGGGCATTGTGTTGGTGGCTATTGTCCCGAGGTCGAGAAAGGCAAAATCAAGATCTACTCTCTTAGGGATCGCAATAACAATCCGCATGTGACAATAGAGTACTCTCTTGAGGGCGATGGGATTTATCAAATTAAAGGTAAGGAGAACAAAGCTCCTCATGAAAAATATGCTAAAATGATTTATCCATGGATTATTGAAAATTTTACCGCCGAGGAATACGCCGAAAGTGATGACTTTATAGCAATAATACCCACAGAAGAAATCAAGTCCTTTATGAGGTCCGGGAAGCTGTCGCTGCCACGGGTTGCACGGATGGCGAGACAGGATGATGAATTAAATTCTTTGATTGTTGACACAATGATCAAACTTAAGCCCGTCGTCCAGGATAATACGCTTAAGCAGACTATAACGAATCTAAGATATAACAGTTCTTTTGACGACAAGCACCTTCTTAAACTTGTTGATACTATTGATGAAACAAAGGCTGATAAGAAGGATCTATTCATACTTAGATTGGCCGATTGGCCGTCACTACCTATGGATGTTTTACTAAGGCTTTTTGAGAAAACAAAACATTATAGTGAATCTGGGCTTGGCGGCCCGAGCCGCCAGGGGCACGACTTATGGCGCACAATGATTAAAAACCTTTCAGAACGTAGTGACGCTCCGCCAGAATATTTGGAACAGATTTATGATATCGTACATCAGTTGCCTAATAATGCCTTTGGAAGCCGAGTAAGAGACAGGCTACTAAAAAACGAAACCACCCCCGACAGCGTGATTAAAAAACACTTAAGCCAGTTTATTGTAGGAAAAAAACTATTATACCATGCCGACTGGAACGACTGGCGGGGTATGGACAGTGAAAAGCGCACCGACTTATATGATAAGGGGGACCGAGCAGAGCGCACGTATCGTAGCTTATCTTCTAGAGAAAATACGGATCCGAGGGTGCTGGACTTGCTGCTAGTGACTGCGTTAGAGAAAGACAGGGCGTTAGACGACTTTTTTAAAAAGGAAAAAGAAGAGCTTGGTGACGCTAGGATAGTGCAAGGCTCCCCATTGAGTATTGCCCTCCGGGAAAAAACCCGCAGCGCCGCTCAGTGGAAGATCGAGCTGTTTCGGAATCCCTCTCTCTCGGAGGCGAACAGGAAGATCTTAACTAATAATTTAGCCCCTTACGAAATTCAACTATTGGCTGGCTCCCTAGAAAGCTTCAAAGTGTCAGAAGATACGGCTGTCCGACTATTGGAAAAATCGCTCTCCGATTATATTGAATATTCTAAAGAGCTTGCAAATGCACGCACTAGAAAAGACCGTGTAGGAGAAAAGTTATCCAATTACAACTTGGGCGCGTTGGAGAGGGTTTTACAAGATATCCTCAACAGAAAAACCAGCAGGAAAAAAACAGAAGAATTCAATGATAAATTGTTGGCTGTGTCGTTAGACGACTCCCTGTGGGGTAGAGATCCAAACCACCGCGACATAAAAAGGCAGAGGAGGATTTTAAAGTCGTTCTATAATAAAAACAAAAACAATATAGAAAATTTTAGAAACCACTATTGGCCTGAAGAACAAGAAAAGTAACAATGAAGATAACATTGAATAAAAAGAACAGATCCCTATTAACCGAAGAGACCGAGGTACTCTGGGGATACAAAATACCCTCGCATAAAAAAACATTCATCTCTTCCGAACCCTACAAGGGATTTAGAGACATGGAGCAAGAGAAAAACCCATTTACTTCCGAAAGCAACAACAAACCCAGGGGCCTGTGGTATGCATGCGGAGATGACTGGGTGTCGTGGTTGCGATATTCGGGGATGGCGTCTTGGGTAGACGACGCCCACTACCTGTATGAAATAATTCCCGGAGATGATATCCTAAAGATCTCGTCGGGACTAGGTTTGAGGTGGCTTGTAAAAAACTTCCAAGACCAGAATTATTCCGGGTGGAGGAAGCTCAATTGGAAAAAACTCCAGGACGCTGGTTATACCGGAATAGAAATCTGCCCTTATAGCAAAGAATGGGAGTTCCAAGAGATCGATGGCAAGAACAGAATGATTCCTGGTCTCTGGTTTGGCGACTGGGATGTGGCCTCTGGGTGCATTTGGGATAAAAGAGGTATAAAAGACATCAAACTACTTAAGGCAAGGGGCGAGTTTCCAGATGAAGCTGATGATTGAAAAATGGAGAAAGCACATAGTGGAACTAACACAGTTTGAAATATCGGACTACACGGATCCAGAGTCTGAAGTTAATCTTTTTAAGAACAGGCTGGGAACCGCTCAGCGCCTTGGCAAGGTCTTGGTAATGCAAAATAACATGAAAGAGAGTTTCAAAGTACTTTATAAGGCCCCATATTGGCTAATAATACGCAATGGACAGTTAGCTGAAACACTAAAGGACGTTCCAGATGTGGTTGATTATCTGGCCGGTGAACATGTTCTTTTCGACACAGTGGAAATTATAGAATGAAATTACTATTTGAAAAATTCGATAGATTTTTAGCGTCCGTCCCCGGCAAGGATCTCGAAGGCAAAACCATTGTTTTATTTGGAGATTCCCAGATGATAGGCGCCCCCAAAGAAGGCAGAGATTATGCGCATCAGGCGCGAGTATTCGGCGTCCCGAAGACATTCAACTTCAGGAAAAAGGAAGGCTGGGTACGAAATGAGCATATGGGATCGAAGCTAGAATCCCTACTAAGGGCCCGTGGCGCTAATGTAATTAGAATTGCTAAGGGCGGGACAGGCTCTAGGTTTTGGAATAAAACCCTCACTAACCGGACGGCGGAGTACCTTAAGACGTTAAAACCAGATCAGGTTATTATAAGCTTAGGTGAGAATGACTCTTGGCGTGGTGGTTATGGCAGAGATCAAAAACATATGACAAATTTTTTCAAAGACAACGCCCTGCCTCTTATGCAAAAATTAAAATCTATTTCTCCTAACGTCACATGGTTTGGACCAGCGCACAGACATAGTTCAACAAGTGGAGAAAAGGGCCTCAAAGTTAAGCGTGGAAGATTCGAAACAGATCGCCACCTGAGTGAATTCGGAAAGCAGGCAGGAGTTAACTATGTCTCAATGTTGGATTGGCCAGAAAGGGAACCGACGTTCCAGGGCCTGAGACCCAAAGAGATCCGGTATGATAAGATTCACTATAGAGGGCCAGCGGCTCAAGCATACGCCGATGAGATTAATCGAAACATTGCGCCAATTAAACCTTTGGACTCTACACTAGAATAATATTTATTTCTAGCGCTCTTCGTGCATTTCATGGTATTAAAGGATAATAATAAATCCTGGAAAATATTATGGAATTTGAATTGTGGATGTTATTAGAGTTGTGCAAAGTAATGACCTTATCTTTGATTATTGCCATTATAGCGAATGCTTTAATCCCTCAACAAAACAATGATTAGAAATGCCATAAAAGAAATACTGATTGGATGTGTATTAATAGCAATGTTTACCCTACTTATGAGAACTTGCGTGTTTATGGCTTATGAGCATGTAGATAAAACAGCAGAAGCTTTTATAATCAAAGGAGAATAAAGTGAGAGTTTTAAGAAATATTATACTGGCGGCCTTTCTTATGGGAACGCTGTCATTTACTGTCAATGCGGAGTATTCGGTCGGCTTTGCGGCGGGCGGCACACGAGGTGCTGGCGCTACTTTTAGAAGCCTGCCAGAAGACACCTCCTGGGGATGGCAAGTAACTGGGCTTCCTCTGGTTCATCCGGACGGCGGAGTAGTGTCCCTGGGCGCACAAGCTGTCTACGTACTGCACAAAAGCCAGACAGGCATGGCTTACGCCACTCTTGGCGGGGGGACAGTAGCAATGTGGGACAACTGCACAGAGGAAGATTCAAAAGATGATATCTTTTGCGAAGATGAAAGTAACTGGGGTGTTGGCCTGGGACCGGGCTTAGGATTTGAACTAAGAATGGTAGACAACCTTGCGTTTGCACTAGATGTGCCGTTGGCAGTTCTGTTTGTCAATGAAGAGTTTCATGGTATCCTTCCGGTTCCCAATCTATCATTGATGTATTATTGGTAAGAACTTACTTCTTAGGACGTCTTAAAAGGAACCTCTTTTTGGGTTTCTTTTGTTCGTTAACATATCCACCAAAGTCGTCGTGGTCCATTTCATTCGTATAGAACTCTGCGGCTTTGCGACGCTCTTGTGTTCTTCGTTCTTCTTCGGCATCTTCGAGAGAATTAAACCAATCTTCACTCTGGCCGTCGGCGTCGATTTTGCCTGTTCTAGAATGAAGGTCCCACAAAGAGATCCCAAGATCTTGAGCCCAGCTTGTGTCTGACTCGCCCTCTCGGCGTGTAGAGTATGGCTTGCCTTGCCACTTAAACTTTGCTTGGCCTCTCTCCCTGGCCAAGCTGTAGGCGTCGTCGAAATTACCCACAACGTCCTTGTCGGGCGCTACGGTCTGCTGAATTTCAGGAGGTGCCACGCTGCGGGCTCCGGCCTCTTCACCGGTTGGCAGTGTCATGGGTCCTGCTGTTAGCTCGTCTTCTCTGGCATACGCGGGCTCTTCCAAGCCACAGCCACCGTCTCTACCAAAGGCGGATTCCCCAGTGCCGTGGCCGCCACCGTCTTCGTCGTCTCGTGTATACATTATATAACGAGCCCAATTTTCTAGCAAGGGCTTCATTTTGCTCATGACATAAATAGGGTATAACAAAAAGAAAAAGCTATATATTATATGAAGTTAATACCAAGAATAAAATATATATCCGTCGTGCTTTTAATGTTTTTAATAGCGGCGTGCTCCTCCGTGTGTCCCGAAGTAACGGGCACTACCTACATTAAAGAGTATCCTGTCGTTCTCTATTCTGCTTCTTGGTGTCACTGGTGTGGCGTAGCAAAAGAATTCCTTGATGACAATGAGATTGCCTATATCGAAAGAAACCTTGAAGATCCTAAAGAATACAAAAAACTTAAAGAAGTAGCCAAGGAGTTACAGTATGGGGGATCGCTAAATGTTGTTCCAATTTTTATTGTAAGGAACAGGATAATAACAGGCTTCAGACCAGAAAAGATTCTGTATATTTTAGATAAAACCAACGGGGTCGTAAAGAAGCTGACCAATCATGAATCTCCCAGAAGTATTATTTTTAAATGAAAATAGATATAAAAACGCTGATTTCACTCTTTGCGATGGTTGCTGCCTTGAGTGGCATATGGTATACTACACAAGATAGGCTACACCATTTAGAAGAAGATGTTACACAATTGCAAAAACAGGTTAACCGTTTACTTAGAACACGATGAAACACTTACTTAAAAATTGGCATGAGTACTCAAGCAAGTCCGTAAGCCAGATCCTTGAAGAAGGACAAGCGGAGAACTTAATAAAAAAGTTTCCCGAGCTTGAACTGGCATATGAGGAAGGGATCAAAAATCCCCAGTATTTGATGTGGATTGCAAAGCGCCGTGGTGGAGAGCCCGTGATGGATATCGTTGATATCATTAGGGTTTTTGATAAAAACAAAAACAGAATAAAACAGAAGGGGTTGAGTCCGGACATTTATTCATACAAAACTCCCGGCTCTCTCAGGACTATGCTTGAGGAACTAGGCGGCTCAAAATCCAAAGAAAGACGCAGACTCAAAGAAGAAGAAACAACCCATCTTGGTGAGTTTGGCCCATGGGTGGTTGTGATGCCACACACCAAGGAAAGTAGCTGTCAGCTTGGAAAAGGGACCACTTGGTGTACAGCCGCCACTGAAACACAAAATCTTTTCTTGAGTTATGTAGGCAGGAAAGAACATGATATCGTCCTTTATTATATAATAGAGCGTGGTCAAGATCCCAGGAAGAACCCAGATGCCAAGCTGTCCGTTGGATTCATCAACGGAGAACCAAGGCTAGAAGGTGAGCATGGGGGCGTTTCTGTAAATGCCGCTAACGATGGCCTACAAAAATCAGACTTGCAAAGAATCCTAGTAGATAGATTCCCGCCCATAATGGATGCAATGCGTGCACACGCAAAATCCATTAAGGGTCTGCATCCAGCCAAGAAGCAAGTACGAGATGCTGCCAAAAATGTTCAATTATATCAAGAAGTTATAAAGAACCTCGAAGGCGACGAAAAGTTTGATATGATCAAACAAGTCTTAAAATATGAGCCGGCACAGGAAGTAATGTCCGCGATGTTTGATGATCTCTTTACAAGCGTATCGGATATAAGAGAGAGTATAGGTGCCTACGGACAATCGCGTGGTATTGTATATAACAAAATCGCTGGAGCAGTTCCGAAGAAGACCGAGGAGTTTATGTTTCCGGAAAAGTTATTCAATGATAAGGAATACTTTAGATGGAACCAGGACGATGTTCGCGTTGTTCTCGGATCTATGCTTGCGTCCCAAAGACCACTTGAATACGCCTTCCCGGTTTCATTCTTAAGAAAAGCATATGACTTTACAAGGATAGAACCAGACGAGTCGGGTATTGTATTTAGATATGTAGCCCAAGAGGTTGTTGCCTCACCAAGCGTAACCCCCGAGTTGCAGAAAGCGATCCTGGACGATAGCTTTCACAGGGCGCAGCATGGTAATAATATGTATCGCTTTGGGACGCACAGTGAAATTGCCAAGGTTATCGTTAAAAAGCCCGGAACCCCCATCGAACTAATCATAGACGCCTGCAAAAAGAACCCGACAGAGTATACACTTAATGGCGCTATAAACAATTTATACGGAACTGGACGAGTCCAGAATGATAAGCCCCGAATTGAAGATTTGCGAAAATTTGTTTCGGAGGATTGGTCAGAAATAGTGTACGATGGCGACCATATGTACAGGATGGCAAGGGCACTGTTCCTCGGAAAACAAGATTTAATGACACCCGAATTGCTCAACGATATCTATAGTATGATAAAGCAATGGTACGGTGCACAGACGTATGCGCCAGCGAAAACGAAAAAAGTCCTTTCTGAGCTAGTCGCTTCGATGATTAGGGAATACGAATCCCGACCCTCTAACCTGGGGGTTATAAAAAGAATCATTAACGACATTGAGGGCATGGAACACGACCTCTCTCATGGCACTCTCAATAGGTTACGGAGACTAGCTGGCCTGAAACAAAAACCAGATGATGTTTTCCATTTTAGGAGATACAAAAACGTAGAAGATGTAAAAGACGATTATGCAGCTTGGGCCCTAATACGACAAGACCAAATGGAGAAGTATTTATTCCCATTAGTTGAAGTAATAGTTGAAGAGAATACCGAAGCGCACCCAACCTGGGTATCCAAAGAAGTCCCGCTGATATCAGACTTTTTTGATGCCGATAAAAGCTATCCCAAGGAACACCAAATATACATGAATATGACACCCGAAGAGCGTATAGCCGCTGTTCGACTCACCATGTACATGCAAGGAACACTTAGGATTAACCCGCAGGGGTATGTAGAATGATTATAATAGAGAACAGCAGGATACCGGGGTGGTTATCAAAAATAGCGCCAATAGACATAAGGGCCGTAACCATTTGGCCGTTTGTCCTATCTAAAGAGCCAATGGACACCAGAACGAAGCAACACGAAATGATTCATGTGGCCCAGCAAAAGGAACTCTTGGCAATCCCGTTCTTTCTTTTATACGGGATATTCTGGTTGATTGGGTTAGTCAGGTATGGAGACGGACACGTTGCGTACAGAAGGATCCCCTTCGAGCAAGAGGCATACGCAAACGAAATGAAAGAAGATTATCTGGGATATCGTAAGGCGTACAACTGGATTAAATATAAAATATGAAACTCCTACTTGAAAACTGGCGCGCGTTTTTGACAGAAGGTAAAAAAGTAAAGTACTATAGAGCCCAGCCAGCGTCCACTGATGTCATCAGGACAAATGATTATATAACTATGTCTAGAAGGTTTGCTATCGATCACGCAACAACGTCAGCAACGTTTCACGATGAAAACTTCCACGTTGTCTTTACACTGATTAATCAGGACGATGTTAAAGAGGCAGATAATCCCGGCGAGTATCGTTATACCGGGAGGCCTCTGAAGGCGGTGCCAGTGTTGATGGCGGCCCCAGACGGAGATGTAAAGCCCATCAAAGTTAGATTGGAAGAACTCCACTATCCACTGGCTGATCGCAATGAGTGGTATGGGGACGCAGACTATAAAGCCAGAGGCGGCCACATGGCCAATATGACCCCAGATGAATACCTAAGAAGGGTCAGGCCACTAGACGTAGATGAGGTGGCAAGAGAAAATATCGATGACCTAAAGAACCATATCCTATCCGGTCGGACCCTAGATCCCCTAGCTATCTACGAAGATGGAAAAGAGGACGGGAGACACAGAGCACACGCAGCCAAAGAGTTGGGCATCAAGCAAGTTCCAGTAATTCTTTTCGAGAACCAAAGCAAGTGAACAAAGTACAAGGCCTTGCTTGACTATTATCAGCTTACGTTGACCATTGTCAAATTACTCTAAAAGCTTGTAATATAAACAAAATTATACTATTTATAGGTGTCCCCTAAGGTAGGATAATCCATGGGGGACACTGGGAGAAGTTTCCAAGGCTCCACGGCAGACACGCTAGGGTAGCCCATGAAACGCCCTAGCCCGCCGAAAGTTTGCCGTGGAGCCTCTTTTTATATAGTTCCCACGTTGGGAAGCTTGCCTTACCCTGCCTCGCGAGTTGTAACCAAAGGCCAGGTGCGCAAACTACAGGTGGCTTATATCGTCAGGGTCCATCATGCGAGCCAGATATTCCCAGTAGTCAAAATACAGGTCCTCAAGCTCATCTAGGTTCATCACGCGGTTCCCCTTCTGGGACTCGCTTTGCAGGTGCTTAATAAATAACTTCTTAGAAGAATCACCACCCTTACCAGGACCAGCGTTTGCAAACGGAGGCAGAGGGTGGTCGTAAGGAACCTCATCAAGAAACTGCAAAACATCATCCCGCGTTAGGCCCTCACGCACCAACCTCTTGGTTGCATGGTGAAAACCTTCCATAATAAGCTTCATATCACGCATGTTATTTATACATCCTTAGGGATGAAATGAAGCGGATCGCCGCCTTGGCTCGCCGGGTCCATTATGCGACTTACGGTGCTAAAGGGGTTCGAGTCATCAGGCTTTTTGTGTCTTGACGGACCGGGCGGAGTTGCAGGCTCTCCATGAGTCAATGCCATCGCTAGCTCTCTGCTCTCGGCGGCGGACCCTTGCGTATCGGGGTCAACATCGTCATCCAGTCCCGTTGGAACCAAAGATTGCTGAGGATCAACAATGCCGGATGTGCCCTCTGCGCTAGACCCTTGTCGCAGCTTATACTGCTGCTCGTTTACGAACTGGTCCCATTTTCCCAATATGAGTTTCATATCCCGCATGCTATAATTAGGCGACAACATTAGAAAAAACACTTACACTTAAGTGGCAACGAAACTGATCAAAGCATAAAAGAGCACCAAAGCTACGCCCCAAAGAAACGGCCCTCCAAGAGCTTTAGCCCCACCAGCTAGGCCCCCGTATAGAGCAGCCCTTTAAAAAGCCCCCTATACACCAATAACCCTTGAACATAAAGATTGTCCGCCCCATGAACCTGTAAGTAATCCTTAATAGTTCAAAAATACCTTGAAAAAATTTTTCCCAATGCCCATAATAGGCATTCCTTTAAGAATACATGGCTGGACATTGCCCACATTGAAAAACGCTAAACGCTGTACCCGATTAGATTCGTTCTAGACGCTGATAGCCAACAATGGGAACATCCGGTAGCACCAAGGAGCACACGGATGACTTGGGTGCCCAAGGAGCACAAACCATGGGAGCGCCTGGGATCAAAACAAAAGGGAACATCTGGGAAAATGGGGTCCATTATGAGCGCGTATTAGGGCGGTGCCCCCACCCATCGGCCCCCCCTGGGACATACTTTACCTAGGTTGTCAAGGGTTTTCTTTGTTCACCTGTTTTTCCTTGACACGCTGTGGTGTGCCTGTGTGGCCCTGTGTGGCCTTGGGGAGCCTGGGGCAGCCCTGGGTATGCCTGGGGTGCCTGGGGTGCGTCCTGGGGGCACTGTGGGCTACCTGGGGGGCTTGTGTTTGATCCCCCTCGCATTCCCTGTGGTTATTGTTCACTTGATTCATAGTCGTTCCCTTGGCTTCCCTGTTCACCGGGTTCAATCTGTTCCAATTGAACCGAGTGAACAAGGGGGCACCCGGTTTCCCAGGTGCCCCGCCTGTCCTAGCTCGCGAAGCCCAGGGCCTGCCCGGTCTGCGTCAGGTCCCCTGCGTTCTGAGTGAACACTCGGAGGAACTGATCGGCTTTCTGCGTCGGGCTCTTCTGGTTGAGCAGAACATTCTGCCACCGTGCAGCCTGCTGAGCCTCCTCGGTCCAGGCCGACTCTTCCATACCCTTCCGGCGCTTCACGCCAGCGTGGTAATTGTCGAACTCACTGAAAGCGTTGAGCGCTCCCCAGGCGGTCTGGCCTGCCAGTTCGGAACCGATGGATCCGCCGTCGAACAGTCCAGTCAGATAATCCCGCCGGTTGGCGAGGCGGCTGTTCGTCCGGGCTCCGTCCTCGACTTCCTTGACCTTCCCGACACTGAAGTCAAGCAGACTATTCCAAGCTTCCTCGTTCACCTGCACACCGGCAGCGGCTTGGTAAAAGTCCTGGACTCCCATCAGCACCCGGATCGCCTCGCCGATTGCAGTGCGGTACTCGGCTACGCGCTCATCGGTGACGCGCTTTGTGTGCTTCAGGTTCAGGCCCTTGCCCTTGGATTGCTGGTAGGCGTAGGTGATCGTGTTGGTACAGACGGCGCGGGTGGTGCACCCTCCGGCCGTGGCCTTCAGGGCTCCAACGTGATTGTTGAGGAGCATGAAGTAGGGGTCCACCGCGTCTCCCTTGGTTACATCAAACCGGGTGCCGTCGATCTTGAACTGCACCCAACTCGTTGCGCCCCCGTCGAAGGTGCCAGCCGTGGCGATCTTGAGACCGAATTCATTAACCACTTCTTCCGGCGGCTGGAGCACACCGAACTCGCCCGTATCCTGAAGGATCCGATAGTCCGACTTGACAATACCGAGCGTGTTGTCTCCGCGAGTCGTCGCCATGAAGCCGGGGATCTTGGAGCCGCCCGCGACCATGACAGGGCGCTTACGAACCGGGGTGGAGATCCCAGTCTGATCGAACACATCCGCGAGAACCTCGGAGGGCTTGGCATCGGATTTGTACAATCCATCAATATTGATTCCCGCGCCGTGCCATGGCGTCCGATCGGTGTAAGCGATCGAGTCGGGCATCTGGTTGTTTGTAATAAAGGACATGCGCTAGCTCCTTGGGGCGGTGCCCCGGTTTGGAATGATCCAACAGTACCAAATGGGTCAGTTAAGTCAACCCCTTTCTTTCAATCTCTCGATTAGTCCAACTCGATCCTACGGAACCGCTTGGAATCATTCAGATTATCTTGGGGCGGTGCCGGGGCCGTGGTGGGCCGATCATCAATCTCGATCCGCCGTGGGCGGCGGGCCAGGGGGTCACGGGTGGGCCGGTTTCCTTTGACTGCACTATCCACCTGGGCGGCCTCTTGGGCCTCGTCCTCCCGGCGGCGCTCGTTCAGTCTGGTCAGGTAAATCCCCCGGCAGATCCCCACCTGCTGAACCAGTGCGTTCAGAGTGTTCAGAACATCATCGGGCAGGGCTCCGTACTCGCCGATTTCCTTTAGTCTACCTGAAACGTTCTGGATCTCCTCGTGGGCCATCCCCAGGAGACCGGTGACCCGACCCGTGCGGTTTAGTTCGATGTCCTTATCCGCTGCGGCCTGGACCTTTAGAACAATTGGGTTGTCGTGCTGGTAGGTGCTCATGGGGCTCTCCCGGTTGGTTCTTCTTCACAGTAATCGAACCTTTTGAAGAAGTCAACGCCTTTCTTTTTTCTGACTCTTTTTTGTTTTTCCGCCCTTTTTTCTTTAGTTGCCTTTTTCTTTGGCAGGGCAGTTGCCGGTTAGTGCAATCATAGCAAACTCGATTCCCTGTCGGCATCCGGCCTCACGGGAATAGTTCAATCGTTCTTTTGCCGTGTTCCTCTCTTCGGGAGTCAGCGCGTGCTGAATAAGGCACTTGCATCTTTTCGGCGTGGTGTTCGGGCTTGGCATCATCGGGCTCCTTTTACTTTGATTGTCTTGATTCCCGTGCATCCCTCGTAGTGCCGTCGGATGCGACCCGGCACGGCAGCGATCTGCTTCCCGCATTGTGTACACTTGTAATACATGACGCTCTCCCTTTTATCCGTTTGACTCCTTCACAGTATCAAACTGAGCGTAGAAGTCAATCGTTTTCTGTCGCGTTCTCGGGATCCTCAAGGGTGCGCTTGTACTGCCTGACTACACTAATCCACCAGTCAGGCCTAATCAGAGTAAACGCCTTGTTGCGCTCAATGTAGGTAATCTCTCTAAACAATCCCAGCGCGTTCTGCTTGTCTCGCGCTACGGTTTTATATGCATCAGAGTATTGTCCGGGGAAGCCGTCGCAGTAGTCGGCGCTTTCGTATCCCCCCTGAGCGGCGTCTTTCACCAACTGGCAGACGTTCTGCTTACAGTAATCCTTGACCTCTTCCGCCGTGGCTCCCAGGGCGATGCACTCATTTGCAATTGCCCTAAACTCGTCCCGTTTTTGTTGGGTTCTTTCTTCTTCTTTCTTCACTTGCTCAATGGTTCTAAGCAAACGATCAATTGTGGTTTCCTTCCCCATCACACCCGTGCGTGTTTTACTTGTAGTATAGCGCAGGGCTCTGTAGGCGCGATCGACTTTGAAGTGATTAGGCAATCCGTTCGGTGCGTACTTGCGGATCAGCCTGCCGTTCTCTTTGATCAGAGACTCAGCATAATCCATTTGCTTTTCAGTTAGCTTCTTCACCGGGCGACCTCCGTGCCATCTGTCACCACACTAGCAAATGATTCAGTATGTGTCAACTGACTCTTGTGAACTCATCCTCGGTTATCACATAGGTCTTGGATTTGATCAATCCTTTCTTTTCCTTTTCAACCACGTTCTTGACGAGGGCAACCTCGTTCAACTTGTTGATCTTCTCAGATAGTTCAAGCGCTTCATCCGTCACACTACGAAACATCCGATTGCTTCTTTCCGCGCAGTCAACCTCCAGGCTCAGAGTCCGCAAAGCGTGAAGGATTTGAGATACACTAAACCCGTAGACCTCTCGCTCGCCCTGGTACTCGGGTGCTTCGTTTAGATTGGTCACTTTCACTTAGGGCCTCCTCTGGCGTCCATCTGCTCTCAACCTAGCAAATGATTCAGTATATGTCAATCAAAACCTGTTCCCTGCCGGTGAGAATCGAACTCACTCCGGCTGCCCTTGTACGAACCGGTTTATATCCGGGCCGTGTCAGCCGTCTCCACGAAGCCGGGTCCAAGCGCAAGCTGTCCCGATACTGCCCCGATGCCCCCCCGTTGCGCCAGAGGGCAGCAGGGAACAGGTTTTGATTGTCTTCTCCACTCTAGCTCAATCGTCTTCGTCGTCCCACTCGTCGTCGTCTGCCTCATCAAGGGCACACTGAAAAGCTGATTCAAACGAACTCTCGTCCGTGAGTTCCCACTTGCACTTGTCCACGCCTCTATGGAGGGCTTGAATAACCCAATCGCCTGAAATGTCGTACTCTTTATTCAGGTCTTTCGAGTTGAACCACTCGTCCACCTGTTCATCCAGCCACAGGGCAAGGTCCGCCGCCATGGTTCCAATTGTACTATCATCCGGGCGCTGCTTCTTGCTTTCAGTTGTTTCAAGCATTGTGTGTCTCCTTTCCGGTCAAGATGTTTGAATCTTTCAGTATTTCTAGACACTCTCTTAGAACAAGTAGAGTATCCTTTGGAATCGGTACGAACATCGGTGTCGGGCCTGCCAAAAAAGCAATCAGTTCGTGCAGATCCTTTTGTGTAACTAAATTCACTCTTTCGCTCCTTCGCACTTGAAGGCTTCTTCCGTTTGCCACTTGAACAACCTTAGCTTGTTCTCTGCGATTATGTCAAGTGCTGTTTTTCTTTCATTGAACAGAGAAAACTCGCAGGGCCAGCGCTCCTTCGCCTGGAGTGCCCCGTGCTCAAGGTATACGTCAATTATTTCTTCCGCTACCGCTCGGACGTAACCTAACTCGATTACTTCTTTGACCGCGTTTTCTCTAGCTCTCTTGAACCGAAACATCAGCGGGCCTCCAAGACGGGCACGTTTATTGTGGTTACTCTCTTCGTGACCACCGGGATCTCTTCGATGGTCCCGTAGATGATTCCTTCAAACGAAACAGAGTGACCACAATTAGAACACTTACAAACAGTCCGCAAGGCTGCCGTGATTGGGTAGGTGGTTACTCCTCGCCTAATTCGGTTTAGTCTGTTTCCCCAAACCGGGACCATCGCTTGCCCCTCAACCATCTCGGTGTCACATTTACGGCAATTCATTTGTCTGCTCCCTGTCTCTAAGTGAATAAAGAAGTCCTGACTCTCGAAGAATCCTCATGGCCTCTTTCATATAAGCCAACTCTCTCTTTCTCGCCGCTAGGGCTTCCACTTGTTCAATAGTTGGCAAAGGATTCATTTGGTCACTCCCTGTCTGAACCTGAGCATCAGTCTAGCCGATACTCAGGTTCATGTCAACTGCTTAGTAGCGAGTTGTTTGGGCCGCATTGAGACTAAGTGAAGCCTTGCAGTCCGGGCAGCCGTAGCGGTAGCCCTTCAGCATCTTTGTTTGCCTTGTCTTTGTGATCTGCCATTCTTTACAATCACAGTAAGCCGGCACCCGCCTGACCTTCCGGCGCAACCCATCCCGGTTGACAGTGTGGCAGCGGTCGCCCTTGGCACCCGCCTGGGTCATGTACCGCTTCCAGATCGGCCCGTGACCTGCCGTGCGGCGGCCAAGGCGTCTAGCGTGCCTCTCAGCGACGACGTGACACGCCTCGTGGATGATCGTCTCTCGTCGCTCCTCCGGGGTTGCTCGGTTCCAAAGAACTGAACTAAACCGAACCCGGCCAGTGCCTTTAAAGTGATTGTAACGGGCGTCGCCCATGCGTCGGGTGAACCGGCTGTTCCACTGGATCTTAGTGCAATCAAAGAGATCCGACTCGCCACACACATCAAACGTCTCTTTGATTAGTTGAGAGATTTCTTCTTTCGTTGTGTACTCAGACACTTGGTGCCTCCTGTGAAGTTCTCAACTACGTTAGCAAATGATTCAGTATACGTCAAGTGCCAAATACTAAACTATTCACACAGGCTGGTGATGGAGGGGCGATCCCTGAAGTACGAATGATGCTCAACCAACTTAAACCAACCGGGACAGTGGAAGTCGCCTGAGTCCCCGTTTGCCACTACAGGGCGTAGGTTGATTCGCTTATTCTTTACAATGTAATAAGCAATCAACTTACGATGCGGCGTGTCGTACCCATATGCATCCGTGAATACCTTGCCTGGACAAAATGACCAATAGCCATTCTCCCGCTCATCCTCGGTTGCAAAATAAGGCAATCCAAGACTAGCACAAAGGCTCTCCGAAAAGTACATTTCATCAATCAAGTCGGGTCCAATCAACTCAAACGAATCGGAGTTGACTGCGGGCCTGTCCATGTCTACTCGTGTTTCTTCAATCATTTCAACTCCTTACCGGCTTCTTCCCTGTAGTCAAATACAAGTTCTGAATCAACAAACTCATAGTGCAATTCAACCACACACTTACCCTCAGTCGCCGCCAGGTCCTTGGCGTCTTTATACCAATCAAAGACACGCACGTCTTGACCATGCTCATCGGGGTCTGAGGTGACTACATACTTGTAGATCATCTTGAACCTCTCTGTTCTTTGCAGTTAGAACATCTCTGGCATGTTCCCCAGATGCATGTTCCCATTGTTTGATTAGTTTCTACCTTGCGGTACTCCTTTGCAGCGAGCACAGTATTCATTGCTTTATCTAAAAGCACCGCAGCCTCACTCTTACCAGCCCCATGGTTCACTTCGATTGAATCCCGAAGGCTCTTGATACTTTGAACAATCTTAGTAAACTGCATGGTGGTCCTCCTACGCTTCGGCCACTGGGCATACCTGAAGATACCAGAAGGTTTCAAATATGTCAACTACTGTCGGCTCCGTCCCGTATGCCAGGGTTGCCAGTTCAACTGGATCACAGTAATAGAGCCACTCGGGCATCTTTCCTGGGTTATTGGTGGATTGCATTTTACTCGTCCTCCTCGTCCTGAAAGACACTCTCGCTCTTCAGATTCATCACTCCCATGATATGTCTCCCGCACAACTTGTTGTAGATTACAGGAAACTGATACATGAACGTATGCCTCTCCTCGCTTTTCAAGTGATGCATAAAGAAATCAATTACAAGGCGAGTTTCGTATGAGTTCAGATTATATTCAGTAGAATTAATCATTGTCAACTCCTTTTTAGTACGGTTGCTTCGTACCATTCATGATAGCAAACAGGTCTTTGAATTCGTTACGCGAAACCTGCCTGAGACCGTGGTAGCGATTCGGGTCCTGTCCAACCGGCGCAACCTGTTCAGAGTAAGCCCAGTTGCCAGAACTCAGGCCGAAGTTAACCCGATTCTTTTTTACCAGATCCCAGGTTACTTCATTCACATCTTCCCCATACTTCTCTCTAGGATAGACGGTTGTTTCCAGACTCATGACCTTCACTGTCTTTGGTTCATCATTACCAAAAGAACCGCGCCAGCTAACCTCGTCACCCACTTTGATTGTCTTGCTCATTGCAAGCCTCCATCGCTTAGTTCTCAATCAGTATACAGACGTGAGCCTAGATGTCAATAGTTGTCGAAGGGAGGGGTTAGGCTCTGGACAAAAGAAACGTACAGTCGTCCCTGCGTGTCCCTGAAGTCATTGTCGCCGGGGTCCTCTCCGAGCCTACCGTAGGCTACTTCAATTGACTCCTCTTCCTCTGCCTTCTCAAAGATACAATCAATCACTCTGTCCCACGGCTGGTAGCACTTGGTTGAGTCGTATCCAAAGGCAATCCCGATTGTGTTTTTATCGAGTTGCTCTTTCTCTTTATGTTGTACATCGAGAATCGCCGCCCAGACAGACTCCTCAGAAAAAGAATAGGGTGATTGCTTTGTGGTGACTCCTTTCTTCTCTTCCATCCATTTTGTGAATTCATTTACTTTGTCCTCGGGGCCTGCAATCAGCAGTTGCCACTCGCTTCGATAACCCACCGGTCGCCTCCTGTTCGTGGTGCTTGACCCATGCTATACGGCAAGTGCGTCGTTGTCAAGGGACTCTAGCTCGTTACCCGTAAGATTAACCAAGTAACAGCCGGGGTTCTTTCCATTCGGCCAAAGTTCAATGCCGTAACCGGGTCCGTTCAGAATCTTGTCGCGTCGGGTCCAACAATCATCATCTGAACAATCCGCAGAGGGGTTGACTGAATCGTAATAACGAGTCTCCTCCTTCAGATACTTCAGATTGCCATCAGGCACTTTATCACAGATAACAGAAAGGTGCCTATACCCGTGCATAACAAACTGATTAAGCACAACTCCCTCAAAGCCTCCTGAGTAGACGCGCTCCCCAGGATTGGGGGGCGTGGCAAACTCATCCCGACCAGTCCAGCGAGCATCCGTTCGCCAGTTGAAATTGGGATCCTCGTTCTCTTTAATGTAGTTACTCTCTGGGAAGAACTCCGACTGAGGAAAAGCAATCAGATAAAGATACCCATGTGAAGCGTTGGTGTTAGCCAGCACCTTGATTGCATAATTCTCATACAAAGTAAACGTACAATTTACCGTGCCATCCATCGCACGCCTGTCTGGTTCACTTGACTTAGAGACTGCTGTTTCATCCCCGTAGTCTTTTTCATTCAGAGTGCCCCAAAGCACCTGCTTCGCCCTCGCCTGGAGAATCGGGATAACATAATTATCCAAATATTGACAGAACGGCTTCCGCAAAGCCTTTGATTCACAATAAATCGTCTGGCGATCCCACAATAGATCAATCGGGGTATCACGTCGCGGGTTCAGGATCGCACGGGCTCCCCATGCAACTGGAACATCCGGCAATGGAAGTCCACCAGAGTAAACGGTCTCGCCCTCACTGTTTACTTCGCGTGGACAGTGAGACCAAAGGCCGAACGGGTGTCCAAACGAAGTATTGCTCCAGTAGTTATTCGGATCGCTTTTCAATTTCGTTCTCCTACAGCAAAGTAATCAATGGAAACATAAGGGCCACAGTGGTAACAGTCATGTACACATAAAAGCCAATCGAAGTAATGCTGCCATCCTTCTCGTGAAGCGTACACACTGTTTCAACAATATTCTTAAACAACTTCTTCTCCTGATGAACACTACTTGCGTTCATGTCGATACGTTAACAAGCCATAAGTAGTTTGTCAATGGGAAAACGAATGGTGGGTCGGGTGGGACTTGAACCCACAACCTTCAGATTAAGAGTCTGCTATTCTGCCAATTGAATTACCAACCCAGACTATTCATTGCAGATTACTTCAACAACATTAAAGTTCTCATCGCTCTTCTCTTTGATTATTCTCCATGCTTTCGTTTTGGTTGATTCTAACCAAATAGAATCAGTGCCCTCGGGAAACACAGAGAACTTACCCATCTTATCTTGTCGTAGCACCTTCCACAAGGCCCCCTGCTCCCTCACGCGGTTCTTCCCGTGCAAGGTCTTGCCCTCTAGCCGCAAAACGTCTCCTAGGCTCACTCTCACCCGCCTCTCCTGTCTCGCTCGTGGAGCGTTGCTAGGCTACAACGTGAATCTTGCCATCCGTCGTCCTCGTTGTCAACTGTTTCTTCTCTCTCCCAGAATACAAGACGAACAGGCGTGTCCTTCTTAATTCTAATTGACATTGGGCTATGGTTCAATGCAAGGAACGGAACAAGTACAACGTGGTCATCGTGGACAAACGCTTTAGTCCAAGTAACCCCTTCTATCTCCTCCCGTGCCAGCTTGCCACCAGAGTCTTCAGTCGGATAAGGATACGTTGACTGCTTTGAGCTGATTACATTATTCCCGTCAAGAACTTGGACTCCTCTAAACCCTCTTGTCTTGTTATCGATTAATCCGTTTTCCTCACAGAAATCTCGATATGAATCAAGTGGGCTAAAACTGCATCCCATTGCAATGAGTGAATCGAAGGTAATTACGGCATTGTTATTTAGTTTGCTCTTTTCCACCAGTCGTCTCCGTGTTCTGTTTGCATTTTCTGGACGTACTCAGCGCGTGCCTTACTCTCTGCCACGTCTCGCGTTGCAAGCGTGACCGCAATCGAGCGGAGTACCGTGGACGGCAAGAAGGGGACCTCGGGCAGCGCAGCGGGCCACCAGGGGTCGTCGTCCTCTGACTTCCTCCAACTACACACTTGGTCAAAGGCTTTACGGTACTCCGAATGAAAGTAATCATATGCTTCCTTCTTGCTTTCAAAGTAAATAATACCTTTGACTCCCTTAAGGTCAGCCCACCCTCCATAGGCGCTAATTAGATGACCTACAATATCCGTGTACTCTTCTCCTTCATTCTCTTTTTCAGACACACACACCATTGAAACAATCTGATCAAACAGATCGGTGTTCTCCGGCATATCAGTATGAAAGAACCATTCAATTCCAGTTGCCATCATCATTCTCCCGGTGTCCTTGTTTACTTACACAACCCTACAGGTTTTGAGCGATGTCGTCAAGCAAGTTCGACGCCATGATGAGGTCGTTACAGTGCGGTGAATCAGTGAGTTCGCCGCCAGCCTTGAGCTTGGACAGGGCCTTATCAACAGCCTCCTTGATTCTTTCCAGATGCCTAATATTCTCTTCCATGTCGGGATCCTCCCACACTGCAATTTGAATGCTTCGTGCGCCTTCAGGGTAATTATCACCCGGACTCAAGAGCGGCTCGCTTGGCGAGTTAGACGCAGCATCCAGGGCCAAACAGAGGGCACCGAGGTGATCCTCTGCATCTACATTAAACTGGTTCACCGCAAAGGGGCCGTTCATTACTTCTACTTTAAAACTACTCATCGTCTTCTCCTCCCTGGCGTCCTAGCCGAGATCAACCAGTGACATGGTGATAGCCTCTTCTACCATGGCGCTCTGCACTTTGACAACAGAAAAATCGACTTTCTCCCCTTGTGACTCAAACAGTTCATTTAGTTTGAGTACAGCGCTCTTTGCCTCATGCCGGTCAGCGAACCTCGCAGACTCTTTAATCGGCTCTAGTGTACATCCGTGGTCCAGTATGTATTCCCAGTCCGCAAATTGACTATCACTATTCCAAGTAAACTTGCAGAGTGTCTGGGTAGTAACGTTGTCTTTAATTGCGTAGAACTCACTCATTTTGTTCCCCTCTTGCCTTGTGTTAATTGTAATCACTATCGTAGGGCAGGGCATGCATAAAAGATTCCCTGTATCCCTCCCTGGAACCGTACTCCGCCTCGTATCGATCGACTAGGCGTTGCGGCTCCCTCAGTGCAGCAGTAAACTCTTCTTCTCCAAGGCCGATCACATGGGCTCTCAGGTCTGACCAAGAGTCATCCCCGCAATCAAGTCGATTATTCGTTTTCTCCTCCCACACCCTAAAGGTTTCGTATAATTGATTCATTAATCGGTTTACAAAACAGCGCAGCGCCTTGCTCTCCTCTCTTGAAAGAGAATTACAAAGTTGGTCGCTCATGCGATTATAATCATAGGAGCGCCCCCACCCCAAACTTTGAATGATTGCCCAATGTTTAGGATCATTCTTTTCCCGATCAATCCGTTCGGACTCCACCTTTTCTAGTTCGACAGTTTGAGAAGCACGCTTCAGCGCTGAGACAAGTGATGCAACCTCATCCTTGGTCAGGCTAATCGAAACATGGTTCTCGTCTTCTGTTACATCAATTACATTAGCATCCAAACTAAGTTGAGCAACCAAGTCGGGGTGGCCGTGAAATGTACGAACTTTAAAGTGTTCAGTCATTTTATCCTCTTGGGTTCAGGGCGTAAACACCGCCATCAACATTCATAAACACACTATCAGCAGCGTACACAGGATCGCCGCCCATGTCAACAAACGTTTCGTACTTGTAAGGATTATACTTAACCTTCTCCCAAAGCTCTCCCGACTCGGGTTGAACCATTGTACCCCTTACAAAAGCGTGGACATTCTTTCGTTTCTCTTCTAGGACTCGCTTGCGCCCAGCGGGCTGGACTACGAACGTAACGTCTTCTAATTCAAGGAACTTCGAGTGACCAATCACTCGGCCCTTTGGCTCACCCTCCAAGGCAACCACAGACCAGCATTCCTTGTGAAGATTACGATATACTTGAACTCTCATTTGAACTCCTTCAGACTATCGCTTCGCTCGCATCGGACAGTGAATATCCTAACTCAGGGAAGCGCAACCCATGATGAATCCGGATCAAAGTAAATTAGAACATCCGTTGCATCATCAATAGCATATCCAACAACTCTAATAAAGGCGCCCGATGTGATTGGTGCAGCGAAATTAAAGTGGCCGCTGGTCTCCGACACATACACTGGCAGTCCGTCAACAGCACCCCCAGCAGGAACATTGTCTATCTCCGTAGAAGGCACTCGTACAAAACCCTTGATCACTAGTCCAAGGTTACGAGCGCTGCCTAATCCAACACCTAGCATTTGACTAGCCCCAGTGGCAGCGGCAGAAGCATCAGCTTGATTCCAAGTGCCATCAGTATGTAAATAATAAAGCTGTCCAGGAGTCAAGGTTTCGTCCGCTCCCGGTGAATACCTTAGTATCTCTCCTCCGCCCTGTCCATCCGATATTTGGCTTTCAAAGACTACCGTATTGTAATCATGTACTACGGCAAGCGAAGTATGAGGTGTGTCTGTTCCAATGCCCACCCTGTTGGTGTCAGCGTCAACAAACAAAGTATCATTATCCATGTTTATATCGTCATCGCCGGAGCCTAGGGAAATGTCCCCATCGACTGTTAGCGAGCCAGATATTGATGCATTTGCTCCATACTCTGTCGGCATCGTTCAGGTGCTCCTTGGCTAGTTGTTTTATATAGCCAACGTAAACAAAATCTTGACCACTGAAGTTAACTTAAGTGCGACCTCATTTGTCTAGTCCTTTCTTGGCTTCTTCTGGTTCTTCTTTGGTTGCCTTATACTTGGAGTGATTCAAGGCACCTGTCACTACAGAAGCCGTGGAACTCTGGATGATCATCCACCATTCGTTCTTCATTCAATTCATCTCCACAGTTATAACAAATTGTATCATCCGGGCAGTCCTCTTGCGGATTCCAGCGGCTTTTATCAAACCTCATACCGATTTTCCTCATCATCATCATAATTCTCTTCTTCAACGAAGTCAATAGAGAGATCGGTAAAATTACCATTAGAATCCAGCCTAACGCGAAGAGGATAACAACCATCACCGTACCCAGTAGAGCTACACGCACCCATACCATCCCCGGTGTCAAACATGCCCGCTCCGTGCTCGTTGTTGGTTGATTGGCAAGCTGCTTCGTATCCGGGCTTGGGAGCCTCTTCGTTGAATCCATAAAAATCTCCACTTAGAATATAACACGGGTCCGCTATTACGACCTTTCCACTGTTTGAGGCTTCAAAGCTCCCCACCCTATTACCACTCTTGCTAAAGCGCCCTACCTTGGCGAAGAGCCTGGCAACGCGGCCCTGATCATTGTATTCTACGCTCACACAGACGCGAGCACCGGGGGCTGCTTTAATCAGTTCAAAGATTCCATCGATGTGATTGTATTTTGTTAAATCAACTGCACCCCCAAAGGGAACAATGGACATCTGACCGCTATCTACTCCCAAGTTACAAACGCGCATCTTCATCTCCTATTTTTTGATTAATTCAAGGTAGGAAACCTTCCCGCCATCTTTAACCTCTAAGAAATCTACCTTATCTCCCAGGCTACGACGTTCTTCGACTATAGCGTAGACTTCGCCGGGTGTCAACTCATGAAAGCCAATCGGCTCCACCCACCCATGGGCTTTGTCATCTGATTCCACTATGAATTGGCCTAGGACTTCGCCTGATTTTCCAATTATAGCATAAATCTTCATCAATCCTTCTTACGTTTGTTCTTGCCCTTCTTCCTTGATTTCTTTTCTTTTTCCAAGCCGCGAACCTTGACAATAAATGTATCGTCCGCCATTCGCTTTACTTTGACCTGACCAGTGGATTCCTCTAACTTATCAATCCTTGCCTGGATTGATTTGCGGAGCTTGTCTGCTTCTTTAAAGGTTGCAAACCGTGCTTCGTTATACCAAGATTTACCATGATTTGATTCAGACATTATTACTCCCAAATGATTGTTCCATTTTGTTCCTTTACCTTTCCATCGGTGAAGAGGTAGCGCCAGTGGTGTCCATCCTCACCACGGTACTCGATATGACAACCGGTGTCAATAGCAGGGGCGAGAGCTTCCCAGAGTTGGGCGTCGTCACCCCACTTCTCTCCTCTAAAGTAACTAAAAACGAGGGCTCCCGTGCCCTTGTCCGTATAGAATTCGTATCTCCACTCAGCCAAGGCGGCCACCAGATCGTTTTTCTCTAAGGCATTGATAACACTATCGGTTCTTATCCAAGAGTAATGGGAGCTTAGGACCTCTTCCCCATTTGAAACCTTGCCGCTGCCCTGTTCCTCTACCTTGGTCATCAAGGCACGCACGCCGTCTACCGCGACTTGGAAGTATTCTTCTTTAATTGTGATATTCCCGCCACAATGTTCAATATAGTATCCCACTTAAAACTCCTCTTTGTCATAGATAAGTTCTTCTAAAGTCCTGCTCCACAGGACAGGCCAAAAGAGCGCCCAACCGGTATCCTCGCTATTGAACTCTTCCTCTGCCATCTTACGAGCATTGGACAAAATCCCCCCACTAAACCCAGCTATAAAAAAGTAACAAAGTACGAATACAACAGGCTCTAGGTGGGTCATGATTACCGCACAAATGATCGGCAGGGCGCACGCCAACGGTCTAAAAAACCCCACTTACTCCGACCCCTCAATTTCTTCCGAATAGACTAGCGTTTTTATTGCGCCACACCACAAGAGAGGCCAACAAAGCGCCCATGCGGCATCATTTACCCTGAATGCATCGCCTTTCGTTTTATGACCACCAAGTAAAATCCCCCCACTAAACCCAGCCGTTAGAAAATAACAGAGCATAAACACAGCAGGTTCTAAGTGGGTCATAAAGGCCGCGCCGATAAACGGTAAGCTACACACTATCGGTTTAAGGAGTCTCATCTTACTCTGCCTCCGTCGTGCCCGTGCTGTCTTGTGGCTCGGGGAGAGAAGGATCCAACAGGAACCCTTCCTTGATCTTGTGGGTCTCGTTAATCAAATCAATGTTCACAACTTCACAAAACGTCAGGGAAGGGTAGTCGTGCTCCTCCTGAAGATCGCCCATCTCCAAGAATGTATCAAGGGCGGACGCACCACTTGACGCCCTTATCCGCGTCCTATGCTTTTCAGTCCATTCAACAACAAACGTCACCTGTCCGTCACCAACCCCAAGTTCTCCCGCAATCCAATTAACAAACGAATCACAACAGGTGCGACCGCCCACATGAAACTCATATGGATCCTTGCTTGCCCACAGGTCCGCTGGTTCAGGATAGCCAGGATCGTAAAGCCTAGTTGACTTCCAGTCATATACGGTGAACACATTGTTGTGCTCATCGGTGAATACCCATTCTTTGCTTACTTTATCTACACCCTCGGCTCCTGGGCCGAACTTCTCAATCATCTGCGGAAAGGTCGCCGTAAAGGTTCCCTTGAGAGAAGTCATACTAACATTTGCTCCAAGATCAAGCTTAAACACGGTTCCTCCTTGTGTCTTGCTCGTACCGTAGTACACATTCCACGCCTTGTCAAGCGCTTTTAACTAAAAAACAATCTTTCTAAGTGTCGCTGGATTGGGACGCCTTCTTTTTCAACCAAGTCTGCGAACGGGGTGCTAATGGTGCACCAAGAGCCGTCATCTCTAAGGCCCAGCCGAACATGCTGTCGTGTCTCTTTATTCTGAATGCAAACAAACCCAAGGTCATCCACCCAGACTGATTCAGTTGGCAGATAGTGATATGCGGTACTCTCCGCGTCAGTTTGATTGTCAATCATTTTAAGTTGATTGCAGAATATTTCAACGGCTGTCATTCTTTATCCCAGTCCTCTTTAATCTTCTTCTTGTGTTTCGCTTTTCTATGTGTCTTCTTGACCACATCTTGATCGCGGTTGTGGTGCGGACCTGCGCGGTTGCTTGTGCGGTTCTCCGCATCCCACCGAGCAGCAGGGCTTCGTCGCTTCGCCTTCTTCTTTTTTGCGAATGAAACCCTCACCGTTCTCTCCAATTAGTTCTTGATCCTCTTGGTGCTCAAGGGGTTATTCATAACCACCTGGGCTTGAAACGCTATCATGGACGCCGCCGCCTCGTCAAGCTTCTCCGCCAAATACTGGTTTTCTTCAACCAACGATACAAAGATCTTGTTCAGCTTGGTTAGTGTTCGCATGTGTTCAATTTCACCACGATCACTTAAGAAGTTCATGACGCCAACCAGCGAATCTTGGAATTCATCCTTAAGCCTCTCGTTCTCTTCCTCTCGAAGCTTTGGATCAAATTCAACCATGTTGTAATTAGTGTTCGTAATCATAACCATCTGGAATTTCCGGCCACCTCCATACCATAGTTCCCGAAGGGAGTTTGTCAACCCCAAGCCACATTCGGGCCTTGCTTCGTGCGTTTTTCTCATTGTTACAGTTAGTTACGCAAAAGGCGTAGACACCATCTTCCAAACAAACATTCCAAGTGGTACTCATTTTTTTATCCTTAATATTCCTCAGAGAATTCTCTGTCTAAGTAAGAATTGTTGCCATTCATATTCGGAAGCATCCGAATAAACGATTCACCATAAATAAACTTTCTGCCGACGCTGTGTTCATATGTCCAGTTGTCACCTGTCCATATAGGGCTTAAAACAATCACCCTGTCTTCTAAATCAGTGTCCACTAAATATGGAGTGTTTAAGGCATCAACATGTTTTCCCTCCATACGATAGCCTTTTTGCGATAACTTTTCAACAAAAATATCCAGGCTCGATGTTGCGTTATTGTTCAAAATGCTTTCCTCTTCGTATTAATGTCGGCCCGGTGGGAATTGAACCCACGGCTTCGACTTTATAAGAATCGCGCTCTAACCCCTGAGCTACGGGCCATTAACAATTGTCCTTCGTTCAGTCTTGTGGCCTATATGCTGTGTCCACAGCGTTCACGATACGATAGGTCTTCGATGTGCGAGACATCAACGCCTTCTGTTCAATATAGGCGCCGCCTACCGCTTCCGGAAACGTCATGGCCTCCGATTTAACAACCTTTCTGTCACCGGACTCCGGCTCCCACAAGAGAAACTTAAACGTTCTAATCAAATGCGAGTTACTCATTGCTCCCTCCGAGCCCTACCATCCCTGGATCCATACCTAGCCTATCATAAAAATGGGTCATGTCAAGGATGGAGACCATGTGCCACTCATCGCCAAGCGCCTCCGCGTGTCCACTGGCAATCTCGCTCACCTCATCAAGAGTGTCAGCGTGCTCCTTGAACACTCGCTTGCCTTCTCCATCCTCATTAACGAATTGAAAACTGTATACGTTACTCATTGTTATTCTCCTTGTTTTTATTGGCTTCTTTTAAGTTGTTAAATGTTAGTCTATAGCCAACCCAAATACAGACTAATCCTACTATTGCTGCTGCCCAAGGCATTTTAATCCTTCTTATCCTGCTTAGTTCCACAGATACGCTCTATATGCCAATCAAATCGATCGGCCAAGATTTTGTATCCAAGCCAGATACAAGATATTCCTACTACTGTCGTAATCCAAGACATTCTAATCCTCCTTTGATATTTGGTAGGGATGGCCGGGATCGAACCGGCACGAGAACAAAGTCTCAGAGGCTTTTGAGGCCACCGCGTATACCAAATTCCGCCACATCCCCACATTATTCACCCACACAAAACACTCGCTCACAATAAAGATTCACAGTGTCGTCTTCAACAGAAACATCCGCCGTGTCATTATGCACCACATCGGCTTGATGAACCGTGTTGTGGTGGTACACCGTTTCACACCCCGCCATCAGCAGGGCCGCTAGTACTAAAATCTTCATGCCTAGCCATCCTCCTTTGTTCATCTGTTCAATTCATCCTTCGACCAGCCTCGTGGCTTATAAATGTGCTCCTCCAGAGTATAGCTGCTGCTATCTCCAAAGATCGCCGGGGCATAGTCACGGACTTCCGACTTATAGGAATTCTTATTCATTGGCCCAAATCCAGCATGTGCCAGTAATTCATTAATCTTCTTAAGTGATAACCCCAGGTGTGCACCCACCATAGTTATCGCTCGTTCCTCAGGAACTTTCTTCATAGCACCCCCTCCTTTTATTGGTTTCTTTCATCTTACCTTAAACTCTTCCCAATCGCCATTTCGATTGGTGTAACGAATCTTTTTAATCCCAGCTTCCTTAATATACCTCATACAATGCTCACAGGGCCTCGCCATTGCGCGTCCACCGCCCTTTAGGAACCTAAGCACTTCCAGGGTATCGCCAGGCTTCGCAAAGCGTATAACGTTCATTTCTGCGTGCATGTGGCTCCCGCTGGTTCCGTCGGGGTATACCCTCTCAAACCTGGGGTGTGTCTTGAAGGTGTTTTCACCTATTTTGACTACACTCTTTCCGCGTCTGAGGATGGCTGCCAAGTGATATACTCGACCATTCCCCATCGCTTTCTCTCTAGCTGTATAATACACCGGACATAAGTCCACTCCTTTGCTTGCCTATATCTTTTTCGGCCTTCCAAACATATCGTAGATCATAAACCCCTCATTGTCAACAGGTGTTTTCGTAAAAATTGCCGGGGGGCCAATGGGCATCCTTGGAAGTAATCTTTTGCGTTTACCCCCTCGTGTGTGGTATGTTTGCGAACTTTCACTTTCAACCCTATACGCAGGATGGATATACTTCCCATCCGGGCTCTTCGCATTAACCATCTCATGATAATGTTTGATGTCCATTAGAGTTCCTCAAAGGAGTCGTCTTTAAAGGGATCGTCTTCAAAGGAATCCTCACCATCCTCGGCTGGCTTATCGTCATCCGCTGAATTAAGCAGTTGGACTCTTTTTATACTAATGTCTTCGGCCAGTTCGGTGTATTCAAACCACCAACCAAGCAGTTCGTCATCAGCCATCCTAGAATACTGTAAGTCGTTTTCGGTCGGTCTGTCTTCTGGATACTCATTAAACCGATGTCGGTTTTCGTTTACAAGCATCAAAACCTTCTCTCGTGCCACCTCTCCTGTGCTACACGCGTACAGAACGTCTCCCAAAACCTGGTTGTATTTTATAACCCAGATATACTTCAAGCTATCCATTCTATTCTCCGTTGAAAGAGCTTTCTTCATACTCACTACACTCATCGTGCTCTAGATAATCATCATGCTCATCATTCTCACCTCTCGCTGACTCTCGGAGTCTTTCGCGCTCTTGATATTCGTCAAATAACTCTCTCAATGATATGTCCCCCATACAATTTCTCCTTGTCCTCGTATGAATAACAGGCTAATCCCGCACTGTCAACGAAAAATTTCACAAAGCCTCCCTAATTACTTATAGGATGCTAGCATACGCAAAAAATCTCTTGTTTTCCGCTGTTTTCTTTCTAGTGTGTATTCTTTTAATGGTGTCTTGTTCCACACCAATCAAGCACAAAGGGGCGGCGTTTGAGTGGCCTAGACAATCTTTTGTCAAAGTGCAGCATGAAGTCTTCTCTATGACATGCTCGCCAGCAGACCCAAATGATATTTATTCTAAGTGCTACGAATCGCAAATTACTGGCGAGGGCTCCGGGGCTATAGTCGGAAGATCCAAGTCCGGTTCTTATATCATTACTGCTGGTCATGTGTGTAGCAAGGAGGGCGTTGAGCCAAGGATGAACGTCCCCGTTTATCCAATTGATGAAACGTCGAAGCGCGCTTTCTTTGTCTATGATCTCGACTATAATAAACATCACGCAGAGGTTCTAGCCTATGAAGATCATGAAGACCTATGTGTACTTCATGTATGGGGTTATATTGGCGAACCTCTCAAACTAAGTAGAAAGTCTCCTGCGCCCGGCGATCTCGTTTATAACATTGCTGCCCCAGGCGGCCTGTTCCAAAGGGAAATGGTCCCATTGCTTGAGGGCCGCTACTGCGGTGAGTATAATCACTACGAACATGGCACGAAATCACTTTATACTGTTCCAGTTATGGCAGGCTCTTCAGGCTCGCCCATTCTAAACGAAAGAGGGGCACTTATCGGCATCGTCTCCGCTGGCAACTTGAGGTTTCACCACATTATGCTGGGCACCCGGCACTCCGAAACAATTGATTTTATTCAACACCAAATTAAAATCGATATCAAGATGCGCTCGGGCAAGCTCATGAGAAACCATATCGAGCTTGATTAATTTAAGCATGTTGCCCGCACCAGGAATTCATTATAATCCCGCTGGTCGTTCCTACGTTAAGGCTCCTAACTGAGCCGAACTGTTTGATTTCTACTATGTCGTCTGCCAACGCCAATAGCTGGGGCGATACTCCCTGGCCTTCTTCTCCGAAAATCATCAGGGAATTTTTTGGCCACTTGTAATCGATTAGATTATATGGCCGCTTGCTATCGACTGAGTTGTTTTCAATTGCAACAATGTGGTACTTCTCTTTTAATTTCAGGAGGTTATCAATGCCCTCTGAATCATCGCCTAGATAATTAATGTTGATGTAGTGGTGTGTCCCAACGGCTCCTCTACGATCCCACTTCTTTCTTCCAAGATAGAATACTTCTTTAGCATTGAACGCGTTGGCATTCCTGACCAGAGTAGAGAAGTTAAAGTCGCCTTGCCACTGCTCCATTAAAACCGCGAACGAGTGCGCCTTGGACTGTAGGATCTCTTTAATTTGTTCCGTTGGAATGTCCTTGTATTCATCAATTACATTCCTAGTCCACCCAGTCCACTGCTCACTCATTTTCTGTTTGCTCCTCTTTAAACAATTCTCGGTGTCTCTCAAGGATCGCGTTCGCCGCCTCTTCCTTGTCCTCGAATCTACCAACCATGGTGTTGCTTGTCAAGCGTGCCGTATAGGCACGACACCAACGTTCGCTATGAGGCAGGCGCAGGGTCTTGTCGGCCCGGAGTGCTTGCCAGTCGATACCGGGCCTCTCAGTAATGCGTACTTGTATTTCTCCAATACACACGCAATTCCACCAGACCTTCTCTGCGCCTGTGTGCTTTTTCTTCGTATATTGAAACACTTCCCATCTCCGGCCATTTACTATCCGGCTTCCGATCTTCCGGATCTTCCACCACCATAAGACACATCAGACAAAAAAGCAAGACAAATAGCAACATCATCAAGAGCAAGAGGACCCGTTCTATAGGCCCGTCCATTATCGGGGTCATGCAAGCGGGTTCCCATTCTACCCATTTCACTTCGAGTACTTATTCGCCACGCTTGTTGCAGCATAGGCATCTGGCTTGATCTTGCAATCAAAGCCACTTCCCTTTGCGTATCCCATTAATGAATCAGAGAATCTACTCGTCTTTGTTCCCTTCCCGGCACCACTCACATCCAAGTGCAACTCAATCGACACCTGCGGGCAATGGCTCAAAAGAAGCAGCCCCATGTGAACAGAGCGCTCCACCTCCACAGTAATCCTTTGAATAACGTTTTTGAACCGGCTCGCCTTTATCTTGCTTTTGCTTACAAAGAAGCGCCCGCCCATCTGGTCATCAGCGAAACAAAGACAAATAGAAGTTGCAAAATAACAGATCCCTTTCCTGGTGAAGCTATCCGTCCCCACTGATATGGTGCCGTTCTTCTCACTGTGTGCCGCGACCTGCTCAACAATCTGTTCGAATGTTATCTCATCCCCGCCACCAGTAACCCAACGCCGTTCTTTGAGATGCTCCACAGATGCTCCTTACTCAAATGGAATAGTTGGTACATCGTTATAAAGAACCAGCATAATCTTGTTCTCTATCAAGGCAGACCAGTAACCCTCTTGGATTAGTCTAATTCCCATATCTTTGGTCGTTACCAGCATCGACAACGGCCACGAGTGGTTAGGGAAGTATTTAATGAATTCCCTATTGGGATCCGCATAGAGTTTATAATTCAACTTCTTGTCTGCCAAGTCAGAAGCCATCATTGCCCAAGCTTCCATGAATTCTAAATCAATATGAAATCCAGCCGAACCCGGCTCCACATTATCAAATGGTGCATCACCAATAATGTTGGTATTGCCCATTGTATAAACAATCTCTAAGCCATCCTCATGATACTTCTCATATATCTCTATTAAAGCAGCCGTCTCCTTAAGACAAGGACCACACCAGCCCGCGCTGCTGGCTATCAGAAGGGCTTTGTGCTCCCCGTGTGAGAAGTAGTCCGATAATTCAATCCAAGTGTCTTCCCAGGGGTCGTAGAAGCTCATATTTGGTATTACGCCGAATAGCTCTAGTGCATACGGTCCTTCCGGGTATGTCTCTTCAGGCTCAGGCTCCACTTGCTCAGGTGCAATATCCAGCACATCAACAACGGGAACCTCAAGGACCTCAAGAGTCTCCGGCTCCGACTCCGTGGGCACATCATTTACTACATCACTTACAGCAGATACTTTAACACCAGGGGTGCCTAGATCATTCGTGGTGTCAGGGGGGTGTCCCATGCATCCAAATAGAAAAAATGGCACAATGGCGTAAGCTTTCATAGTGATTCCCCATGTAGTTTATGCCATTGTACCAAATTAGTACGCGTTGTCAAATTATTAGACGTTAGAGAACGCAATCGTACCGGCTGAGGAGCCATTACCCTGATTAAGAGTAACGGCTTCTACGGCCCAGCCATTAAGGGCTCCGGTCATATTTACAAACTTTACAGTTGTACCCGCTCCGCCGTCACCATTGGTGGCTCCAGTAATCGTAAGAGTATTATCGGAGGCGGCTGCCAAGTCGCCAACAGATGCAACCACTGCGCCGACTCGAACCGCAGTGGATCCAAGCGCAAAAGCCGTGTCCGTGGTCGTCGTATACGTATGGGCAGCCGCGTTATTAATCGCTAGGCCATAAAAAACGGTAATAAAATCACCGATATCTCCCGCAGCAGCAGATGGAATCGTCATCGCCGTCGCGGCAGCGATTGATTTATAATGGGTGTTGACTGATAGTTCCGTAGCAGAGATGTCGGTCGGATTGACACCGGCTGTGCCTGCCGCTCGGAGGGTCTTGGCGTCACGTAGTCCTGCGGTATTCGTTACCTTTAAAAGCCCGCTTACATTTGTTGCGGCTTTAAGATTAACGGTGTTTTCAAAATCAGCTATCGCTCTTTCTCTTACTGTAGGCATTTGAATCGTCCCCCTGTCTATAATAAACGTTCAGTCGTATGCTTCCCTATAAATAGCTACTTATAAAAGTAAAAGCACGAAAATACGAATCATTTAATTTCTATTGGGTTTACTCATCAACATGAATCTCCCTGGTGTTAACCCAGGCAGTGATATTACGGGTGCCAGTCCACCATACACCTACAGTGAAATCAGGTGGCCTCTTTCTATCTCGGTTATCGTAGCTATATGTAAAGATAACTAAATTATGCTGGCCTGTCTTCCTGTCTTTGAAGTCTGTTTTAAACTCTCCGACAGCACGCAGGGCGATTCCAGCCTCCTCGTTATCCCTGGCGTTCATGATTTTAATATTCGGTCTATCTTTCATTGATTATTCAGTTGTTTCCAAATTGGACATAACTGATTCAGCTATGGCATGATACCGGCTGTCCTTTGGCCATCGATGCCACGCGCCTGGGCAGTCAGGGCACTTATAATAAAGACCAACGTCATGCTCACGGGAAGATACCAGGACCTCACGTCTAAAGTGTGTATGCCCGCCGTAGAACTCTTGGCTTTCTCTTGGGATAGGTTCCCCTTGGAGATCCGCCTTGCAGCGGGGGCATTGACTTAGCTCTGGTTCAAGCTGACTCATGCCGAAATCTTAACTTACCCAGGCATCGAAGTCAAGGAACTTATGCTATCCAACCCCTTGTGACCCAGACCAGTTAGCTTGCAAATGGCCATGGGGGATATTTGTTAATCCAGCTACTACAGAGGCAGAGCTTTCGGCTGCTGTATTACTTAAGAGGAATACTTTTACAACCCGGAACTCCCCTTCAAAGCTCTCGCCATTGTCCAAGACAGCAAAATTATTATTTATTGTTCCCTTGACTCCTGCTTCCGAAAAGCCAAATCTTAAAGGAGAAGATGGATCTGTTGTAGATAACGTATTAGTGACCACGACAAACCTTGACACCTGGTTAAATGAAACTATCAATGGCGTGGCCGAAGACACCGGAACCGTCAGTGAAGAGGTCAAAAATGGACGTGCAGACGCTTGGTATGAGGCGACTTTCCCCAGGCCTTGTCCATAATTAAAGCTCGACGGCATTATTCATTTCCTTATTTTAGGTTGACAAAAGGCATCTTGTCTTGTTCCCAACCCAAACATGTCACTCTGTGTGTGTAATAACTAGTATAAATCATTGCAAATATCCGCAAGAAGCTTATTGCTCTTCGAGCCACGTAGCAGAGAAATTCCCTGCCTGGTGGCCTTTCGTGGTCTTCAGTGTGAAAACATAGTAAGAACCAGCGTTTAGACATAGGTTCAAGCGTTCCATGTCTTGCTCTGCCGCCCCGTCCGCGCCTATGCTGAAAACATAAATGGGTTCCATATCAGCTATGTCTATTGAGTTGGCACCATCTCCCGAGCCCGGTGTTAAAGAGGAGTATGAAACATTACTTTTGGTTTCATCAAACCATTGAAAATCGACATCACCATTAATTTTCGGATTCTTATATACGGCGATGGTCATGACGCCACTCAATCCACTGGTGCTGACATCGTTAGACGCATGCAGCCTCAGTAGCCTCACCTGACCAAACGAAGAGACACCGTTGAAAGTCCGATTAGCTTTTAATGCCAAAAAAGGCCCGTTAGCAAAATCAGAATTGGCAGACTGAATTTCACCAAAATTATGATATTTGGTATGAAGCGGGTCAAGGATGGGGTTTATACCTTCTAAATAAGCAGACATATGAACGCATTTTAATGTTGCGGCGGTGGCCCCGCCATTGTTTGAACACAGGGATTTAACAGAGAAAATTGGGTTGGTGGAATCGACTCTATCTAAAAAATTAGAAAACTGAAATTCGTGGATTTTAATCAGATCGCCGGTTTGGGGATCTAAAATAGAATAACGTATATCTCCGCAGCCATGCTGATATTCGACTTGATAACTATTGATTTTTTCGGGGTCTAGAACCATGCCAGAGGGACCAGTGTCGTCCAATGGGTCATGATTAAAATCAGTTTGTTTAACAAATGTAATGTCTCTGTTGACGCCTGCCTGAACCTGGGCGAATGTTCCGGCAAAGGAAGTCCCTGCGGCGGTATAGGAGCCAGTGAGCGTGGTTTTAGATCGCAAAGACGAGTAGTACACCTTATCGCCGATAGCATCGGCGTTCCAGCCTAAGCCGACACCAGTATAATCCGCTATAGATAATTGGTATGCTGTTCGAGTCACATCGTTGCCTCCCGTAACGGGCACAACCAAGGAATCCCCCCGAGAGGGTCACTGTGATTTCTGTAGTGGCGCAGGGATCGGTCACCTGTAGGGACCTTATCTCTGTCTTGCCTGCCACGCCGTGTAGAGCGCCGAAGTCCAGGTTTCTATAACCAATAAGGAAAGCATTTTCGCTATTTTCCGCACCGAAAAATTGGACGGTCCCAGCGGAAGCGCTACCATAAATCATAGCGCCCCGGACGGCACCGCCTTCGCCCGGGGCATGCTTGATCTTTCTTTTTGTTTGAACAAACGCCGTGGCGTCTTTTGTTACACCACTTGTCAAAACAACAAGGGAGGCGCTGGTCGCCACCGTCCCGTCAAGCGTAACCTGTTGTTCAAAGATATCGTTGTTGATCCCATGAACAAAGTTACCCTGGACAACCGGTTCCATAGAAGCCACAACCAATTCATGTCATGCCGTTGTGGGGCCTTTAATATAAACGCTATCAGCACCCTCTGTCGCGTTTCTGTTCTTTAGATTGGTAAACGGCATTGCGCATCTCCCGAACCTTCAGTGGGCTCTACGCAGTAATTAGTATAAATTATTACAAATAACCGTATTCAATCCTCTATTTCGCCATCAATAGAAATGACAAACTCACCCTTGTCGGCCCACTCCATTGTACACTTGTTATTTGTCAAGTGCATGTATAGTCCATTTGGACCAAGCTTGCCGTCTCGATCTCTAATATAATTGGCTATTGCCTGCTTCAGTTCTTCCTCTGTAAGATAGATTGTTTTAAGGCTTGTTGTCCTCATTGTGTTTTCCATCCAAGTAATCTGCTCATCTATTCTTTCTGGTGTGTTGCCGCCGCAGATAGGGCAGCTATCATCCTTACAAGTTGAGTCGCAGTAGCAGTCAGGACAGCCAATTCCGCCTTCTTGGTAGGCAACGCAGTTTTCTTTAACGTGCCTGTGGTCTTTCGTTATATTGTCTAAACAGTCGTCCATAAACTCATCGCCAACAAGAGAATAAGTCAATGGTTGGACACTTTTTATCTTTACCTTTACGGCTCCAGCTTTTTCCAATTGCATAATGTGTTCTTCTCCCTCGGCATAAAGACCCGGGTTCCCCGACCGATAGTGGGTTTCAAGTATTTTTGATCTAAGAAGAAGAATATCGCGTTCTTTCTCAAGTCCCTTCGTTTTCTCTTTCAGTGTCTCGATCTCAAGCCGAAGAAGCGGGACGCAGGAGCAGTGTATCTCGTCGGGAGCACATTCTTCACCAACCGTGCGACGGTAATCCTCGTAAAACTGTTCTATTTGTTCTTTGGTCATATCGTTTAGCAAATAAGATCTGTTATCCCAGGCATAATTATATCCTCTGGAGTTGTCCGTTTGTCGAACACCGTTCGTAGATGTTCCTTTATAACCCCAATTTGTTCTTTTGTCAATGTATCCTCGGTCGAAAGCTCCCAGTATCCCCGGAGCCAATAGCAAAATTCTTTCTCAGTCATTTTTTATCCCCGTATAGTTCATTGCAAAGCCTATTGCATGCTCTTTGGTCTTCGCTCACATCTTCAAATCCCGCCGCCTTGAGCCGTTCCTCTGTCGTGGTGGTTTGTTGCTTACCCTTGCTTTTCTTCGATTGGGGGCATAAAACCTTGCAATCAAACTCTTCTTCAAACTCTCGCCACTTTGTTTCATTCTCAATAGTTGTGAAGTTGGCATAAATCCACTCTAACTTGTCTTCCATCTGGCTGTATTCTTCGAATATTTCTTTGAGGTCGTCTACGATACTATCATGGTACGAACTAAATGCCATCTTCTCTTTTCTCCTTCAGGAGCCGCTCTTTTTCCACTTCCCACTTGGCGCTCCTGATGTCGTCCCAATCATTGAAGCAAGGGTCGCATAGTGTTTTGAACCAGCCGGTTGGTTGCTCTTTGCCGGGGTTTCCACAGTTCTCGCAGGTGTGGCCAGTTATCGCTTCGGCCATATCAACAAGGCCCCTGATGTAATCGTCACCGCCGTAATAGTAGAAGCGGCCTTTGGCGAACTTTTCCTTAATCTGCGAAAAGAAGAAACGGTTCATCCACTTGCCTTCTTCCGGTGGTTCTTCATAATCCGAAACGATGACAACCCCGCCCTTCTCTTGCCACTTGACATAGTGTTCAATCATCCCACAAAGAGTGTCAAGCAAGGGAAGCCAGCCGTCATTTACGGAAGGCCAGGCGTGCTCAAGGAGTTCAGGGTATTTTTCAATCAACTGTTCTTGTGGTGTCTTTCTTTCACTCATCTTCATTCTCCAGCATATCATCCAAGCAAGCGTCCATGAACTCATCGTCAATATGTGACTTCTTCAGCATCTCGGTGTCTTCCAAGTCCTTTAAATAATCAAACTGATTCTTTTGCAGGTTGCATGTGAAAAAAGGATCCGCCTGCTCAAACTCTTGTAGGTATTGTTTGCTCATAATGGGCTGCAAGGCGAGGATCCCGTAGTCCTTTACGTAATTAACGTAAAAGGGATTATCATCATAATAGACGCGAATGTTGTTATCTTGCAATAGCTTTAGTTTATGTTTTGCCATTCGTTTGAAATGCTCTAAACTCATGTCCGCTTTATCATATTCGTACCCAGTCAGCACATCCTTAAAGTCAGATCGTACAAGCCCTAAGCTCTCCAGGGCCATTTCGACTTCTTGGATCTTAGACGGCGGTGTGCCCGTAACAATAAACACATCTCCAGGCCAACTTTTAATGAGCTTGACAAAAAACTCCGGCTCATATGAAATCGTATCATGGAAATCTAGCCCTAAATTCATAGCCTACCTGTAGGCCCTTGTGTCAACGTTTACTTCCCACTCGCCATCCTCCCTCTTCTCCCAACGATAATTAACAATATTAATATGCTCCGGAAAATCATCCTTTCCAGGCTCATGTTTGTTAATATGGAGTTGGACCATTGATATTTTTGGAAAATGCTTCACAGAAAATTGGTTGTCTTTTATTTCTTCAGTCATCTCTAATCCGTATAGTAAGCGCCCCAGAAGCTCTTGCCGTCATCTGATTTAGTGCAATGGCCTCCAAAGCAAAGGTTACCGTAATCCGCTATAAGAGCAATATCCTTTTCTGACAGCGCCTGACATTCCTCATCAAGAAGTTCGCCTTTAAACTGCGTCTTGGCATACATGGAGACCTTCTGAAGGTGTATCCTCGATACAAGGTGCTTAATTTCCCCGTACCTATCTATGTTCTCTTGGTGCTTCTTCTCTTCACCCTTAGTATATGCATAGCCAGCGATATTCATGAAAATTCTCCTGTGATCAGATCCCAAGTACCCTCACCATGTTCAATACAATGTTCGCCATCAAGTTCATGTCTTCGCAAAGCCCTCCCGGTGTGAGGCTTCCGCTGTGTAATGCGCTCTATCATTTCTTCGCAAGGCACCTGCTCTCCATATTCATTAAAGATTGCTACTTCGGGTTTCTCCAAGAACTCTTTCCAAGTAACAAGCGACCTCGGCGTTGCACATTCATAGAACTCATCATTCCAGTCATCACGCTCTACGACGTGCAAGCTAAACATCCAGCCACTCGAACTCTTTCCAATATGGAAAGTGTTGTAATCATCCCCTCTGTGACAGTGCTCGCAGATATTATATTTAGCGTAATAATTAGTTCCCACTTATGACACCCCATTCGAAAAGTCAATTGCCATTTGTTTGGCGTCCTCAAGCGTCTCGGCCTTCCACTCTCCCCGACCCCAGTCTTCAGGATAATCAGAGAATACTGCGCCCTCTTGACCACGCCTTTCTTCATTAGGCTCGTCGTCAGAGTATATCCAGCGTGTCCACACACCCTTGGCACCCCCAGGTATGATCTCTCCATGCTCAGAAGTTATATTCCTTTTATGTCCATCGAGATATCCCCAAAAATTATGGCAATCTTTAAGGAACTCGTCTTCGTTCTTGGGAGTGAACCCGCAGTCTCCAACCTTAACTTCGGAACCTACACCGAATCCATACATGGCTCGATGGGACCACCCATACCATTTCTGCTCCTCCTCATTGAACCCAATAGAGCAGACACTCGACCCGTTGTCAATAAGTTCCGGCTTGATGCCGCATTTGTTACACAGGAAGTGCGCATCTTTGCTACCGCCCATATAATCTCCATCATGATTATAGGCAACCGTCATGTCCAGGGGCTTGTTGTCATTGCGGTAGCTGGTTACGCGTTCCTTCTGGAGGATATACCCTGTCTTGAACTTCTTGGTCCACAAGACTTCAACTGTATCGCCGTGATTCTCGTACACACTTTTAATTGGTTCAGTCATACTTCTCCTCCCAGAGCAGTCTCAATGAGGCATTTCATATATGCATCAAACTCATTTCCCGTTGTCTCCCAAGTGTCCAGTCTCCATTGTAAATACGCCCGGTACTTCTTTTCATCATCGGGTGAAATGTCCCCGGTGCCATTGGCGTGCATATGAAGCCTCTCCGCTATTTTGTAAACCCCTTCTTTATACAATTCATCTTTAGTGTTTTTCGATAAGTGTCCTTCCGGTTTCGATAGGTTGGCAAGAGTGAACCCTCTGTGCTCGCCCCAAGGCTCACAGATCTCTGTTTCTTCAATAAGGATCTCATCTCCCTCTTCCCAGTCTAGCTCTTCCAACAGTTCATCCGGTATGGGAACAAAGCAATCGTCAGTGCCTTCAGCCTGCTCAATCGTTACTATGTGCTGGCCGCCCACGAGCCCGTCTCTTTGTTTATTTCGTTTCCAGTCCCACCAAGACTCCTCTGCGTCATATGTAAATTCTCCGTTCTCCCAAAACCACAAGTTGGTGCCGTCGCGCTCGATATCTCTTGTGGCCATATGTAAGTCTTCTAGGCTACACATGCGGGCCCTGCAAAAGGTGTTATATTCCCCACTTGGACCAAGCGGATAAAGCTCCACGAGTTCACATACGTCACTGCCGTCTGCCTCGCCTATTTTTACTATGGCGTATTTCCAGCCTTTATTGATCGTCATGTTCTCGTCCTTTTTCTTCTATTTTAAGAGTAATGCCGCCATGCCACTTGCTCCTGAAATAAGCACAGAAATGATCCCACAGTAGCTCTGCTAGAGATTCATGAATACCTAATTCATCTGTCTCTGAATCAGAGTATACATCGGTTAAAACATACGTTGGATCTGCCTCACTTATTGTTAAGGCCATCCATCCATTGTGCGCACGTTTAATTAAAACATCACCAAGCTCAAGATCGACTTTCATCACCTGCCTCCTGGGATAACCTCTGGTTATTCAGATAGCACGCACAGGGTTTATTTGCAAGCCTTTCTTCTTTTAATAGTCGATAGGCCTCATCAAATTGTGCTCGTATTGTGTACACTTCGGAGCCCGGTGGGGCTTCCAACCAATCATCAACGTAGCACTCTAGTTCATCTAGGGCTATCTCTAGCATGTCTAGTCCAGTTGGCTCTTTCATTGGTCGCCTCCCATGGCCCATCCGGCCATCACCAGCACACAACTTATAACACATCCCGCAAAAAACGCTACCGTTGGGTCACACATTTAACAACTCCGAAAATAGTTCAACTAATTCTTCCTTGTGTTCATCGTCATCCGCTAGGATCTCTATCATCTTATAAACGAAGGTGGTCATTGTCAATCTTTGCATGCCGATCTGTCTGAACTTGCCTGTTCTAACATACGACGCAACAAGCTCATCAAGCTCATCAAGCTTCTTTTGTTTTTCAGGTATCATCCTTACCAGCCTTGTTGTCTAAAATACCCCCGTTGTCCCGTTCGGGCAACAAAAGGACTCCCCTGTGGGATTCGATACCCACATCTTCCCGGTTACGATCCAGGGCTTTACTGTTAAGCTAAGGGGAGAGAAAACTACTTTCTTTTATATGGTACTCCCGGCAGGACTCGAACCTGCAAAAAAATCACGGCTTAGAAGACCGCTGCCCTTCCATTAGACTACGGGAGCATATCAATACTCTTTATATGGTTCCAGTTGTTTCCTTGTTTCTCGGTCTACTTCATATATTTTAACGTTTGCTCTATCGGCACACTTCAACATAATATAGTA
>Ga0208449_1000057_pt1 | contig 113349 bp, 92 predicted proteins | sample MalvireepMed_s17_FD_184247 | JGI IMG/M metagenome (GOLD analysis project Ga0208449, IMG submission 184247) | Marine viral communities from the Global Malaspina Expedition - Malaspina viral metaG DeepMed_s17 (SPAdes) (version 2) | ecosystem: Environmental > Aquatic > Marine > Oceanic | place...
GACATATAAAAGCGAGGCACGAGCGGTTATGCTGTCCGTCTAACTTCAAACTATTGGTATTTTGCTTTCAAAAAAAGAGAAGTACAGCGATGCTGCTTAAGGGAATTCAAAAAGCTAACGAGGGAAGGTTTAAAACTTGAGAAGGGGAATTAAATGTTCAGATATGCACCTACATCCGATTTTGGGGTTAGTTTCATTTATTATTAGATAAACCTCCTCAGTGCAAGTCTATCTGCCGATAAAGGCAGGCCCATGAGGCATTGGATGGAAACGAATTTTTAATTTCGAGGCAAGCCTCTGAGTATCAACCTCTTTGGCGGCGCCAATAAAAAAGGGTTGAGCCATATAAATAACACGTGGTTCAACCCTTTTTAAATTTCAAGTATGATTACTCTTTAAATAAACTTCCTCGATTTAGTAATAGAGGTAATTATGCTACATCCTTTATGTATTGAGAGGGATATTTACCTAAATACCTCTTAAAAGCTTTTGAGAAGGATTCTGAGTTGTTATATCCAAATTCGCGAGATATTGCATCTATGGTATACGACTGTAATGTGGGATTACTTTTCAATTGATAGGCTGACTCCCTAATTCGCAGTTCATGAATATAGTTGGTAAAACTCTTTTCTTTATAGAAGTTTACTACTTTAGACAGGTAGCTAGAATTGGTATGAATAAGGTCTGCAACCTCTTTTAGTCTTCCATAGTTTATGTATAACTTTTGCTCTTCAAATGAATTCAATTCAGTCAAAATATATTCAACCACTTCAGGAGAAATATTTAAAGCTTGGGGCTTTTTGATCTCAACATCAAGGTTATTATTATTGGGATTTGTTACTATTTCCTTTTTCTCCTGTTTTTTGTCCAGCACACTATGAGTAACAAAAGCCTGAACATAGGTCATAGATAATACCCCAAAAAATAACTCTCTCTTGTAAATTACAAAAGTCAATAGGCCTACAAATGCAATAAAAAAATATAATTTCCAACCGCTTTCAGCAGTATTCGGCTGTTGATTAATTTCAGAATTTCCAATAAGATTATCAGAGTATATTTTTGAATTAAAGTATTTGACATTATAATTAATCTCCTCGTTAATCTCTAAAAACTTATGACTAAAGTCTAATTGTTCATCTTCTAATTCATACTCCATCGAAAGTTCAATCAAATTTTGATATACATTCGGTAAACTCAAATTCAATATGTCTTCGTGGGTATATAATGAATCTACCTTTACATAATATTCATAGGCCAATTGCTTTTCATTGAAAGCCATATGTAAATCCCCTTTCAGACTATTGTATATTGCTAATTCACCATTATCGAGAAAACTTGTATCGACAGCATTTAAAAAATCTTCTACTTTACTAAAATTTTTGGTTTTAGTTTCATAATAAGCAAAAGCAAAATTGCTGAATGTTTGCAGATACTTATTTTCTTTGTTACGAATAAATTCTTTAGCCCTTAATAAATAAGAATATGCTTTAATCTCTTCTGAATCCTCTAGATATAGATACGCCATGTTCTGCAACATATTGAAATAATCGGCCTCATAGTGTGATTCATAGTCCTCCTGAGCTTCTATGATATCAAGAGTCTTTAAAGAATAATCCAAATTAGGGATTCCCCAATGATCCTTTATTGCGGCGATACCAAAACGCATTGTTAGAATCTTATCAATATCATCAGAAGCTATATATTTTTCAGCTTCGATGTAATAATCCCAAGATCCCCTAAAATCATCTTGTATGAAAGAGTAAGCAGCTTTCAATAAATAGCCAATTGCCGGATAGCTAGAATTTCCCTTTAAATTTTTACTAACAGATATGACGGAATCGGCATAAGTCAAGTTCGTTTTCATGTCATAAAGACGAGACAGTAAATCATAACCGCGAGCTATTTTTACGGTATCATTTTGGGTTTTGGCACGAGCTAAATATGCTTTCGATATCAATTTTAAGTCAAATTCATCTCCATTTGAACCATAAATATCTATAAGTTCTTGATCTGAAAAATGATCAAATTGCTTGGATTCTTGTGCGCTGAAAATTCTAACGCCTAACAGAAGGAAGCAAACAACAAAGTAATTTTTTAACATAGTAGGATTTGGAACTAAAATCCTATTTAGGGGGGAGGATTATTATTTAACAATTATTTACAATAATACAAGTGAAATCTTAAATTTCCTTAAACCGAATGTTAATTCTACTTTGACTCTTGCTCTTAATTTATGAATCTCGATAAGTAAAATTATAAATTGGGACAAAGCCCCCCTATATTTGTTCTAAATATTTCTTATTATGCGCAATCTGTATTTAAAAACCAAAGTCAAAGCTTTTAACTTAAATGAAATGCTTTTCACATTGGCAATTATTGGAATATTGCTGTTGTTAGCCCTACCAAAGTTACTTCCGCTAATTTCAAAAGCTAAGAGTATGGAAGCTCAAATACAGCTTAAGTACTTATATAATTTACAAACGCAATATTTCTATTTGAATTCAACATATGCCGAGGACTTTAATTCATTAGATTTTGAAGCACCCGCAACCGTTAAGGAAAATGGAACTTCCAATTATGTGTATGAAATTGTAAACTCCACAAACAATCAATTCAAAGTGAAAGCTACGGCCATTACCGACTTTGATCGTGACGGTATTATGAATGAATGGGAAATTGATGAAAATGGAAACCCTAAACAACTTGTAAAAGATTGATTATCATCTTTAAAATCTTATTGCTTTTTACATTAATAACTATCTTCTTTCAAGATTACAGAAATCGATTGGTGTATTGGTTTTTATTTCCTATTGTAGGTATACTTTATAGTACACTACACCTCGAAAAAGCGGGCACCTTTCAGTTTGTAGTAAATTCGGGAATCAATTTAACGCTTATTGCCTTAATGCTTCTTACTCTTTTTGTTTACGCGCGAGCAATTTTAAAAAGGGCTTTTTTTGAAACATTTGGATTAGGAGATTTGCTTTTATTCGTGGCTATCTCATTTTCCTTTAGCCCTGCAACTTTTCTAGTACTGTTTGTTTGCTCCATATTGTTTAGCATTCTGTTATATATAACTCTGAAAAATAGAAGTACCCACACCACCATTCCATTAGCTGGAAATATTTCTTTATTTTTCAGTGTTATACTTGTATTAGATTGGTTGGGTTGCGCACCAGATCTTTATCTTATATGACAGAACGTTCTATTGAAATACCAGTCGCGTTGCAACAAATTATAGCACCTGAAGATGCCTATGCATATCGTGTTATTCCTTATGATAAAGTAAATGAGGTTTTTTACTTTTTGACAGACAATCAAGATCTTGAGTCACTTCAGAATGAGCTCCAGGTAATTTTGAACCTGAATGTATCGCTAAAACTTCACGCGTCTGATCAAATCGATAAACTTTTAAGTCTTCATTATCGAATCTCTGATCAAAAGGATGCTGAAGCTATCAGTTACTCTCAGGATTTTTTAGATAAGATTTTGATGACCGCAAAAGCTATTGGAAGTAGTGATGTTCATTTTGAACCGTATGAAGAACAATGTAGAGTTCGATATCGATTAGATGGAAAATTAAAAGAACAATTTTTTATCCCCATAGATGAGTATCCAATTATTGTAAATAAAATAAAAAACAGTGCGTCTTTAGATATTTCTCAAAATAGGCTTCCTCAAGATGGGAGAATCACCATGAGTATTGGCACTAACGAATTTGATATACGAGTTTCAACTTTAAGAACCTTGCATGGTGAAAGTATTGTTCTTCGCATCCTCAGTAAAGACACGAGTACAATAAACCTCTCAGATCTTGGATTTACCAAGAACGAACTTTCTACCTATAAAGAGGCTATAAAAAATCCAAATGGTATTGTACTGATTTCAGGGCCTACGGGTTCTGGTAAAACAACGACTTTATATGCGACCTTAAAATTATTGAATGAGTCAACAACTAAGATACTTACCATTGAAGATCCGATTGAATATACACTTGAAGGAATCAACCAAGTCCAGTTACGAGAAGACATAGGGTTGGATTTCCCTAGTGCAATGCGTACCTTTTTACGTCAAGATCCAGATGTTATCATGGTTGGAGAGATTCGTGATGTAAAAACTGCGAACATGGCAATCCGCGCAGCATTAACGGGACATTTAGTTTTGTCAACTATTCACACCAACTCCGCTTGGGCTACCATTTCAAGATTAATTGATATGGGCGTACCCCCATTTTTGATTGCCAGCACTCTTAATATAAGTGTTGCCCAACGTCTTGTACGTAAACTTTGTAATAGTTGTAAAGAAAAGGCTTTAATTTCTAAAGAACTTTTTCCTAAGAATTTTACTGTTCCTAAAGACCTGGAGTACCACTATACCCCACAAGGCTGTCAAAATTGTCATCATACTGGTTACAAAGGAAGGATGGCGCTGTATGAAATCATCCCCATTACCAAACCATTACAAAATGCTATTAAAGCCGAGGAATTAGAGATCGATGCCTATTTAAAGGAGGCACAAATTCCTCAGCTAAAGGATCACGCTTCGCGGCTAATTCAAGAAGGCATAACGTCTATCGAGGAAGTGTTTTCTTTATTAGTAAACTAATATACTTTATGAAAAAAATCCTGTTCATACTTTTCTTATTGTGCTCTACTTTTGTAAAATCTCAAGAATATACCCCACGTATAGAACAATTACATTACCAACTGGAAAGTTTAGAAGTAGATGTTCCGGGATTGCGAGAAACAATTAATATTGATCTTCAAAACACCACATTACCCAACCTGCTTGTTGCTATTTCCAGAATTCATAATATAAATATCAATGTAAGCCCTGACCTGAAGCAAATCACAGTTGCTAATAATTTTAAAGATGTACCGGTTATTGATGTGCTCGTGTTCTTGTGTAAAGAATATCAACTGACTATTGAGTTTACGGGTACGATTCTTTCTTTTAAAAACTACACGCCCCCAATACCACCCATTGAGCAACGTGTTATTCCCGTATCTTACAATCCCAACCGAGAATCCTTGAGTGTTGATCTAAAAAATGACCTACTCTATGATGTATTTAAAAAAATAACCTCAGTTACAGGAAAAAATTTAGTGTATAGTCCTGGTTTGGAAAACACGCCCTTGACGGTTTATATTCAAGAAATGCCCATTGATGCAGCCTTGGATAAATTGGCATTTTCAAACAATTTGATAGTATCTAAAACACGGGATAACTTCTATGTTTTTGAAAGTAAAAACCTCCCGGAGATGGCATCCAATAGTCAAGCTCCACAAAATCGTCCCGTACGCAGGAGATCGTCTAATTTTTATTTTCAGGTTTTAGACACGCTTACCGGAAGCCTAGAAGTAGATTTTGAAAACACCCCGATTGCTAATGTTATCTATGACATCAGTAATGCTCTTGACAAAAATTATTTTTTAGCTTCACCCCTAGAGGAAGCCGGCTCCGCTAGCTTAAAATCAAGTGCGATCACTTATGATGAATTGCTTCGTATTCTCTTTGAAAGCTCAGAAGAAAACAGCAATCCCAATAGAAGTAATTTTAACCCAAACAATCCAAATGGAGCCCAAAATCAACAAGGTGCCAGAGCTTCCAGTAGTTTCTCTTACAAAAAAATAGACGGGGTTTATTTCTTTGGCACTAAGGACCAACTTTCGGTTCGCTCTGTGCAGATCGTTCCTTTAATGCATCGTTCTATTGAACTGATGAATGATCCTATCCGTACGGGAAGAAGCGTGGGACGTACTGTTGGATTTAATCAAAACTTTTCAGGTATCGGGAACTCCAACTATAACAACAATTATAACAACAATAATGCTTCCTATAATGCGAATCAAAATCAAAACCAGTATCAACGTCAAAATACTTCTGGCCAAGAGAACGGAACCACTGAAATTTTAGAAATCATTCCAGAGGAAGTTAAAAACGGGTTAGACATACGTGTTGATAAAGAGCTGAATAGTTTTTTGGTGAGTGGTCCTAACAGCAATGTTAAACGCTTCAAAGACTTTGTTGAAGATATCGACAAGCCGGTCCCCGTGATTTTAATAGAGGTTATGATTCTTGAAATCTCAAGAAATGCAACGCTTGAAGCCGGAGTTGAATGGGGATTGGGAAGTGAACCTACCCAAACCCAGGGAAAACTATTCCCGGATTTGGATATGCAATTGGGTGCTGAAACGGTAAATAAGATTTTAGGCCGTATAGATGGTTCGAGCTTTTTTAATATCGGTACGGTGATGCCTAACTTTTTTGCTGCAATCAAAGCAGAAGAAACTAATGGTAACTTTAAGGTAAAGTCCTCTCCAAGAATTGCTACTTTAAATGGTCATCGTGCCTATTTCAGCAACGGACAAACCAGCTATTATGCGGTAACCAATCAGACCTTTATTGGTTCTCAAAATCCGGCCACTTCAGAAATTACCAACTATCAACCTATAGACGCTGAGCTTTCCTTAGATGTACGCCCAATGGTGTCCGGAGACGGTATTGTCACCTTAGATATGAAAGTAATTCAATCTAACTTCAATGGTGAACGTATTGCAGAAGGTGCACCTCCAGGCATTAATTCAAGAGAATTCACTTCACTGGTCAAAGCCAGAAATAATGATATTATTGTACTTGGTGGTCTGGAAGAAAAATCAAAAGATGATACAGGTACCGGAGTTCCCTTTCTATCCAAAATCCCGATTTTAAAATGGTTGTTTAGCAAACGGGTTCGTAGGGATACCCGAGCAAAACTGACTGTATTGATCAAACCTACTATTATTTATTAGGATGTCTGTAATTAAAAATTGGATACGACAAATAAAAGATGGGAGGTTGTTTTATGGCCTGGAGTTAACAGATGTAGATCAAACTCAAGAATACCGCCTAGTTATTTCTGAAATCAAAAATGATGCAATCGAGGTTGTTTCAAAAAATAGCTATGCGGATTTTGAGGAGCTCACCAAATTCATACCCAAAGGAGCTCAAGTCTGTCTGGTGTATAATACCCGTCAGGTCCTAAAAAAGAGCGTAGCAAAGCACGCTGATCCTTATAAACAAGTTAAGCAAGGCTTTCCCAATGTTAAGCCGGAAGAGTTTTATTATGAAAGCTATTCGGACGATGGATCAAACGCAATGCTTGCTATCTGCCGTCAAGAAGTAATCGACTCCCTAATCAAGAAGTTAGAAGCGCACAAAATTTATATTACGCAGTGGAGTCTGAACTCTATGTTGTGGGAAAGTTTTAGGCCCCAATTAGAAGCTCAAATTGAAGTTGAACCTACATTTTATTCCGCATTTACAGCGACCTATGCCAGTGCTAGTAAAAATAGATCTAGTGCTATTGGTTTTGAACATGCTCAGCAAATACAACAGCAGCAGTTCTATCAAGAGCGTATGTATAAATACGGCTTACCTGGAGCTGTAGGAATCATCCTTTTTGCACTTATAGTGAACTTTTTATTTTTTAACTCCTACTTTTCGGAAATTCAAGAATTAAGAGAACTTAACACCTTGAATTCAAACCAGAAAGAACTATTACTTCAACTACAAAAAACAGTCGCTAAAAAAGAACAACTTATTAAAGATGTACAGCAATCCTCCAGCTCTAAATCTTCCTATTACATCGATCAAATTATTCAAACGCTTCCTAAGGAAATAGGTTTAGACGAACTTGAATACCAACCCTTGGTCAAAGCGATTAAAGAAGATCAAGAAATCGAATTTGAAGTAAATACGATTGTCATACAAGGGAAGACTAATGAAACCCGCATATTGTCCCAATGGATTTCAGATCTAGAGCAATTAGTCTTTGTAACCAATTTAGCTATCTCAGACTTTCAAAAATTGGAAGACAGTAAAAACTCAGGTTTTAGGCTTAACCTTGAAATCAAAGAATAATGAAACTCATTCCGAAAAATAAAATCCTTGTCGTTAGTTTTCTTTTAGTAATTGTTCTGTGTTACTGGTTAGCCTTTTCAGAAACCTTAGCGCTACGAAAAGAATATCAAGAATTAAAAGCCCAGCAGCTTATTTCGCAAAATCTTCCGGTACAACTGAGTTCTTTAAAACAAAAGAACAAGCATTTTGACCAATTATTAAACACCTACCAAATTAGCGAAACCTCGTGGCAGAATACGCTTTTGGAGCGAATAGACCGATATGCACAACTCAATGCGTTAAAAATTTTAAAAGTAGATGCACCGCATATTATAATATCAAACGACTTAAATATCTCAAGTTATAAATTGCAACTGTCCGGCACCTTTAACGATTTGCTTGGGTTAATCTATGAATTAGAAAGCTTAAACAATCTAGGGCAGTTCTCTAATGTTCATTTTAAAAAAATAACAGACTATCGTACTAAGGATACACACCTTGAAATGGAATTTACGATTCAGGTGTTTAATTAAAATCAAGTTTTCGGTTTGAAGGGGAGCTTACATAATCATAAACGCGTTTATAGAGTGTATTGCGAAGAAGGTTTAAACCTCAGATCTAAGAGACCTAAAAGAAGTCGGTGTGCAGCCCATAGACAACCTGTTCTTGGTAATGCCTCTAGTTTACATGAGTGCTGGAGTATGGATTTTGTGACAGATCAACTCTACGATGGAAGCCGTTTCAGGGCCTTAACTGTAGTAGATAACTATAGTCGTAAATGTTTAGCGATATATGCAGGAAAATCCCTTAAAGGAAGTGATGTTGTTGGGGTGATGGATAATTTAGTTAATGATGCAAGAGTTTATCCTCAACGCATCAAAGTAGATAATGGAAGTGAATTTATCAGTAAAGTATTGGATAAATGGGCTTATGAAAACAAAGTGGAATTGGACTTCTCAAGACCCGGAAAACCTACTGATAATCCATTTATAGAAAGCTTCAATGGATCATTCAGGGATGAGTGTTTAAATACAAATTGGTTCTTCTCTTTGGAAGATGCTCAGGAAAAGTTCGATATTTGGAGGGAAGACTATAACGGGTTCAGACCACACAGTTCATTGGGTGACATGTCACCCAATGAGTACATTGAAGTCAATGAAAATAGCCCAGATTCTCTAGTTATGACCAGTACCTAAATATGGGAGGAGGTCAGGGAGGAGGTCAATCCCTTTACTTTTTATTTCAATTTAAGTTAAAACACGCGGGAGCAATACTGTGAACAAGTGCTTTCATAGAATAATTATTAGAACATCTTATAATAATAAAAACTTAATCCTGTGAAAAATACAGATAATATTATATACATATATATTAGAAAAAAATAATTACCCAGGCTATAGGAATTATTTTGAATTATAAGTCTTCCTTTTTTCCTTATTTCAAAAAAATACAAGTTCAAAAGATATGTAAGAATTTGGATTCCTATAAAATAAGTATGTATTTTAAAGTCTATATTTAAATTAAATAAAATTAAAATCAGACTTATTAGTGTCAATATATTATTTGTTTGACAAAATGAAATGAATCCTAAAACTGGTATTTCTGGCGTTGAATTGTTTCTTTTACTCCAATTATACAGATTATAATATAATACTTTAAAAAAATACATCACTTTAGTTTTCTAAGACACTTTTTATATATCCGTTTTCTATTCCTCTTGAAATATAGATTTTAGAGTGCACTCCAAACATAGTCCTATTATATACTTCTGTTGTAGAAATCATTCGTCCCAATTCCCATCCTAGAGTCCAAGCTAATCCATATGCATTGTCCGTAGTAGCTAACAATAAAGACGTTGTTGTTGAACTAGCTTCGTATCCAAATCCAACATAATCCCCGTAATATAAATTTTCTGCCGCTCCATAGTATGAAACGACATTTCCAGTAAAACTAGCATAACCAGCGATTTTAGAATTCAATTTTATTTGATCAGATAATTTCTTACTAGCCTCCAAAAATTCAGGAGATACATATTTGTTTCCCGTATTCCAAGAGTTTTTCCAATATTTTGTTTCTCCATTAAATTTGACTGCAAATCTACCTTCAGGTGCTGAATTATAAAATTTATATAATTCACTTTCATTAAACATGCCGTTCAAGCTTCCTAAAATACCAGCAGATAATGACAAATTTCCATTGACATCATTTCCGTGATTTAAGTTAATCTCTGAAAGAAGTTCTCCTGTTCCAATGAATTTCATATTTCTATCAAAAAATGCAGTTTGAGGTGTAGGTCCATTGTATTGTTCATAGCCTTCAGGACAAGGAATCGAGACTCCATTTGCATCTACACAAGCAAAGCCGCCATCAGGGTCAATCGCATTAGTTGGATTATTTCCCATCCCTAAATAAGGAGAGTGGAACTGCCCGGCGGGATCAGTCGTCAACCACCTTCCAATCCTGGCATCCCAAAGACGTAACTCAAAAGCCTCTTTCCCGGTCTCTGAGTCTTTTTCCTGTCCCTGGTATTTATAGCGGTACTGGGATTGGTTCCCGTCATTGTCCCTGCCCGGTAAAGGCATCCCAAAAGGGTAATAATCCGTTTTAACGACGGCAATAGCTTGTGATCCATTTCTTTGAGCTACAGCACGTACGTTACCCAAATGATCGGTAAGTTCGTATAAATAGTTGTTATCTGCAAAACTGGTTTGGTTTAGGCTGTTTCTTTTGGCCACGCCTATACGCGAAGTCCCATAAACCGGGTGTTCTAATGTATTACCCGTATATATAGCTAAAACACTACCTGCGGCATCCCGTACGTAAAAATTGGTATAGCTCAATGTACTGCCGTTCCAAACTTCTTTCTTTACCCGTTGGCCTTTATCATCGTAGGCAAAACGTACAGACTGGCTACCATCGGTCACCTCGGTTACACGACCTGCAGTGTTGTAAGTATAAGTAGTATTATCCTGGGCATTGTGGGTGAGCTGACCAATCGCATTGTACATATAATTACCCGCACTCTGGTCTTTGATATCGTTAGCTTCCGTATTTCCTGTTACTGCATCATTTACATAATCCAACTGGTTTTTGTTAGTCTTATAGTTGTAGCTTAGATTATCCATCTTCCCCGCTGCACTATTCCGCTTGAGCGTTAAAATGTTTCCATTGGCGTCGTAGGTAATATCTTCTACACGATAGGCATCACTACTCCCCGTACCTATGCTTGCACTAAAATTAGTTCCTGAAGCAGCTACAAAACCGGGTTTAAGTGTTATGCTATTCGTATCTACATAATCTCCTGAAGTTGGCGAATTTAAAATAAGGTTAGTAGTAGCGCCTCCTCCTTCTAAACCTACGTTAAATTCTGCACCTTCAAGCCAGTTGTTACGGTTGTAATCATAGTAGTAGTTGCTTTTGGGTAACCCGTGGGTCTTCCACTCAATCCCTTTTATGTTTCCATTATACTGGTCCGTTCCTAAAGCAGAGTTATCTATTGGCTTTGGGGTATTGGTCCGCAAATAATCATCACTATTATAATGAACTGTCATCCCAAAGAGGTCATTAGCATCTCCTCCAGGGTCTCTAGTTGCTGTAAGATCGGGGTGGTTGATGCTTTTTAAAGCACCTTCCAGAGTATAGACATAATCCATTCCCTGTAATCCATTACCTATTTCTTTGCGTTTTAAAGCTCCTGTCTCATAATATTCATAACTAGCTTGCAATTTCAAGTCTGCATCACTTGCTCCTGTTCTCACTTCTATTAACTGTCCCACCGTATTGTAAGTGTATTTATGAATAAAGCGTTCCCCGTGAGTATGTTTCTGATAATCTACCCGAAGTACTTCACTGGTCACAGGATCGTAACTGTAATCGATGCTCTTATTACCCAAACCAACTATGTTCTGAACCATCCAGATCACACGCCCATATACATCATAACTGTAATAGGTGGTGCTGTTATCGTTACTGGTTTTGGCCACATTACCTGCCAAAAATCCAGGACTGCTATAACTGCTGTGTACACCAGACAAAAAGCTAAGGTCAGTGGTAGTGAGCTTGTCATAAACAGTACTTTGTACTTCAGATTTTGTACCTGATGGCAAGCTTCCATCAGGATTGGCGCTTGTAAAGGCTGTACTCTTTACTACACCACTTTCTACCGGCCGCCCCTTGCTATCGTAATTGGTGTAGGAGAATTCGGCATCGGCTGGATTGTTGTCAGCGTTAGGATCTGCCTGCTTACTGTTTTGAGAATAGCGTATTTGGCCATCTTTGCGATATTTAAACCAGGCCTCGCCTTCATCCGGGCTACTGGTATATTCCAACTGACCTAATGAGTTATATTGAAATATACTTTCTAGTTTTCCTAAGGGCTGGTAAGCATGTGTCAATCTACCAGCTTTATCATATTCATTAAGACTATAGTCGTAATAATTCTCTTTATAGGTTACCGTAACCGTATTAGGCGTATACGTATCCAGATTCGTTACCGCTACTCGGTAAAAACCATTTGAAAGACCTTCTGAATTAAATGTTTCAAGTTCTTCGTTAATAAGATTATAGATAGAGACGTCCATGCCGGCAGGTTTATCAATTCTAAAACCGATTGCATTAAAACCTGCTGGAATATGTATATCTACATAGCCTTGTTCACCTATTTTGACTTGTGAACTTCTTACAGTACTTCCGCCACTTCGTGCAGCTGCAAGTGTTTTACCATCAGCATCTTCAAATACCACAGACTCATTTCCATGAACATCACGAACTATTGTTTTAAAAATAAGGTAGGAAGAATTGTATTTAGGATCATCAAATGCAACACTACTTGTAAGTTCCTGTCCTGCACGCATGGTAAATGAGTAGCCCTGTTTCCAGTCTCCGCCTTTTTTATTACCACCTATTGTTTTGAGAATCTCACCAGGAATAAGCTTGCTGTAAATCGTCTTGGCGTAAGGATAATCCGTAACATCCTGATACTTGGATCGCGTATTTTGATCACTATAATACCAACCCAGAGAATTTGATTGTTCTCCTATCTTAACCAAGGTATTTGAATCATTATCATAATCTGACGCAGACAATGTAGCTCCATCTTCACGCTTTATGAAGTCGGGGTTAAATAGAAAATCTCCACTTTTGACAGGTGCATTTATAGTAGCTAATTTTGGTCTACCCTGGGAGTCATAACGTACCTCCGAAGCCCAAATTGAATCTGTTTTTTTATCCCAAACTTGTGACTGCTCCACTTTCCCATATGAATTGTAATATGTTTTAGATTTAGCCTCTTCTTCCCCTAATGCGTCATAGGTTTTAGTTAAAAGCCAATTTCTATCCTCCTTCGCTTCAGTCGTCGGGCAACCTGAATTATCACCAGCAATATTGGGACAGTTATCGGAGTTATTAGCAACATAATTTGTGGGTTGACTACAGCTCTCCATACTTGTATCGGGGTCTCCATAGCCGTCACCATCAAAGTCTGAGTACCATACTGGTAAATCATCAACCGTGTAATTAATAGTCCGTGAAGAGCTCCAAGTTAAAGAAGAATTATCTCGAGCCCTCAAATAATAAACTGTACCATTGGTACGCGTAATAGATTTTACTGAAGATGAAGTACTAGTGCCACTGGAAAAACTTTGCCAAAACCAAGTAACCCCTGAAGGAGGATTTCCCCTTGTCAAAACTGTATTACCACAATTATTGGTAATGGATGGCGCACTTGGAACAGCCGGAGGGGTTCCTAATCCATCATCAACGCTTCCATTACAGTCATTATCCTTTCCATCTGCTAACTCCTGAGCCCCTGGATAAACTGACGAATCGTTATCATCGCAATCACCGGTTCGCGCAACAAAATTGGGTGGAGGTGTACTACAACCTTCTATGTACAAAGCACTACCCCAGCCATCACCATCATTATCTCTATAATAATTAACCCTTTCACTTTCTGGACAGTCATCGTCAATAATTGTGGCTTGAGCTTGAGTAACAAAATGAATCCCAAACAACATAAAAATTATAAAAAAGTTCTTCATTATTTTTATTTTCAAAAAGTTTATAAATACCTATTTATTGTTTAGAGATAATATCCAGGTTGATAATTACTAGGAATCTGAGTAGAAGAACAATTGTCTAAAACCTTAACTGGTTCATCATACTGATAGGTATGCCCTTTAAAATTTCTACGATAACTGGATTTTAGAATAAAACCTCCTATAATAGAATCATCGTCTTTGGGGTCTACCATGACTTTAGAACCATCTTGATGCATATTTTGAATCTCATTATAAATTGCCTTTAGATTTCCGGCATCATCATAGACATATGCTGTTGAGAGATTATTGCTACCGTTTATATGAGTTAAATACCCTAAATGATCATAGACGTAAGTCGTCATACTAGATTCAGCAGGATGCAATCTAAAATCATCAAAATTTATAGCACCCGAACCATTTTGCTTAATCTGAACAGAGACATTTTGGTTGACTCCTACTTCTATGTAATAATTCAGTAACCTCCAGCAAGCTGCATCTACTTGTTCTGATGGCTGGATTGTGTTTCCATTAAAAATTACCTGAGGCAACAAAGACGGATTTGATGTTAGTCCAATACTTGGTTTATGCCAGAATGAAATTTTATATGTACCCGGTTGCAAAGCCTTACTTAGATCTGTCTGACTGGTACCGCTAGAAGTACTGAGACTATATACCGTTTCTCCATTCGACTGCGTCTTATAGGAGTATAATCCGGTATGTGCTTTGTTGTCTCTTAAGGGCGTAATCTGATTCTTTAGTAGGTATGAAGCACTTGAATTGTTTATATATTCTGAACCATCTGCATATGATGCTGAGGCTCTTGAATTAACAACGGCTCCTACTTTAGAGTCATTATCAACCATAATTGTAGAAGCAAAATTTCCATTAATGTCTCTAACTTCTAATGGTGAAGACCAATGATTGTATCTGGTAGTTTCAGATACTTTTTGCCATTTTGAGGATGAAGGTGCGTTAGCACTCCAGTTAAAATTATCCTGACTTGCTGACAATGTGCTAACATAATTGCCGTGTTCAGAGTCGATCGCATCTTTCCAAATGTACTGTGCTTGTTTACGCCAAACACCAGGGCCAGCATTAGAATCAAAAGCGGTATAATCTAGATTTGAATAATTCCAGTTATTCTTCCAGGTAGTTAATGATGCATTAAGAGTTTTGTCAGTTCCATTAATGTTTGCAGTAGTAATCGAAAATGCTTCTTGACTTAACATATTTGCATTCCCTGAACTCAAAACTTTAGACCCCATAGCTGCATATTTTTCATATGCCGGGACTTTCTCTGTTGTAAGTTGAGTACCATCAGCAAGTTTAGTAATCGTTTTTCTAAAGCTACCTAGCCAAGGATCAACATCACTAAACTCCTGACTAGTCTCAACTCCACCAGAATACACTTTAATTTTCCGAAGCATATTGTTGTACAGTGTTTTTGAAGAAATACTTAACAACCTTTTAGTATTAGTTATACTTGTACCTTCGGAATTGGTCTCAAATACCGTCTTCATCGAATTAAACGTCTCTTTAGTAATACCTTTATTGAATTCTGCAAGGTTATTACCATTTACCAATTTACCTCCTGTAAGGATTTCTCCATTGACGTACTCATTCTCGGTACGCATCATCAGCTGTCCAAAAGAGTTAAAGTTTTCAATAGATTTAATCTGACCTAACAATGCCGTATTCACATGAATATCAATCTTTTTAGCATGGATCTTGTGTGAAGCAGTACCATTAAAACCTTGAAAATTGTCATTCACTTCAGCCCAAAATATGCGATCCTCGGTATCGGCATTTACATCTAGAACTTCCATTTCAATTTCAGGATTAAAAATGTCAAAAACAGGTTTTAAAACGTGGTGCCGGTATCTGGTCTCACTAGTGTAGTCATTTTCATTAGCTCCAGAGGTCCTCATAGTCACATATTCATACATAACCCCAGGACCAGGAAGTTCTGATTGGTAGGGGACAAACTTCACCCCATCAACGGGTGCATAGGAAGTTATACCACTACTCTTACCAGTGAATGGATTCGTATAATCATAAGTGGTTTTATAGGTAGTCGCCCCATCTGTCGTTCTTAATTGCTTAACACGAAGCCCTCCCCCTGTTTCATCTTCGGGTACCTTATTAGCTATAAGTTTATAATTTAAATTCATAGTCCATGAATAATTTGATTCAGAAATTGGACAATCAAAATTTTTATAAACCCCCTTGTTTTTAACTTCATCATTTTCACTCCAATCTAATCGAAACCAACCAGGAACCTGCCACCAACCAATGTTATCTGAAGAATCTATGAACTCTTGCCCTACGTTTGCTTCAAATTGGAGAATCACACCAGTAGTGCCAACTGAAATGACCTCTACTTCTTTGTCTATATCAATTTTCACATTTCTACTTGCTTTCCTATTTAAACAACCAGATAAGTTTAAAAATGCATTTCGTGAGGTATCAAAATATTGACTAAAATCAATATTATCATTTAGACCTGCTTTCTTTCTTATATTAACCTGAACTAAATGTTTAGTATTGTTACCACTTATATCTTGAACATCAAACCTAAATTCCAATTCATTTTGTAAAGTCTGCCAATACCTCCTACTAAAGGCTTCAATCCAATAATCATCTTCCTCATAATCAATATCTATACGCGCTCCGGTAGGCATAGAGACTGACTTTAAACTCCAGGCTTTAGTCTTATTGCCCGAACCATCAGTACCATTATAATCTCCCTGCATATAGCCCCAGTTGTCTCTAAAATCTCTTTTTTGCTCAACATAAAATTTTATTTGATCTGGAGTTGGAGTTGTGGTTCCAAAACTTTGAGGGGGAGCAATATTACTCATCTCTTTAAAGAAATAATCAAATCGTATAGGAGGCATAAAGTCTCGTAAATTCCGATCTTTATAATGAACCGCATTTAAGCTCAGTTTTCCCTTATCATTATTTCCCAGCTCCGGATTGGAATGGTTTGGAGCAGCTGCAGAGCTTGCAGATCCTTTCGCCAATGAGTAATCCTGCTCTAGATCAATAACCTTTAAAGCATTTTCTTTAATAAATGATGTGCTGACATCATTTATGTCCAATACATTACCTTCCATTTGTTTCCCATAGCTGTAATTGCTACTATCGTAAACATCCTCAAAATAAGGTGATTCCCAATTTGGAAAGTGTGACGAATCCCTTTGATACGGGGTTGAAGTACTGTTTTGATATTGTACTCCTAAATTACCACTCGAGTTTTTTGATAAGTTTTTTCCCGCATCACCATTAACCAAAACAATTCTTTTAAGTCTGAGTGAATATTCACGAGCATAACTGACTCCATTCTCTTGAACAATAAGATTGGGGTCTGTAAAATTTAGGGAGTTATCATTTGTACCGTTTCCTGTATTACCTAATTTTTTGGGGTCTCCATCATACCCTCCATTTGAATTAGAGAATTTAAATTTCAGGTCTTTTCCAATGGCATCATAACGAATATCTTTTACAAAGAGTGCTGTTTGATTACGGGTATTTATTTTATCCAGATAATACAATTGCTTACGCCCAAAACTATAACCGCCTTTATCCTTGTCTTCTATTTTATCAATCTCGTTAGTATTGTAGTTATAACTACGGTCTGGATAGGGATCCCTCCACACAAAACCATCAGACCATTTACCATACTCAAGTTCAACCCAATACCCGTAATCTTCTTTATTAAAGGTACCAAGCTCGTTATTAATAGGGTCTGGTCTATCTACATAATCCGGCCCCGTTATAGCGGTTAACAACCAGTGCGTTGCATATCGAGAAAACTCACGGCGCTCATTAACATTGCCTGCATTAAAACTACCATCTTCCTGTTCATTAATAAGATTACGATGAACCTGTTCATAATGATAAACCGGTAACGCATAATGGTAAGTCTTTCCATCAGGAGCTGTGATTTTGTAACCTCCAATACCAGTAGGATCAAATAAGGCTGAATTATCCCGATCATTATTACTTACTGTTGCAGGAGAAATCAAGCCGCGATTTCCTGCAGCTCCAGAATAAATCTGCTCATTTGTAAATACCTCAACATAATTCGGACTCTTTGCTCTCTGGTTGTTGATTGTTGAAAAGCCAGAATGTAAACCTTTATCAATAAAATCAGACAAATCATTTCCGCTAGTCGCATTAATCAAACCATCAATTGTATTTTGCTCACTCTGTGTAAATTGACCATCAAAATAAAAAACAGAGGGCCGACTACCTTGATCATAGTTATAGTAACCCAATGTTTTATTTGGTAAGGTATTTGATGGTGAATGTCTTGTTCCCCAACTATCAGTAAATTCATCAAAAATTTGTGAACCTGCGTGCCAATACACGTGGATATCCTCGTTATCAGCATTAGTTGTTCTTAATCCTTTCCCAGCTATAGTGGCATTTTCAAATGTGTGAGGAGTCATATTTCCCATTAAACCTTGAGCGGATACATTATAGTTGTCATAACCTAAATAATTAAAGTTTAATTTCTCAATTTGCTTTGAGTAATCCCCCACAAATTCTTCTTCCGTTTGGGGAACTGGTGTACTATAAGTATCGAGACTTGTTGCCCTATTTACATAATCGTTAAAACCTGTCCCTGAATTAACATCATAAATTTTCGGACCAGTACCTGTAACTTTTCCACTAGTCAGGGCGCTAAAGTCGTAAGAGTAAAGTGCACCCCAATCATGATGCTTATAACCTTTCTGGATATTAACTTTTACTTTACTTTGATTATATCCCAGTGTAATTGGTAGTCCGACGACATGCAACGGAAGAGCTATTGCAAATGACTGTTGGCTGACACTTGCATCTCCTACAGATAGTTCCCTACTTTGAACAGAACCACCCGATCTTGCTGATGCATCCGCACTATTAGAATAGTTTGACCCCGCACCTACACCGAAAGATCCAGAGCCATCAAAGGATATATTTAAGCTATTACTTACATCACTAAAATCATTAGATCCAGAATCCTGACCCTTTGCTCCTACACCTAATCCAAAAGACACTTCCTGTGAAGTCAAAGAGTATGACACACCTCCACCAATTCCAGCATTATCACCTAACCCTATTCCATAGCTTAAACCAACACTCACATCTCCCCTAGTATCAGCAGATATAGAGCCTCCTACTCCCTCAAGTCCTAAAGTAGCGAGACCTGCTGAGGCATTTACTGAACCTGAAAGTCCTTTTCCTCCTCCCCAATTTGCTCCAACACCTACACTTATAGCTCCAGGAAATCCTACAGCAACTGAAACTCCATGATACGTATCTTGATGGTAATAGGAATTAAAATCAATACTTACCCCGTTTTTTAGATCATCAGGAGTATTGGTTACAGATCTGTTTATAGCACCAGGGGTTAAATACCATCCTAAACCTACCCAGGAAGCATCTAAATCTGAGGTGATCCCTGCGTGATAGGATAAGTTTACAGGATAGCCTTCTACATCTAGCAGTGGCAACACATACGATAGATCTCCCGTAGAAAGACTTACCATATCCGTAGCATCTACTGGTTCAAAGCCTGCTGCTTCAGGTGAATTTGGCCCGTTATTATTTGCATAAAGCATATTATACGGAAGCAATGCACTGAGCATGATTACATTTAAAAATATCGCAAGGATTTTATGCGAGCGTTTTACTTTTCTCATATCTCTTTGGGTCGTTTTCATTTTCATTTTTAGTAAGCTTTAACAAATTCCAAAACAACTAAAACCAAGGTTGGTTTTCTAATTTTTTATCTCGGTATTTATCAATTAAGACTACTACATAAGCCTTTATTAATCACAGTTTTCATTGTAATACGTCACTATCGCCCGCAGGTCTTTTTTGCGGTAGTCCTTTGCTTCTATTTTCTGTATCAGCTGCGGGCAATCTTTAAAATAATCACTCGCTGCTTTGATGAAATTCTTAGTAAAAAGTTGATTGGAGCCCAAATGGGTCATCCCTGTTTCTGTTTCTCGCTTCAGGTAGAAGTTGTCTATATTGTAAGCATAACCACCAAAGCCCATTCCCATTCCTCCGGCTGCCCCAAAACCCATAGGCGCTCCCGGGTTATAACCCTGCCGGTTAGTAGTATACAAACTCACTCTACCTGTGACAATCTCTTGGACTACCAGTTCATCTTCCTTATCTACCACCGGTAGTTTGATATACCGCTTTATTCCCTCATTGGTGTTGTACTCCGCCTGAGCAATCTCATCAAAGGTGTATGTGACGCCCTTGTCCTGACGCTCGGTTCTAAACTTTACTTTTTTGTACGGGTTTTGGGTAGCAAAACCTTTGGCCACTTCCCCATTTTCCATATATAGAGAGACCGGGGCCAGTGGTGCTGCACAACTCATCAAAACAGCTACTGACAACAGGGTGATAACAAATTTCATCTTCTTATAATTTAATCTTATTTCTGGCTGACTTTATAGCTATAAAGCCGTAAAATCTAAAATTCTATCCCGGGCTGATCTATAAAGACAGTTTTAGGAAACTTAAAGGATACCTCTCCGGTTCCAAAACCGAGGTCCTGAAGCGTTATAATAAAATCATCACCTTCAGCGCGTTCTACCTCTTCTTTGGGGTAGACCAACATCATTGTTGTTGAGCGGCTCATCCCGTACATTCTGGGATAAACATAATCTGCAAGGGCTACCGTATCCCTAGCAGCAGTAATCAGATTGAGTTTATTTTCCATCCCAAATGCAAGGGTGTTGACCATTGCTCCAAACCGGTTACGGTCTGCTGCCAAACCGTTTAAAAGCTCCTGATTGTTCTTAGACATAGATAAGTTAAAATACAAATACGAGCCATACTTAGAACGTAAGCTATCAACCTCCTCTGGAGTATATCCAGTACCCAACTCCTGAAAAACCAACAGATCTGTAGGGCGGTAAAGCATACTGAAATCTACGCCATTAACTACCTTAGACACCAAATACTCCGAATCATCTGCGGTGATATACTCGGTAAGCTCATCACTGGTATTAAACGTAGGTGTGGAACACGAGACTAACCAAAGACTTAGGAAAACTATACTTAAAAGTTTTAAGCAGCTTCGTATCATTTACCTGTGAATTGTGCGTTAAGTTCTTCGAGCACTTCATCGGTCAGGTCTGAGCCTTCCTGTGCATACATAATGGTTCCGCCTCCGGTGGCACCAAAGATGATGCGATAGCCTTTTTGCTCACCATATTCTTTTACAAAATCATTGATATCATTTACTACTGTCTGGGTAATTTTTTGATCTTCTTGCTGAATTTGTTTTTGTACTGCCTGCTGGTAGCTGTTGATCTGTTGCTGCTTGTTGGAAAGTAACTCCTGTTTGAGCTCCAGTTCTTTCTTTGACATCGAACTGCGCTCTTTCTCATAGTTCTTTAACTCATTCTGCCAGTCGGTTAGCAAGCTATCAGCATTAGCCTTTAACGTATTGGCCTTGGTCTCAAACTCTTTTTTCACTATAGCGGTACGTTTATAACCATCTAATAGACGATTAATATCAACATAAACCAACTCACTACTATTTTTCAAATAAAAAAATGTGAAAATGCCAAAAGCTAAAGCTACTATACTAATTAACAAAGGGGTAATCTTACTCATACTAACAATTAAAATTTATTTTTATTTATAACGGTTATGCATATACTCTAATTACTCTCTAGCTTATGTAATCGATTAAGAAGAGTTTCTAAAATTTCTTGTTGTTTCTCCAATTTCTCTTTCAATTGAATAAAAGAAGCATTCTTTTATTCAATTTTTTTCTCCTGCTCCAAGGTATAAAGCGTAAGCTCTTCTATCTTTTTTAAAAGAAGCATATTAAAACTACTTAGATTAATACCTTCTTTTTCAAATTCCTGTGCTGTAGGAACATCCGGCAAATGCTTAAATGCTTTTATATACTCTTCAATTTCTTTCAAACTTTTTAAATCATATTCTCTTTCAAAAACATAGTCTGGCGCAATTGTTCCATTTAAATCAACTTTTACTTCTTGGGCATGTACATCTCCCTTAACAGTTAATTCTGCGTCTGGATTAGATGTTAGTATACCTACTCTTCCATCTGCCAGCACCGTAAACTTCACTCCTTGAGCAGCTTGGGAAGTCCCAAAAGATAATTGTAAAATTCTTGATGAGGGTTGAGCATTTACTTGATTTACGTATAATGCTGCACCGGCAGAATTATCTCTAATAAGGTGATGGTATGTTGTGTTATTATTTGGAGATCTAAAAATCCCAGTATATGTTGTTTGACTATATAAACTTTTGTTTAAACCTATTAGAGCAATTAAAAAGAAAAGTTTTTTCATTTTAAAATATTTCCTTCAAAAGACGTAATAACTATTTAAATTAAATAAAGTAATTTGTCTGAATTCATAAAATTAGACCTAAAGGACATTTCTTAAATGAATAAATTACTATCCAACAAACTCTTACCTAATCATAAAATAATGTAATTGTTGGACTATTCTCTTTCAAGATTAGCTACGCGTTCTTTTAATTTTAGATTTTCCTTGTGTTCTTCGATAAGGTATAGGGTTAGCTCTTCAATTTTTTCAAGAAGCTTGAGGTTCATTTCTTTCAAGTTTAGACCATCTTGATTCATTTCTTCTGCTGAAGGTATATTAGGCAAATGTCCTTTTTGCTGAATATACTCTTCTACTTCCTTTAAATTTCGAAGAGAATAGGAATTTTCAAAAACATAATCTGGTGCTACAGCCCCATTAAGGTCAACTTTTACTTCCTGAGTATGGATTTTCCCCTTTACAGTTAAAGCCTCATCTGGAGAATTTGTACCTATACCTATTCTTCCATTAGACTGAACGACAAAATGAGGAATCCAAGTATTAGAATTAGCTAGACCAACTACAAACTTGTCAGACATTGCAGTTTGATTGTCACCTATATTCACTCGGAGTTCAGAAATATCGCTAGAAACGTTGTATCTAGAAATCCAAAAATGATCTGTATTTAAATGTGCTCCCTGAAAGAATAATTTGTTTCCATACGTTTGAGTTTTTGTTGTCTCATCATTATTTGTAATCCCTAAGTTTATATGACCATTTACTTCTAGCGCATTCCCGGGAGATGTGGTACCTATTCCTACTCTTCCATTACCAGCAATGTGCATTCTTACTTGAGGATCACCACCTTCATAAGGCATAGTCAAAAATTGAAGATAAGTATCGTGTGAACTTCCTCGGTATGATCTAAGTATAGACTCTCCTGCAGCCGCAAATTTAAAAGCTATATCTCTAGAACTACCACTACCTAAAGGTTGATTTGGACCAATAATGGTCAATTCAGGAATAGCATCATTATTAGAGGATCCTATTCTCAAATTCCCTGTAGTATAATTATCACCGCTGTTTGTCCACTGTGCGTATGACAATAATGGTAAAAGACTAATTCCGAATAATAATTTCTTAATCATATAGTTTGCTTTCTATTGTTTCAATTCTATTTAAAAGATTCCTATTCAATTCGTGTTCTTGTATCAAGTATAATGAGAGTTCTTCAATTTTTTTGAGCAGTAACGCATTCATTTCTCCAACATCTATACCCGCTGCTAAAACATCCTGTTCACTAGGAATTTCAGGTAAATGTTGGTGAGAATTGATAAATTCTTTTAAGTCATCTAAGGAAATTAAATCGTACTTATCCTTAAAAACGTAATCAGGCCAACTATTAAGATTCACGTTCACCTCCCTTGCTCCTATAGATCCCTCAACAGCTAAACGATGATTTCCTGTTGTTTTAGTACCAATACCTACTTTGCCACTACTATTAATTGTCATAGCATCAACAGCAGAACCTGATTTGAGTGTTCTAAAAACGGCTATCTCACCATTATTAACTGAACCGAAATAAAGTGTGGCAGATCCATAAATCTCATTTGGATCGATTAATAAGGTGTTAGTTCCATCATTAATATTTAAAAAACTTTTATTAGGTTGCCATTGACCAGCTAGAGTAGCATTTTTTCGTATTTCAACTCTCCCAACTGGATTAATGGTCCCAAATCCAAAATTACCGGAGTCATCAATAATACAAGATCAATAGCCAAAGTCCTAAACAGAATACTCCCGTCTTTTGCTGCCAAGTAAAGTTGATTTCCAGACTGAGTAATTTGATTATTATCAATCCCAATTCCTAAATCTGAAGTACCTACTAAAGCCCAAGAATTATTCAAATTTTAAGTGGGTCCAATAGTAGTTGTACCTACCACATTTAAAGCTTTACCTTCAGGAGTTAAAGTACCTATACCAACAATACCATTGCTTGGCAAACTATTATTTTGACTAAACAATACTTGAACAGATAAATCAAAAGATATTGCTATACAGATTAGATCCTTCATCGACCCATTAGACTTTTAATATTTTTCAATTCAAGTTGAAGTTTGTTGATCTCCTTTGATTGCAACAAAAGCATTTCAGATTGTGATTGGCTTTCTTTATGCTGTTGAATTATATAAAGCGTAAGTTCTTCAACTTTCTTTAAAAGCAGCATGTTCATTTCTCCAACGGAAATACCATCTCTCTCAAATTCACTAGCAGAAGGAACTTCAGGTAGATGTTTATTGGTTTCAATATAAGTTTGAATCTCTTCCAAGGTTCTTAAGTCATAGGTCTTTTCAAAAACATAATCGGGACCTGGGACGGATAAGTCTACGCGTACCTCTTCTGCATGTACGTTACCTTTCACTGTTAACTTTTCATCAGGAATGGTAGTACCTATTCCAATATAACCCGTATTTTTAATCATCAAGTGTGAGCCAGATCCATGCTGCCCCCCCACAAAGAAATTTATACTTCCTAGAGTATTTGAATTACTGATATACAAGGCTCCTCTATTACCTAAAATACCATATCCGCTTACCCTCAATTGGTCATTTGATGCATTAGGATTACCAGAATCTACACCGTTAATGATTAAGGTGTTGTTAATTGTTGCCTTACCGTTAACATCTAATCTTTCAGAAGGACTTGTGGTTCCTATACCGACTTTACCTCCAGAGTCATTTAAAATTATATTTCCGATACCACCTCCACTTCTAAAATAAATGCTACCGTTAGAAGTCAAATTATCGAAGACAAAATGATTATTTGATAAGCTCGACGTTCTCATCAAAAATTTTGAGTCAAACTGGATACCTTCATTACTTCCCAGATTTGCCAAATGAAGCCGCGAGGAAGGGTTTGTCGTACCTATACCTACACTCCCTGATGTCGGAAACGTGTTTTGTGCATAAACGCTTATTGATACACAAAAAATCAAAAAAATAATTGAGATTTTATTCTTCATTGTTCTCTAACCTGTTAATCCTCTCTATTAATTCTACTGTTTTCTGATTCTGTTCAAGTATATAAAGCGTCAGCTCTTCAACCTTCTTTAAAAGCAGCATGTTCATTTCTCCAACAGAAATACCATCTCTCTCAAATTCGATAGCAGAAGGTACTTCTGGTAAATGTTTATTATTTTTAATAAAAGCTTGGGTTTCTTCCAAGGTTCTTAAGTTGTAGGATCTTTCAAAAACGTAATCTGGAGCCGGCACAGACAAATCAACTCGCACTTCTTTCGAATGAATATTTCCGTTAACAGTGAGTTTTTCATCTGGACTAGTGGTACCAATTCCCACATTACCAGATCGATTGATTCTCATTATTTCTTTATCGGTTTCAACCAAGAATCTAATGGAACCATACCGAGACCTTAACCCTATATAATCTTTAGAAGTATCTGTAAAGGAAGCTCCTAATAGTGCGTTTCTCCAAGAATTATCGCTTGGCCTAAACACAATTTGATATTCCTTATTCGAAATATTCCCTAAGGTAATATTACCATTAACAGTAAGTTTATCGGCCAAATTATCGGTACCAATCCCTACATATCCACCATTTTTATTAATATAAGTATTTCCTTGATTGTAATAATTAATATATGTATAAAAGCCAGTTTTAGCATCTAAGTGTAAATTACCATTGGTTGCAACAACAGAGGCGACATTAGGATCATTCCCATTACCACCAACTCGCAGATAAGCTCCCCATGAGGAGTTGGGACCATATAGGTGAAAGTTATCGCTAGAAATCGGAATTGATTGTGCACATATAGAAGTAAAGCTTAATAATGCAAGTAATAAATAGTATAATTTCATCTATTTTGATTTTAAAAGTTCTTGGACTTGCTGTTTAAGTTTATTTATATTTTTTTCCTGATCACTATTCTTTTTATGCTCATCAATTAAATATAAAGTCAGCTCCTCAACTTTTTTTAAAAGCATCAAGTTCATTACTCCAACAGAAATACCATCTCTTTCAAATTCACTTGCAGAAGGTATTTCTGGCAAATGCCCGTTCTTATTAACGTAATCCCTAACATCTTCAAGTGATTTCAACTCGTAGTCTTTTTCAAAAACATAATCCGGAGCTGGGACCGACAAATCAACCTTGATTTCTTCAGCGTGAATATTTCCTTTTACCGTAAGCTTTTCATCAGGGTTAGTAGTTCCTAATCCAACATTTCCTAATCCATTATTACTTATAAAAAATGATCCATAAACAGGTTTATCAATAAGCAGTTCTCCTGTATTATTGTTTTCTGCTGGGTTTCCCATTGTTAAGTTTGCGAATCCTTCTACCTTTCTAAACAAGACTCGAGCGCCTTTATGAGTTGCGGGAATATTTGCTGTTAAATGAACTACTGAAGTACTGATTTTCCTCAATCTTAACGTTATATTAGGCAAAGGATGATCTTGTATTAAACCTTGTTCGCTTTGACTAAAATTAACGTAAGCTTTGAAGAGGGATCTTTTAGGGAATGTGAAGCCCCAATTCCCAGTATTATCTATGACTTCTCCTACAATACTAATTGCGTCATAGGTCCCTATTTGACCGGCATCGAAAATTGCAACAACACGCTCGCCAGGAGTTGTTCCTGTATTATCTACATTCCACTCTAACTCTTGGGAATATGAGTTGCAAATAATTAAGAATAAAACACACTGTAATAACCTCATCATATTTTCAAATTATTTATTCGTTTGAAGTTCGCGTAGTTCTGAAACCAGCGCCTTATTTGCAACTTCCAGTTGATCTATCTTTTTATTTAGTTTGATCAGATGCAGTGTAAGTTCCTCCACTTTTTTGAGTAAAACCATATTCAATTTACCAATCTCAACTCCTTCTTTTTCCATTTCTTTTGCTGAAGGAATTTCAGGAAGATGTTTATTTTTTCTAATATATTGCTCTAACTCTACAAGCTCTCTTAGCTTATAATCAGATTCAAAAACATAATCAGGTCCTGGCACGCTAAGATCTACGCGTACTTCTTTCGCATGAATGTTTCCATTTACTGTTAATTTTTCATCAGGTATTGAAGTGGCTATCCCTAAATTTCCTCTATTAAATGAAAAATTTGGCACCCAAACTCCATCTTGATAGCGCTTATAACCAATTTCAAAAATACCATTTTGTTCATCCCCCAACATTAGTTTCAAATAGGTCTGATCACGATTTTGATCATCTCTATATATACGAGTATTGTCATAATTATGACCTAAATTGGCATCATTGAATTCAATTTCATTGGATTTAACTCTATTACTAACAACAACTTGATTTGAAGTTGACAATGTCGCTCCCGACTGTTGCCATTGAGCTTGTAGCAAGGAATTAGCCCCTAAATACAACAGTACTATTAATTTAATTCTCATATATGGATATTTAATCTTCTATTGCTAATAAACGTTTATTCAAATTAGCATTAGACTCTTTTAGGCTTTTGATTTCATTATTCTGTTCAATGATATAAAGCGTAAGCTCTTCTATTTTTTCTAGAAGCTTTAAATTCATCTCTTTTAAGTTCAATCCATCTCGCTCTAATTCTTCTGCTGAGGGAATTTTAGGAAGATGACCTTCTGTATTGATAAATTTTTCAACTTCATCTACAGGCATTAAATTGTATTTTTTTTCAAAAACATAGTCCGGCGCAATAACACCAGCTAGATCAACCCGAACTTCTTGACTGTGGATGTTGCCTTTTACAGTTAGCTTTTCGTCCGGGTTATCTATTCCTATACCTACATTACCTAAGTGGTCTAGACTTAATCCGACTTCATTCTTATTTCCATCTGTCTTTAGAAGAACACTACTAATGTCATTGGCTATAAAAGAATCTTCTATAAGCATTGTTGATATAGTTGCATAATTGGCTTGTGAATTAGCTGGTTGAACAACTTCGATTACCATTGAATTATTAAATGGTAGATTCGCTCCTTTGAAAATAGCCGCATAAGGCCTTCGCAAACCTCCATTATTAAACGCAAGTTTAAATAACCCCAATCGTTTTGCTGCTTCCCTAAGGTTATTGGTAATTTTATCCTCCCAAGCATCTCGAGAAACTAATATACCTATTTGCCCTTTGCTTAAATTATTTAGTTCTTGAGCTAACGCCTCAGATTCAGCTGGATTACCGAAGGTATCATAATTAATTGTGGATAAAACTTGTTGGCTACTTGCATCTATAATTGTCAATGCAAGTCCTCTACTAGAAATACTATTATAAGGAGTAGCATAATTATTATAAATTATGTTTCCATCGATCTTAAGAATTCTTGTCTTAAGATTATCGTAGTTACCAGTTCCTCTAATATAAATTGCTTTTTGAGCTATAGAACTACTAAAAACAAATAGACCTAATAACAACAGTTTATATGTTTTGACTCTCATAATAGTATTATTTGCTTTTTAAGATGGTTTTCAATTCTGTCACCTCTTCCCTTAAAACAATCAATTCTTCATTTTGGGCAATAAGGTATAAGGTTAACTCTTCTATTTTTTGAAGTAATTTAGCATTCATTTCCCCTAATAAAACACCATCTTTTTTAACCTGCATTTCGTTTGGAATGTCCTTCAAATGATCATTTTCCTGAATGAATTGTTTTACATCTTGAAGTGAAGGCAAATTGTAATCTGACTTAAACACAATATCTGGCAAAGAGGTCAAATCTACCCTCACTTCTTTAGTATGGATTTCACCGTTAACGGATAATCTTGAATCTGGAGTAAGCGTTCCTATCCCAATTTTCCTATTAGGTTTAATTATCAGCTTTGTAGAATTTAAATGATTGTTGTTAGTGCCAAAACTAAAATTCAACGATGAATCCCCTGTTCCATGTGTCGTTTGTCGAGCTATTGACCAAACGTCTGTATTTGATGAACCGGAGCCTTCTACAAAATTTATTGCCGAGCCCCATCTGTCGCTTTGGTTTGACACCAAATCGATTATAGCATCTTGGTCTTCTACTAAAAAAGTTCCGTATTGAGTCTTAATACCAGTTTCAAGCTGTACAACATGTAACTTTGTACTGGGATAATTTATACCTATACCTACATTTCCAGAAGGTGGAAATGTATTTTGAGAAAAAACTGTTGATTTAAAACAAAAGAGAAATAGGAAAAAAAAGAATAAAATAGACTTAAAGAGACTCATATACTACTAATGATTTTATACAAATAAATGTAGTATAAGCGTTTTAATCAAAAGTTAGTTGTCGGTATTTATAAAACGCGACTTATTTTTTTCTTTCTTTAGTTGAACTATTTACATCACGCCTTAATTGTTGAATTTCTTTATGTTGTGAAATTATGTATAAGGTTAATTCTTCGATCTTTTTCAATAACAACATATTCATATCACCTACCAAGATCCCCTTATTTTCAAAATCAGTAGCAGATGGGATCTCGGGCAAATGTTTATTAGATTCTATATAAGTTTCAAGCTCATCAAGGTCTTTTAGGTCATATCCCTTTTCGAAAACATAATCAGGAGCTGGAACTGCTAAATCAACACGTACTTCTTCTGAATGAATTTTACCTTTTACTGTAAGTTTTTCATCTGGATTTGACGTTCCAATACCTATATTCCCATTAGACTTTAAAACTAAATTGTCTCTCCATTTCCAGACTCCCCCTCCATTATAGCGTGTCTGTAAGTACATTCTTCCGTTAGCATTATTATTTGATGTATTATCTGGTGTTACAATAATCCGACCTTGCTGCCAAGGGTTTCCACCATTCTGAGCTGCGGGGACTACAAAACCAAGAGCTGCTCCCTCAGTAGTAGACCTTGCAGACGAAGTTGCTTCAATTATTAAATTGGCATCATATTGACTTGTACTATTTTTCTGTATCACCTTAGAAATAACATGAAATTTTGCACTAGGATCAGATAACCCCACGCCTATTTTACTATTAAAGAATGTGGTGTTTGCAAATATTTGAAAATTTTCTAAATTTTGATTAGCTGTATTAAATTTTGTAAATCTTATATTTCCAGTAGCCTTTCCCCCAGACTGGATGTAATTATAACCATCAGAATGACCTGTAAAAAATTATAAAGCTGGATAACTCGAATTTGAGTCTCCAAAAAGCACACGTTGCCCGGAGCCAAATACATGTAATTTAGCCTGAGGACTGTTCGTGCCTACACCTACATTTCCTGATGAAGGAAATGTGTTTTGTGCATAAAAGCAAAAGCATTTAAAAATAAAAATAATTAAGAAGTATTTTTTATAGTAATTATAGCTTTTTATCATCACAGTACTTTTTTAATTAATTGAGAGGTCATCTATACGTTTAGACAGTTTTTTGTTTATTTCAACTTGCTCTTTAAATAATTTTTTAAAATTTTCTATCTCCTTATTCTGGTCAATTATGTAAAGAGTCATCTCTTCTATCTTTTGAAGTAATTTTGAATCCATTTCCCCTAATAGAACACCATTTTCTTCTACATCTTTTGCTGAGGGTATATCTTTTAAGTGACCATTTTTTTGAATAAACTCCTCTACCTCTTTTAATGTGGGTAATCGGTAATGATCTTCAAACACAAAGTCAGACCAATCTGTCTCAACTTTAATTTCTTTGGCCCGTATCTTACCATTTACTGCTAGTTTCCAAGTCCCTGGATTATGTGTCCCAATCCCTACATTTCCCGATGCCCTATTTATTGCAAGTATATATTTTGACCAACTAGGCTGATTTTCTTTTACTCTTAAGTAAAGTGAATTGTTATTATTATGAGCATTAAATAACCAATCGTTATCACCAGCTCCATTAATAACTAAAGCTCCCCAATCTCCATTACCAGCCGTTAAATTTCCATTTATAGTTACGGCACCCTCGAAGGTACCTCCTGTTGTGGGAACATAATCTTGGGCTTTGGTTACAGTTATAGTTGCAGCAACCAAACTGATGAACATGATAAGCGTTCTTTTCATATATCTACTCTTTGTAAATTATTATTTATCATCTGTAACTAGCGAATCTATTCTTTCGTTGAGTTGATTGATTTTTTTATTTTGTTCTATGATATACAGTGTTAATTCTTCAATTTTCTGAAGTAACTTTGAATCCATCTCTCCTAAAAATATCCCATTTTCTTCAACATCTTTCCCCGAGGGAATATCTTTTAAATGACCAAACTGATTAATATATGATTCTACTTCTTCTAAAGTCGGTAATATATAATCCCGTTCAAAAACATAGTCTGACCAGCCAGTTTCAACTTTGATTTCCTTTGCTCTAATTTTACCATTTACCGCTAACCTCCAAGATCCTGGACTAGTGGTACCTATTCCTACGTTTCCTCCACCAGAAGAAATTAATGTATTAGCTGAAATATAATGATTTATATAAACAGCGTCTCCTGCTGTGTAAGCATCCATCACAATATTTCCAGATCCCGATGAAAGTGCTTTTATAGTAGGATATCCATTATTCCTGCCTAATTCAAGGGTAGGCTTGTTCGAATTAGGTTGAATGGATTGTGTCTGCGCTAGAAGGTTTATATTTAGAAAAAGTACTATAGCAGTAAATATTTTCATATCATCAATAAATTAGTTAGTCTAGGTTTTTTTTAATAAGGCTTTCACTTGATCTTGTAAATCGACAATTTTCTTATTTTGTTCAATGATGTAAAGCGTAAGTTCTTCAATTTTCAGAAGCAACTTTGAATCCATCTTTCCTAATAATATTCCATTTTCTTCTACATCTTTCGCTGAAGGAATATCTTTTAAATGACCAAACTGATTGATATACAATTCCACTTCTTCTAAAGTAGGTAACGAATACTCCTTATTAAACACATAGTCTGACCAACCGGATGGCAACACTTTAATCTCTCTTGCTCCTATAGATCCTTCTACAGCCAATCTGTGTATACCGGTATCCAGAGTTCCAATACCAAGGTTACCTGATTGTGATAAAAACATTTTTGTACTATATCCAGAAAAATCATTATCATCGTGATTACGCAGTGTGCTAAATCCTAATCTATAACCAGTGTTTCCATTTCTTAAAGCATGAATTATCGTGCTATCATAGGTTGTTCCTGTACCAAGCCATCGCGAGATAAAAATTGAAGGCTCTAAGGAACCAGTAAAAGATTGTTGCACCCCTAAAGACAACTTCATATTAAGTCCATCTTCAACCTGAAATTTCTTTACCGGATTAGATATCCCTACACCTACCTTATCCGTAGAATCATAGAGTTGACCGAATGATAAAGTATAATAGGTGAGTAAAACTAGTAGTAGGGTGAGTTTTCTATTCATTTGGAAAAGTTTCTATTGTTTTTAAAGTCTTTTCTAAAGTTTCCATTTTATTCAACAGAATGGCTATCAGCTCATCTTGCTTTTGCAACTTGTTATCTTGCTGAATTGTATATAAGGTAAGTTCCTCGATTTTCTGAAGCAGTTTTGCATCCATTTCACCAAGAAAAATTCCATTTTTTTCAACATCTACAGAGGAAGGAATATCCTTTAAATGTCCATATTTTTTGATGTGGTTTTCGACCTCTTCTAATGTGGGCAAACTATAACTGTTTTCAAATACAAAATCAGACCAATTGGAAAGGTCTACTTTAACTTCTTTTGCGTGTACCGTGCCATTTACGGAAAGTTTGGAATCTGGAGTTGTTGTGCCAATACCTACATTCCCATTTCCACTAACGCTAAATTTTGGATACCATATACCTGTTTTAGTTACTCCCACGACGAATTTATCACCGTAGTGACCTGGATCATCACCAAGATTTAATCTAACCTCTGAAGAATTTGGACTACTCATAACATTATAGCGAGCAATCCATAGATCATCTGTATTCCTATTGGCACCTAAAAAAAATAATTTATTGCCATATGTATTATCTCGCGTAGAACTACTCTTATCAATTCCTAAACTAATATTTCCATTTACTTCTAAGGCTTCAGTAGGAGACTCCACACCTATTCCCAATTTTCCACTAAACGAGGAGGGTTGTCCATTGCCTCTAAGTTTAGTTCCGCCTCCTAAACTAAAAAAACCATATTCACCATTAATATTGTCAGCTAAATGTAATTCTATTGATTGAAGATTATTTGGTGCAGATATAAGGAGTGCAGCATCATTAATGGTTTGATTAAGATGAAATGGTCTAGATGGATTAAGAGTACCTATCCCTACATTCCCAGAAGCAGGGAAGTTGTTTTGACTATAGCAATTAGCAGATAGCACAAAAAATACTAATAAAAGATTCTTGAATTCGTTCTTGTCAAAGATTTTGTATTTCATATTTTGCCTTCTATTTTTTTTAATCGATTAAGAATTACTCTATTAAATGAAGATTGATGTTGCATTTCCAATTGCTGTTTTTTGATCTTTTCATTTTGATCAATAATATACAAGGTCAACTCCTCAATTTTTTGAAGCAGCTTAGCATTCATTTCTCCTAGTAGTACGCCGTTTTCTTTAACTTCAGCAGCACTCGGAATATCTTTTAAATGACCATTTTTTTGAATAAAAGAATTTACTTCTTCTAAAGTGGGCAACTGATAATCACTCTCGAAAACAAAGTCTGACCAGCCGGTTGCTTGTACTTTTACTTCTCGAGCTCCTATGGAACCTTCAACAGCTAGTTTATGGTTACCGGTTTCTGCTGTGCCTATACCTACTGATCCATTAGTTTTTACTAGTAATTGAGGAATTCCAACAGCAGTTTTCAAACCCAAATCTTCATAAGCATTCATATGTACATTTCTTGAAGAAATATAATTCCCATAATTTGGATTCTCTGTTGAAGCGCCTGCTGCTGCAATATTAATAGTTCCTTCAGGTGTTCTAAAAGTGGCAATTGTCTCATTTCCTGAATCTCTAAGAATATCTAGAGAAGATTGAGGATTTGTTGTACCGATGCCAATATTACCATTATCATTTATAACTAAAGCATCAACACCTCCAGATGGAGCACCACTAACTGTAAATCGTAAAGAATGTCTCGGTCCTGAAGTTAAATCTCTATTAAGGTAAATTACCCCTCCTCTATAACCTCCATCTGTAAATAGGCCAATACCCACGCCTGTATTTTCTGCATTTGTTGCATTTTTTAAAGTTAATGGGATTGTGAGATTTCCTGAATTAGTTTCAACTATATCTAACGTGCTTGATGGTGAAGTTGTACCTATCCCAACTCTTCCAGAAGACGGAAAAGTATTTTGTGAAAATGCTGTGAAATTAAAAAAACAGCAAATTAGAATTACTAAAAAGGAATAGTTCTTTGATTTCATAATAAAGTCTTTGTTTTCAAAGAACCAAAACCTCCCTATAATTTTCAATAATTACCTCTCTGTTTTTATAAAAACCGACAACTAAACTTTACCCAATTACCTCACTCAACCCAAACATTGGTAAATACATTGCTATAAGAATAACCCCTACAATAACTGCAACAATCATAATAATAATTGGCTCAAGAGCGGTAGAAAAAATTTTTGCTTGTTGTGTTACTTGCTGATTATACAGGGCATTCAACCGTTTAAATATAAAATCGGTCTGGTTAGTCTCCTCAGATACCTGAATTAAAGAAATCATCTTTTGATCAAAAATAGATTCCTGACGCATACTTTCGCTCAAACTACTTCCTTTTAAAATGCGCTCCTCCACTCTTTCTAATGCAAATTCAATTGGATAAAAGGGAATCATCTTTTTAACAAGACTTAGACTTCGTAATACTGGAACTTTGGCACTTACTAAGAGTGAAATGGCCTGTGTAAATTGCGCTAGATAGGTTTTTCGCACAAAATTACCAATGTAAGGAATTCTCAATATTATTTGATCTCTATTCTTTCGATACCAAACCTTCTTAATATAGAGTTTACGGGACGCCACTAATGCTACCAAGACTAAAACCAACGTTAGTCCATAATCACCAATTAAGTTGGAAATCTTAACTATAAACTTTGTTATTGCAGGAAGCTCAACATTATTCTGCTTAAATATCTCTTGGAACATAGGGACAATAAAGCGAAGCATGAAAATAACAGACAGCGTGGCAACGCTAAGAACTATTATGGGATATGTTAAGGCACTTATGAGGTTTCTACGCTGTTCATTTCGTCTGATGTAATAATCTCCCAAAGCTTCGGTGACCTGATCTAGAGTGCCGGTGGTTTCCCCGATTTTCAAAGAGTGGTATTCATAGTCAGAAAACTCTTTTCTATCCTTTGTTGCCTCAGAAAAATCCTTCCCTTTTTCAATCTCGGCGATAAGCGTTTTAAGTAATACTTTATCTGCTTTCTTTTTTTGAGCATCAGCCAACAGGCTCAATGCATTTTTAAGGCGTACACCAGCTTTCAACAACAAACTCAATTCTACATAAAAAGCTTCCTTCTTTTTGGAACCAAAAGGTTTAGAAAAAACCACGATGTCTTTTTTAAAAATTGATTCGGTTTTTTCCCTTTTATCTGCAGTATTTGATGGACGCTTTTGTTCTATTGGAATTCCCATATTCAATTATTTAAATAGAATGAAGCATCGGTTATTTTACTTACAAATATTTTTTCGTCACCTATAGAAAGTTCTATTGCATCGATAATACCTGTGTTGTGCTCAGCACCTAAAAAGTAGGTATTTAATCCATCAACTTGAATTAAAGTATCTTGATTTCTAAGACTATAATTATCTGAAAAAACATAGGTTATTCTTTTGTTTGAATTTGAAAAATATAGAATTCTATTTTGCTCATTATAAATTACAGTCTCGTAAGCGTTAAGATCAATCCATAGTGCATTTTCTAATTTATCAACTTCAGTATCGTTGATATAATTGGTAGATATCAGTTGAATCTGTTTAGTAACTAAATTCAAAATCACAAAGGCCAGACTAACCACAATTGCGGTGATTGCAAGAACAACCAACATCTCGCTTAATGTAAATGCTTTTAATTTGGTTTTATTCTTCAAAATAAACAGTTTTTTCAATAGCCTTTTTAGTACCTTTCTTGTGAGCATTCATTAAAATAACTCCATCCTTGCTTTCGGCTTGACGCTCTAGCATTATTTCCCAATTTTCATAGGTTTCATTATACGGTATATCTATTTGATGATTTTGTAATTGATATTCTAAAGTAATTAGCCTTCTCTCAACATCATCTGTATTGCTTAGAAAATTATTTCTAAAAATGTTGTTGATAATCAGACTTGAAATAACAAATAGGATTAAAATTAAAACCGTCGCAACAATGGTTTCAACTAGCGTAGCCGATTTTATTTTATTTAATACACCCATTTTGCTATTCCCTTAGTTGAGGCTTGAATGGGTAGCCCTACAAATGCCGAGACTAACTCCTCTGAGTCAATGACTCCATTATACAAATGATTTCTATAAACAGAACCAAAATCGCGAGCAATAAAAGCTCTTGTATATACAGATCCAAATACTGCTCCTTTTAACTCGAGATTTTGCTCACAATAGAGATCGCCATAAAGGGATACGCCATTAGCTAAATAGACCTCTGGTTCATAATTAATGTTTGGTAGGTCCGCCAGATATACTATACTCCCCTTGATAACCGAGTTGGCACCAACACTAATGAAATTAGGGTCTTCCTTTTCCGCTCCCTGCGATTGCAAAGGATTTTCCTTTTCTGCAATTAGGACTAATGCACTAGGATAGTTCAACTCAACATTAGCTCCGACTTTAATCGTATTTTCTGCAAAAGCTTGAAAGTTTCCATGTACACCACTTTCTATAGTAATATTAGGAGCGATTACAATAACATCCTTTAAGTAGGATGTAGCACGTATTACTATCTCAGATTCAGACCGAACTACAACATTTCCCATAATGCTATCGCTAAGAATCAACTGACGAGGTTCATAAATCCATTGGGTTTCATTTTTAAAGGAATTGTGCAATGGTACTTTATTCATTCCTTTAACTTGATTACTTTTTGGATAGGAGTTAAACTGCAATTTTAACGAGGCTAAGAAATTCTCTGAAAACTGTGGAAGCTCCTCATTATTGTGGTTTATCACCGCTCCATCTATGAGTCGGGATTGTTTGTAATAAGCACTCCCCATACTGCCCGGTTTCAGTCCATATTCTGATAAATAAGCATTGCCTTTTAGGCGTGTATCACCCACAACCACCAAAGGAGAAAAAGTATTTGCTAAAAACAAAGCAAGTCGATCTCCTTGACGTTTGCCTCCTACTAAAGCATTGCGTTCAAACTCATAGTTTTTACTCACTGCTCGGCTTTTTATCTTTCGATATATTCCCCAGTCAGAAGTGGAAACTATAATTTCTTGAAAATCTTTAAGGTCCGGATAAGGTATAGACGTCAACGCCTCATTAGTATTATCCATTTTAAGGGTGTACAAAACTCCTTGATCGGCTAATCTTATGGTCTCTTGTAGTAAATCATTTTGAGCCTTAAAACGCTTATGTGTTTGACTTAGTAAAACAAATGCTCCGAGGATTAGTATAATTAAAACCCCAATGAAGAGCGTAAATTGAAGCGCTCCTGCTTTAACCTTAGAGTTCGCAAACGAGAACATTATTTTAGAATGGTTTTACGCTGACCTTTGTATTGAATTAAAACCTCTTCGGCTTTCCCTTGAACGAGTTCTACATCTTGAAATTTTTGTCCCTCGCTCAAGATCGTCTCTACACCATTTATAGCTATTGCAAAAACAGCTTGATCAATACCTGAGCCTTTAACCATACCCTTATATTGAATATCGGGAAAAATAATGCTATCTACTTTTTCAGGTAAAGCACGTCTTTGTACCGTTTTTGGTACTTGTTTAGCCGGAAGCTTCCCTAAAAAGGGATCAGGGTAATTGTTTTTAATACTGAACGTATCTCGAGATACAGCATTTTTCGGATTAAAGGAAGAATTAAGTTTAGGCACTTCCAAAGTCTCTTCTGAAGGATTTAAGGCGGAGTAAATTTGAAAACCGATTACGCCCCAAATCGCAACCACAACAACTGACAGGAGATATGTTTTGAGCTTATTCTTATTCATTTAGTCTTGGTCAATCTCTAGGGTTCGCTCGACGTAGGCGGTATGCTCCGTTTCGTTTTCAGCACGGACTCTCCACGTATAATTTCCTGAATTTTCAAAAGAATACCCATAGGAGGTTGATGCTAGAACTTCTGAAACCAGCATAGCATTAGTCTCTGAATTACTGAGTTCAAAGCGGTATAAGGTAGCTGCTTCGATAGGTTCCCAAGAAAAATTAATGCTTGTTGAAGTTGAGACTAAACCATCATCAGGTGTTAAGAGTTCTAAATTTTGATTGAGTAAAGACGAATTTTCTGAAACGCTAAACCTCTGTGTGTTGTACGCCGTGGCATACCCACTATTCGATGCTTTTACACGCCAAGAATAATCTCCAGGCTTTAAGGTAAGGTTCAAATTGTATCTGTAATTACTAATCGAATCAACAATAATACTATCTAAGAGTACCTGGTTGGTATTTTCAAAATTTGGAGAGGCTATCTGTAGTTTATAGCTATCAGCGAAAGCTACCGGCTCCCAGCTAAAATTAACTGCGCTTGTAGTAAGCTGTGCTTCATTTTTGGGAGCTAACACCCTAACTTGATCTGAAGATATATCTGTGACACTTACTATTTCTTCACAAGAAATAAAAATTACACTAATCAACAGAAAAATTAAATAACGCCCCATTTTAGTACTTGAATAAATTTTTCTCCTTTTTTAATTTAGTCCCATTACGCTTTAGCGTCCCGGTACAGCTACTCCCTTTTTCAGAAATTGCCATCAGTTCAGGTTCATTTTTATAATTAAGCCCCCAGCAGAATTGAGAAACGTCGTAGGATAAAACTACACCATCTGAAAACCGCAGCTCGGTAATTTGGTCATCCTTGCTAATAAGTATAATTGGAATGCCATTTACATTTTGACTTAAGTAAACTGCATCTGCCGCTTTTAATTGTTGAATATTCATTTCTGAAATTACCCAATCAATTTGGCTTACGATATCTGCCCTTTTATTATTTAGAATTTGATTTCTCAAGGTTTCATTTTTGGCGCTGTTAAGCTCTGACAATAAGGTTGATTTATCTTGAAGCCTTAATCGCACATATTCTAGTTTATTGGGTAAACTATCTACATAATTTATCTCAAAGCCTAAGGATTCTTGCTTTTTAAGTTTGGTATATGCTTTATAGTCTAAGGCATTAAAACTCTTAAAAATAGGCTGAAGTCTGATTTTGGTAGCTAAGCTTGGCAAACCTATGGTTTGAAATTCCTTCGTAGTTACCGTAGCATCCAGATCTCCAATCATACCTAACTCCACAGGTGTTGATTGCGGTGTAGCCAGTATTCTTTCGTAAGTGGTGCAGGAAGTAGTAAAAGCTATTACTAATGTAGCCAAAATAGCAACTCGAGGACATTTTATTCTAAACATATGCTCATTTCAAGAAATCGAATTTACAGAAAGCTAGAGTTATCGAACAATGTTTAGTGGTCTATATTCATAAATTGAGAGAAATCAATTTAAATCAAGTGCCTTTTTTACTTAAAAGATTACTTTTAAAAATACTAGAAATAGACTCTTATTCTCATCTCAAAATTAAATTTCAACTATTCAAATAAAATTACAATCTTCTATACGGTTCATCTTTAAACTATAAAAAATAATCATTAAAAAAAGCTAATAAAAAGCATGAGCTTGTGTAGAAGGATATTTTAAACTTCCAAAATTAAGCTTGGAAATTTGTTTATCTGTTTACTCTGATAATTCGATTTTAATGATATATTTTCTTCTCTATTAAGTGAATTTAGCATTGATGAATCCCAGATTATTTTTCGTTTTCTCAAAGCTCCTTTTTCACTGAAGTATTCAATGATTTTATATTCACCCTTAAAAGCCGAGGCTAACAGTTTATAAATTATTACATCTGAAAAATCTTCAAAAAACACACAGAATAAAATAAAATTCACCTTCAATTCTATACGGTTTTTATGTAATTCTATATTAAGAAAGTTTTCATCATTCTTAATAGTTATTGAATGAAAACCCTCTTTAATAAAGAAATCAGTGATAGATACATTTTCAATCAGCAAACTATAATTTTCTCCTAGATAAGTCAATAGCTTTCCAAATTGGTTATTATTATTTTTATATCCTTCTAAATCTTGAAAAAACATCATTCGAAATTGTTTATTTAAACCATTTTAAAGGATTCAATAATATATGATAGTTATACTCACCAGGTAAGTGAATATTAATATGAGTCGCCTTAAATGGAGGACCTGATTTCCCTTTAACCATATCTCTTTCCAATCTAATCATAAAATTATCAAATGTATCTCTTATTCCTATTCTAAACGTTGTCTGTCCAAGACCGCTTTTCAAGCCAACATTTCTAAATACCCAAGGAGACTTTAATAAGGATAAACTTTTAAAACCTTTACCAGCCCAACCTATAGGAACAAGTGTTGCTGAAACTTCTGCTCCATACATAGATCTATCAGTTCCATTCAAACCTTCTCCAACTAATGAAGTAACTTGATTATCAAAAGGGTTTAAAGATTGTCCAACAATTGAGAATGAATTTACAATATTATAAGCAGTACTTGCAAATATATTAGAAGATTTTGCCCAAGCATCAACCCAATTATCCGGATCCGCTGTGAATTCTCCTGGCCAATAAGAAATATCTCCAAATTCTGGATCAAAACCAAAGAATGTTGCAAGCGGATTATTCTCTGAGTAATGTGTAGTGACATCATTAATTGATTGACCTACATATTCCCTACCTTTGAGGTCTACATCAGTTGAAGAGGTTACAGTTGGATCCCAACTATACTTACCCGTAATATTGTCATAAACCCAATCCTGAGGTCCCATAGTATATCCACCAAAATTCTGTGCTCCAAATGCGCTATTTTCGATATCATCAGAGTTTATTTGCCCGCCATTCATTAAAGTAGCGATAGGGCTCATCCCATCAGGATCTATAAAAAACATAGGATTGTTAAACGCATAATTATAAGGGCTATGTCTTCTCATTTCTTCAGCTAAGGGATCAATATTCATCCACCTACCAATTGCTGCATCATAGTTCCTTGCACCAAAATCTAACCATTTTAATCCCTTTTCGTTTTGTTCTTCTTTTCCATTAAAACCATATTTATGATTACTTATGTTATTCATACGAGCATCGGCTGCAGAATATTGTTGCTTTAACCCAAAAGGATAATAATGATGCTGCTCTTCAATACGTAAACTAGGCGAAGTAGTTGTCCCAATATTCTTATAAGCCAGGCGTATGTTCCCCAAATGATCTTTGTATTGGTAAACATATTTGTAAGTAGCACCTGCTTTCTCTACATATCCTTCCGGTTGGTTGAAGAACTTCAAGGCTCCAGCTTCATAAATATAATTACCTGCGTATTCCGTAACAAAATCATTTGGTGCTATCTTCTTCAGTTTTACACCCGTCGCATCGTAGACATACGATATCGTACCTGTACCATCTCCCATATCTGAACTTATTGTAACGGATTCCGGCAGGTTTAGATGATTGTATATAAATCCACTTGGAGAGTTTGTAATACCTTTATTAGTATCTGTCTTAAGATTTCCGTTTACATCATACGTATAGTCATTGCTGCCGTCTATTGTACTTCCTGTTACATCATCCCTAAAACCATAAATATCCGTAGCAGCGCGATCATCTACTTTTAAAAGCTTGTTACTATTGGTCGAATAAGCATAATACAATTTATCCATCTCTCCAAAAGAGGTTGCACCACTATTAGTTTGCCCATTTCTGGAAAGAAAGGTGATGTTTCCATTTTTATCATAGATAGAACTATTTAGAGTATAATTTCCAGATTCACTACTAACCGCTTTTTTAATACGGTTCAAAGGGTCATACTGGTAAGCATACGACCTCAGGGCATTATCATTTGATGTGCGCCATAGCGTTTCCGAGATATTACCATTGTATAAGGCAATAGCGCCTCCTGTAGTTTCCGTGGTATTGTAATTAATTTTAAAACCAAACAAGTCACTACCTAAGCTTGAAGGATCATTGATTGTCTTCAGCCAACCACGTACATTATATGTATAATCTATCGTTTGCAAGGGCGAAGCTTCAGTATTACCCACTTTTTTCTTCTTTAACTGGCCAAGCTCGTCGTACTCATTAAAAGCTATCAGCTCTTCTGCTTGATTATTGATTTTTTGAGTTTGCTTAAGCAATCGGCCCATATGGTCGTAAGTAAAGTAGTCTTCTGTTTCGATTGACAATGATGGATTTTGTTTGTTATGCAAAGTTTTAGAAGTTATTACTTTCCCTACAAAATCCAGTTCTATAAAATCTTCATCAGTAGCCTGAAGATAAGGATTATCATTTTTAATATAGATCATCCTTCCCTTTTTATCATAACCCATCACAGTTGTGATCCAGTTACTAGTGTTAAGCACCCGTACCTTTGATCCAGTGGCCAGGCCTTTGGTTTTGATTCTGGTACTGGCGGCATTATTATAGTTCTGTACTGCAACATTATAAACATATTGTGGTAAGCTGGTACCGTAAAAACGGTAATCATCATAATAATTTACCGTATATAACGTGACATTTGTTGAGTTACTGCTTAAATCCGGGTACGCATCATCTGTATAATAAAAGCTACCTCCTCCGTAAGTTAATGCGCTACTTTGTGTATTCTCATATTGATCTGACTCTGCATCAGCATTACCTTGATGCTGGGCTCTGGTTAGATTGCTTTTTATAAGACCTGTATAGGTCACTCTACCAAAAGCATCGTATTTAGTAAACAACCATTCCTTTGGACTTTTACCGGCCTGAAGTGCATCCTGAGTCATAATAGGCTGATCAAGATTATTATAAACTATCATCTCCCAACCCTTACCTGGGATTTTCTTTTCGATTAGTCTATTGCGATAGTCATATTTATACTGGTAGCCCAACTCATTAAGCAGAGTTTTGATTTGACTTACTGTTTTTGAGATTACATCTATCTTAGGGGAGAGTACATACGTTAGGTTGCCGAAATCATCATACACATAATATGTATCGTGTCTGGTTTCGCTTTCTCCACTCCCTATACTTCCATTCCCATTAGTATCAGAATCGCCATAAGTACGCTTAAGTACTACCCTTCCCTGCTTATCTTTAAATTCTTCGGTAGTATGATTCTTTGAAGTACCCCCATCATGATTTTCATCTTTGGTTACGGTCTTATATAATTGACCCGCATTGTAATATTCGGTAGCACCTTGAACCAATTCTGGAGCAGTTGTATCCCCGTTGGTAAAGATTACCCGGTAATTTTTCACATTATCAGCTTCCACATTGGTATCGTAGCTAAATGTGACTAGACCTTTATCATCTTGATTATCCAATCTCCATGTATCTCCTGGGGCACCCTGCTTTAATACTCGGTTTAAAGGTGAAGTCTCAAACAACTTTGCGCTGTAGGCGTTTTGATTCGAAACGGTACTACTAATATCTAAAGGATACTTATTGCGATAAAACGTATTAGTAGCCGCCCTCTGATCCCCTGTTCGGAACGAACCATAACTTGCAGAGGTGTTCTCTATAGGCAACCACTCCTTATCCTGACGACCAAAACTATCATACCCCACATGTGTAAGTACATCTTTATATTCATCAGACGAGCGAATACTAGTCTGTTGCATGGGACGACCTAGACCATCATAATATATAATCCCTTCTATTACATCACCTAGCGTACTTATCTGCCCAGAATTGTTTATAGGAACTTGATAACTACGAGTAAAAACATAATTCTCATCGCTCAAAGTCAAATTGGTATAAGCGGGAAATACTAAACTTGAAGTAGAGAGCGAGGTAGATGCTGAAAAATTAGAACCGCTGTGGATCCACGTGTCTGGACCAAATATAATACCATAAGGATCTGTTAAACTTACACTCTCCCCACTTGCAACAACATAGCTGCTACTACCGGACTCTGGGTAATACGTCTGACTAAATCCACTGGAAATAAAACATAATAATCCTAGTATACTCAAATAAAACTGCTTCATCTGATTATTGGTTTTTGTAGTGATACTTGTATTCTTGAAGCAGTTTCATATCATTGTCTAAAACTGTCTTTAATCTACTAAAATCGCCATATTCATAGGTTATTGATATACCTCGAGCATCTGTAATCTTGGTAACTCCCTCTAAAGGCGAATATTCATAAGTTGTGATCATTGCATTTGGCAAAGTATTGCGCAGATTGTTAATTACCGATAAATCTGACTCATCAATATTTTCAACTGCACCTATTTGTGACTCCACTTCAGTAATGGTTGCATTCTCAATTTTTGCGATAGGGTATTGACCATTATAGCCCCATAAATAGCTCACCGGGGAGCCATTTTTCAATCTGATCTGGACACAATTCCCGTCAACATACTCTTCAAAAAACACGCGATCTTCATAAGTTAATGCTCCTTTAGAAGCCTGTACTTTTTCTGGTTGGGTCCCGTTTGCGGTTTGAGTACTGTAATAATATTTTTTCGAACTAACCGGACTTCCATTTTTACTTACAATCGTTTCTACAGGAATATTTACCATATTCTTAGATTGTAAATTACCTGTATTGGAAGAGTGTTCCGCGTATAAATATTCCTTCTCAATTACATCCCCATTACTTTCGGTAGTAGATGTATTTTTTAATTGATAAGTCCCAGGGATTATAACCCCCGGCTTATTAGGATTTGAGCTTTCAAGGTAATATTCATAATTGGTAGCTGTAGACAGATCTTCTTCTGAATTAAAATATTGAATTTCCCTAGTAGCTGTTGAAGCTCCAAATTTACCCCACGCGGTAGTTTTATTTAAAACCAACCTACCTATTGCAGGTTGACAAAGCTCGTTGTTATTTGTAGCAGTAATAAAGTTTTGATCATTACACTCACAAGGCCTCATTAAAGTGATAGTTCCTCCTTGGTTAGTTGGCACTCGATCTCCCGGTAAAAAGTTGATATACCAGTTCCCTCCAGGATCCTGTGCTGGTGTTGGATATAAAACATTTTTAGATTCATCTATATGAAGATAAATTCCAGAATTGCTATAAAACTCTTCATCAAAATAGGAAGTTGAATTCTTTTTTAAGATATCATCATTACTGTTATAATAAGATGTAGCTTTTGATTTTCCTAGCTCGTAGTCAACCCTATAATTAGTTGCAGCTTCTTTGTCTCCTATAAAATAGGTATAAGCACCATTAAAATAACTACCATAATGTGCTGTATTAAATTCGTGTATTACTTGTCCATTATTTTCTGAATTAGATTCATCGACAAAGGTCTCTACAACTTCGTCATATCCAATATGAGGCTTGTCAGTACCACTTGCGTGGGACATCCTAGTAAGTATTTGCGAAACTTCAACAACTCCACTGTTATTTGTTGAATATTGATAGGAAGTATATGTATATCTTGGGTTAGAGATCACTCTTCCACTTGGATAATGGAAAGTTCTTTTAGAAGAAAAATTGTTTAATGAGGTATAATCTGTTATAGATTTAATTCTAATTCCAGCTTTTGGATTATATGCGTAACTCTCAATAGTTTCTTCCTCTTCTAAACTCACTGTATTCGAAATATTAGACTGAGGATTTGCCAAAACTAGCTGATAAGTACCTTGATCTAGATTAACTAAAAATTCCTTTGGATTATTATATATAGCTCCCCAACCGTCATTATACCATTGCCCAGAGTTCCATACTACGTCAACACCTAATTCCGCATTACAATTATCGTTGTAAATATCAGACCAAGTCAGTGAAGAATTTGAATCTGGTATTTTAATAATGTTAATAATCTTTTCGGCAGTGAAAAACTTAGGGAATTTTTGATTCTGACTGTACGTGAGCCTAAAGTCGGTATCATCTTCATTCACAGTAAATACAGCCGAGGTAGTTGCCGGAGTTATTTCTCCATTATTATAATGTATACTATTGCAAGCGTTTGTGTTCAGCAAAGGCAATTGAGGATTATTTAGAGAAAGCATAGAAACCAAGTTCCAAGAAGTTGTACTTCCCGTCACCTCCTGTTCATAATTAGCTTCGTACTCAAATTCGGTAAACCCTCTTGTTGGATATTTTATTTTAGTTAGAATTCCTTTTTTGGTATCTGAAAAACTTGGATCTCTATTAGCCCCATTATTAGGAATATAAGCATGCGAATACTTCGGATACAAAACGGAGTTCGAAGAAACTCCATTATAATAGCCATAATAATCCTGAGCATAAGAGGATGTTGATGACAAGCTATAAGGATTATCATATTCGAAAGAATAATTTGATAGCGTTTGGTTCTGATTGTTCTTTATATCAATTTGATCTAGTTTCAGACGAACCCATTCCATTGTAGGAGTGTTACTTGCAGAATATGGTGGTGCATGAGCTGAACTAGTTCTAAAGTAATCATATTGAAAAGAGAACTCTTTAATTAAATCATTGGTATCATTCCCCGTATCTTCATTAAATACTTTAATACTCTCAACAGCATTATCAATATCGGTATCCCATCTTGTGCCTATGTCTATTTTAATTATTCTTCTCCCATTATGTTTAATGGTTGTGAGTGCCTTTTCATTTATTTGGTAGTAAGTATCATTAAAACCAATTACGTTTGTTGGAGTTGGCACTTGCGAAGGAGCACCTCCTCCTTCCATTGCAATAACGTTGGTTACACCACTTATCGAAGCTGGTCTACTTTCTGTATAACCTACATCAGTATATATGAACTCATAAACATCTTTCCCATTAGCAGATTCCAGTTCGGTTAACAACCAAGTGGAAACATATTCTTTTTTAAAACCATAGATGCTAAATTGCTGACTATCATTAAGGTTTGTGTCTTTTGTTTTTTCAAATTCCTCAAAAGTGAACTTAGTGCCGTCATCCATTGTGATAACCCATTTTTCAATAGGGGTCTTTGCTTCTTGAAATGTTTTTGTTAGTGATACTTTTATTCGAGGATTATTTAAGGTTTTTGGTAGTAACGAACTATTGTCAATTACAATCATATCATTACGACCGAGAGCATTGAAACTATAGTAATCGGATTGTGTATCATATTCATTATCATTAGTCTTTTTCAAAAAGCGTAAATAATCTATAAGTGCTTGCTTACTTGAAAATGTTGGAGAGTATCCTAAATTCTTATAAGAGGCTATCTTACTTCTAACCTCACTATCCCAAAAAGTTTTATAAGGACCGTAGGTATGACTATTCAGTATAAAATCATCAGGCAATCCATTTACAATTCTCGAAATTCTTCCTCCAACATTTAAATTCCACCCTAACCCAACATTCGTTGCTTTTTGCTCCACCTTTATTGCCGAACCATCATAAGAAAGAGAAATCGGAAGATCTAATTCACGACCTTTAAAAATATAGATAGGAACTTCCACACTTGGTTTTCCTGTATAAAGATCAACAGGAGTATTTCCATATTTTTGAAAAGCCTGAGATTCTGGGGAATTAGGTACAGATACAAGACGCGTAGATTCCGCAGCTGGATCAAATGAATCATCCTCAACTTGAGCGTAGAATTTACCCGATACCGCTACAAAAAAGATTAATAATAGTTTTTTCATACTTCACTAAATATCAAATTATTGACTCTAGTAAAACAACGCTAAATTTGAATCAGTTCAAAAAACTACTACTCGATAATCATAAAAATTTAAGAATTAAGGGGTAACTACTTCAAATTTTTTAAACATTACGATCCTATAATTTTTAATACCTTTAAAATTATATACAAATTCAATAAAGAGCTGAAATCGGTGCTTAATTCATTAACCAAACTATTAAGTGCTGATTTTCCATCATTTAAAAACAACCAGATAGTTCCTCTTTCTCCGCAAAAAGCCCCGTTATCGCACTGATGACGGGGCTTTGTTTTTTTGAGGAAATTTATCTTTTGTCTTTGAGCACAAAAGAGAATTTCTGTCTTACTTCTCAATGCAAGTAATTTTTAATCATTCTCCTACCAATTCATCAACCACTTTGGCAATATCTCGAACGAGTTGTGTTGGAGAGTGACAATCACAATTGCTAAGACCAATTACATAAATGGCTTTACCTGGGATATAAACCCCCATTGCTTTAAACCCAAATATGCTGCCACCGTGCTCCCGCACAGCGGTTTCTCCCCAATCTTTAAGATGCCAACCATAACCATATTCAATAGCTTCTCCGGTTCTCAGCTGCTTTTTGGTAAAAGCTTTAGCTAAATTCTCCGGTTTTAGCAATAGATTTTGATCAAGTGCATTTTGCCATTTGAGCATATCATCTACTGTAGACATCAGTGCGCCTGAGGAGAAAGGAATACTAAAGCTAATTGGTTTTTTATTTACGAAGCCATAACTTTTTTGGTGATATCCATAGGCGCGATTGAGAATTACCTTTCGGTCGCTGGCATAGTACGAATGCTCCATACCTATAGCATCAAAGATATTTTTCTCTATAAAATCGGCATAGGTTTCTCCCGAAATAAGCTCAATAAGATAACCTAGCAAAACATATCCAGAATTATTGTATTGAAATGCATCACCGGGACTGAAATCAACGGGTTCATCCTTAAAAAAAGCCACCATTTCTTCAGGCGTCATTTCCTTTTCTGCAATTTCTGCAATACGTTTCAATCGAGTAAAATCCTTTATTCCTGAAGAATGGGTGAGTAATTGATTTATGCTGATGGCATCTCCATTGGGATAATCTGGGAGGAATTTAGAAATTGGATCTTCAACACTTAGTTTTCCCTGTTCTTCCAACATCAATATAGCTATGGCGGTAAACTGTTTAGTCATCGACCCGATTTGAAAAACCTGTTCCGGAGTCATTTCAACAGCTAGAGCCAAATTGGCTTTCCCAAATGCTTTTCTATAGATTGACTCGCCTTCAACCGCGACCAAAAATACGCCGCCCGGCTCATCAGTATTATTAAATTCTTTTACTATAAGTTGATCAATCTTACTTTCTATACTTTGAGAAAAGGAAACAGTTACAACAAATAATAAGCCTAAAAAGGATAAGAATTTTTGCATGAAAAAAGGAATAAGGTTAGACAGCAACTTCAACTATAAAGATAGACCAAGAGATTTCGTATTTGTTACAGTCTCTTCACTTTGGTTCATTTATTAATTTTATCCTTGATTAAAAGAAAGACTACACAGCCAAAAAATAACAAATTGATGATTTTAAGGATTATTTTGAGTAAATTATCACTGATTAGCAGACATTTTTATCAAAATGGGAAACATCCGGTTTTTATCGCAGGCTTGGTTTAAAAAAACCATTGCAAACAATTTACAGCTGCTTAGTGAAATTACAGCCACTGCTGCTTGTGGTATTTGGTTGCAACCCCAAAAAACGTCTAACCAACTGTGGGTAAGTGCTTCCTTTTTTAAGTTCTTAGGATTGGAACTCAATGCTACGTCTGCAGAAGTACAAGACTTAAAAAAAACTATTGGAGCTATACTGAGTGAGGTGAGTCAAAAGTCTGAACTTCCCGAGACTCCCCTGCAGAAGACCTTTACGTGTAAAACTGGCAATGCTATTCTCGTCAACATCTTCCTTCAGGAAGTAACGATCAATGACCAGCCTGGTCTTTTGTATCAAATTCAACGCTACGAGCAAAAATCAGAATCGCTTCAAGTCCTGGATGGATTTAGTGATATTAGCAAACTCTTTAATGAAGCTAGTGAACTGGCCCGCGTAGGTGGTTGGGAAGTAGATTTAGTAAACAACAAAGTGTCCTGGACGCGCGTAACAAAGAAGATTCACGAGGTGCCTGATGACTACGAGCCTACGCTAGAAGAAGGAATCAATTATTATAAAGAAGGACAAAGTCGGGATACTATTTCAGAATTGGTACAAAAGGCGATACAATTTGGCACTCCCTGGGATGCAGAATTGCAACTGGTAACCGCAAAAAACCGGGAGATATGGGTAAGAGCTTTAGGAAAGGCTGAATTTAAAGAGGGCGTTTGCGTTCGTCTCTATGGCGCTTTTCAAGATATTAATGAGCGTAAGATCGCTCAACTGGATTATAACGTAACCAAAGAGCGTTTTGAAAAGATCGTTCAAAATTCTGCCATAGGTATCATTCTGGTTCACGTAGATGGGCATCTGCTTTTAGCAAATCCTGCGAGTCTCAAAATATTTGGCTTTCAGGAAGAACAGTTAAATGAAGCGTTGAAACTGACCTTTAGAAATTTTATTCATCCTGATTTTTTAGAAGAAGCTATCAATTACAGAGCTCAATTGATTGCGGGAGCAATTGATAGTTACCAGATGGAAGCTAAATTTTATAGAATCGATAGGGTTGAGATCTGGTGCAGGCTTTCGGTCTCTTTAGTAAAAGGGGAAGATGGAATCAAGGATAGAATCATTAGTCAGGTAGAAGATATAACCGAACGTAAGCATTTAGAATTTAAAGCCAAGGAACACGCAAAACGCTTTACAACAGCTTTTGAATATTCACCTAACGGAATGGGTATGGTGAGTATTGAGGGAGATTGGTTGATGGTAAACCAAAATCTCGCTAGTATTTTTGGTTACAAAAAAGAAGAATTCATTAACAAACGCTCTAGCGAACTCACCCATCCCGATGATTTGAAGAAGGATTCTAAACAGCTAAAAGCGCTCATCAATCTCGAGATAGACACCTATAGTATAGAAAAGCGCTTTGTACACCGCTCTGGTAAGATTATTCATGGCTTACTCAATGTTTCGGTAGTTACTGATGAGCAAGGAACTCCGTTATACCTAATCGGTCAAATTTCTGACCTCTCAAAAAGAGTCAAAGCAGAACAAGCACTTCAGAAAAGTTTAACCGAATTTCAGCAACTCATGAATGCTACTACCAAAGTCTCTATAATGGAAACGAATTTGGACGGAATCATTCAGAAATTTAATCGAGGGGCTGAAAATTTACTGGGCTATACCGCAGAAGAAGTTGTAGGTAGAATGAACGTTTCTTCCTTTCATACCGAAGAAGAATTTATAGAACGAGAAGCAGACCATCAAAAATTCTATGATGCAGAATGGACGTATAAAAGAAAGGACGGCTCGACCTTTCCGGTAAAATTGGTGATCACACCCGTTCATAATGAAACAGGTGACGTGTTCGGTTATTTAGGCGTAGCCATAGACATCTCAAACCTTAAAGAGATGGAATATTCTCTTGTCGAAGCTCGAAAGAAAGCCGAAGCAGCCAATAGATCAAAATCAGAATTTTTGGCAAATATGAGTCACGAGATACGTACACCCTTAAATGGTATCATAGGCTTTACCGATCTTCTTATGCAAACCTCTCTGGCACCATTTCAACAAAAGTATATGCAAACCGTGCATAACTCTGCAAATACTTTAATGGATCTAATTAATGACATTCTCGATTTTTCAAAAATAGAAGCCGGTAAACTTGAATTGAACGAGGAGCGCACAGATTTGATAGAACTCTGTACGCAAACAGTAGACATTGTCAAACATCAGGCGCATCAAAAAGGGCTTGAGATGCTGTTACAAATCTCCCCGGATGTTAAACGCTTTGTACAGGCAGACTCCATAAGACTACGGCAAATTCTGATCAACCTGTTAGGAAACGCAGTTAAATTCACAGATCAAGGCGAAGTAGCGCTGACCGTTACAGCAAGTAATACAATTGCTCAAGAAAATGAAGCCGAGTTTAAATTTGAAATACGAGATACAGGAATAGGTATAGATCCTAAAAACATAAACAAAATATTCAATGCCTTTGATCAGGAAGACGTTTCCACTACACGAAAATATGGAGGAAGCGGTCTTGGGTTAACCATTAGCAACCGACTGCTTAATCTAATGGGTAGTAAACTAAAAGTTAATAGTGTACAAGGAACAGGAAGTACGTTTTATTTTGACCTTAAACTCAAAACAGAAGAAGAGCCTATTTACAAATCTCATAACATAAAAGAGATCAAAAAGGTTCTTGTTGTAGATGACAACGCAACCAACCGCAAGATTCTCGGGCAAATGTTGGCTGTAAATTCCATCGAGACTGTGCTTTGTACAGACGCCATTGATGCTTTGAGTACACTTGGGGAGCAGGATGATTTTGATTTAGCCATTGTCGATTTTAATATGCCTTATTTAAATGGAATTGGTCTTATAGAAGAGATACGCAACACCCATAAATTGAATTCAGAAAAACTTCCTGTTATCTTGCTTCATAGTGCTACAGAGGATGAATTGATTCAAAAATCCTGTAAGGAACTCGGTGTTGCCTATAACATCACCAAACCTATTCAGATCAATCAGCTTTATGAATTGCTAGAAGGTATTGGCACTGTGAAAACAAATCCTGTAAACAAAGATCAAGAGACATTTAAAACTACCACCGAAGCCTTTAAAATTCTGATTGTAGAAGATAACCCCGTAAATCGGTTTTTAGCAAATTCCATCTTGAAAAAAATCGCTCCTAATGCGAAGCTCATTTCGGCCGTGAATGGAGAAGAGGCCATAAAAAAATTCAAGAAAAACAAACCGGATATCGTTTTTATGGATATCCAAATGCCTATTCTAAGCGGAATTGAAGCCGCTATAGCCATTCGAGAACTCGAGGAAGTTCCTGCTCACACGCCAATTATTGCGCTTACGGCCCGCGCCTTAAAAAATGAACGTGAAAAATGTCTGGCAATCGGGATGGATGACTATCTAACCAAACCCATTGTTCTTGATGATCTAAGAAGCGTATTATTTAAACATCTTATTTTAGGAAAGAGTTTTCAAGATCAGTGAGCATAAAGGGGATCATCGTAGTAAACACAAAACCCTTTAAATAAAGAAAAAGTCCCACCTTTCTAAAAGATGGGACTTTTTTAATTTAAGAATACTTGAATAGTATATTAGTATATGCTGAATTAATTCTTTAAGGTTTCCATTTCAGCATCAAGGTCGAATGCGTTATTCACTTTTTCAGCAGTGATATCTTCTGCTATCGTGAAATCTTCTTTAAGTTGAATATCTAGAGAAGAAGCTCCTATTTTAACGGTATAGGTTCCTTTTTCTGCAACCCAGGCACTTTGCGCATCGATAAATGAAGCCAGATCTTTAGCAGTAAGTTTAAAGCTAAGCGTCTCTGATTGTCCCGGCTCTAATACTTCGGTTTTGCCAAACGCCTTCAATTCTTCTGAAGGTTTATCTGCTAATTGCGCAGGAGCAGCAACATATACTTGCACAACCTCTTTTCCTGCCACAGCTCCGGTATTGGTCACTTTTACTGAAACCTCAAGTTCGTCTGTAAAACGCGTTGTGCTCAATTTTAGATCTGCATATTCAAAAGTCGTGTACGATTGTCCAAAACCAAACTCGTAAGATGGTTTAACACCAAACGTGTTGAAATAACGATATCCTACATAAATTCCTTCCTCATAAAATACCTCTTTAGGATCGTGTGCAGGAAAACCTGGGAAGTTGGCTGCAGATGGATGATTGTTATAATCTACAGGAAAGGTCATCGTCAATTTACCTGAAGGATTCTTTACTCCCGAAAATACATCGGCTACAGAGTTTCCTCCTTCTTGTCCGGCTTGCCAAGCCAATAGAATGGCATCTACTTTATCCTTCCAACTTGCAGTCTCGATCACGCCGCCAATGTTTAAGATCACAATGACTTTTTTCCCTTCTGCGTGAAAAGCTTCAGATACGGTATTGATCATTTTCACCTCATCCTGACCCAAGTAAAAGTCATTACTCACTTTTCTATCGTGTTGCTCTCCGGCGTTTCTACCAATGGTAATTACGGCAACTTCAGAAGCCTTGGCCTTTTTAGCCAACAGATCCTTGTCTAAAGGCATCTCAGGAATACGTTGCACATCTGCCAATAAACCACCATTTTCTTCACGACGCTTCATTTCTTTTGCAGTCATTTCTTTTACAAAAGGCACATACGCGCTTTGTAAATCGGTATCGATCTGATAACCGGCTCCGGTTAGACCTTCGATCAAAGAAACCGAATAGGCTTCATTTACATCACCACTCCCGGTTCCACCTGCGATAAAATCATAGGAGGTATCGCCAAAAACAGCAAGTGTTCCAGATTTGTTGGTATATGGCAATACATCGCCTTCGTTTTTCAGTAACACCATTCCTTCGGTAGCAGCGTTTCGGGTAACTTCAGCGTGCGCTTTCAAGTCTGGTTTATCGCTGTACTTGTATTTGGCAACGGTAGGCGTTTTTAAGATGTAGTTCAAAATACGTTTTAGGCTTGCGTTTACAGCTGCCTCATCAATACTCCCATCTTTTAGCGCTTTAATCAATGCATTTTTTTGAGCTACAGTTCCCGGCATCATCAGGTCGTTACCTGCCTCTAGCTGTGCGACAACATCACTTGATCTCGTAGTATCAGTGATGGTCTCAAAACCCGGATAACCACCAAACCAGTCGGTCATTACTAAACCTTCATAACCCCATTCTTCTCTTAAGACTGTTTTTAACAAATCGTTGCTTGCAGACGCGTAAGTGCCATCAATCTTATTATAAGCGGTCATAATCGTCCAAGGCTTGGCTTCCTTTATGGCGATCTCAAAACCGCGTAGATAGATCTCACGCATAGCACGCTCACTCACGTGTGCATTTACAGAAAGACGATTGCTTTCTTGATTATTTGCAGCAAAATGCTTCACCGAAGTCCCCACATCGTGCGATTGAATTCCGCGCACATACGCTGAAGCAATTTTACCGGCAACCAAAGGATCTTCAGAATAGTACTCAAAATTTCTTCCGTTAAGCGGGTTTCTATGAATATTTAACGCCGGTGCCAACAATACATCTACGCCATATTCCTTTACTTCCTCTCCCATTGCTTTTCCTACTTCTTCGATCAATTGGGTATTCCAGGAAGAAGCCAATGAAGTTCCTACCGGAAATGCTGTCGCATAATACGTATTAGGATCATTTTCTCTTTTTGGCTGAATACGCAATCCCGCGGGACCGTCTGCAAAAACAGTCTCCGGAATTCCCAAACGTTCGATGCCTGCATTTCCTCCGGCAGCACCTAAAACACGAACGTCTGGCTCGCCTTCTAGGGGAACTAAGCCCGCGTAGCCGGGCATTCCCGGACCAATTAATAACTCAGCTTTTTCTTCAGCAGTCATTGCTGCAATCACTTCATCTAAAGAAGCTTTTCCTAATTGTGGCGCTTTTTGTGCATTTGAAAGCGAAATTCCGCCCAATACACAAACGAGCGACAAGGCTACTGTTTTAATATTCTGTTTCATCGTTTGAGAATTAAAAATTAATAGTTACTGATGCCTGAACTGTAAATGGTCTAATGTAAGAACCGGTTAACAACCTTCCGTAATACGGGTCTGGCTCTGTAATAAGTTCTGCACCATTAATGGTTCCTTTAGCACCGCGCTGATTTAAGAAGTTTACCACCGTCGCACCTAGACTGATGTGCTCATTATATTTGTAGTTGATACCACCAAAGGTTTCCCAACGCTCTGCGAAATAAAGCGCATTAGTAAGGTTAGCATACTGCTTACTAAAATATCTGAAGCTTGCCCAAAATCTCCAATCTTTATAGGTATAACTCGGGTCTATTTCCATCAATACTTTGGAGATCTGCTGTACGCTGTTGTCATTGTAATCGTATTCATTATCGAATGCAGTGAAATTAAATTTCTTATATACAGGATCTTGAAGTGTGATCAGGTAATGCAAGTTGAAACCTTTAAAAGGCTTTAAAACAAAATCTGTGGTCCATCCTATCGTCTGGATATCGTAGTAGATCGTATTGGTTACAGACTCGGTATCATCATTAGGGTTTACAAGGTTTAAACGTTGTAAATAATTGTTCTTGTTCAAATAGGTCGCTTGAGAAACCAACTGGATATAATCTGTGTTCCAGAACACCCCAAGACCTCCCAACGGACTTTTACTTTTTGTCAAGTTAGGATAAGGAGCTCCGGAATAATCTCCCAAAAGACCATTTTCTTCGGTATACAGGAAGCTACCAAGTATACCAAAATTGTTTAGGACATTATAAGTCGCGTTAAATTTACCTGCTACGTGAAACCAATCGTGATCAAACTGCTGTTTGTTTGCTTCATCAAGTACTAAGCCCGCAGCTCTTGGAGTGGTATAATGATCTCCTTTCATTTTATGATAGCGTAGGTGTAGTCCATAATCTAACTTTAAGCGATCGCTAACCTTCCAGGAATCTGAACCATAAATAGAGAGTTTGTTTTCAAAACCGTTGTTGTACTCCCCTCCCACGTTGTAATTGTAGAATCCGTCTACATCGGTATTGGTTCCTATAAGTCTTCTGGGCTGTGGCTCTACAGATTGAAAAAAGAAGGAACGGTTAGAATGGTAATCGTCGACCGTGTAATATTGTTCTAGCATTCCAAACGTAAGGTCATGGTTTCCTAGTTGTTTTTCTACTGAAAATCTTCCCATTAGCGTGGTTGTGGGAATTCGGGGAGAATTCATTGCCAGTTGGGTACCTACCTGACCGGTATATGCTTCACCCGTATCTGCAAACGTAAAATTGCTACCGGCACCTGCATTAAAAATACTAATTGGCGCACTGTACATCAAAGAAGCTTCAGCGATATGAAGTCGGGTTGAGTATTTAAAATTCCAACCGTTATCCATTAGATAATTACCAAAAATATCAAAGTTATGTGCTTCTGAAGTAGCAGATTGACCATCCATATCTGCCCAATAGTTGTCTCCACTTACCATATCTAAAAACTTGAGTCTGCCATCTCGTGGTAAGTAGGAATCGCGACCAATGGTAAAGTCATCAAGTTCTCTGGCTTCCCCGTTAGGACCATATTCAAAAACCGCATAGTTGGTGAGTGAATAGGAATTAGAATACTTGTAGGCAAATGTAATATCCCCCTTATTTTCCTTAAAATGCTTGGTAAGTCCTATGCGATAAATCTGAGTTTGATCTGCATAGTTGTTGAAACCTAAATCATACGTACTCGGATCAAAGTTTACAAATGCACCTGCAGAATAACTCCACCCGCTTTCTGATATAGGCCCTGAAACATTGATGTCTCCCTGAAACCAGCCAAAGTGACTTCCAGAAAGTTTTGCTTTTCCTTTAAACTCCTTAGTCCCTTTTTGCGTGTACGAATTCACCCCAAAGCCAAGATCACCCATAGTATTGGCAAGACCATCCATTTTAAGCAAACCGGTGCGTTCTAGACCTACACTTTGTCTCCAGGTTCCGGTAGACATTTCTGGCCAAAACCAATACACCACCGGGAGGTTATTTTCTAAAATTGTGATTCCGCCTATAGAAGGTGGTAGGCCGATGTTTACTTCTCTGGGACCGGTATTACTTTCTGCATTGAGCATCACATTACGGTTGCCGCTTTCTTTGGCATTACCATCTTTTACAACATCCTGCTGTATAGCAACAGAATCCTGAGTGGCTAACTTTTCCTCTTCTTGTGCTTGAATCGAAACGACTCCTAAGACCACAAAAAGCAGGCTGAATATATTCTTGTAATTTAATTTCATTATATAATTTTTATTTTCAATAGCTTCTTGGTGAAGCATTCAGATTTGAGTAAAAAAATTCAAACCTTGTAGTTTGTGTTGAAAAAATTTTCTCGTAAAAATCCGGGGCTACTTGCTATAAGCAGCCCGGATTTAACACACTAGTTTAACCGCCAAAAGGGTTGTAATCCCAGTCTTTCAACATATCGGGACCTTTTACTAAATTCTTATTATGCTCTTCTACTATTTTATTGATCGCAGTGATCACTTCGGGATGTTTAGCAGATATCTCATACTTCTCAGAAGGATCTACATCTACATTGTATAATAATGGTGTTTCGTGCGCCTCACGATCTTCAGCATAAGCAGATTGCGTCACATAATGTGCTTTATAAGAACCGTAACGTACCGCGTAAAGTTCGTCTCCTCTGTAGTAAAACATCGTTTCTCGAGGACTCTCTTTTCCTTCAAAAAGTGTTGAGCTTAAGTCTTCACCATCCAGTATACGGTCGTCAGGAAGTTCAACACCAGCGAGTTTACTAAAGGTTGTAAACAAATCCATAGTAGAACCTAATTCTGTCACGATACCCGGTTTGAGGTTACCCGGAGACCAGAAGATTCCCGGCTCGCGCATACCACCTTCCCAAGTAGATCCTTTTCCGTCACGGAGTAAGCCGGCACTTCCGCCCTCTTCGTCCATTACTAACCAAGGACCATTGTCTGAAGTGAATACCACAATAGTATTTTCTGCAATTCCTTGCTCTTTAAGAGCTTCCATTACCCGACCTACATTATGATCGATCTCTTCTACGACATCACCATATAATCCACGTTTGCTTTTTCCTTCAAATTCTTCTGAAGCAAATAATGGCACGTGTGGAAGGTTATACGCTAGATAGATAAAAAACGGATTTTCTTTATGCTCTTTAATGTACTCAATAGCCTCATTCGTGTAGCGCTTGGTTATGGTATGCTGGTTTGCAGGACGCTCGATGATCTCTGTGTTTCGCATCAGCGGAATGTTGAAACTACTGATTTCTTTACGCTCTTCTGACTTCCAGAAATTCCAGTAATCCTGAGGTTCATTCATCTCTAAAGTGATATCCATATCATTAGAGTAAGGAACACCGTACCAGTAATCAAAACCATTGTTTACAGGAAGGTATTCTTCTTTATCTCCTAAATGCCATTTACCAAAAGCTGCTGTTCCGTAACCACCTTTTTTAAGTTGTTCTGCGATGGTGATCTCGCTTTGAGGTAAACCATTGGTTGACCAAGGCTGCAATACACGATGCACTTTACTGGTCATCCCGTTTCTTACGGGAAGTCTTCCCGTCATTATGGCTGCACGACTTGGGGTACATACGCTAGAACCCACATAAAAGTTGGTCCACTTCTGCCCTTCCATCGCCATTTTATCAAGATTTGGGGTTTTGATCGTTGGGTGACCATAACTGCTTAGATCTCCGTAACCCATATCATCTGCAAAAATGATCACAAAATTGGGCTTGTCTTCAATCTGGGCTGAAATCGTAATAGTTCCACCCAAAAGAATCGCTATAAAAAGCGCTAATTTAAATTTGACTGTTGTTGTATTCATCTGCTGCTTTTTTCCTATAACCTTTTCGTAAAAGGTCTTTAATGTTTCAATTTAAAGCAATAGTAATAATAATTTTTAAAGATTCAAAATGAAGCATTGAAAATTTAACATTGTAAAGCCTTTGATTTTGGTTTATGCGCAATTAGAATAATATTAAATGATAATATTGCAAATACTACAGGTGATTCTGCCTGAAAGCTTGAAAATAGCTTTGGGTATTTTTATATAAATCTGCTAAAGCGTACTTTTAAAAACTAATACAATTCTCATGTCGCAAAAACTTCACGATATCCTTCTGGCTGAGTCTGAAAATAATAAAGACCTTTACCTGCCTCATATTTCTATAGACAGTGTTGTTTTTGGTTTTGACGGTGAAAATTTACACGTGTTACTTACCAGTTTGATCGGGAAATCTGAATGGATGCTTCCCGGAGGATACGTATTTAAAGAGGAGAACATCAACTCAAGTGCGCATAGAATTTTACAAGAGCGTACCGGGGCCGAAAATATTTTCTTGAGTCAGTTTAAAACCTACGGGGCTACACAACGCTCTGAAGATGCGTTTACCGAATTGCCCGAGGATCTATGGCATAAGCAACGCTACATTTCTATCGCATATTATGCCTTAACTCGCTATGATGCCGTGAACCCTAGAACAGACAAGTATTCTGATTCGTGTGCCTGGCAGCCGGTAGAACAACTTCCTGAAATTATGATGGACCACAAAGGAATCATTGAAGATGCTTTAATGCATTTAAGACGTGATTTGAATTACAAACCGGTCGGACTAAACCTCTTGCCACAGAAATTCACAATGCCAGAACTGCAAAGGCTCTACGAGATCATTCTTGACAAATCTTTAAATCGCGGTAATTTCTATCGTAAAATGACACGTTATAATATCTTAGAGAAACTGAATGAAACCCGCAGAGGTGGCGCGCACAAAGCTCCTGACTTGTATTCTTTTAATTTGGAAAATTACAATGTCGCGCTGGAGAACGGTTTGCAAGAAAGCTGGTAAATCTCAATACTTTTTAATGCAAAAAAAGCTCCAGGATCCTAAAGATCCCAGAGCCTTTCTTGGGGTAAATTTAAAATTATGCGGCTACAGGCATACTGTATACCGTAGATAGTACTTCGGTTTCTGAAGCTACATTTAATTGTGTTGCAGGAGCCCAAACGGTATAGTTAAACCAAATACTGAATAGACGTACAGGAATTTCAAGCGAGTCTTTTAATCCTAATTTAGAGTCCTCTACGTGCACCCAGCGCTGTAAAGCCTGCTCGTGAATGGCATTCATGACCGCCTCCTTGCCGCCCATATGGTGCTTCAGTCTAATAAACATTTCTACATCAAAAAGCCATTTGCTTAAAAACTGATTTCCATAGATTACAGGAACGAGATCACGACTGAATACTTTTGCGCCGCACTGCGTATCTTGTATGGGCAGGCCCAGTATCAAAAAAACACAAAATTTAATCACCTTAGAAAAGAACGCGCGTAAAGGATCTTTTTCTATTCCGCTATCATCTTTTGCTCTACTTCCAAAAACCATTTTGAGGTTTTTATTGGTTTTTAATGTCTGATCTAAAGCCATAAAATCTTCAAAGTCGGTAGAAAGGTCGGCATCCATAAAGCCTATATGTTGTACATTTTCCTGGCTGTATAAGTAACGTGCTCCTGCTCTTACGGCTGCAGCTTTACCCGAATTACGTTTCATATCGATTACGGTAACTTTTTCAGGATTTGCGTGCTGAATACTCTTAAGTACATTTAAAGTTTGGTCTTTACTCCCATCATTTACAAAACATAAATGATGATTTTCAGATTGCGTGATAAAAGCTTTAAATGCCGCTTGATCTATTCTTTTTTCTTCGTTATAACACGGGATGATGATTGCAGTTTTCATAGGATTTGTTTTGGTGTTTCTGATTAATTACACCACAAACATATCGGGCTCTCGCAGGCTAAATGCTTGATTTTCGATGGTTAAACGGCTACTTTAGATGAAAACCGTTCGTCGACAGATGAGTCATTCATCGAAAGTTCTATCTTAGCTATGTAAGAAAACAAACAATCTCTTATCTTATAATTTCATGAAAAACACCCCAAACAGATACTTGATAATCGCCCTGTTGATCGGGGTCGTATTTCATGGTTTTGGGATCTTTTTTACACTTGAAGGCACCTATGATGCCTTAATCCATTTATTTTTTGCAGATCATTATGCCTCGCATTGGTTTGAACCTTGGAACTACAGTTGGTATACCGGTTTTACGGTTATGGGATATCCACCACTAGTACATCAGGCGATCGCCATATTATCCTTGATAGGTGGACTAAAATTTGGGATGTTCACGGTAGCAATCATCGGGGTGATCCTATTTATCACCGGTGTTTATCGCTTCGCTTTGCTCATTACCGCAAGTGCTCACGCTGCAGGATATGCAGCGATTCTTGCTGTATTTTCATCCTCTTTTGTAGAAACCCTACATATCTTTGGTCAACTGCCCAGTATTATTGGTGTTTCGATCCTGATGCACGCATTGCCAGAAATTTACCTTTGGCTGACCTCCGGAAAGAAAAAATACTTTTTAACGTCATTGTCCCTGCTTGCAGTCACGGTTTGCTCCCATCACGTCACGCCTATTTTCGGAATGGTATTCTTCATTTTCCCGCTGATCGGGATGGCAGTTATGGATGAAGCCAGAACCCGAGTAAATACGATGAAAGAAATCACCTTTCCCGTTTTTCTCAAAGCCTTTTTTAGGCTGCTAAAGCGAATGATCGCCTTTGGCTTTTCGGCCCTGTTTTTAATTATCGTTTGTATTCTACCCTATTGGATCAATACTAAAAATAATCCCATCACTCAAGTTCCTATTCCGCACGGGTCGCGGGATAATTTTCTAGAGATCACCTCCAGCGGACTCGTTTTTTTTCTGATTCCGTGGGGAATTTTACTGCTGCTAATGCCTTACTTTTTCTACCGGTATTACAGTAAACGCTATTTATTTTTTGGACTATCCTTGACGATGCTCACCATTTTGGGAACTGGTGGCACCACGCCTATTCCTAAAATCATTTTGGGTGATAATGCTTTCAATATTCTTACACTAGACCGCTTTACCTTGTGGGGAAGTATTATGGTTTTACCATTGTTTGGAGAATTTGCATATCGCTTTGCAGAAGGCGACTATAAAACCTTTTTAAGTACAAAACTGGGCGGTTTATACCATCGCATTCTGGCGGGTATTCTGGCAGGTCTGTTTTTAGGTACAACGGTCTTTACGATGACGCTCAATAACTTTAGACCCTCGCAGCCCGATCCTATTAATATGTTGCCCATTGTAAATTTCCTCAATCAGGATCAACATTATAAATGGCGGTTTCTTCCACTAGGTTTTGGAGACCAAATCGCCTGGCTTTCGGCACAAACCGATGCAATGACCGTAGACGGGAATTACCACTCTGCACGAAGATTACCCGAGTTGACTTCGCGCGCTATTGAACGTCTGGAGAACTCAAAATTCAGAGGGGTTGAAGGTATTGGTTCGCTGCAACAATTTCTCACCGTTCCTGAAAAGTATAATCTTAAATATGTTTTTTCAAACGATAAATTCTACGATCCGATCCTGTATTTTGCAGGTTGGCAGCGCTTGGGTTTACTTGAAAATGGCATTATGGTTTGGGAAAAACTCGGTGTACCACCAATGCCCGAGATCATTCCTAAAGATGACATTCCGGTATTTTTAATTTTGATGTGGGGCATCATTCCGTTGCTGACGGTTCTTATCGCTTTTGTGATCAATATTCAATCGATCTGGATTAGGGCTTTGCGCTCCAAAAAACCTACACTGCCCAGCTATATGCGATGGAGGCTTGATTTTTCGGCTGCTGCCAAAACTTCAAACAAACGCAAACGCTTGTTATTTCTTATAGCGCACGGCTACGGTGTCATAGTATTGTTTTGTTTTGCCTTTGGCATTTACACCTTCTACCTCAAAAATGCAGATCAGATTGCTCCACAAAATGTGCTTGAGGCTTATTTTGATGCTATTGATTTTAAAGAGCTCGAGCGCGCCTATTCCTATTTTGATCCCAAAAGTGATAAATCGCTAGATCAGTTTATGCTAGAATTTGCGGTAACAGACGGCTTGCTTAACAGCTATGCAAAACTGGATGCCATTGAGATCGATATCACTCAAAAAACCGACTCCAGTGCGTTGGCCACTGCTTATGCCAAATGGATCACCCCTTTAGAACGTATTCCTACACAAGAGGATTTTGAATTGGTAAAGCGGGGCCCAAAATGGTATGTAAAACCTAAAAACCCCGATCTCGATCTACCGCCAGACCAACTCATCACCAGTAATGCTACCGATTTTTATAATCATGGGAGAAGGCGCATTACCTCTGAGCAAACCTATCACGAAGACATTTTAAAACAACCGGTGTTGGAGGTGCTTTCAGCCCGACTTTTAAAGGTAAATGGCGATTATATAATTGTAGGTGAAATTCAAAATATTGATAATGTTCCGGCAGATGTTTCGGTTAAAGGAACTTTGTATGACGCACAAGATCTGGCTTTGGCAACTTTTAATGCCAAATATGAAATGAAACACAAGCTAATGCCTAAAGAAATAACCTCCTTTAAAGTTGAATTTGAAGGCACTGCCTGGGTAAAACCCGACGAACACGCACCGCTCACTTTTGATCCTGAACAATTCACCCCGATTGAATTAGAAGGAAAACCCGTTACTTTTGACTTGCACGTTTCGGCAAATGTCGCCAATACCGATTTGTATAAGAGCGTGGTCGTTAATGATATCAGGATAGAAGATGAAATGCTTCAAGCAACACTTTTCAATCCCGGGACGCAGCAAGCGACAATTCCGCAGGTGTTGTTATCCTATTATGATGCAGCGCATCAACTACTATGGGTAGATCATCATTTTTTAAAGGAAGGCGTACGCCAACAGCGAAAGCAAGAAGTACATTTGAAATTGCAACCCAAAGCAACAGAGTTGATCAGTGCGCGTATGCAAGCGATTTTTGTGAATGGTTTATCTAACGAAGAGATCGCCCGAAAAGTGATCCCCAATCGAAAGTCTACCCAACAATACGCCACACATATTGCATTGAAAAATGGCGGATATCTCAAAGTTGAATTGAATAATTATTTAGGAAATCCGCGATGAAAAGTAAACTGATACATATCTTATGCCTTTGTGTGTTGCTGCTTGGTTTTACCTTAAAACCTGAACAAGCGCGTAAACCCATTACTCTAAAGCTGCTTACCCAAACAACAAAAGTTGTTGCTCAAGATCGTGTACAATTACGCTTTGAGACCGAAGCTGAAGATTTGAAATTGCTGGTTTCAAACGCTCTAGGAAGTACAGTTTTAGAACCGGAAACTACTTCCATACAGAAAAGCTTTCTAATTCAAGCGCCTTACGCCAACGCCAGCGGAAAACTCGACTGGAAATTGATTCATAACAAAAATATATTGATGCAAGGTAGCCTGAATATAAAACCAGACACCTCAAAAATTGCAGCGATCGAATCGTACTTAGGTCCGCAGCGTATTCTGGCTGGTGGCGCCGATTTTGCCCAATTAACGCTTTTGGCAACCGACGTTTATGACAACCTCCTCCCCGACGCTACTTCCCTAACGCTTGCAACCCGATTTAAAGAGCAACAACAAACCGAAACATTACCCGTAAAAAACAGAATTGCCTGGAAAAACCTGTTCTCTCCTCAAAAAACCGGAACCATGTTTACGGCTGTTCATCTTAACGAGCGTTCCTCAAAATTGCAAACGATCTATATAGATGCGCATTTAGCGACTGATTTCAATATAACGTATGAGCGTCCAAATCCTTTTGCTGATGCAGACCAGATCACGACGTTTAAAACCGGCACGATCAAAGATCAATACGGCAACCTTATTTCTGACGCAACTTTGGTCAATTTTGTAATTAAAACTCAAGACAGCCAACTTTTGCAAACCTCAGGTGCAACCCTTAACGGCGTGGCTCAAGCACAAATCCTACATCCTAACCGCGCACAAAATTGGGAAGTACAAGCCTTTATTACCGGTATTGCAGAAAGTAATGCTTTAACTATAGCATATGCCCCGGCACTGGATGCTTTCCCTCTGGAATGGGACGAAACAAAGGCTGTTGTAAAAGTTGGTCCACTCACTGGTAAATTACAGCAATTGCTTGCTGAAGGAACGCCGGTAGTTCTTCAACTAAAATCCACAAAAGGCACCTATACGCTTGAGAAAAAAACACAAGAAGGAAAGGTGGAATTTCAATTAAACACAAGCTTTTATAAACCGGGAATTTATGATCTTAAGGTGACCGTTTTGGGAGTTTCAAAAACCATTGAAAAGATAAACCTCTATTGAAAAATCAAAATAAAAATATCTATCGCGCGTTACTTATTCTCTCTTTTATAGGATTGAATTTACTTTTGGTCGCGGCCATAAGCAACATTCTTTCCTACCTCAATACCGGTGCAGACAAAAGTACGATGCTCAATCTGGCATTGGGAGCCGAACCGGTGTATAAACCGCATCTTGTTTGGAAGGACAGCATCAACCCTAGTCGACCTATTGAAAAACCAACAAAAAAACGTGTCGCACAGGATTATTTAAATGCGTGGTATGTGCGTGAAGTAGCGCTTGCCACCGGAGAAAATACAGGGATTACTGATTATTATACCGAAAGTGCTCGTGCTAAAATTGACACGCTTCTTCTTCAGAATAAAAAAGGTAAGACCTTCATAAAAGGAGCTTCCCTCAATCACGAACTCTATCTTGAATTTTACAGTGCAGACGGGCAACTCATCAGTTTTAGAGATGAGGCTGTTTTTGAAATTAAACAAATTTACGACCAAGAAAAACTCGTGCTGGAAACTCGAGATACTTCAGCCTACCGCGTGGTTATGCTGCTCGAAGACGGCTTTTGGCGCATTAGGCATCAGGAGCGCATTATTCCGCAAGCAAAGGATTCTTCAGCACAAAAGTCATCCTTAAAAAGACTTCCGCAATGGATTAAAGGCGTGAACTATTACCCTCAAGAACATCCTTGGAATACGTTTGACACCCTTTTTAAAGCGGAACGTATACAAGCTGATTTCGAAAAAATCAAACAACTTAACCTCAACACCCTGCGTATATTTGTAGGTTATGAAGATTTTGGCAAAGCGGAAGTAAATCCCGAAAAGCTAAACCGACTGAAACAGCTCATGGATCTGGCGCAAGATGCCGAACTTCAAGTGATCGTTACCCTTTTTGATTTTTATGGAGATTATTCCGTTTTAGATACGCCAAATACGTTTAAACATGCTCGAAGCATTATTTCTGCGCTCAAAGCACATCCTGCGCTCTTGGCCTGGGATCTGAAAAACGAACCCGATCTCGATTTTGATAATCGAGGAAAAGACCAAGTCACCTTTTGGCTTCAGAATCATATTGCGCATCTCAAACAGCTTGACCCTGAAACTCCGGTCACCATTGGTTGGTCTAAAGCAAAAGCGGCCACAATTTTAGAAGAAAAGCTAGACGTGGTAAGTTTTCATTATTACGAAGAGCTTGAAGACTTTGAAGAAACCTATCGAGACTTGAAAGCAAACACGAGCAAGCCTATCATGTTGCAGGAATTTGGCCTTTCAACATATTCAGGCCTCTGGAAACCTTTCGGAAATGACGAGAACGATCAAACAACCTATTACGAGCGTATCTTACCCATTTTAAAATCTAATAACTTACATTTTGCGTTCTGGACACTCTATGATTTTGAAGAAGTACCCACAGCAGTGGTAGGACGACTGCCCTGGCGCAGAGCGCCTCAAAAGAAATTCGGTATCCTAGACTCTCAAGGGGAATCAAAAGAAGCTGCTACTCTATTTAAAGCCTTAAAATAACTTCACCAGCAAGCAAAAAGAAACCCCAAATGCTTTAGGGAGAGCAAGAGGGGTTTGCAACCAAATCAAAGAGGGTGAAGGGACACTATCCTGAAATCAAAGTCTTAGAGGTCTTAACTTGTTTTGAAAGCATTATTTCTTTAAAGACGTTTACATATTTGTCTGCGATGCAGGACATAGGCAAAGCGGTTGCTGCTTGATAGTTGGCCATGCCCATAGCCACACGATAGGCTTCATTTTCGAGAACAACCTTTAAGGATTCTGCCAAATCCTTACTATTGTTCGGTTCAAAAAACTCGGCTTGATAGCCTTCTTCTCGTGATAAAATACCCAGATCTCCAAGGTCTGGCATGACAACCGCTTTGCCGTAACTTCCTGCCTGATGCAATACCCCGCTGCTGCCGGTAGTTGAAGTGTAGGGGAAAACAACTACAGCAGCTTCTTCAAATAAGCGAGGCACTTCTGCTTCTTCCACATAACCTGTAAAACGCAGTTGTTCTACATGTGCATATTTTTGTTCTACCTGTTTTAAATAGCCTTTTACGTTAGGATTATCAGTCCCCGCGATCACGATCTCCAGGTCTAGCGTTGTTGTCGCTCTCAAGTGTTGTACTGCTTCAATAAGCATTTCGACCTTTTTGTAAGTTCCGAACTTGCCAAAAGTCATTACTTGCAGCGGACCTTGAGGAACATTATAATTAGGGGTGTCAGGCAATTCAAACGTTCCGTGGGGAATTAATCCTATATTTTTTGCTTGGTACTTCTCCTCAAGTATGCTTACATATTTACTGATCGTCAAGGCAACAAAATCTGCTTGTAAAAGGATACGCGTAAGTGCGCTTCCGATGAAATTGTATGCTTTTTGAAGTACTTTGTTTTGAGTGATACCTGCTTCAGAAAGATCTACTTGTTCCATAATATTGTGTAGTAATACTACGGAAGGAATACCCATCATTTTGCAAATTCCGGGTAAGATAAGTCCGAGAGCAGCCGGGATCTTTTTATCTCCAAACTTCATAAACTGAAGATTAAAAAGTACAGCGTCTGGTTTGGTTTGGCGTATTGCTTTTAAAACTCCGGGAAAGCTGTTGTAGCTGTTAAAGCTCCAACATTTTTTCACGCTTACCTTACATCCTGAAACATCAAGGTACTGTTCTGCTACATCGGTCTCAACATCGGTAAGTAAGATCAACTCTTCAATTTCCTGATGATTTCTAAAAGCGCGCACCAGATAGTAAGCATACTCATTGAGTGTTACTTTACTGGGCGGAAATGCGGTTACAAGTGCTAGTTTCATTTGATTTGGTTTTTAATTCTGATTCAAAGATGAAAAGAAATAAAGCTGGTTTTTGCGAAATACGTTTGATCGAAGACTAGTGTAGACCAATGGTACTTTACTTGCGTTTAACGGTTAACACTTAATCTAACTCCCTCTTCCTTAAAACAATAGACCACTTGTACCAGAAGAAGTACAAGCATCGTGGCAATTTGTACCAACACCACGTGCAACAATTGGTCGTGAAACAAGAGCACGCCACTTATTTGTAAAGCGCCACCCACCAGACTAAAATATACAGGCCGGTATTTACCCAGCGATAAGAAGTAATAGGTAAACAGATTTGCCACTGCAAAAAGTCCGGTAGCTAAGGCATAAGGGCCTAAAAGATGCGCTACTTCGAGATACGCCTGCCCAAACATCAAATTGACGATCATCTTGGGGAAAGCGAAACACACCACCACAATACTTGCCGAAAGTAGCCCAATATAACCCACGTATTTCCATAAAATCTTTGTGGTACGTGTTCCTGCTTTTTTCTTCTTTACCACTTCCGGAAGCAACAGCATCACAAACATCCAGGCTACGAAATACACCACGCGTCCTATTAATGCCAACGAGGCGTACAATCCTGCTTGATAGGGTTCAAAGAAATGCTTTACAAGAATAATATCACTGTTGTTGATAAGAATTTGTGTTCCTTCATAAAGTGCTGTGATCGATAAAAACTTGAGGACTTCAGTTGTAGATTGGCGATCTAATGTTTCCTGATCGGTTTTGATGGTTTTTGCTCGGGGAAATTGTGCCGCTACAATAGACAAACTCACTCCCAGTGCTACACCAATGGCAGGCTGTTCTTTAAATAATAAGATGCATAAAAACGTAAGCAGTAACCTGCTCCACATTTCGATCTGATAGGTTTTTGATAAGCTTAGCAGTTCCTGTTTTCCTTGATAGATCCCGCGATTGATACTCATCACAAAATAGAACGGAACAGACAAGCCAAAAACCACAAACATCATTGATGAGGAGGTTTGTAATACTTCTTGAAAGAAGCTTGCAAAAAACACAAAGACAAGTCCTGTCGCAAACCCCATACGAAGGCTCCATCTATTGATCTTTTTTAGAAATGCGCCTTGCTTTTCTTCTTCGAGCAGTGCGATGAAGCGCGCGGTACCCAATTGAAACGTCATCGCTGCAAACGACAACACCAATAATAAGGTGATTAAAATCGCAGCATCGGCAAAAGCTTCAGGGCCAAGCAAGCGCCCAAGAAGTAAGTTATAAGCGTAGTTACCGGTATTTACCAGCAAGGCACTTAGCATAAAAATCTGTTGGGCAGAAATTTTCTGTTTGACAAAAGGTATCGCTATCATAATGGCAGATTTGGAGTGATTATTAGGCTACGTTTCCCAGCAAGTACCGCTTTCCGGCAAGGCCGAAGGTTCCACTTACCGATTTATTAGAAAGGCCTTTAAACAAGATGAGTTTACCACTGTTTCTGTAATTGGTTTGCAAAGTGATCAACTTCATAACAGTACTTAACGTAAGTTCTTGGAGTTCGCTTAGGTCGATCGTGATCTTCTTTTGATTTCTAAAGTCTTCATTGATCGTTGCTGCGAGTTCGCCAACAGACTGTACTTTTAAAATTCCACGTATTTGAATGCTCTGGTTTTGTGTGATAAAAGAATACATAACAAAAGATTTAAAGATTATGAAGCAAAGATGAGGAGCATCGAGAGGCGACAGCGGAAAATTTCGTTCGGCGGAATTTAAGTGTAGATGAATGGTTCAAATCCCGCAGATAAACCGAAACAACCAATGCTATCCTTTTAAAAAATATTTGTTATACACTAAGAAGGCTTCAATCCTCTTATATATAAGAATTACAAAGCCTGACGAAATCGCTCACGTATCGACTAACAAACTCAAAATCTGACGTTTCTAAAAGTTGTACTCCCCGTGAAATGCGCTTATGTTTCGATAAGCTGTACATAGCTGTAGATTAAAAAAGAAGGTATTGCGGCTAACTTGCTCCTACCAAATCTTAGTTATGAAAACAGTTTATTTATGCCTTGTAAGTGCTTTACTATTTATAAGTGTTCAGGCGCAAGAGATGCAAACCGGGTTTACTTATCTTGAAAACGGAAAGAACGCAGAAGCTCAAGAGTTCTTTGCAAAAATTCTTAAGGAATATCCCCAAAACAAAACCGCACGTTTATGTTATGCACGTGCTTTAGGTCTTGGCGGTCAACCAAAGGAAGCCTTAGCTTTATTTGAAGAAATGCGTAACGATTATCCCGGTGATCTGGAAATCGAATTAAACTATGCCGAAGCCTTTTTATGGAATAAAAACTTTGAAGCTGCAGTTCCTGTGTATAAAAAGCTCGTTGCAGAACATCCAGAGAATTTTGGGGCATTGTTGGGTTATGCAAACACCTTGTCAAACCTAAAACGCTATCAAGAAGCTCGGGTGTATATCAACAAAGCACTTGAAGTTGATGCGGAAAACCCAAGTGCCAAGGTCTCTTATAAATACATCAAATTAGGAATGGCGGGACAATTGGCCAAACGTCAAGAAATTGACAGTGCCGTTGCATTGCTTCAATCAAATTTTGAAGATTTTCCTCAGGATCGTGATACCCAACTCAATCTTATCGCCATCTATTTACCCAACAAAAGTTTTGAAGAAGCTGCTAAAATCTATTCTGGTTTTAATAAGAATAGTAATGACAGCATCACCGGGAAAATAGGTTTAGCACTTGTTGCTCATTTGCAAGAGGAAGAACAACAGGCATTGCAACAAGCGACGGAAGCCTATACTTTAAGTAAGCAAAAGAAAACCGACTCTTTAGTGCGTCTTCAAGCAGCAGAGCGTTATGTTCAAGCTTTAGTCTGGAATGCAAAGTATGCTGAAGCCAACCAAACGATCAAAGCATTAGATTCAACTTATACAGATCACAAGACCCTTTTAGCGTTAAAAGCGATGTTAGGGATGTATACCGGCGATTTTAAAGCTTCAGTAAAAAACTATCAGCAAATTTTAGCGCAAGATTCGACTTCCTTTGACGGCAATTTGGGGATTGCTAATGCCTATCGTGCAAGCGATAATCCGCTGCAGGCATATGCTTTCGCTCAAAAAACACTTGACTACTATGAGGGGCAAAAAGATGCTTTAGGTTTGATCAAAACTTTAGATCTATCGTACGCTCCAGAACTAGGCGCACGTGCTTCTTTAACCAAAGATAATGGAGAAAACCAGGCATATAGCTACGGCTTTAATGCTGCGCTACCTTTTTCTACTGCGTTTAAAATTGGTGCTCAATACGGTTATCGTATCACCCGCAACGGTATAAGTGGCGAAGAGGCTACGGCCTATGAACTTGGCGCTAATCTAGAATATCGCATAATGCCGGGCTTAAATTTTAAAGCCAACGCCGGACTCATTAAAGCAAGTACCAATGAAAATGAATATACCGATACACAAGGCGGAATAAGCTTACAAGCAAAACCCTTTAAACGCCAGCAAGCAGAGTTTGGTTATCGCAGAGCTTTACAGAATTTTAATGCTGCGCTACTACAAGAAAAAATAGCCTTGAATGATTATTTCTTGAATTACAACTGGGGAATTACAACACGTCTGGGTTGGTACACGTCTATGATCTATACCGCACAATCTGACGAAAACAACCGTAAATTGTTATTTACCTCGTTGTATTATTCCCTCACACGTAAGCCTGCGCTTAAAATGGGCTTCAACTATCAATATCTGAGTTATAAAGATCAGGTGAATGCTTTGTATTTCAGTCCGTCTAAATATCAGGCGGCAGAGCTTTTTGCAGATCTACTGCTTAAGCCTGCAGAAAACCTTACTATTCATACAGTTGCTGCCGGCGGTCGTCAATTTGTAGAAGATCAAGAAGCTACCTCTATTTTTAGAGCTGAAGTGAATGTACGCTACAGTTTCAGTAATCAATTTGATCTCGGCCTTTATGCGCAATACAGTAACGTCGCCTCGGCTGTAGCCAGTGGTTTTGAGTTTGGAGAAGTTGGTTTAAGCTTAAGATGGCAGCCTTTTGCTAAGCCGCTTTTCAAGTAAATTACCTCAGTTAACATAAGCTTTTACGGTACCACAAAATGTAGCTATTACAAAAGCCTGTCCCAGACAGGCTTTTCTGTTTTTACAGGTTTCACCACAGCATTTTAAGTATATTTATGCTGCTAATTTGTGATATGAGGAACTACTTCTATAGCTTCTGCCTACTTTATTTATGTACTTTCGTTTGCAATGCACAAAAGCAGTACACTTTTGATCATTGGCTCACCTACACCAGAACCTTTTATAAAGACAGTATTAAAATTGAACACAGACCTTTTTATACAAAGGACAGTACGACTACCGTAATTTACTTAACCAATGCTAATGACAACAGCTATCACGCTGTGGTTACGCCTAAGGGTTCTTTACATTACAGGCTTCAGTTTAAAGATGAAAACGGACTCACATTTGACGTTAACCTTCTCAAAACGGAATTAGAACAAGCAACTAAAATCAATATTCCCTGTGAATTTGTGAGTAGCTATCGCAATCATTTTGCATTTATGACCAAGCACTATGCGTTCAGTAAAGTTCGTGATACCTTGGTTGATGGTAAAACACAACACTGGTATAGCTTCAGCCCAACAAGTAAGCGCAGGCAAAAGCGGTCTAAATCAGGAACAAAGATCTATCGGGTGGCACCTGAAACCGAATATCATCTTCCTGTATTTGACTATGCTGTAGCTTTTCTAGATTGGCAACTCGCCCCAAAACAAATCCCTAACGGAATTTTTGCCGAAAAACTTTTTGTCGATTATTATGATCATATCGATCAAAGAGATGTGTTGGTTTCCTTCCATAAAATAGATAAAAGCATTCGTATTGATGCAGCTTGCGATTATACCCAAGAAAACTCCAAATCAAACTGATTGTAATACGGGATCGGCAAAAAAACTTCACAAACGAGCTAAGGGCAAATCTTTCTGCCGGCCAAGGAAGACTCGTTAGGTAATGGTTTTTAAAGCTTTTGGTACCACAAAAAAGGCGGTAGTTTAAAACTACCGCCTCTAACAAACTAACTAACCAACACAAAAAAACTAATTTATAAGTAACTTTCCATTATATATATTACCGGTATCTGTGGTCACTGCATAACTGTATAAACCGGTAGGTAAACCGTCTCGATCCAGGCGAAGTGTATTTTGATTGCCTGAAGTTTTTCTCTTTTTTGAAACCACCTTGCGTCCATTCATATCTACAAGCTCGATGGCTGCTTCTACAGCAGGAGCCGGAAGTTTGATCAAGGTGTACTGCGTAAAAGGATTGGGATAATTATGTACCTGCGTGCTTTGAAGTTCTTGAGCTATCGCTTCTACAGAAAGACTGCGATTATTGCTAAATGCCAGATTTTTTAATCTCACCGCTGCTGACTGAAAATTGATATAATCACCCTGTACAGAAAATACAACACTGCGTATCGCGGTCACACTTTGAGCCTCACCAGATGCATTTTTAAATTCGTCAAAAGGAATTGCATAAAATTGATTTTCTTGAGATGCCGGTAGCGTATAACGCAGCCTGTTTGACCAATCTTCAAGGTTTGCCGGAACCAGAATAACTTCAACAGGAACATTGGTTTCCAGCTCAAATTCAAGAGCAGATAAATCACGCACATCAAGCGCCAACTCACCGGCGAGAATGTGTCTAAAAATATTAAACGTCCCCTTTACTTCTGCATTAAGTGAAACATTGCGTTCAATACTGTAAGCATCTCCTTCTGCAACTTCAACAGCTTGGTCGATGATAAAATCGGTCAGGTTTGCTTCAGTTTGATTATAGTCGATACCCCAAGGTCCGTCTGCAAGGTACAAAGCATCGTAACTACCTGTTTGAGCATCTGTAAGCGATACACCAACATCAAATAAATATCCGGTTTCTAAGATAACCTGCTCTTCATACGCGCCGCTAAGGCTTAAGTTTTGCACCGTGTTTTCTAAACTATCAGTTTCGGTTGCACGCTTATTAGTTTCTGCCACAAGTGTTTTTACTCCTGTTTTATTACACAGATTTAAAACAAGGGCACCGCGGCTGTAATATCCGCTTTTGACAAATACCTCGGGTAATTTATAGGTAGTATTGGGGTCGCTGTTTAAGCCTCCTGATTGCTCTAAAACATCTAAAGCATAATTTATAAGGCTACTCACCTGCGCTACTGAAGTTCCCCAAAATTGAAAGTTTAAATAGTCACCTTCCGGATATTGATCAATATTCCAGTAACTGTAAAGCGTTTGTGCAGCATCGCTCTGATTTACCGAAAAGCTCACAGCATATTCTTTGAGTCCGTTAGCTCGTAAAATTTCAGCTAAAATAAACTGATGTCCCCGCAGTTGAAACCTACGAATGTCATCAAGAGTTGCTCCATTCAATCGGTCACAAATCGTTTTGGCGTGATCATACACGCGGTCTTCGGTCTTGAGCAACAGACCTGCTACGACACGATCTTCTCCTTGATAGTAATCAATCGCAAAAATACCTGAAGCATTAGTGATGTCTTGCAAGTCAGACGGACTCGCAACAGCAGCTGTTTCGGTGCCAAAAAGTGCTGTTTCACCAAAATATGACGCCAGGTTTGAAGTGCCGTTTTTTGAGGGAAACTTACTTTTCTTAAATCGGGACTGGGCTGCTTTGGTATTTTTTTGATCGTTTGTTTTGCTTCGGTTCAAATTGCGCTTTGCAATGAGTGTAGACAGGTCTCCGTTGCTTTCTAAACCGCCGTCGTAAGCAGAATTCACCTTAGTTGCAGAAGCTACATCAGCATAATTTTTGGTTTCTAAAGCCGTATAAGGATTGGCTGAAATATAAAACAAGGCATCATTAAAATCTTGATCACACGAACTGTAGTCCCGACGAATATCTTCAAAACCTAGAATGATTCGTTCATTTTCAGGATCGTTGAGCAGCACGTTATGATAACGCAAAGCAGGATCGGCCTCCGGATTAAAATCGGGATTAGAATACAATTGCCATAAACCCCAGGTAACTTCAGACTTCCAGGCATTTGCCAGCAGCACCCAACCAATGCCGGTGCCGGCTTTAAAAGAACCTAATTTTACTTTGTTTCCGGCCTTTAAACCACCGCCGGAACCTTGTGCAGAAACATTAGGGAAAATTATGGTGATGTCCTTATCGGTAGGTTTTTGATCTAAAGGATTGTTGATGTCATACGTATAAAACCCGAGAACATTCTTATACCCTGCGCCTTCGGCGACAAAGGTAACGTAGACTTCAGCATCCTCGTGCACAATGACATCTGTATCATAATCGCTGGAGATGTAATGCGGATTATAGGTAGGCACCGGATAGGACTCCGGCAAAGCACTGGCAACAAGCGAAAGCGTTTCTGAGGTAACCACATCATCCGGAGCTTCTAAATAAAGCGGTGTGCCGTCTGAGGTATATTCACCTAAAAAGCTGAAATTTTGAGCAGTAGCAACCACCGAAATTAAAAGTATGCTTAAACTTAGAAAAGGTCTCATAATCTGGATTTTAATCCAAAATTAAAAGACTAGAAGCGCTGAAATTTGAATATTCGGTGGGTCGCGTTTAAGTGTAGTTGAATGGAAAACTATACGCGTTAAAGCAAATTAAGACGCTTCATCAAAATAGGACGGTTTGAACGGCTAATAGGAATCACATCTTTTGCGATCAACACACTGTTGTCTTCAATGTCGATGATCTTATGAAAATTGATCACATAAGACCTGTGAATTTTTAAGAACTTACTCTCGGGCAGTTTCTCTTCGATCTTCTTTAAGGTAGAATGAACCGTGTAGTTTTTCCCTTCGGTTTTGATGAGGATATAATCTCCTTTGGCCTCAATAATTAAAATGCTGTCAAAATCAATCTTGATCAACCTGCGGTCGATATTGATATATAAATCCTTGCCTTCCTCCTGCTTTGCTTCTGTGGCTGCTGCGGGTACGGCAGGTTCTTTGCTGGTTAAAGAGAATTGCTGCGCTTTCTGAATCGCTTTTAAAAAGCGAGGGAATCCTACCGGTTTAACAAGATAATCTACGATGCAATCGTACTCAAAAGCTTCGATAGCAAAATTGCGATCTGAAGTGGTTAAAATAATTTTTGGCGGACTTTTTAAGGTTTGAATGAAATCAAAACCTGTAAAGTCGGGCATATGAATATCTAGAAAAATCAGATCAACCTCGTTTTGGTTTAAGTATTTAATAGCACTTATCGCATTCTCAAATTGTGCTACAACCTCAACATCTGTGCTTTTCTCACAGTGGTTACGAATTATTGAGCGCGCCAAAGCTTCATCATCGATTATAATGCAATTCATAAGTAGGATTTAAAGTTGGTTGACAAAAACTACCATTTTGTTTAAAACAGCTTCAAAGTCTTGTGCAGATGTAGGGCGGCCTGCTCTCAACTCATTTTCATAGGTAACGGCAGTTTCATAACCGTGTTTCATGTTCAAGATACTTATTTTATGTTTTAGCTTATGAACATCTCCCGCTGTTTTTAAAAAATCTTTGGCCTCTAAATTACTATGGTACTGTTCAATCTCTTCTGGCAATTCTTCTTTGATGATCTGTAGCATCTCCTGCTCAAAGTCGGTCATACCTCCTGAGATTTCTTTTATTTTAAGCAAATTAGGCGCATCCATAGTATTAAGCATTAGGTTTGGGCAGGGTAAAGAAAAAAGAGGTTCCCTGCTGAAGTTCTGATTCTAACCAAATTTCTCCATCATAATATTTAATGATCTTCAATACGATCGAGAGTCCTATTCCTTTATGTTTAGAATCGTTATCGAGCGTTTGAAAAACCTGAAAGATCTTATCGTGATAGGAAGGAGCGATACCATTGCCATTATCTGCAATACTGAATTGATACCGGGTTCCAAGATCTTTGAAGTCAATTTTTACAAAGCCTTGCGCTTTATCATTATACCGAATCGCATTTTGAATTAAATTTTGAAACAACTGCTGAAACCGAAACGAGTTCCCATAAACCAGGGGCAATTGATTCAGTATTGAAACTTCAATATGCGCCGGAATATGCATCGTTTCAATCAAACGTGCTACCAGTTTGTTCAAGTTGATCGCATACGCTTCGTCTTCTACTTTGTCTATCGCAGAATATTCAAGAATTCCTTGAATAAGGTCATGCATATGCTCAACGTGCTCCAGAATGAGATCCAGATTTTCTGCACCGTCTCCGCGTACATCACCATCTTCGATCAAAAAATTGGTCAATGCATTGATGTTGTTTAAAGGCGACTTAAGGTCATGCGAAACGATATGCGCATAATCATTCAGCTCTTTATTCTGCTTCTCTAATTGTGCTAATAAAATATCACGCTGTCTGTTTGACTCAATGATCTCACGGGTTTGGTTATCGATCACGCGCGCCAGTTCTAAGGCATCAAGATTGGTTTCTTCAATTTTTTGATTAGAATCTTCTGGGTTACTATGTTTATACAGCTGAGCAATCGTATTGGTAAGACTTTTAATGATCTCCTTTTGTTGATTGGTCTCTTTTCTTAAACTTTCATTAGCCTCATAAAGTTCGTCTGAACTAAGTGCCATCGCGCGCTGCACCATAGCCAATTGCTCTTCATAATTGGTATACGAGCTACTTACTGCATTTAAAAAGACATCAAGATCTTCTTTGTAATCGACTCCTTGGTTTTGGAGATGTTTCCGTAGTTGTCTTTTTAAAAGTGCATTCATCTACTCACTTATTAAGGTTAGTGTCATCGTCTGATTATGCAGTTCACAGATACGGTCATCAGAAAAAGGTGCCAACTCCCCATAACTGTAAAATCCTGAGATCACCGCTTGATTACCCAAAACTTCGCATACCTCCTCTACTTCTTCTTCAACACGTTGATCCATTACCAATTTACGCCCCACGCAACTCACAAGAATAGCCAATTGACACGGATGCTCCCGATGTTTAACTGCTCGTTTGGCTGCTTCCAGCGCACCGTCTACAATACCATCAACCGTAGCCATCATCAATTTAACTTTTGCTCCTTCTGGTGCATCGCCGGCCAAAACCATCGCATTGCTAGCTTCATCAATATTTAAAATCGTGCGCACCAGCGGTCGTTTTTTGTCTTTAAATTGAACGCTTAACGGGTAAAATAAAGATGCCTGTGGCAGTTCTGAAGCTTTTTCACCAAGATAATTCTTATACAGATCTAATGCAGGTTTATGGTCTAATTCGTAAAGCACATTACCTTCCGATTTGGTGATGAGCCGCTCAGGACCAAAGGAAAACCAGCCGCCATAATTGGCGTATGAAATCTCTAAAGATGCGCCGTATAAACCAATTGCGATCACTTCTCCTTCCTTTGCAGGTTCATTATAGGCCGCCAAGGTCTTTTCAAACCGGGCATCATCCCCGCACAGGCCTCCGGTAATCGTAACGTCTTCAGGTAACACTGAAGCTATACCTTTGATGAGTTCGCTTCCGTTTACGTTGCTTCCTTCAGATAAGACAAATACGTGTTTAAGAAGCTTTTGATCTAACTTTTCAGCAAGATGCTTTCCGGTTTTAAAACTGTTTTTATCCTCTTTTAAGATGGAATGTGTTACAATCTCAAAAGAGGCTTTTTCAAACTCAATTGCTGTATACGACAAGCCGTTATTGAGTACCGAAGTTCCCGTGATCTCTCCAGAGGTCGACCCAAAGACCAAATGCCCATCAGGAAATAACGCGCGCATTTCAGAAAAAACAGCTTCCTGCTCCAGAACAAACCGATTAGAAAATATTAAGACTAACGGACTTTTTAATGATACTGCTTCCGATTTGTGATTCCAGTTTCCTGAAGCATCCCGATTTCCTTGTCTAATTTTCATGAGCGTCTTTTTTTAAACTGAAATAAAAGGTGCACCCTTCATTTAGCTCGCTTTCTAACCAAACCGAACCATCATACAGATCAACAATTTTCTTAACTATTGAAAGTCCGATTCCTGTAGATTCCTTATGATCTGTGAGCGACTGAAAAATCTTAAAGATCTTATCGTGGTAAATTTTATCAATACCCATTCCGTTATCCTCAACGGCAAATACGTGTCTGGTGGCTTCTTCGGTATAGTGTATTCTAATCAAGCCTTTTTCCTTATTGCTGTAGCGAATCGCATTACTGATTAAATTCTGAAATACTTGTTGTATGCGTGTTCTGTCTACGTTCACAATGGGTAAATCATCAGGAACGATCAATTCTATATGTTCGGGAATATAAAGCAAGGTTTCAATATCCTCAATCACCTCTTTAATACTTACCTCTTCATCCTGAATATTCTCACGTTGAATGCTGCTGTAATTCAAAATCCCGGAGATCAAGCCTTCCATCTTCTCTAAAGTGTTCTCCAATATGCTGAAATTCTCCAAACTCTGCTCATCCAGATGCTCTAAGTTATCTTCTTTGATCCAGCTGGCAAGGGCGTTGATACTACGCAACGGACTCTTCAAATCATGAGAAACCACGTGCGCATATTCTTGCAATTCCCGATTGCTTTTTTCTAAGGTGTTGAGCAAAGATTCCTTTTGCGCTTCTAAGTCTTTGAGCGTTGTAATATCAAGATGAATTCCTATAGAACCCACCAATTTCCCGTTAATGTCAAAATTAGGCGCCCCGCTTATCAACCAATTGCGCTTCTCCCCTGCCTTGTTAAAGACTTCGATTTCATAAGAGTCTGAAATCCCTTTTTCCCGCAGGTCATTCTTTTTTAAGACTTGAACAGCATCACTTGGTTTCATAAAAACCTCTGCTGCTTTCTTGCCTATCAGTTCGCTAGAGTCGTAACCACTAATCTCACTAAAACTTTGATTTGCGAGCAGGATACGATCTTCGGTATCTACTTCGAGCAAACCAAGATTCATATTTGCAATAATGTTACTGTACTTTTCTTTTTGCTGTTGCAAGTCGTTCTTGTATCGGCGCGTGACAGTAACATCGGTATAACTCCATAAATGTCCTTTGTATTGGCCGTTTGAGAAAATAGGAACAAAATCCCTTTCAAAAATTCGACCGTCTAGCAATTCTAATTCATCTCCGGTAACCAGCTGGCGCTCGGCTACGATTTGAGTAATGCGGCTTACAAATTGCTCGGGATTTTTAAAAAGATGCTTGTTTTCTTCCGCAGCATTGGAGCAATCTAAACCTTGCATATGTTCAGGCTTCACAGGAATGCCGAACATGTCACAAAACATTTGATTGGTAAGCACGATTGCCCGGTCTTCATTTTCTAGTAAAACACCGCTTTGCAGTCGAGAAATAAGTGCAGATAGCCGGTTTTCTGATTCTACGAGTTGTTCTCGGGCCAAGAGTTCTTTGGTCACATCTTCAACCGTAATTACTTCTTGCGTACGGGTGTGGTTATCGTGATTGCGCACAGCGCTCACATTGATCTTGGTCGTAATGATCTGTCCCGAGCTGGTGATGTATTTCTGTGTGGTGACAAAAGAATCAAAAGCTCCTTTATGCAAATCCTTTCGCTTTTCCTCATAATCTGATTGCTCTGCTGCAATGGTAATCGATTTCAAATCTTTACCAATTATTCGATCTTCAGGATAGCCTAGGATTCTGGTAAAACTGGCATTACACTTTTCTATTATGCCATCTGTAGTTAAAGCAATACCTAATGGCGAGTTATTTACGATAAACTCCAGTTGTCGCTTTTGCTCATCGATAATACGGGCTTTGCGCTCTTCATCGGTGATATCTCGTACAATTCCCTGCGCTACGATCGCTTTATTGTTCTCATCTACAATAGTACTCGCATTGATGTGTACGCGTCTAATCGCCCCGGTTTTTGTACGAATGCTTACCTTAAAATCGGTAATGCTTCCTTTTTTCAACAAACCTTTAAAGGCTTCAGCTACAAGCTCCTGCTCTTCTGGTAAAACCAAAGCTGGTAAAAACACCGGTTCTTTGGTAGGATCATATTCTAGCAAGGCGACTGCAGCATCATTCATCTTGAGCACATGGCCTTCAACATCGATCACAACATAGGCGTCTACTAAGTTTTCAAATACGCCCTGAAGCTCGGTATTCTTTTGATAGATTAACGACTGAAGCTTGTCATTTGATTTCTGAAGTTCTTGAGAAAGCGCATAAAGTTCTGAAGATTTTTTCTCCAAAATTGACTCAGCCATCTTACGCGCTTTGCGCTCGCGCTCTACAAGTCTTTTATATAGTTCCGGATCTTTTGTGGTCATCTCCCTTTTCTATAAAAAATCGCACGTGCGTGCCATCTTCTTTAATTTTCTCGAATGTCACCTTATGTTCAAAACCAAAATGTTTAAAGGTCTCGTGCATAAGCCCAAGACCAAAATTATACATGGCTCTACTTGAATGATAATCTAAAACTAAGGTATTTTCTGACCTTTTAATCGTCTTAAAGGTAGGAAGTTGCGAATCAGGGTAAATTTTACGCACTTCCACGTGAATATGATCTTCAATAGAAGCTAAAAGTTCTAACGGATCGCTATACGTATTTAAGAGTGCCGCATAACTTGACTTAATCACTTTAAAAAAATGCTGCGCATAGATATAAAGCAACTCATCTATGCTTAATTGTGTACGCGCACTTAAAGCCGTCAACAAATTGATCATTTCTACAAATTTGTAGGTCCCTACAGCAGTATACGCACCTCCCGATTCCAAGTTTGAAGCCGTAATGATCTCATCGACCATCTCGATCCCAAACTTCTCTTCAACCAGTTCTAAAAATTCTGTAAAAACAATACCTTTCATTAGAGATGAATTAATTCGTTAAGACTCCAGTAATTCAATAATCCGGATAATTTAGTAACATAATCTTCGTACTTCAAGGGTTTGAGCACATATCCCGCGATTCCGATCTCATAGCATTGCTTTACATCGTTATGATTGCTGGATGTGGTGAGCACCACGGTAGGAATGTATTTAAACGTATCATCTGCCTTTAAGATCTTCAAAAACTCAATTCCGTCTATTTTAGGCATATTGAGGTCTAGCAAAATAAGATCAGGCAAAATGCTTTTATCACGTAAGAGCGTCAAAGCCTCTTCGCCGTTTTTGGCCTCTATCAATTTATGATTTAAAGCTTCCTTAGATAACACACGTTTGAGCTTCATTACCTCAATACGGTCATCCTCAATGAGTAAAATAGATAGCACTTTCTTTTTCATTTACTTTTGATTTGAGTTGGGTGCGCTAAATACAAGGTTTTTCGCGCGTGTAAAATTCAGAAATCTTAGAGCGATTATTGGTTAAAAGCGATGAAACCAAAAAGAAGTGTAGACGAATGGAACTTAAGTGTAGACGAATGGTAAAAATACTTGTACTTTATTGATTGAGATGCAATGGTAATATTATAAAGCATTTAAGCCTTTAGCGTTGTGAATAAAAAAAATCCTGTTGATCGCTCAACAGGATTTTTTATTCTTAGGTGCTATAATTGATCTAGCACACTTTCGCCAGCGCATCGGCAATCTTGTCTTCACCTTTGCTCATTTCAATTACTTTTCCGTAAGTTTTTGGATCTTTTAGGACAGTTAAAACAGTTTCTGCAACTGCCTGACGTGGAATTTCAGATCCTACTTCATCCGGGGTTTCGGTCATTAAAACCTTTCCGGCTTCATCCTCATCGGTTAAAAGAACAGGACGCAAAATTGTATAATCTAACGAACTTCTTTTCAGTTCTAAATCAGCATAATATTTTGCGGTAAAATAGGGTTTCATTCCGTCTACTTTTCCCCAATAGGAACGATTATCAACCTGCGAAGCACTAACCATCACAAATCGCTTTATATTATGTTTTTCAGCTTCATTGATAACTTTAATAGCGCCATCAAGGTCGATTTCTATCGTTTTATCATCTCCGGTATTTCCGCCAGATCCTGCAGAAAACACGATAGCATCATAATTTTTAATCACCTCGCCAATAGCTTCAGGCGTATTTTCTAAACTTTCTACAACCGTATCAACGCCCATTTCTTCAAAAAGTGGTTTTTGCTCCTCTTTTCTAATGAACGCCGTAGGTTCTACATCTTCTGCAGCACGCATCGCTTTGGAAATTCGTTGTCCAACTTTTCCGTGTGCTCCAATAATTAAAACTTTCATATCAATCTTTCTTTTTCGTTTATTTTCAAGTTAATTTTTCTTTCAGAGAACCTGTTTTAAAAGGCTCTTAAACTTTGCTGCTTTTTAGGCTTGTTCTTGCAAAAATCACAACTGTGGAAGCTGTCGCGAAAAAAGCCATTATATAAGCCATCGTTACCGGCGAACCATCGTCTTCTCCAAACAAAGCCAGTAAAACTGAAGATAACACGCCACTTCCATACTGAAATGCTCCTAAAAGCGCAGCGGCGGCTCCCAACATTTCCGGGGCTTTATCGAGCGCTGCAGCATTGGTACAGGCTACGATTATTCCGTTCATTGAAAAAAAGAAAAATACCGTGCCTATTACGGCGTAAATTCCGCCAATCTCAAATTTGACCAATAGCGCCAAAGCAATTCCCGCCAGCATTGCTACCGAAGTTGCGATCTTCAGCAAATTATCCAGCGAATATTTTCGCACCCAAATTCTGTTAGCGATGCTGAAGCCCATAAGACCTAAAATATTGATCGCAAACAACCAACCATAATATTCCGGCTTGACATTAAAATACGTGATATACACCGCCGGCGAACCGGTAACAAAGGCGTAAACGCCCATATAGAAAAAGGTCACGCAAAGCGTATACACCATAAAATCTGAATTCTTAAAAAGTCGGCCGTACTTTTTAAAGGTTTCCAGCAGCGAAGTTTTAGCTTGTTTTTCTGGCGGAAGGGTTTCCGGCAAACGCTGAATCGCAATAAACATCACCGCGCCAAATGCTGCCAATACCCAAAAAACAACCGGCCAGGTACTGAATTTTATAATCTGACCACCCAGCAACGGACCAGCAATCGGTGCGATCGCCATCACCACCATTAAGGTTGAAAGCATCTCGGCCGCCTGTGTACGATCGTAGCGATCTCGAATCATCGCTCGAGACAACATTGGCCCCACGCAAGCGCCAAAGGCCTGCAATACCCGAGCCGTGACGATCTGAAAAATAGTTTCTGAAAACGCACAACCTATCGAACCGATAATGAATAAAATAAGTCCGATTCTTAAGGGCTTTTTTCTCCCGATTCGGTCGCTTATAGGTCCCCAAATGATCTGCGCCAAAGCAAAACCTATCAAAAATCCCGAAATGGTTAATTCTACATCGCCTTGCAGATCTTTGTGCATTTGCGGCATCGCCGGTAAATAAATATCGGTAGAAAGTGAGGTGAACGCCATCAAGGCGCCTAAAACACTTATAAAATAAAGTTTTCCTACTTCGTTGGTATCGTTTGCTGTGGTTGGGGTGTTTTTCATTTAGGGGTTTAAAATGCTGTTTCTATTTTGCTTTACTCAATTCGACTCCGCTTCGGTTTTTGCAAATAGTAATTAATTTTTGCTGAAAGTCAGTATTCGTGATTTCAGAATGTGGTTTTTGTTGTTGCTGATGGAAAAAATACTTCCCGGAAACTTTTGCAGCATCTTCTTCGCTCGTTGCCAGCCAAAGTTGGGTTTCGTAACCTTTTTGCAAATCATCGGGAGCAGATTGCCCTCCCATTTTTGTAGGAACCCAACCGGGATCTACCGCATTCACATAAGTCTTAGGATAAATTTTGGCAACATAATCCATTAACAGCGTGAGCAGAAACTTAGAATCTGAATAACTGATATTCGGTATTTCAGCTTCATTTTTCAGCATACTTCCACCTTTATGCATACTTGAGCTTAGGTAAATCAACCGATTTGGAGTTTCAATTTCAGCAGTCAAAATATAAGGTGCCAAGACATTTACGTCGAATAATTCTCCGGAAGAAATCCCTGCATTATGAATAATCGCATTAAACCTTCCGAAGCTATTGAGTTCTTTTGCCAACTGTTTTACCTCATCGATATTCGCTAAATCGGCAATTAAAACTGCTGAAGCATTGGGTAATTCTGCGTTTAGATCTTTCGCTCGCTGTTCATTTTTGGCGTGTACAAAGACTTTGTGATCTTGTGCTAACAACGCTTTTGCCGCGAGTAGACCTAAACCATCGCTGGATCCTGTGATAAATATTTTTGCCATAATTTACTTCTTTTGAAATGAGGATGAGACCCTGAATCAAGCCCGCCTAGCCGGCTGGCAGGTTCAGGGTGACGTTATTTTCAAACGACTAAATCTCATATAGAGAAAAACAAAAGAAGGAAATAAACTACCTCGGGGAAAGCCCTCGAGGCATTCGTTAGAAACAAATTTTTAATTTCGAGGCAAGCCTCTGGGTATTATACCCTTTGGCGGTGCCAATAAACCTGTTATTTCCTCCTTTTGAAGTTCAACCAACCTATTTTTCTTCTTCAAAGGCTACTTCGTCTTGCCAAATCGCGCCGCCTTCTGCGATATTTGGTAGTATGACCAGGTGACTCATTACATTATTTTTTACCGCGCCGTGCCAATGTGAAACTCCGGGTGGACATTTGATCACGTCGCCTTTTTTAATTTCTTCAAGCTCTTGTCCTTTGATTTGATGATAACCTTCGCCTTTGGTTACGACCAAAATTTCGCCTGCAGGATGAATATGCCAATAGGTTCTTGCTCCGGGTTCAAAAGCTTCGGTAACCAGCATCATATCGTAGATCGAATCTTGCATCACGTGCGGTTTCACCCAAACATTACCGGTATTATTTTCTGCGGAAGCTAAAGCGCCTTGCTGAATTTCTTCAACATTTACCGTCGGCTGTTTCTTATTTTCTTCGGTTTGAGTTGTTGAAGTTTCCTGCTTACAACTCATAAAAAACAGCATTAACAATAAGCCGATATTGGTGATTTTGAAGGTATTTTTTAGAGACATGTAAAGCTGATTTTGGTTGAATTAATCTTCTAATTTTTTCAATTCCTTCGCCGGAATACCACCGACTAATGTACGTGGAGGAACATCTCTGGTCACCACCGCTCCAGCAGCTACCACAGAATGTTCACCAATGGTTACGCCCGGTAAAATATTCACGTTAGAACCAATCCACGCATTCTTTTTGATCGTCACTTTCCCCGGAACCAAAGTTTTGCGCTCTTTAGGTGAAATGGGATGATTTTCTGAAGTGATACTCACTCGCGGGCCGATCATTACTTCATCTTCAATTTCGATTCCGCCCAAGTCAAGCATCGAGCAATCGTGATTGATAAACACGCCTTTTCCTAAAGAAATATTTTTGCCGTAATTGGTATAAAATGGTGGATAAACCGTGGTGGTTTCATCTAAATCTTTCCCGGTCAATGTTCCAAAAAGCGCTCTGCCTTTTTCAAGATCGTATTCTACGTTGAAGTCTTTTAAAACTTTGAATGCTTCGCTCGCCACTTCGGCCAATCTCGGCATATCGGGATCGCTCATCGAAACGCTTTCTTGATCTCTCAAGGTTTTGATGATTGCATCGCGATCTTCAGCAGGTTTATGTTCTGTGTTGTTTTTCATTTTTCAGAAATTATCTATTTCAGCAGCTGAAAAATTTTCAGCATAAAAAAACCTCTCCGTAATTCTATAAAATGAGCTCCGGAGAGGTTTTGTTTTAAAGTTTATTAAACTTCAATCTTATTGAAATACAGGCATTTGATTTGCATCGCCGTAATCTTTGATCTCTTCAACATTTTTCAAGGTTGTCATATCTTCTTCAGAAATCTCAAAATCTACATCTGCGTTGTTTAGCATATGCTTTGATTTTGTGGTTTTTGGCAATGGCAACACGCCTAATTGCAGGCTGTAACGAATCGCTAACTGCGCAACGCTTACGTTATACTTGTCTGCCATCTCTTTTACGGTTTCGTGATCCATCAACACACCGTGACCAAGTGGAGAATATCCTTCGGTTAAGATGTCGTTTTCCTGAGCAAACTCAATTAATTCGCTTGGTGTTTTACCAATATGAACCAATATCTGGTTTACCGCTGGTTTTACGTGACCGTTGTTTAAAATGTTTTCGATATCAGACTGCTCAAAATTTGACAATCCGATCGCTTTGATTTTTCCGGCTTCGTAAAACTCTTCTAGCGCTTTCCAGGCTTCCAGGTTTCCTTCGTCATAATTCCCGCCACGGAAATCATTCCAAGGTTGCGGACTATGAATGATCATTAGATCGATATAATCTACATCTAATTTTTTGAACGACTCATTGATCGCTTTTTTAGCGTCGTCATAAGTCTTTTCTTCAGCAGCCAATTTAGTGGTGATAAATAACTCTTTACGGTCGATTCCGCTTGCTTTTATTCCTTTACCAACACCTTCTTCATTTTGATAGGCTTGCGCAGTATCGATATGGCGATACCCTAATTTTATGGCTTCTTGTACAGCTTCACTCACATCGTCGTTATCGACCATCCAAGTTCCTAAAGCTAATTTTGGTATTGCTACTCCGTTATTTAAAGTGAATTTTTCTTCTAAAATCATAATCTTCTTTTTTGGTTAAACTTATTTCTATTTTTAGTACTGTCTATTCATCAAACGAATAACCCGGCTTTTTGTAGAGCGATTCGATATTGGGTTTGATCTCTTTATCGTAAACCGCATCTTTCCAATCTTCTTTCGGAATATCTTCGATCGCTACCGAAACCGCTTCGTCGGGATTCTCGGTATTTTCAGTAATTACTTTGGTAAACAAATCGGCTAGTTTTTGCTTGTTCTCTTCCGATTGTCCCGCTGCTATTTTTAAATGTATATGTGGCATTTTCTTTTTCTTTTCAATTTTTTTCTGCGGAAATTATTCTGCTACCAATTCGAATTTGGCTTCTTTATTTCCAGAGAATTTTAGATGTTTCACGTCTGCTTCGTCGATTTTTCCAACGCTCACCAATCCGCTGCTGTATTTAAAATCTTTGTAAAAAATCGCGATATCTCCCCAAGGTGAATAATACGTGATATCGCCTGCTGAAGGATCGTAACCCGCCGGCGCACCTTGTGTAGAAAGCTTTGGCTTTGGGTAAAAAATCTTTTCGTTACTCGCGTAATCTTCCAATTCTACCGTTAACGGCAACTGCGCAATAAGATCTTTTGCCGTGGCATTATCGTATAAAGTTGCCATCAACTCGGTATCTCCTATCGTTATTTTTAATCTCATTTTCTTACTATTTTCTTGATGATTTTGAGCCGAAACCGGACTTGTAAAAAACCCGACCAAAAGGACCAAAATCGACAAAATTCGATATGTTTTTAATTGCTGCATCACTTACCGAAAAAGAAGGGTAAAATGTTATATACTACTTGAAACAGTCAACCTAATGTTACTGCCTAAATTCTTAATTTCTGAAAGCTGATTTTTATCTTCTACTTCACCAATTTTGATTAAACCCGTGTGGGATGCCGATTGTTCTTCACCGGCATATAAAATCGTAAAGTAATTATCAGCTAAGCAAATGTCGCCATTGGTCCAGCCGTTGTGTTTATCTGCTTCGTCAAAAGCTAATGGAGCAGGAATAATTCCGCAGTAATCAAATTCGTATTGATCTAGATTTACCGTGTAAGGCAACTTTGAAAGTACATCTTTCGCTGTTGTAGAATTGTTGAATTTTGCTTTGAATTTTTTCTCTCCTACTTTAAGAATTACTTCGGTTGCTTTTTGAGGATCCTGACTCATTTTTTGTTTTGATTTCACTATTCAAAATTAACAAGAATCACTCTCTTAAGCTTAAGCTTTTCAAACTGAAAACTATGGAAATCAAACATCCCTTTAATTTAACTATTTTTAACTGATTGCTGATTTACAGTTACTTAAAACCACCTTAAGCTTAACTAAACTTTAAGAAAACCAAGGGTTTTTATAAATTTCAACACTCCCAAAGCGTTTGATTTTTATAATATTTCCTAAAACTTTTAACCTATAAAAAACAAAACCCCATTGAATACGATCAATGAGGCTTCGAAAACTAATAGTCAAATTTGTAAAGTTGAGTGCTTCAACTTTGATGTATTATTTCAGCTTGGCAAGAAATTCTAGGCCGATTCCTGCAGCTTTTTCTGTAGCATTTGTAAATACGTGATCTACATCTTCAAGCAGGTGAAGTTCGCTATTTTGATAACGCTCATCATAAGTTTCAGCATATTGATAAGGCACAACCTGATCTGCTTTTCCCTGTACGATCAAAACCGGCCCCTGAAACTTTTCTGCACGTTCATAAATATCAAGTTTAGACGTCGATTCTAAATAGGCCCTACCTACTTTTTCATTATTAACTTCTATGTACTCGGGTGGATTTTGAGGGTCAAAAGTTTTACCCATCATTTTTCCTTCTTCAATCAAATCTTCCATCACAGCAGCCGGAGCAAATAAGGCTAAACGAGTAACTTGATCACCTAATTCTCCAGCTAAAAGAGAAGCTACTACTCCGCCTTGCGAATGCCCCATTAAACTGATGCCGGATACAAAATCAAGCTGATTTGCGTAGTTGAAAACGGCTTTTGCATCTTCAACTTCCAGAGGAACCGTCATATCGATAAACTTACCGTCACTCTCGCCGTGACCATTAAAATCGAACCGAATACTCGCAATCCCTTTTTTCTGCAAACCATCTGCTAAATGCGTTACTAAAGGCGTCTCTTTGTTAGAAAATATCCCGTGCATTAAAATGACTATCGGGTATTTTTGACCTTCTTCCATCGCCGGTGTTTGCAAGACAGCTTTTAACGTTCCTACCGCTCCTTCGATTTCTACATTTTCAGATTTGGCCTTTATCATCGCACTTTGATTTACAGCTTCTTTGTTTTCTGTTGTTTCCTTTTTTTGATTTTTACAACCAAAAAATGCAGCTGTCAAAGCAACAACCAGTATAAATTTTGAAACTTTCATCATTAAAATTATTTTACCTGAACTGTTGCCGCTTTTGCGCGATCGCTGATCATTGATCCTAAATACGGACTACTGCTGTATTTTGCACGATAGGCTTCGTCAATTTTATCGTTGATTTCTTCGCCTTTGATCGGTTCAAACTCTACATCTTTTTCGATGCCTGCAGCTTTTATTTTTCCGGCTTTTTGGCTTAAAGCTGATTGATACCAGCGTGAGCTTGTACCGTTATACGCTCGGACATATAAATTGCCTTCAACCTCAACAGACCAGATCCAGGTTAGGGTTCCGTAGGTTTTTCCATCGGCACGAAAAGGTGCGATATGAAAATCGTTTTCTGCTGCGATCGTTTTTATTTCTTCCGTTGTTAAACTCATCGTTCTAAATTTTATAATTCTTTAATCTTTTTGGCAGGAATTCCCGCATAGACGCTATTAGGTTCAACATCTTTATTCACCAAAGCTCCGGCTGCAACTACTGAATTTTCTCCAATCGTTACTCCGGGTAAGACCGTTACATTTGCGCCTAGCCAGGCTCCTTTTTTAATGGTCACTTTCTGCGGAACCATCATGTTTCGTTTTTCGATTTCTGTAGGGTGATTTTCCGAAGAAATATTCACACGCGGACCGATCATTACATTATCTTCAATTTCAATTCCGCCCAGATCCAGAAAACTACACGCGTGATTGATAAATATGTTTTTACCCAATTTGATGTGCCTGCCGACATTGGTGTAAAACGGAGTGAACAAAGTGGTGCTTTCGTCGACTTCAGTGCCAATGATCTCTCCCAGATATTTTCGTACTTCATCTAAACCTTCAGCATTATTCAGTTTTAGATTAAGTCCCATTGTTTCTTCAACAGCTACACGAACATCACCATAATCGGGATCTTCCATCGGAATCACTTCATTTGCCAGTAATCGCTCGAAAATATTTTTCTTCGTTGCACTCATAAATTATCGAATCTTAGTTTTTATTTAATGAGAAAGATGAAATGCCGGAATCCAAAGAATTACCGGCATTTTTAAGTCATACAATTTGGGGGTTATTTCTGGTATTGTTCGTCTGAAACTTTTTCTAACCAGTCTACCACTTTACCGTCTTTCTCTTCCTGAATCGCAATATGACTCATTGCTTTGTTAGGAGAAGCGCCGTGCCAGTGTTTTTCTTCCGGTGGAAACCAAACTACATCACCAGGACCAACTTCTTCGATAGGGCCACCTTCACGTTGTACCCAACCCGCACCAGAGGTGATGATCAAGGTTTGACCGGCAGGATGCGTATGCCACGCAGTTCTTGCCCCAGCTTCAAAAGTCACCAAAGTTCCGGCTCCTTTTGTAATATTCTCTTTTTGACCAAATAAAGGATCTAATCTTACGCTTCCGGTAAAATAGTCTTCTGGTCCTTCTACAGAATCGATGTTTTTGTTTTTCGTAATATCCATAACATTTTATTTTTTCCTTTTTCTTTTCATTTAAGCTTTTAGAAAGTAGCCGCGTCAATCACGTAACGGTATCTTGCTTCTTTGTTCACCACTTTATCCCAAGCCTCGTTGATCTCTTCTGCATTAATGATCTCTATTGAAGGTCTAATACCGTTATCTGCACAGTAATTTACAACTTCCTTAGTTTCTGGAATTCCACCAATTAGTGAAGCGTTAAAATTCACACGTGCGAATGCTAACATCAGGTTGTTCAAAGTGATTTCTGACTTTTCTGGCATCCCAACAAAAGTGAAGGTTCCACCGGGTTTTAAACACATAACATAAGGAGTCACGTTGAACTGATAGGGAATCGTAGAGATCATATAGTCAAGCGTCTTGTTGTAAGCTCCCATATTTTTGAACTCATCATCCACTACAATTACTTCTTCAACACCCCAAGATTTGATATCTTCTACTTTATCTTCTGAAGTTGTAAAGGCATACACTTTAGCTCCTTTAGAAACCGCGATCTTAACCGCCAAGTGTCCTAAACCACCAATTCCTGCAACACCTACTTTATCTCCTACTTTAAATTGCGCACGCATTAATGGAGAGTAAGTTGTAATCCCGGCACAAAGCAACGGAGCTGCTTCTTCAAAACTGATGTGATCAGGAACGCGTACTGCAAAGTGATCTCTTACCACTAATTTATTAGAGTATCCTCCCTGAGTGATTCCTGTTGGTTCTGCTTCAGAAGGCGCACCGTAGGTGAATTTAGTTTCACCGCGATCACAAAAGTGTTCTTCACCGGCGTTACAACTGTCACATTCCATACAGCTATCTACCATACAACCTACCCCTGCACGGTCTCCAACTTTAAATTTGGTTACATTCTTACCTACAGCAGCTACCACACCTACGATCTCGTGACCAGGAACTTGTGGATATTTCTGTTCTCCCCAGTGTCCTTTTTCCTGATGAATGTCTGAGTGACAAATGCTGGCATATTTGATATCGATTAAGATATCGTCATCTCCAACAGGTCTTCTTTCAAATTCCCAAGGGCTTAATTTACCTGATTCGTCGGTAGCGGCATATCCTTTGGTTTTGATAGGTCCGTTAGGAATAACATTGTTTGCTGTTTCTTCTGTGCTCATATTGTTTTGATTTGAAAAGGCTGCCCAAGAACCACTCATCATTGCGGCACTGGCTACAGCCGATTTTTGTAAAAATTTTCTTCTTGAATTATTATTTGTTTGCTCTTTCATTTGTAGACGATTAATTGAATATTTATTGAACAAAGAGATTCTTTAACCTGAAGCAAGACATAGAAATCCCTGGACCGAAAAGCAACACACTTTTCCATCTAAACAATTAAAACAGAATTTCTAAACTTGTTTTAAGATCAATCCTACGCTGCTTAGCGACCAACTCACTTAACGCCAATGTATATGAACATCAGGGTCACTAAGCAGATAAACAAAAGTTAACTGTAGGATTGTAAGAACCTTTCTTAAGCGCCGTAAACCGAATCTGTAACCGCTTCCATCCACTCTACAATACCTTTTTCGGTATTTGGGACGATGTACATTTGCTGTACGCCGGTATCTTCACTTGCTCCGTGCCAGTGTCTCGTATTTGGTGGACATTTTAGCACGTCTCCTTTTTTCATAATTTCTTTAGGCTGACCTTCAATCTGGTGGTATCCAACACCATCTGTTATGATCAAAATCTGCCCACCGGGATGCGTGTGCCAGTTGCTTCTTCCGCCCGGCTCAAAGTATACATTTCCTACTGCGGTGGTGTAGGTAGAATCTGGTGCTACCAGACCAACATTGAATGCATTACCTGTAAAATTTTTGTCTGGTCCTTTATTTCCCTTAGGAAAGATAAAATCAAGCTCGCTTTCTTCTGAAGCTGAAGTTTCTACTTGTGCCGTGTCTTCAGAAGCTACTTCTTCGGTTTCTGCGGTCGTATTTTCTTTACAGCTTCCTAACAGCAATACACTTAAAAGCGATGTTGCAAAAAGGGAATTTCTTAGATTGATCATTTTCATACTTGGTTTTTTAGTTAGTTTTCATTTTTGGTTTGAAATCTTACACAAAGGTACTTTTGAATCTGCCATCTGAGATAACGAAAATCAAATCAAAAAGTAAGATTTTCAATCCTTCAGTCTTAAATTTACCTTATAAAAACTTAAAAAACCGTTAAGGACTTAAAAATATAACCTCTTACACTTCAGTCGTTTGAACCTAAAAAACAAGCAAAACTCTTAATTCACTGTTAAACAGTGCTAGCCCTGATTTTTCTGAAAGCCTTAGGCAAGAATCACCTAACTGCAATTATTTTTCTTTGGTTTGAAAACTATAATTTCAAACAAAGTCAAAAGCCCGATCAGACCATTGATTTTCTATACGAGCCCGGATTTGTACCAGTTGCTTTTTTAAAGAAATTATTAAAGTAAGTCGGGTAATCAAAACCCAATGAATAAGCGATATCATTTACACTCCAGTCCGTGTGAAGCAATAATGCCTTTGACTCATTGATGATACGCCCGTTAATATGTGAAGTGGTAGGATGGCCGGTCACTTTTTTTACGGCACGATTTAAGTAATTCACATGCACCGCCAGCGTATTTGCATAATCTTTGGCCGTACGTAATTTTAAAGGCTGATCGATTCCTTCAATCGGAAATTGGCGCTCTAAAAGCTCTAAGAATACATTGGTAAGCCTTGATAAGGCATCCTGATTCTGCTGAAAATTGCGTGAAGGTTCTAATTTTAAAGCCTCGTGAATGATCAAATTGATATAGTTGCGCATCACATCATCTTTATTGCTGTAATCGCTCTGCTGCTCTCTGATCATATTCTCAAACATCGAGTTTAAAAACACCCGCTGTTCATCTGCAATCTGAAGCACCGGAGTGCCATCTAATTTGAACAAAGGCGACTGTTGCAACATTTCAGAACGCTCTGAAAGCGTCAAGAATTCATCAGAGAACAAACACGTATAGCCTACATATTTATTAGATAAAGTCTCCCAGGAATAAGGCACATGGGGATTGCCAAAAAACAGTACGGTCTTCCCGTCTGTTTTATAACTTTTATCAGAATAATGAATCACACTCTCCCCGGTAGTGAGACAGATCTTGTAAAAATCCTTTCGGCTATAGATTTTGGTAGAAGCACTATCGTCTTCGATTCTAAACACGTTAAAACCTTTTAGCTTTAACTCGTTATTAAACTCTGAAACCGATCTTTTTGTAATTGCGCTCATACTTCAAATTTAAGATTTTCAAATCTTACAGCCTTTGACAAAAATCAATTAAACAGGTTCTCTTTTTTTTAGAACACTGACTTAAGTCATATAAAATAGCTTATAAAAATTAAAAATTTGCAACGCAGGTTACACAACCTTCTAAAAATCAAATCGAACTTTAAACAATCATTTTAAAATTCAGTATTATGAAAGTTGAGCAGATTTATACCGGATGTCTTGCACACGCTGCCTATTATATCGAGAATAAGGGCGAAGCTGCAATTTTTGACCCTTTACGCGAAGTTGCGCCCTACATCAAGCGTGCAGAAAAAGATAACGCGCAAATCAAGTATGTTTTTGAAACGCACTTTCACGCAGATTTTGTGAGTGGTCATCTGGACCTGCATCAAAAAACCGGAGCACAAATTGTTTTTGGTCCCGGCGCCAAACCTAACTATGAAGCGATAACAGCTCAAGATGGTCAGTTTTTTTCAATTGGCGATTATCAGGTAAAAGTGATTCACACTCCTGGGCACACGATGGAAAGTACCACATACCTTCTTATTGATGAAGCCGGAAAAGAACACGGGATCATTACCGGCGATACTCTTTTTATAGGAGATGTGGGTAGACCAGATCTTGCGCAGCACGTGGTTTCAGAATTGACCGAAGAAAAGCTCGCGGGCCATTTATACGACTCTTTACGTAACAAAATTATGCCGCTTAGCGACACGCTAATCGTTTATCCTAATCACGGAGCAGGATCGGCTTGTGGTAAAAAAATGAGTAAAGAAACTACAGACACCTTAGGCAACCAGAAAAAGACAAATTATGCACTGCGTGCCGATATGTCAAAAGACGAATTTATAAAGGAATTGCTTGACGGACTTACAACACCTCCGGGATATTTTCCTAAAAATGTGCTGATGAATATTCAGGGTTACGAGAGTTTTGATAAGGTAAAACACAATGCCGAAAACCCGCTTACTCCTGATGAATTTGAAGCTGTTGCGAATGTCTCACAAGCGCTCATCTTAGACACGAGAAATGCAAATGATTTTGCCAAAGCATTTATCCCAAACAGTATCAATATTGGCCTTGATGGAAACTATGCTCCCTGGGTAGGCGAACTCATCACCAATATTGAACAGGAAATTTTATTGGTTACAGAAGAAGGCAAACAGGAAGAGGCCATCACGCGGCTGGCCCGAGTAGGTTATGATCACGTCATAGGGTATTTAAAAGGTGGTTTTACAAGCTGGAAAAATACAGAAAAAGAGATCGATTCTATAGAACGTATTTCTTGCGAAGCCTTTGAAAGAATGTATAATGAAAATCGCCTGCTCTTTATCGATGTGCGTAAAAAAAGTGAGTTTGACGCAGAACATGTAGAAGGCAGTATCAACATTCCGCTTAACCAACTCAGTGAGCGTCTGGCAGAAATACCTAAAGACCGCTCCTTCATTTTGTTTTGTGGTGGTGGCTATCGCAGTATGATTGCCGCATCTATGCTCAAACAACGCGGTTATGAAAGTTTTGCAGATGTCTTAGGTGGTTTTAAAAGTATCAAAGAAACTCAAGTCAAAATCTCTCAATACGTCTGTCCCAGCACGTTATTATAAAATCAAAAAGAGCGTCTAAAATGACGCTCTTTTCAATAAATACTAAAATAAAATCTGAATTTTGCAAAAAAGTGTATATTTTACACTTCAAATCAAAATTCAAGATGAAACGCTATATCAAACTTTTTATCCTTTGTCTCGTCCTTAGCCAATCTATTTTTTATGTGCATGGGCAAGATCTTTTTATCAATAATACCGTTAACCGTAAGTACACCAACCTCAACGGAAAATGGGAATACGTTCTTGACCCTTACAAAACAGGCGGTATGGGTGGCGCAGCCGTGTATGAAAATAAAGAAGCTACAGGAAAAACCGATCGCGTAGAATATAGTTTTGATACCGCTGAAACCTTGTATGTACCGGGAAGTTTCAACACCCAAAAACCAGAATTGAAATATTTTGAAGGTATTGTTTGGTATCGCAAAACCTTTGACAAAGCAAACATAGACGCCAACAAGCGCTATTTTATAAATGTAGGTGCTGCCAATTACAAGACCAAAGTTACCTTTAACGGGAAGGTACTGGGTGAGCACGAAGGCGGTTTCACTCCGTTCTCTTATGAGATCACCGATTTACTAAAGGAAAAAGACAATTACCTCATCATTGGTGTAAACAGCGGGAGACGCGCAGATTATATTCCGTCAGTGGTTACCGACTGGTTTAACCACGGGGGAATCACACGTGACGTCAAACTCCTAGAGACCGAGAAAACGTTTATCAACAACTTTTTTATCGCACTTGACAAAAGCAGTCTTGATAAGAAAAACAAAACGATCAAGGGTTCTGTCTTTTTTGACGGTCCTCAAATTACGCAGGAAATCAGTGTGAAAATTCCTGAGCTAAAGGTTGAAGAAACCTTCAGCATAAATCAGGAAGGCCCAACAACATTTAGTTTTTCTGTAAAAAACCTCAGTTTGTGGGAACCTGCTAATCCCAAATTGTATGATGTGCACATCAGCGCAGGTTCAAGCAGCGTAAAAGATGCTGTTGGGTTTAGAACTATTGAAACCAGAGCGCGTGAAATTCTGTTAAACGGGAAGCCGGTTTTCTTAAAAGGAATCTGCCTACACGACGAGAATCCTTTTAGAAAAGATCGCGCAAACACCGTTGAAGATGCAGAGCTTGTATTGAATTGGGCTGAAGAATTGGGTTGTAACTTTATTCGTTTGGCACATTATCCACATCAAGAAAAACTGGTACGGCTGGCGGATGAAAAAGGCATTCTACTCTGGGAAGAATTACCCTTGTATTGGGGAATTCAGTGGGGAAATGCTGAAGTTTTGGAAAAAGCCAAGTCACAATACGACGAACTCATAAATCGCGATTATAACCGTGCCAGTTCAATCATTTGGTCGATTGCCAATGAGACAGCGCCCGGTAAAGACCGTAACAACTTTTTATCAAATCTTGCAGATTACATCCGCAGCAAAGACAGCACGCGTTTGATTTCTGCCGCTGTTAAAAAGGACCAGGAAATAGACGGTCACCCTGATAGCGTATACACTTACAACGATCCTTTGATCGAAAAACTAGACATCATAAGCATCAATGAATATTTAGGATGGTATGGCGGCCTACCGGAAGAAAGTCGTACCAAATCGTTTACCACAGGAATGAAGAAACCTATTATCGTTAGTGAATTTGGTGGTGGCGCTTTACAGGGCTTTCACGGCGATAAACACACCCGCTGGTCTGAAGAATTTCAAGAGAATCTTTACAAAGAAAGTCTTGCGATGTTTGACAAAATTGAAGGTCTGGCAGGCATGACCCCGTGGATTCTTGTAGATTTTATGTCTCCGCTACGTCAACTGCGTGGAGTACAGGACGGCTGGAACAGAAAAGGCCTGATTTCTGAAAAAGGTCAAAAGAAAAAAGCTTTCTTTATTCTAAAGGAGTATTACGATAACAAGTAATTCTTACCTCTACTTTACATCAAAGCCTGCTGCACACATCGAACAGCAGGCTTTTAATTTCACCAGGATTTCATTCTTCATAATTTTTTGAGCGTTCCATCTGCCATGGCTCTATAATAGTTTCCATTTGTGATGAGCAAACCTTCAGAATCATAATCTGGCCAGTTTTTGTGATAATCGCTGCTATGTTTTACATCGATCCCATACACTTTGCCTTCAAAAAACTTCTTGACGCTAAAATGTAACGTATGTCCTACCACCACAGCATTTGCTTTAAATTTCTTTATAGGTTTTTCAACTTCTTCCTGACTTAGATCTTCTTTAAAATAACCGCGATACCAACAAATACCAGTTTTGGATGAAATTAAAAACTCTTTTTTATCCTCATCAACTTTTGGATAAGGCGCTTCATAATAGGTTTTCCGCATAAAAGCATTGATCTGCGGAATGCTCATATTCAAAGCGGCGATTTCAGGATGTAGACCACCGTGCACGAAAAGCGTTCCGTTGATGGATTCAATTACATTTTTACTGGACAACCACCTACCCAAAACAGCGTCTTTACTGTAAAGTTCAGACTGTGTTTTACCAAGCATCGAAGCGACAAACGTATATTTTAAAGAAGCCGCCTGATGGTCGCCGTACATATTCTTCAATTCGTGGTTGCCCAATATAAAGTGTACGGTTCCGCCTTGCTTTTTGGCTTCTTGTTCTAATTTGAAAATCAACCAAAGCACTTGCGTTGTTGAAAATCCGCGATCTACAAAATCTCCCAACAGAACAAGATGATTTTCACCAAAAATCCAATTCAGGTTTTTATCGATCACTTTATTCTTGATGAGAAAATCTCGAAAAGTTTTAAATCCGCTTTCAATATCAGAAATCGCTAAGATCTTCTTGTTGTCCCTATAAATACTTCGTGGAGTCTCAAAGCTTGTTGGTATCGTAAAATTGAATTTCGTTTGATCTAGAGGAAAATAAACTTCCGCAGGAATAGGTTGATTTACAGAAAAGTCCTTTTCATCTATTGCAAAACCATCGTCCTTGTTTCCTCTAATGTACTTTACCGTAACCAAACTGTCATTTTTATAAAATGCATAAGGACCTTCGCCATCAAAATTGAGACTTGTAGCGTCGTGACCGTAACTTACCTGAGCGCCTTCAGAAATCCCGACAGGTATTAATATTAGGAGTAGCACTAAAATGGTAAGTCCTAAATGCTTCAAGTAGCGTAAAATTCTTGTTTTCATTGTGTTTTTAATTCGTTGAACATAAGCTTACCGCAAATGTGTTCTTCCGATTCTTTTTGTTGAAAAATTTGTGCTCAGCACGCTCATTTTCAGTCTGAATAATTGATTGCGTTATCCAAATTGAGTTTACCCCGTTCAAAACCGATTTTATAATTCTATAAAGCCTATTCATCACAAGTTTGCCCAGGCTTTACAAAATCTGAGTATTTTGCGGTATGATTTCTACGTTTTCATACAATCGATGGGGGATTCTTAAATTCCTGATCGGGTTATCGATCCTGATACCCTTGAGTATCGTCACTTACCAAATTCTATTTCTCGGGAAAAACTCGGTTGTTTTTCTTGAAGGCTATCCTACAGCATTCAGTATTGGCGTTTTGTGCTATTATGGCCTTATCCTTTTGTGGGCTGTAATTTGGCTTGTTATTCAGTTGAAAGAACTCATAATTCTTAAAAGTGAAAAGAAAGTCAACGAGCTTTTGCATTTACAAAATCAGGTGAATCCTCACTTCTTTTTCAATATGCTGAATAACCTCTACGGAATGGTTGGTAAGGATACAGACAAGGCGAAAGGACTTATTCTGAAATTATCAGAATTGATGCGTTATAGCATTTATGAAGGTGAAAAGCAACGGGTAAAGTTGACTGAAGAACTAACCTACTTAGAAAATTTTATAGCACTTAACCAAATGCGTTATCATAAAAAAGTAGATATCCAATTTGATGTTGAGGTCAAGAATGAAAACCTGAAAGTAGTGCCATTACTCTTCATCATTCTTGTTGAAAATGCGTTTAAACACGGCGTAGAAAAATTGCGAGAAGATGCTTTTGTGCATATTAATCTGAAAGCTTCAGACAGCATTATCGATTTTGAAATTAGCAACAATTTTGACGCAACTGAGCTTGAAGAAAACCAAGGAATTGGTCTTAAGAATTTAAAACGTAGATTAGAATTGGCCTATCCACAAAGGCATAAATTCAGTATCTCTAAACAAGACGCTATTTTTAAAGCCAAACTTCAATTAAACCAATGACCAAGTATCTAATCATTGACGATGAGCAAATGGCTCACCAAATCATAAAGGAGTATTGTGATCTCATTCCAGATTTGAAGCTTGCAAAACACTGCTACGACGCGCTGGAAGCTTTAGATTATCTCAGGACAAATCAAGTTGATCTCATATTTCTAGATCTAAATATGCCGAAACTTAAAGGCTTTGATTTCTTAAGAAGTTTATCTAAAAAGCCCAAGATCATCGTGACCACGGCTTATCAAGAATATGCTTTAGAAGGATACGAACTGGAAATTTCAGACTACCTTTTAAAACCTTTCAGTTTTGAACGCTTTCTGAAAGCAGTCAATAAAGCATTGGAGGTAGACGCACAGCGTTTATCAAACCGTATTACTGAAAACAAGTTACAAAAAGAAACCATTTTTGTGTATGCTGATAAGAAGCATATTCAGGTAACACTCGATGAAATTGTTTACATCGAAGCTGCCGGAAATTATGCTAAAATCATCTTTGAAAATGATCAACTACTGGTTAGATCAAAACTTTCCGACTTAATGGAAAAAGTACCTAAAGCTGATTTTATACGCATTCATAAATCCTTTATCGTCTCAAAAAAGCATATCAAGATCATTGAAGGAAACAGGGTCCAAGCTCTTGAAAAGCATCTCCCTATCGGTAATTTTTACAAAGCTCAGGTTAATAAACTTTTGAAAGAATAAGGCATTGATCAGAAACCAATCAATACCTTTTATTTTACAGACTCAAGGTATTTTCGCCAGAGGATAAATCCTGAACTTTCCCATCCCAAACAAAAGTTCCTGTGATACCTTTTGGCAAGGTAATCGTCGCTTTCAGTTTTGAACCTTTTTGGTCATAAGCTACTTTGATCATACCTGCAGGGTGTGGCATCTCCCCTCCTATTGTTTCAAAATCTTCAATATGAGGTTCAATTTTTACCTTTTCAAAATTTGGCGCAGCGCTTTCAATTCCTAAAATAATTCTGAAAAACTCAATATTTGGACTCGCTCCCCAAGCGTGACAATCAGAACGTGTAGTTTCTACCTGAGATGTTTCGCCCCAGGTGGTAAGGCCTAAATCTATGTTTTTTCTCCAGATATCTAACCAATCTAAATAATCATCTCCATAACCGGCGGCATTGAGCGCTAGGTGTAGATAATATTTAAAATAGATCGATGCCGGAGCCAAATCTTCATTTGAAAGTAATTTAGCTCCAATGGCTTGTTTTGTTGGGTCATCTACAATATCAGCGAGAATTGCTAGCGAATTGGCATGCTGCGAATACTTTTGCTTATCTGGAGTATCTGCAAATAAACCTGAAGCTTCATCCCAATATTTTGATTTTATAGTCGTTTTTAATTGCGCTGCTAGTGTTTCATAAAGCGTTACAAACTCGGGTTTACCCAATTCCTTTTCTAGCGCAATACCTGATTGCAGTGCAAGAAGCATTTGTAAATCTAATAATGCCGAAGAACCATCTTCAGCCATTGGCGCAACACCAAAGTTCCACTCAGGAACCCAATCGGTATAATTCCATCCGGGAACATTCTTCAGTGACCCATCCTTATCCAGATAGGTGATAAAGTAGTTTAAAACCTGTCTAGAACCCATCAATTTTTCAGTTATAAAGTCGGTATCTGTACCATACATCATGTAATCATACAAGATACTCACATACCAAAGCGCGTAAGTAGGAATTACTTGATCTTGTCGGTCGGGATAACGGCTAAGCGTATAGCCATTAGGTTGTCTCGAATAATCAAGCAGGTTTATGGCGTTTTTGATCAAGCGATCATCACCACTATTATAAAAAGAAACAAAATGTTGAATTCTGGTATCTCCTACATATTGCAGACGCTCATAGTAAGGGCAATCCATATAGGTATCCACTGCACAAAGTCGGGCGGTTCTCCAACCGATCTCCATCATCTTTTCGAGCTCCTCATCCTTGGTGTCAAGTTGTGCATTCAGTTCAAAAGGATAACCTTTGAAGGTGCCATAAATATCTTCAACAACCAGCGGCTCGTCCTGCGTTTCTATAGCTAACTGAAGGTATCTATACGTTCTGTAGGTTAAGGTCGTAAATTCCTGATTCATTTGACCTCCAGAAATAATACTATCCCGTCTTCCTTTAATTTCTTTTTCTTCTACACGATTTCTATTTCCCTTAACGCCATTGGCATCAAATAAACTTTCAGCATACGTTAGCGTGATACCACTGTTTTTTCCTTTGCTGAAAAGCAATGTCAAGTACGCATTTGTAAGATGTTCCTGATCTAGAAGCAATGTAGCTTTTGTATTGGCAGGAATGGTAATTGCCGTTAGCTCCTGAGGAAAGGTTTTAGGAACCTGCACTCCTTCTGCCCGCCGTAGACTTTGTAAGCGTTCCTTCTTCAATTCCATATCCGGTAAAATGGATGGAACCAACTGCCAACCCGCCTGTTGTCTAAAACCGAAACCTTGAGCGGTTGCCTCAAAAACTTTTTCAGCAGTTTCCCACGTAGTATCGTCAAAGTCTATCGCTTTCCAACCGAAAACTCCCTTATTAAAATCTATAAAATCTCCGGCGCCAGCGGCATAATAGCCATCTACTTGCTGTTTTTTGGGTGTATAGCTTGTGTCTTTTAACACCTTCCAACTTTCATCTGTATTGATAACCTGAGAAGATTCTTCCATTCCCTGGATGATAAGCGCGGTTTTATAAGAAAACTGCGCCACCGGTCTCAAGTCGGCTTCATTCCACACTTGTACTGCAATGCTATTTTGACCTGATTTCAGATAAGGTGCCAGATCAAGCTTGAGATAGTTGTAATGCTTAATATCTCCCCAGTTAGGACCTGTAGAAACTAAGCTTTCATTCACAAAAAGCTTGTACCTATTATCTGCCGAAATACGAATATTGAACGTCTCGGGTACTGCTTCAAGAGCAATGCTTTTTCTAAATAAGTATTGCCCTGCAGACGCTGCATTTTCTTTATCTAATGTGATCCAGCTGGCGGTCCATTCGCTTTGCTGAGGGCGTTGCGCCATAAGCGACACCCCGAATATCAAAATTAGAATTGAAAGTATATTTTTCATAATTATGATCTTTGTTTTACAATGTTTTTTAATTGGTCTGTTTGGGTAAACGGCCAATCTCACGCCACATAGCTAATTCCTGAGCAAAGCGATTATCAATAACCTCGCAATGCTCTGCAATACGCATCATGGGCTTGTTGTTAAGATTATATTCTGGCCACTCAGGCAACGCATCGCCGTGTGGTTTTCCCGTTTTAGCAAAGCCCGTCCAGTAGGATGCCATTTTATGCGAAGCCTCAAAGCGTTCGGGACGTCCACCACCAAAGAAACTGGGCTGATCCTTTTCTCCCGCTTTTGGCGGAACCTCATTATTGAATTTAAATGAAATATCCATCGCGTGCGGTGTTCCCATCGGATAATCGGTTCCGGGGATCGTACGCTCAGATTTGTACCCGAAATTATACAAATATACCGGAGCACTTTGTTGATCTAGCTTTGCCTCTGCAATTTCTACAGACCCAAGCCCCATCATCGTAATTGAAGATACCGCTATGAATATATCTGCTGCACTCGCCTGAGGGCGAGCTTGCCGATAGGTTGATATGATTTTTTGAGTATCATTACCAAACTGCGGAGTTAAGCGCTTCTCAAGCCCTTTAAAATCAAGATTTGCAAATTCAGTATCTCTTCGTTCCCACGCAAAAAAGGTATACTCATCTTCATTCCACCCTACCATTAAAGGTTTGTCTTTTGAAATGGCTGGCGCAACAGGATCAAAAGGATGCTGAGACATCACCACACCGTCTATTACAGGTCCTACTCCACCCACCTGAGTTTTTGCTAAACTAGATGCAGTTGTTCTTTCTTGAAATGGTGGAACAAACGGAAGCTGAGACTGAACTTTCAATATTTCAGCGGCTGGTATGTCAAGTAACTTTCTCCAGTTTGATTTTGTAAGTCCAAACTGTCGGAGAATCATCTCAGTATTTTGTTCAGCCATTTCTTTGGTAAGCATTCGAACGCCCGGACCACTTTCTATAGATGCTTTATTAAAATAGGGCGCAGCAGCCGGCATCGTATAGAGACAAGAGGTTTTAGCTCCTCCACCAGATTCCCCAAAAATCATAACATTTTCAGGATCTCCACCAAAGGATTCAATATTATTGTGCACCCATTTGAGCCCTTCAGTAATATCTAAAAGTCCCATATTACCCGAACCTGCATATTCTTCCCCGCCAATAGCATCTAGGTATAAAAAACCTAGAATTCCCAGTCTGTGATTTGTCTCGACAACCACCACATCAAAATTTCTGGCTAAATTAGCTCCATCTTGTCCCGCAGAACCTCCAGAACCTATTACGAAGCCACCGCCGTGGTTGTAAAACATAACAGTTCTTTTTTTATTGTCGTTGGCCGGTGTCCACACATTAAGAAATAAGCAATCTTCATCTGGCTGAGGCTCACCTCGTCGCGGTGCTTGAATAGCTGGAGCTCCTAAGGTCAATGCGTCCCGTATTCCAGTCCACGGTTTTAACTGAGCTGGCATTTTAAATCTATTTAAGCCAGAAACTGAGCCCGCATATGGAATTCCTTTAAAGGCATTAACCCCTTGAGACCTACTTCCTCTTATACTGCCATACTGGGTTTCTGCTGTAATATATTCTTCGGGACTATTTATTAAGCCCATTCCTCGAACCCAAAAGTTTCCAGATAATAAAAAAAGGCCTGCTGTAGCAGAAGTTGTTTTTAGAAATGATCTACGCGAATGCATAACTATTAGCTTTATTTTTCAGATTGATTTGCTTCTGTTGTTTTGTCCCTTTAAAAATAAGAGTATTTAATTTTAATGAATTGCACAGATCCCTATTTATACGCTTAGTTTCACAAAAAATTAGTGACGAACTATTAAATCTGCTTTGATATTTTAGAATTTTATTTTTCAACGTATTTTGTAAAAAATGAAATTAGTTTGAAAATCTTTCCCGGCATTAAAAAACACCAGGAAAGAAAAACAAACAAACACATCTTCTTCTCTTATTAATTTACCGATACTCTAAAAATTTGGATTTAATAAAGCCTCACTCGCCGGTAATGGAAATGTTGTATATATAGAATTGAAAGCCGCCGCAGGTGGTGCAAAACCTTCAGGAAAATAGTAGTCTTGTGGATTAGCTTTTACGCGCTGGCCGAAAGCGGTCATCACCTCCTGAGCCGTACCTGTACGTACCAAATCTAACCAGCGCTTATTTTCAAAGGCTAATTCTACGCGTCGCTCGTTCATAATAGCTTCACGCATTTGGTTCTGATTAAGACCACTTACCGGGTCAAGACCTGCTCTAGCTCTTACACGATTTATATAAGGTTCTGCTTCTCCGGGTCTTCCTTGCTCATTTATAGCTTCTGCAAGAAACAACAAGGCTTCAGAAAACCTATAAACGGGCCAATTTACTCCGGTTAACTGCGGCGTTGAATGCGGTTCCCAAAATTTGTCGATATAGGGGAAATAGGTACCTTCTAAAAGAATACTGTCAATCGAAGCTGACTTACGGGTATCACCATCCTCATAACTCCCGAGAAGATCTGGTGTTGGTATATTAAAGCCTTGAGTGTTGGCTGCCTGAGAATTAGTGACCCCGGTAATTGAGGCTACCTGCTCTCCGGTTAATGGCATCGGAAGCCACTCGTACTGAAAAGAACTTGCAAAACCATCTGTCCCTTCTAAATATTGAACTTCAAAAATAGACTCAATACTATTTTGGTTAGATAAATCAAAAACAGCTGCATAACTTCCTAACAAATCATATTCATTTGAAGCATCGATGATTTTTAATAAAGTTTCTGCATCATCCCAATTTTCTTGAACCATATAGACATTAGCTAACAGCATCTGTGCCGATCCTCTCGTAGCTCTACCGGCTTCCTGATTAGATTTAACCGGTAAAAGGTTTATCGCGTCATTCACATCGGCTAAAATCTGAGTATATACCTCACCGGGTGCAGAAAGTGGCAGCGCCGCATCTTCACGACCGGTAACCGGCACTAAGTGAAGCGGTATAGCGCCATAAAATTGTACTAACTCAAAATAACTAAGCGCTCTTAAAAACAATGCTTGCCCTTTAACATTGTCTTTTACAGCAGCAGCATCAAACTCGACATCATCAATCAATGCAAGAATTTGATTGGCTCGCGAAATGATTAGATAATTGGTCACATAATTGTTTTGGATGGTAGCATTACCGTCATTCACATAAAAATCGGCCAAGCTTTCTCCATCTTGTACTGCTCGATAATTTGAGTTGTATTTATAATACGTGTTATCTGAAGTAAGTTCACCCAGACCCCAAGCCCCTTGAAAATTGACGCCATTGGGCACTTCGTGTAGCGCCCGCAATGGCGCATAGGTAGCATTGATAGCTTGTTCAAAATCACTTTGAGTGTTGAAGAAAATTTCTTTACTCAAAGAGTCTTCCGGGGGCAGTTGCAGAAAATCTTCTTCGCAGGAAATCATTATGCCTGCGAAAAGAATTAGAAATATTTTAAATATGCTTTTCATGATATATTTTTTATAATGATAGATTAAATCCTACTGTAAACGTTCTAGGTACTGGATAGGAACCCCAGTCGTAACCTAAAGACAATGCACCGGCCTGTTGCCCTTGTGTTGTGGTACTAATTTCTGGGTTTGACCCTCTATATTTAGTAAAAACAAATGCCTGTTGAACAGAGGCATATACACGTGCACGCTGTAACAATCCATCTTCTTTTACAGGAAAATTGTATCCTACTGTTATGTTTTTGACGGTGAGATGACTTCCGTCTTCAATAAATCTAGAACTGAACCAATCACGCTCCATAAAAGTTGCGCTCGTAGTTTTCCCGTAACGACCACTTCCCGGATTCTCTGGAGACCTCCAACGGTCCTGTACATCTCTGAGTACATTAAAAACACCATCAAGATTTGTAAGACCTTGATCTGTGGTAACTGCGATGTCATTACCTACTGATCCTGAAATAACCACACTTGCATCCCAATTCTTGTATTTAAAGTCATTAGTAATACCAAAAATGTAATCAGGAAACGGATTACCAATTACCGTGCGGTCATCATTTTCATTCCCGAATGTAATGACGCCGTCCCCGTTGACATCGGCAAATTTGATAGTACCTACTTCAGATTCTACCGCGCGTGGTGAGGAATCAAATTCTGCTTGATTATCATATACACCGTCGTGAATTAAACCCCAAAATTGTCCTAGAGGTTCACCTGCGCGTGTTATGCTGGTATAGTTTCCCCCTGGTGAGAAAATTCGATCTACTCCTTCTGCCAATGCCACCACTTTATTTCGGTTAAAGGCGATATTAAAGTTTGTATTCCACGTAAAATTATCATTGGCCACATTTCGACTTACGATAGCAAACTCATGACCCCAAAATTCAATTTCTCCAACGTTATCGTTAAAATTCGAAAAACCTGATTCTTGTGGTATAGCCACATTAAATAAAAGGTCTGTGGTATTTTTCTTGTAATAATCATAGATAAACTCAACTCTATTATTGAAGAATCTCAGGTCTAATCCAATGTCAAACTGTTTTGTACGTTCCCAACCTAAATTAGCATTACCTAAAGTAGTAACAGCAGCACCACTTGCTACAGTGTTCCCAAAAACAGCATTAATTGAATTATCGACCAATGCATATTGGGTATAGTTTCCTATGTTGTTATTACCGATGACACCATAACTTGCTCTTATTTTACCAAAACTTAAAAAATCTGCATTTTCTAGGAAAGATTCATCAGAAAACACCCATCCTGCAGAGACTGAAGGAAAGTTACCCCAGCGATTGTTTGAACCAAATCTAGACGAACCATCACGACGTAATGCCAATGTTACTAAGTATTTACCGTCATAGTCATAGTTCAATCTCGAGAAATAGGAAGATAAACTCCAGTGATTAATATTATTAAAAGAAGCTGTTCTATCGATATTAAGCGCCGATTGTATGGTGCGAATGCGATCGTCTGGAAAATTAGACAAATATAGCTGGGAGTTGTCTCCTTCATACTTTTGGTACGAAATTCCACCAAGTAATTCAAAGTTGTGGTTTCCAAAAGATTTATTATAAGTCGCTGTATTTTCATTCAACCAGCTTAAATATTTATTCTCACGGCGTATTGACGTAGCTATCACCGGGGGTAATGCGGTGAACGTCGTTGATGAAGTAGAAGGGCTATAGTTGAAAAAGGAAGAATTTCCAAAATCGCCATTAATAGAAGTTTTCAAAGTTAAACCTTCTATTGGACGGTATTCTAAAAACAAGTTTCCTAAAATACGAGTAGATTTTGTTTCATTGGTAATTTCTTTAGCTGCACGATACCAGTTGGGTGTTGGAAAAGCACTTACCCCTGGAATCCAAGCAGTGAGCGGAAGCGTTCCGTCTGGATTCTCAAAGGGTAATATTGGCCAGGTTTGCATTGCATTAGTAACCAAACCTCCGGGGATACCAGAATTTACATTAGTTGCATAAAATGCACCATCAGAACTTGGTAAGTTATCTATAGAGTAATTAGGAGCGACAGAAATGCCCAGATTTAAATTATCATTTAATTTAAAGGTAGAATTTGCACGAAGCGAGTATCTTTTAAAATTTGAATTAACCATCACCCCGTCCTGATTGAAGACTCCTGCAACGATCGCTACAGAGCTGCGTTCTGTACGGGAATTCCAATTGAGATTTAGACTCTGAATAGGAGCCGCCACAAACATTGCGTCATACCAGTCAAAACCTTCGCCGTATTGTTCCGGATTTTGAAATGGTTCTGGAACCGGCTGTCCTAAATCTTCAAAGGATTCTTTTCTAAATTGAGCAAACTCAGTACCGTTCATTAAATCTGGTCGTCCACGTTCGGGAACGATTTGTACTCCACCATAATAACTCAAGGATAACGATCCTCGCTCGGTTTTACCAGATTTTGTAGTTATTAAAACAACGCCATTTGCCGCGCGTGAACCATATAATGATGTTGAAGCAGCATCTTTAAGTACACTTATATTTTCAATTTCATCAGGATTAATAGAACTGATATCACCTACAATAGGAAACCCATCGACCACGTATAAAGGGTCACTTCCTGCTAAAATGGAAGCCTGACCTCTCACACGAACCTAGATTCCCTGTCCCGGTTTACCAGTGGTCTGATTGATTTGAACACCAACTAACCTCCCCTGAAGTTTTTGAGTAACCTGTGGTACCGGTATATCTGCCAATTCTTCGGTACTAATTTGCTGGACTGCACCAGTTACTTTTCTACTACTTTGAGTACCATATCCCACTACCACGACTTCATCCAGTTGTTGATTGTCAACCGCTAGGCTCAAATTGATTTGAGAACGACCATTTATAGCAACAGATTGAGTGACAAAACCTACAGAAGAAAAAATTAATACGCCATCTGCTGCCGCATCAATAGTATAATTACCATCAAAGTCGGCGATGGCTCCTGTGCTGGTCCCCTTGACCAATACATTTACTCCTGGTAATGGCTGGCCATTTTCTGCATCTGTTATCGTCCCAGTAACCGTTATGGTCTCTTGAGCCTGAACATGAAGGGAACAGAAAAACAGCAGCAAAATAAAAATTGAGCTTAGTTTTCTTTTAGTTTTCATAATTCTTGTTTAGTTAAAAATGTAAATGTTGTAAAGACCACTCCTAGAAGTAAAAGATTTAGGACTTAGTCACATAAACAATGATACTACAACGTTGTAGCTTTACTGTCCTGTTGTGTACTGCTTGATAAAACAAACTATTTTTACAATTTTTTAAATACTGAAAATCAACAATTTAAACACCAAACAAACCTATAAATAGGTATTGAAAATGATCGAATTCGAAATGAAATGTGCTTGAAAAGCGCACATAATTTTACTTGAAAAAGTCAAATGCTTCAAAAAGACAAATTAAGTGTGATAATTACATTTTATTAAAAATTCAACAACAAAACACCTTTTAAATTGAAAAATTAATAGGTTTTAGATGTAAAATCGATAAGTTGAAAATGCTTCAAATTAAAGCTAAAAGCAGTTGCTTTTCTATGGTGCGCAAATAAACTTTAAATTTCCATTTCTACCATTTCTGCTCTGGCTCCAAAGCGTATTGGCAAAATACTTGTTCCTATGCCTTTAGAAACATACATTTTGGGGTCTAAATTTTATTAGCAACCATTTAAATTAACCCATTCTTTTTACAAAATGAAATAAGCTCAACCGAATTTTTACACCTGGCTTTTTTAAGAATATTCTTGCGGTGCGTATCTACGGTATGCCTACTAATAAACAGTAAATCTGCGATTTCTTTACTATTGAGTCCTTCAGTAATTCCCTTTATCACTTCAAATTGCCGGGCTGAAAAAAAGTTTTCATATTGATGCCCTACATATCTTTTGAAAGCCGCCTGATCTAAATAGTTGGCATCAAAATTCCATTCTACGCAATTGGAGGTATCCATATAAGAAATATCGGTCAACAGCGAAAAATTGCTTACCAGATGCCCGTCTTTATCTGCTTCAAATACTTTTGACTGCCGTAGAATTTTGATATACTCCCCATTCTTTTTTCGAATTCTGTAGGTCAATGAAAGGTGTGCGTCTTGAGAAAATTTATTTTCTATGGCATAACTCACAGAGGCTTGAATGAGTCGGGATACTATAGCTTTATCTTGTGGGTGAAAAAAACTATTGACGAGTTGTGAATTGAATTCATCTTGTGAATAGCCTAAGAACTCCGACACACCTTTTTGAAAACTAATGGACTTTGTTTGGAAATTATGAATATAAAGACATTGAGATGCTGATAGCGGGTAACTTTCTAGACCATCGAGTTTTTGAGGTATGGCTTCTAAATTTTTCAGCTTTTCAGCCTGCTGATTTAAAAACGTATCCATGTCATTTTTACTCATTAAACGCGTTCAATAAATTTTAAAACAAACTTTTTGTTTTCTAGAGGTGCTTCTATGAAGCTGTAATGTCCGCAATTCGGAATTACGTCAAAAAAATCAAAAATCTCCTCCTTAACCAATTGATTTAGATATTCCCTGTTTATTGCCGCATCTTCAAGCCCCATTAAATAACCTACATAGGTTGTGTTATTCTGCTGTAATAGTTCTAGCTGATCAGAGAATTTCATAGCGCCAAATTCTTCCAGCAATCGATCACGAAAAACAGGGTCGGTTTTTAAGAAAGCCTGAGTCAAATAACTTATCGAAGATTGATCTGTTGAAAGCTGAGAAAGATATTTTTCAGCAAGAATCCTATTTTCTTGGTGACGCTCAGACAATTTAAAATCGGGCATTTTTAGATAAGGAGATAACTTACTGGAGTATGAAACAGGAAGGGATGCCATTAGCAATAAACCATCTATCTGAAGAAGGTTCATCAATTCAATAGCCAGATTTCCTCCCATAGAATGCCCAACTATCACTAGTCGGTCGTATGAAAATTGATCGATGAATTGAACCAAACACTGTACAAAATTCTCATAATTATAATCTTCAGAATCTAGCTTAGGGCTTTCTCCGTGTCCTATAAAATCAGGCGCTACCACCCTCCATCCGGCGACACCTGCTAGCAATACTGAAAAATAATTGGAGTCTACAGAATTACCGTGAAGACACACCAATAGATTTTTAGATTGGTTGGAACACGTTTGAAATTGTAATTCTAATTTATGGTTCATAGTTAGGGCTCGAAAAATTTAGTAAAAACATGGCGTTTTGTATACTAGACATTGATTTACAAAACGCTTTCGGCTTTTATCTATGTCTGTGCTATAAGTCAAAACTTCTGCTAAACCAATTAACTTCCTGTAAAATACTTATTCTGAAAATAACTTTATAGACAAAGGATTTTTTTGCTCTAAAATTCTCAATATAAGGCATTCTAAAGACCTTTTCAAACAGTCTCTGGAAAGACAGTTTGTGAGCATCCTCGCTATTTACTTTGTTTTCTTTTGAAAAATAAGTCTTTGATGAAGAATTTGGATAGGTTTAAAGGACTAAACTGCTTGTTTTAAGGTAAATCAGATTTGTCTAGTTTTAAAATAAAAAAACCTGTTAGTTAAAAACTAACAGGTTTTTGATTACCACTTTCAAGTGGTTCGTCGGGGTGGCAGGATTCGAACCTGCGACCTCCTGCTCCCAAAGCAGGCGCGATGACCGGGCTACGCTACACCCCGAGGTGTTTTCTTAAAAAAGTTGCGGAGAGACAGGGA
>Ga0208449_1000058_pt1 | contig 112356 bp, 128 predicted proteins | sample MalvireepMed_s17_FD_184247 | JGI IMG/M metagenome (GOLD analysis project Ga0208449, IMG submission 184247) | Marine viral communities from the Global Malaspina Expedition - Malaspina viral metaG DeepMed_s17 (SPAdes) (version 2) | ecosystem: Environmental > Aquatic > Marine > Oceanic | place...
TGGGATCCATAGTACTTGGGCCTCCCACGACCGTAGGCAGCGTTAATCAATCTATTCAAATCGGGCGTACCACAACAACAGGTGCCAACGGAGACGTAGCAATTGGTCACAGCGCTGTTGCTACTGGTGGAGATCAAAAGGCTGTTGCTGTAGGGCATAATGCAGACGCAACTGGTAAACGCGCCGTAGCTATCGGTCCACAAGCAAATGCCGCAACAAATGAATGTACCACCGTTGGATCTGACAGTTACGCTGGGATATATGGATCAACAGCCTTAGGGTATTTAGCCAACGCTGGTGGTAATACTGGTGTAGCCATAGGTCGGGCCGCCGATATTAATTCTGGTGCTGACTATAGTATTGCGATAGGGCAAAACTCAGAAGTGGCGGCAAACGCTGATTATGCTATAGCTTTAGGGTCAGAGGCTACTGCTAACGGTACTCACGCGATAGCGATTGGAAATAATGCCGTGGCTTCGGAGGGGACGTATGTTATCGCGTCTGGTAATGGGGCGGCTTCAACGGATGTAGCTTTTTCGGGCGTGTTTGGTTCGTATATGGCACTGCCTAACAATCAGAAGCTGGCAGTAGGTAGCGATGTTCCGGCATATCCTATTGATGTTGTTCAACACAGTGGTGTTATTCGCGCCTCCGGTGTTAAGGGGTGTATTAGTACTAATCCCGATGCCGCCACTGTTACGTTTGATTTAAATGCCGCCACCACTCATGCTGTCACGCTGGGTGGTAACAGAATTGTGGCTGTTTCTAATGCAACTGTGGGCGATAAGTTCCTCACGAGACTACAACAAGATGCGACTGGTAGTAGAACAGTTACATGGTTCAGTCATATTAAATGGGCGGAAGGTGGTACGGCCCCCACTTTAACTACAACTGCTCACAAAGCAGATCTTTTAGGTTTTCTAGCCGCCAGCGGTGACGGCACTAACATATGGTACGATGGTTTTGTAGTAGGACAAAATATATAATGGAACTCATATTAAAAGTTGGCACAGTAGCCCCCGACCAGAAACATTATCAGGACGGCGATATTGTTACAGCAATGTCGGATGTTCAAATTGAATATTGTCATGCTGAAATGATTTGTCATGTTGATAAAGCTGGTGTCAATAGTGTAGGACTGAGAGATGTGGATAGCCTATTACATAGATATATGGCAAAAACCAGTAGGCATAAATTTATTCGGCTAAATAGTAATGAAGTTAAAAGAATTAATTTACTGACAAATGAAGAAGATATTATTGGTGAGACTATGGATGTGGCCCAGTTTCTTAGGCGTAGACTAAAGCATGGTCGTCATAAGATTTTTGGTAGTGAGCAAGGTCAAGAAATTTGGTATGGCGGTAATGCCCCCCGTGATCGTGATCATAGTGATGTTTTATGGAGTGAAATTGAAGGGCATAGTGATAACTTAAAAGCCAATTGTTGCAATTGGCCCTTTACCCCTATTGAAAAACGCCACTTTCTTCCTTTAAATTGTTGTGGATATAAGCATGGTGAGGTAGTAGAGGTGTCTGATGGAACTTGTGGAGAAAAAACTTGTAGTGTGAAAGTTGAAGGTGAGCCCGATGAAGATGGTCGATCAACACAAGTAATGATTGCTAAAAAGAAATGGCAGGTTCCTTATTGGGATTTAGATACGGAACTTAGTATTGATATAGATGATGTACGTAATACAGATAAAGAAGTTGATGCCCGATCTACTGGTGATCAAGAGGGCTGGAATCATATGGATGATATTCATGTAGATAAAGTAGCCGCTGGAATTGTGACATTATAAGGTGACCTATGGCAACCGTGACAAAAAGTATTGGTACATCGAGCAGGGACTATTCTACAATTGCTCTATGGGAAGCCGATTTGGATGAATCCTCTATATACTCAAGTGGTGATACGGCCGTGGGCGAATGTTATAATGACACCACTTTTTCAATATCGGGCTCGACGGACATCGACGGAGGTAGTACAATTGGTTTAGATAATCGAATTCTTACTGCTGCTGCGGGGGAGAGACACGATGGAACTGCTAATTCAGGTGTAAGGTTGCTATGTACCAACACCGGGGGTGACATCGAATTTTTGTTAATGCGTGGACCCGGTAGTAGTTCAGCGGGAGGTCAAGTAGAGTGGCTAGAAATAGACTGTAACGAAAAAAAGATGCGGGCTGCTGTACGGATTTATACTCATCAGGGAATACAAAATTGTTTAGTTCATGGTGCTAGGTGGACTGGAAGTTTTAATGAAACTGTTGCTATTAAGTCACGTTCTAAACAAACATGGGTATGTAATAATATTGTATATGATATTAATGGAAATAATGGTAGCAGTAACGGTTGGGGTACACGGGGTATAAGTATAGCGCAAAATGACTGGGAAGCTTGTGTTAACAACACTGTATATGGTGTTATAACTAATTCGTCAGCGGGACTTACTTTTGCTTATGGTATAGAAGTTACGAGTGGTGGTCAATATCAAAGAATATACAATAATATAGCTATGGGGACAGCCTCAGATAATGGTACAGCAACAGATTTTGTTACACAGACAAGCACCTCTTATACAGATGCCAACTATAGCAGTGACACTTCGGCTCCGGGAAATACCAACTATCGAAGCGAGTCAGCAGCGGATACCTTTGTAAGCATTGATACTGATTCAGAAGATTTTCACTTAAAGGCAGGCGCTAATGCCATAGGGGAGGGTCGTGATGCTGGGACTAGCGAGATCATAGCAGGGAAGACTATGCCATATCCTCCAAACACTTGGAATGTGGATATAGATGGTCGAGATAGAGACGCCGAAGGGGACACATGGGATATTGGGGCTGACCAATTTGTAGCATCAGCAGCTGCCCAAACTGGCAAGTCGTTTTTACTTTTTATGGACTAGCAACGTTTTTATGTGTATACCATACTGGAAGTCTATTTTTATAGAGGGAATATAATATGGCATTTGTTGAAGAAGCCCATGTTAATGATATTGGTACCATATTTCGTGTGACGGTATATGATACTTCGTCTGCGGGCACTACGACAGTTGCTAATATCAGTGGGGCAACCACTAAGCAGTTTACATTTAAAAGACCTAGCGGTACAACTTTTACTAAAGTGGCTGTTTTTACAACGGACGGTTCTGATGGACAGATACAATATGTATCTATAGATGGAGATTTAGATGTAACGGGCACATGGAGCTTACAAGCTTTAGTGACTACATCAGATGGTACGTGGAATACAAACGTGGGCAGTTTCCGAGTATACGAAAACTTATAAGGTGAACTTATGCCTTGGAACATCGATTTAGTATTAATGATAAGATCGCTAATAGGCGATCTAGATCGCAGTAAATATACTGATGAGCGACTCAAACAAGTGTTGGTTGTTGGGGCATATAATGTTATTAATGATGCCGATTTTAGCAATACCTACACTGTTGATGTTGCTTCAGTCTCTATTTCTCCCGACCCCATTTCTGAAAGCGATACTGACTTTTCAACCTTAACGGTATATAAGTCTGCGTGTATCTTGTTGGGAAGTGAAGTTAAAACTGAAGCGGCTAATGCCATCTCTATTAAAGATGGACCGTCCGCCATTGATCTGCGTGGTGTAACACAGAACCTAAATATTCTGTACAATGATTTATGTGCAAAATATGATAACTTGCTTAAAACTTACCAGTATAATAACACCCTCGTTGGTCAAGCTGTTCTAGGCCCCTATAGTCCCGGCAGTATGATTTTGGGCGCCAACCAGTTTGATTATCGCGGCAACGCATTCGATTAGGAGAAAATAATATGGCAGTATCACAAAAAATCGTAGGTGGCAATGATCAACCAAATGGTGGTGAGGGTATTGTTAGTATTGGTGGCGCACGAGGTCTAACAGCTGCTAATAAAATTAGCTCCAACCATCAAGTTAGCCCCTTTCCTCCGTTGTTGCCCTCTCAATTAGATTGGACAATTGCAGTTACTGATGCTCGTCTCAACACCCGATTTGATGACACCAATTACTATCATGGTAGTGGTTCTTATGGGGGTCCGTCGTAATCTATAAAGGGGGCAATTATGGCTATCAGCATACCGAGTTCGGTTTTTGATACATATAATGAAGCCGTTCTTTTGTTTACTAGAACGGCCACCTTAGTATATCCCGAGAGACGGGAAGAATGTCCCAATTGTTACATGGACACCATGGGCACAAGAAATAGATCTGTCAGCGTGTATAAAGTTGGTGGCCCCTATCCATTTGAACGTGGTATGCCGTGCCCCTATTGCAATGGTAAAGGCTATAAAGCCGTAGAAACCACAGAAGATATCACCCTTAGAATATACTGGGACAGAAAAAATTGGATTGATGTTGGTATCCCTGTTGATATCTCCGATGGCTCCATTCAAACCATTGGATATATGACTGATCTGCCCAAAATTAATAAGGCGAAATATCTCGTCCCTAAATATGACGGTATAGAAAAATATGATGATATGAAATATGAACGTAGTGGCATGTCTTATCCACAGGGCTTTAAGCAAAACACCACTAAATATATTGTGACATTTTGGAGCCGTACAGATGCTTAGTGTAAAACTACTAGAATCTGATAGGCAGATACAAAGCAAGATTTATCAAGCTTTAGCAAAAGAGCTTAATAAGTCTTTTCGTGATAGTGCTAGTAAAATGAAGCTGCCGATTGTCGAGCGCATTTCATATGCTCTGTATAGTAGTCCTGCGATTGTAGCTCTTCAAGCGGGTCCGTTGCGTTTTGATTTTGGTTTAACCGAATCTCCCGCAAACGATATAGTACACGCTATTGTGCAAAGTATTGAAGTTTCGTCCACTCCAATTAGGGCTACCGCCAATACTATTAAGGGAACTATTTTTATTAAGGTACAGCCCACCGATTATAATAATTTACTTTCATTATCAGTTGCTACACAATCTACAGCAAAGGGAGTAAATCTGCCGTGGTTGGACTGGTTGTTAACTCGTGGTGATGAAATTATTGTTGCTAACTTTGGCGTGGAATATGGGCCGTTTGGGAGAAGCGGAGGCGCCCATATGGTAGATAAAGAGCGCCCATTTAAAGTTAATACTTTATATTCGGGCACTGTTGAAAATAACTTTATTACAGAGGCGTTTCGTACTGTGCGCCGTGATATAGAAAATATTATTAGGAGGTCTTTGTAATATGGTTGGTGGACCTCATACAAAATTGGCAAATTTAAATAATGCGCAAGACGCTACATTATCTAATATTTTGTTGGATAATTTTATTGCGTTTTATGATTGGGGCCTTTTAGATCGGGGATCTTTTTATACTATAAGCATTCCCCAGTCTGGAATCTATGGGGGCATTCGTCATCAGCTCCGAAGAGTAGAAGATCCTAATTATACTGATGGTCGAATTTGGGAGGGGTATAGACAAAATTGGGTGTGGGAAACTGGTGTAAGTGCTACAACCGAACAGCCCATTCAAATTTCTGGTGTTTTCATAAATAACACCTTTTTTTCAACTACTAACACCGATAGTCCCTACTACATAGATTATCCAAACGGTCGTATTGTGTTTGAAACAGCTATAGCCACCACAAGCACCGTACATCTAGAGTATAGTCATAAGTGGGTTCAAGTGGTTCCGGCTGAAGGTATTCCGTGGTTTCGTCAAATTCAACAGGGGTCTTTTAGAACCGATGAGGGATTTACATCTGTTACTGGATCGGGAAACTGGGCTCAACTTGGTCAAACTAGGGTACAGCTTCCAGCTATTGCTGTAGAAGTGGCGCCCGCTAAATCTATAGAGGGTTATGAATTGGGGGGTGGTCAATGGGTTAATAACGATATTGTATTTTATGTTTTATCTGAAAATCACTGGGAATGTACTAATCTAATAGATTCTATTTTATATCAAAATGACCGCACTATTCATCTTTTTAATCCCACATCTGTTGCTATTTCTGGCACTTTTCCTTTTAATTATCGCAATGAATTAAATGCTAATGCTCTTCCGAGTGGTATGTATCCCAGTATGATAGATAACCATCTTTACAGAAGATGTTGGATTAGTGATTCTAAATCTCAAGCAATTACTCAGCTTTCTCCTGAGCTATATATAGGTACGGCTCGCTGCACTACACAAGTAAAAGCCATTTAGTCTAGTTTTTGTGTATATAGTAGTGCCTTTACCAGCGAAGGATATTAATTAATTATATTATAGGAGAATATCAATGGCCAATAATCAACGCATATTTTATGCTTGTCAGGGTGTGGCTATTACTTCCCGTGGTGCGGGAGTGGTAGCGGCGTCTGATGTAGTATTTGGTGCTCAAAGTGTTGGTATGAGTTCTACATTTACATTGGATCAAGTTTTTGAATTGGGCCAAATTGAAATTTATGAAAATATCGAAGAAGTGGCTGATATTGAAGTTACTATTGAAAAAGTTATTGATGGTTATAAATTAGTATATGATTTAGCTTCGGGGGGCGCTTGTAAGACTGATCTTGTAGCTGCTTCCAAAAATAGGTGCGATGTTGTGGTTGCCGTGTTTGATGACGGTTTGTCTCACGGTACTGGTGTTCCACGAAGTGTATGTTACAACTCTGGTATGTTTACGAGTTCTGTGAGCTACAGTTATACTGTAGATGGCAGCGCAACTGAATCTGTTACTCTTGTGGGTAATGATAGATACTGGAATAGTATTAGGGCTGATGGACAGACGACTGCTACCGCTATTACAGGATCGGGTGTTTGGGGTGATGGTAATCCCACTTCGGCTCTTGTCGGTACGCATGCACCGAAGTCTGGTGTTGTACGTCGCGTGGATGTTGATCTAGAAGCTTCAACATTACCAGCTGAAGTAAAGCTCAATATGGGTAATGATGCCACTGGTATTGGTGGTGGTTACCATGTTCAAAGTATTACTGTTAGTACCGATATGGGTCAAGAGAACATTCAGGAATTGGGCCGGTTTGGGCCGTACACTAGATACGCTACGTTCCCCATCGAAGTGACGGCGGAATTTGAAGTCATGGCGACTTCTGGTGATCTAATTAGTGTTTCTGGTACATCGCCAAACCTTCAAAATCGCTCAATTATTGTTCACGACACTGCTGGTACCGTTCTTAACTTAGGTACTAAGAACAAGCTATCTTCGGTTAGCTACTCTGGTGGTGATACTGGCGGTGGAAATGCCACTGTTACTTATTCGTTCTCTAACTTTAATGTTTTGACAGTTAATGGTGGAAGTACTTAATATTATTCGCGATAGCCATTAAGATAGTATATGTGGAAAAACTATGGCAAGTGAATAGTATAGGAAAACGGGATGGATGATATTTTTTATGAAAAAACACTTTATCGTATATTACGAGGTCGCCTACGCTACAAAGTAGACGATCTCGTTTTATATATATATGAGCCCGATGAAGAGTTAATAGAAGAATCATATGAGATATATGATGAGGCTTATAAAAAAGCCTACTTTAGTGGGAGTTATATTAAGGAAGAGGTGTTGGAGCTGTTAATGCAATATGAACTATGGTCCCCTTTTGATGATCGAGAAGCAGATAAGATTGAAAAACAAATTGAAGAATTAAAGGTGACAGCATTTCGATCCTTTTTTAATACTAAGCAGCTGAGAGGCATTAAAGCAAACATTAGATTTTTAGAAAAAAAAGTTGTAGAGTATCGATCTAAAAAAGTGTGCTTAGACCATCTGTCCTGTGAGGGGGTTGCGTCTTTTACTAGAGCTATGTGGATCATTTATAATACGATTAAAACACGGGAAGGAGATAGGTATAATTGGATTAAGGGGAATTTATCTGACGCTATGTCTTACTACAATTCTAATCAAATTGATGCTTCAACGTTTCGTCGTATTGCCCGCACCGATCCTTGGAGATCTATGTGGAGCATTGGTAAAAAACAATCCAATGTATTTGGAAAACCAAGTAGCGAATGTACAAGAGACCAGATGGCGCTTTGTAGTTATTCTACTATGTATGATAGCGTATATGAAAGCGCAGATTCACCCCACGATAAAATAATTGAGGATGATGTTTGTTTAGATGGTTGGTTTATCGTACAACGTAGAGAGCATGAGAAAAACAAAAAACAGCGGGAGATTGATGACTTGATTACAAATCCCAAGATTTCTAATGCTCAAGAGATATTTGTGGTTACGCCCGATCAAGAATCAGCCAATAAACTATATGAATTAAACGATCCCATAAGTCGGGGCACAATCAAGTCACGCCAACAACAGATTCAGGATGCCGGAGACTTAAAGTTTACAGAATTGACTGATGTTAAACAAGACATAGCCATACAACAGCATCAGTCTTTTGCACAAAAGTTCAAAGGAGGAAGATAAGATGGAGGAGTATAATAAGTTTTTGCAACAATCATTAGAATATAAAAAGGCCCGCGAGGATAGATATAAAGATGTTTCTCGTGATAGATTATTTCGTGTGGCAAAAAAGAAAATAGAAACCACTATGATAGGGGCTCTTTCTACTATTGAAGAATATTTTGGGTTTCTGTGGGGGTTTAATGATGCTGATGAGGTACGTACTCCAGAACAAAAACATTTGCGAGATATATATGATGAGGCTCGTGCTAAAATATTGGATCGGGGTAATACCCAAATTAGGAACCTAGAGTCGGAACTAGTTAATTATGACATTAGCAGGAAAAAACATTTTATTACAATGCCTGTGATTCCTCAAGTTAAAGGAGAGACAAATGATGGAAAAGAGTAAAGATGATGTGGAACGAACAGTAGAGAGTAAAGATAAGGATGGAAATCCGGTGACAGTTATTGTGAGGAAGCCCACTCCTCAAGACTATCGTGATTCTCAAATTGCTTATAATAAAGCTTTTAGAAAGGCGTTAGATTCGGGAGCATTTATTAGACAAAAACTTAATCAGTATATGATTGATGAAAAAATATGGGATGACGATAAAGAAAAAAAATACAAGGAACTTTTAGATGATATGGCTGACCGTGAAGAGGTTATTAAAGGAGGAGGTATTCGTTTATCAAAGGGTAAAAAATTAGCCCTAGAATTAAGGGGTGTGCGTGCTCAATTTAGAGATCTATTAGAAGAGCGGAATGCGCTTGATGCTAATTCTGCCGAAGGGCAAGCTGATAATTCTAGATTTTCTGCGTTGGTTCGTTTGTGTATTTTTGACCCCAATACAAATAAGCCATATTTTAATACCGAAAACGCTGATTTTGATGAAAAGGCATATGATGTGCAGTCTGATCAGCCGTGGGTGATAGAAGCGGCAGCCGAATTGGCTAATATGATTTATGATCTTGACCCAAATTATGACAAGAACTTAGCTGAAAATGAATTTTTGAAAGAATGGAAATTTATCGATGAAAAGCTTGAGTTTATTAATAAGGATGGTCATCCCGTGGACCGTGAAAATAGATTAGTTAATGAAGAAGGTAGATTTATTGCTTATCTAAATGACGAAGCCTACAAGAATCAAGATAAAGAACAGTCTTACTTTGTTAATAGGAGTGGTGATAAAGTTAATGAAGAGGGCGACAAACTAGCTAAAAAGCCATTTTTGGATGATAATGATGAGCCCTTGGAGCCTCCCACTGATGCAAAGGTTGTTGAAGAGGATGCCGAAGCTAAGCCCGCTAAGAAAAAAGGCAGAACTTCAAAAGCTGACACAAAAACCACTTAATTGTGTATACTTATAGGGATCACCGTACTTTGGGGAAATCTTATATTTTTAAGTTTTCCTCATTTTTTATAGTGGAGCAAAGATGGCCGAGCGATTTAATCTAACTGCCCAACTACAGTTGCAGGCACCCACAAATACCAGAGCGGTGATTACGCAAATCAGGCGTGAACTTACTGGGCTCATAGTTGATGTTAAAATTAAATCAAATGTTGCCACCTTATCTAAAACCAGTAAAGAGCTACAGAATATTAGTAAAGGTGCCCGCAGTTCTGCCAAATCTGTAGGACAGTTAAATCGGAATCTTTCTGATGCGGCTCGAAGGTTTAGTGTTATTACTATAGCCACAGGCACGATGCTTGCATTAGCGCGTGCTTTTAAAAATTCTGTGGGCGAGGCTATTGCGTTTGAACGTGAATTAGTGCGTATTTCTCAAGTTACGGGTAAGAGTGTTAAAAACCTACAGAATTTAACTAAAGAAATTACACGCCTGTCTACTTCACTGGGCGCTTCTTCAAAAGATCTATTGAATGTATCTCGGGTTTTGTCTCAAGCTGGTTTCAATGCCGAAAAAACTCGTAAGGCATTAGAGATTTTAGCTCAGACTTCTTTGGGTGCTACATTTAGTAATATTCAAGATACCACCGAAGGCGCTATTGCTGTTTTGCGTCAATTCAGAAAGGAAGCAGCGGCGACTGGTGGAGAAATTAAATTTTTGGAACAGACGTTAGATGCTATTAATGCTGTGTCTAAGAATTTTGCTGTAGAATCGGGTGACTTGATTACGGTAATTCGGCGTGTTGGTGGTGTATTTGAGGCGGCAGGCGGTAAGGTTAATGAGCTGATTGCCTTGTTCACTTCTGTACGTGCTACTACTCGTGAATCAGCTGAAACCATTGCTACTGGCTTAAGAACTATCTTTACCAGAATTCAACGCACTGAAACTATTGATCAATTAAAGTCTTTGGGTATTGTGTTACAAAATTCACAAGGGCAGTTTGTTGGTGCATATGAAGCAGTGAATCGTTTGTCTAGGGGTCTATCTGCACTTGATCCACGGGATTTTAGATTTAGCGCAATTGTGGAACAGCTGGGTGGATTCCGCCAAATTGGTAAAGTGATTCCACTTATTAGACAATTTACCACTGCCCAAGATGCGTTAAATGTGGCACAAGGTGCATCGGGTTCTGTGGCACGAGATGCTGCTACTGCACAACAGTCTTTAGCTGTACAACTAGCTAGAGTAAGAGAAGATTTTGATGCTCTTATGCGTCAATTTGCTGACAGCTCTACCTTTAAGTCAATGGCTGGAGGAGTGTTATCAGTAGCAAAAGCATTTATTAAGATGGCTGAGGCTTTAGAGCCTATTCTACCTCTTCTTACTTCTATGATCTTCCTTAAGGTTGGTAAATCTTTAGCGCCCGGATTAGCTTCTATTGCGGGCTTTGGTGGTGGGCGTCGTGCTATGGGTGGGCGAATTCATGGATTTGCGCGCGGAGGCTTTGTGCCCGGTAGTGGTAATCGTGATACGGTACCAGCTATGCTTCAGCCCGGTGAATTTGTTGTTCGCAAAAGTAGTGCATCTAAGTTGGGGTCCAGCACTCTTGAGGCTATGAATAACAATAGATTTAAGAATGGTGGAAAATCGCGCCCAGATCAAACATTAAGAAAAGAATTAGATCAACTACAAGGAACTAAAGCTTATAAGGGTGATACGGATATAACCAGCGGACCCGAGGGAAAGAAAGATATTTTAAAGTTTGCACAACAGGTTAGTGCAGAAGCTGAGGCTAATACATTTGCGGCGGCGTTTTTAAGACCAGAAGCACGAGATAAAAAGTTACATGGTGAATTAAACAAAAGCGAACTAGGGATAGCGCTTTCGGGAATTAAAGGATATAAAGCAGTCTCAGAAGGAAAGGACGGCGACAATGTTAAAAAAATACTAGACAAATATAGGGATAAGAATGAATTTGTCCTTCAGGCTGGTTCATTAGAGTCGGAGGCAGCAGAAGATTTAGAAAGTACTATTTTAGACGGCATTCATAAGACGGTTAAAAGGGGCACAACGCATATAAGCAAAAAACTGCTTATTGATAAACCGGTGGATGTGGCTAAGGCTTTAAAAAGTGCTAATATTGATCAAACTGTTGGAAATATTTTTGAATCTATTATAGAATTTACAGCCGATGATAAGGGACCAAAAGATCGTGCGAATGCACCTTTTGATTTTCCGAAGACTAGTGGGGGCTTAGGTAAAGCTGCGGTGTCTTTTGGGTTACAGAATTTCGCAGATAAAGACGCAGATGCTAAAACAACATTTTCAAGAGGAAATCTTAGTAGCTTTTTGAGCAAGGTGCGTAATATAACTATAGAAGAAGCTGAGAAAGAGCTTAGAGGACCTATTGCACAACTAGCAACTACGAAAAGGCTCCCGGTTGGGAGGGAAGAAGCCAAGGCCCTTATGGGTCTTCCTACCAGTGCGAAGGTAACGGATATTGAGATGGCAGCTGAATCTCAAGGGTTACGATTAGAGGGGTCTCGCGGAAAATATAAATTCAAAAAAGCTGCAATGGGCGGTAAGATTGATTCTGTTCCGGCCCTCCTCACACCGGGCGAATTTGTTGTTCAGAAATCTTCTGCCCAAAGTATTGGTTATAGCAATCTTAATAAGATGAACCAGACTGGTGTTCAGAGATTTAATTCTGGTGGTCCTGTGCAGAGATTTGCGAATGGTGGCATAGCTGGTTCTGCTGTTGCGGGCGCGTTGAATCCAAAAGATACTGCTAGATTAAATGCCGCTATTGCAAAATCACCAGCTGCATTCGAGCAGCTTACAATGGAAACAAAGATATGGGCAGATGGTCTTTCTGCAACGGATGTAAATGCACAGGCGCAAACGCTCAAAAAATATTTTCGTGCTATTGAAAAAGGTGTAGATCCTGCACAAGCAGTCGCTCAGTCTCAAGAGTTATTGGTTAAAGCTACGGACGCAGAAATAAGAGCTAAGGAAAAAGAAACCAAGGACAAAGCCGCTGAGTCTGCTGGTCGCGCGGAAACTAGAGGAAAGGGTAGTGTCAAGGGGGCGGGTAGGTCAGAACCCGTTCGGGCGGCCCTTTCCAAAGATTTTACAAGTGGTGCATTTGGCGTGCAGGGGACTGCTCGCGCTAACAAGGCACATCGAGCCGCTTTAGCGGCGTCTGTTGACGCTCTGAGAAAGGGTGCTACTCAAGAACAGGCTTTAACTGCTGGGAGAGCAGCGGCAACAGCGTCCATAAACAAAGCCCGTGCGGAACACGCTAAGGGTTTAGCTGCGCAACAAAAGTTAACTAAGGCTAGAAAAAGTCTCATTGGGCGACTGAAGCAAGCTGGTGGTAATTTAGGAACAGCCTTTATGGGTGGAGGTGGAGCTGCCGGTAAAGCGCAAAGATTAGGAAAATTAGACCAAATGGCTGGAGCCGCTCAACAATTTGTATTCTTGGGAGCAATGGTGGGAGGTCTAGCTACACAATTTAGCGGAATGAGTGAAGCTACTAAAAAAGCCACTACAGAAACTATTGGATTTGCTACTAGTATAATTGGTATTGGTGGCACATTAGTTCAAACATTTACTTCAATGGCGCTTTCTGGTGCGCAGGCGGCGGCGGCAAAGGAGCAAGAAGCAGTTCGGGCTGCGACAGCGGGGGAACCAGCACCTACAGGTGGTGGTGGCGGTGGTGGATTGATGGCAGTTGGTTTGGCGATTGCTGGTGCGGTGCTTGTGGTTGTTACTGTTATGAAGTTTTTTGCTGCTAAATTTAAAGCGCAAGCAGATGAACTAGGAAAAGCTACAGATGAACAGTTGCAAAAGATTAAAGAGGGAGGTGGTGGTAGCATTGCCGCAATTCAAGATAACGTTAGGAAAGAAGTAGCCCTTAGAAATAAAGCTCAAGCAGTGAATGATGCAATGTGGACAGCGGGCCTTTCAGCAGCTGCCGCTGGTGCAGCTACAGCCGTTAGTTTTGCTGCTGCGGGAGCCGCTATGGGTAGTGTTGTTCCTGTTGCTGGAACAATACTTGGAGCACTTGTTGGTTTAAGTATTGGTTATCTTGTGTATGGTCAAAATGTGGATGCGGCGGCCGAAAAGGCACGAGAACAGGCAGAAGCATTAGATAAATCTATACAGGGTTTAATTGAATTCTATCAAGCTACCTCTAAATTTAATCAAACTCTACAGGATATTGAAACAGCAGGTCTTACAGAAAAAGAGCAAACATCGCGACGAATTGCTGCACAATCGGAACTTGGACTTGGGCAACGTGTTCGGGAAGGAGCCGGGAGTTCTATGGCCGGTGCATCAAACAAGGCAGCAAGAGAAGCTTTGGCAGAATTAGAAGAATTGGCAAGCGGTACAAATAAAGGGACAGCCGCATTAACGGCAGAAGATTTTGCGGGCCGAGATAACGCAGCGCAACTTCAGCAGAGACTTGAGTTTGCACAAACAAAATTGGCTGACGCCACTGAGCAAGCGGCTAATCAGACAGTAGAAGCCAGAAAAACACTTGCTATGGCCGGTCGGGAAGCGGTTACAAGTGGCAAAAGCTTTGATGAACTTATGAAAGACCCCACTCATCAGTATACTATTGCTTTAAAGCAGGCGCAGGATGCTATTAATACCGAGGCTGATATAAGGATGAGAGCAACAAACAGTTTGATGGATTCGACAAAAGCGCGACTCATGGATGATCGCACGTCAGCTGGTGAGAGAAAGGTACTAGAGCAGACGCTCGCACAGGGGCAAGAGGAGTTGGCACAAAATGAAGCTCGTCGTTCACAACTATTAGAGGATTTAGATACGGTAGAACGTCAAAAATTAAAAACCGGAGCTGAACAAAAAGCGATGAATGAAAGAGCCCTCAAGGCTCAAGAGGCCCTACTTCAAGCTACTTTACGCACAGCGGGGATGATGAATAAGTTAGTAGCTATGGAGAGAGCGGCAGACATGTTTGAGACTAGTGTTAATAACATGGTTGCCTCGGCCAATGATAGCGCCATGACGTTTAAAGTTTTTTCACCAGCAGGACTCAGCGATCTTACTCAGGTGGGGGATCAAGCAACATTTGCGGGAGATGTAGATCGTATAACAGCTGGACAAGGAGGAGAAGTACAACGCCAAGGCGAAATTGTAAAAACAACCGCACGCATATTAGAAGAAAGTCAATCTAAGCGTACAGTCCGAACAGGTCTTGACACAAAGATGGGACCCGAAGGTGCAAAAAAAATATTGGAAAAGATGGTTAAAGGTATTGGGGATTTTGTGGGTCCAGAAATTTTTGATGAAATGGCGGATAAGCTTTCAAAAGCTGCTGAAAATGGTACTATTGATGCAAAAGAGTGGGACGAGATATTTGCACCTATGGAACAAATGGGTAAACAGAGTGCTGAAGCTTTGTCAAAATTGGTAGCGGTGCAAAATAAAGTAATTGGTATATACCAAAAACAAGCTATGGGTCTTCAGACAATTTTTAATAAAGAGTTGGCTTTACGCGATCAAGCAATAGAGACTGAAGCTAAAGGCGCAGAACTTCGGGCGCAAGCGCGGGGCAGAAGCGTAAGAATAGAACAGAAAGAAAGAATACGACAAATACGCGCACAAGCGGCATTAACTGGGGTTCGTGGGGGGGCTGGAAAAGGAGCGCAGGTTCAAGCTGGAGATGTAGCGGGAGTGGAGGCGGCTAGAAATGCAGCTAAACAAAGACAGCGACAAATTGAACAACAAATCAGCCAAGGTGTTAAGAGTGGCCAAGTAGCAAAAGATTTGGCGCTAGAGCAAGCAGCGTTGATCAATACTATAAAGAAGACTGGGGAAGAACTAGATCGTCTTGCTGACCAAAGTGATCTAGCTGCTGATATCATGGGAAAAATTGAGGAAGAAAGAGGTAAGCGGGAAGCTATTACAAGTGTTATTACTGAATTTGTTGTGGGTGGTCGTGATGAGCGTCAACAGATAATGAACACATTTGGCGGTCTACAGAGGTCTATTGCAACAGGCACTCTTCAGGGACAGGGTCCCGAACAACGTTCGGCTATTGTGGCTATGTTGGATAAGTTTGAAAAGATTGAGATTGCGGGAACTGGAGGTTTAACGGGCAAACAAGTAAAACAAGAATTAGTATTTAGAGATGCGATTCGCATGGGACTTGATCCTCAGGCTGCTCAAGCATTGGCCACAGCAACCTCAAAAGAAGAAGATTTAATTCTTGCTCTAGACCGTTTGACAAATCATATGGCAGCCGCTGCCCGTGCTAGAGCGGGCGGTGGCGGTCGCGGTGGTGCCTTCCCTTGGACAGGAGGTCTGATAGGTCGTAGTGGTGCTGTTTATCACGCGGAAGGAGGTTCCATCTTCAAACCAAAAGGAACCGATACTGTTCCCGCAATGCTCACTCCCGGTGAGTTTGTAATTCGTAAATCGGCTGTTGATCAAATTGGAGTAGGTAATTTACAAGCTCTAAATAAAAGTCGTGGGGGGGTTGTATATAGACAAGCTGGTGGCGGTATTGCTGGGGGTATAATAGCCGGTTTAGCAGGAGGAAATCCTAATTTTAGCGTTATGGAAGGCGAGAATTACAAGAGATTATTCGTAGAATCTCTTCAGGCAATAGGAAAAAAGCGATTTTTTAGTATTATATCAGCTACTTTTGGTAAGAAGAAGGGATCAACTATCACTAAAGCGATGGGACAATTGATGGGTGCGAATCAACTGAATCTAGATAAGATTACTTTCCCGAACCTAACGGCTAGAGCCTTAGATCGTATTAGGAATCAATCTCAGCTATTTTCTGAACTTACCGCTGATACGATAACGCTTAAACCACCCGCTTACAGATCTCCGCAGGCCCACGCCGCGATGAAGGATTCGAGGATGAAACAATATGGGGAGGCAATGAAAAACCATGGCCAACTCTTGGGGCGGTTTGCGCAGCAGATTCGGCCCGCCGGTAAACGCCACACTGCCGGCCGGGCCGTCGCACGACATACGATTAAAGCTGCGGGCGGTATGGATGTGGATATTATGTTGGAGAATTTGGGAAAAGGGATGCACGAGTCAGGACAGGCGTGGCACATCTACGGGAGCCGCGTAAATGCGGCGTCGGAGCGGTCGCGGCGGGCAAAGGGTGGTCTAAATAACCAAACATTTGGGCAGTGGCAAATGACACAGAAATCTGGTCAGGGCGCGCCGGGATTTATGATAGACCCAAAGGGAAAAGGTTTTGCAAATCAGAAGGGACAAAAACTGAATAAAGCGATGCAAGATTTAGTAGAGAGAGGAATACTCGTACTGGCTCAAGGTGGTGGTGTTTCGGGTGAAGACTCGATTCCCGCGATGTTAACTCCCGGCGAGTTTGTAATGAACCCACAGGCTGTAAGAAAACACGGCGTTGGCTTTATGAAAAGTCTAAACAAAGGTCGCGTACCGGGATTTAGGCGCGGCGGCTTAGTGGCCACCGGCAACGTGCAATATAGACAAGGGGGCTCTTCGGGAGCTGAAGGATCAAGTATGCTTGGTGGTATAATTTCTCTCGACCCCACCCGAGTCCAAGGAATCTTGAATGCGTTTAATTCCCAGTTCGCCGCTAATTTTGCAGGCATCAGTGATACATTTAGTAAGTTTAATGAGAACATTACTAATCTGCTAAATGGCATACAAAGTATGACGTGGACCCATTGGCATCAGGGAGAGATGACATTAGCCCTTAATATAGCTAACGCTGAAGGACTGAGTACGATGTTGGCTGAGGGCATTCAGGATCAAGTAGCTATGATAGTAGACAATAAGCTCGATGAACTCGGTAAAAGCGTAGATAAAAAAATTGGATAGGACGGATACATGCAAGACTTTTTTAAATATGATAAACTTCAGCAGGGCGCTTCGTTATTCATGAAGTCTGATCATGATGGCGATAAGGATGCGCAAAATCGCGGCCTCCCGCTGGGTATCAAAAGCACCGCTCAAGGGATTGAGCACTTCACCAATTGGGATAATATTTCCAATTCTCTTCAGGAGCGCGATAGTGCTCGCTTTGATGATATGCAACCCACATCCCTCGATTTTGGTATGGTGAATATCCGAGGAGGGGGATTTCTATATGAGGTTGATGAGGTGGGTAATCGTATAGAGGCAGAAGAGCAGGCGCAAATTGAAAACATTATGCCCTCTCCTCCTATTAATACTCCGACTTCTTTCCCCGGAGATACTCCTGTTAATCCTGAAGTTAAAGATATTAAGGATATAGTGGGGCCAGCAGAAGGAGGATTGCCCGATCCTACCGAACCACCTAAAGAGAAAACTCAAACAAATAGTCCACCCGCTGATCCCAAATTATTTTATGGGGTGAGCGCCACTACCATGTCTCAGAATTTCCACTTAAGTCAACGGGATGCTGCTCCGCGTGGTGATGTTGAAAAACATTCACTACATTTTACAGACACATGGGAAGCTAATGATATTACTATATTAGACGATCTCGCTTTTGTCTCTTATGAAAAATATAGTGATGTACATAGAGCAGATGGAGATTTGTCGAACCTTGAATTAAGACAAACCATAGAGGCAGAACAAAGCTTAAACTATGATGCTGTGCCAGTAAGCGTTGAACGTGTAAGCACAATGCATCTAAAAGTCGCTGATTCTAGTGATGGGAAACCTGTGTGGGGAGCCTTAGATACAATTTATGCAGGAAAAAATACTAGTAATCAGGCATCCTCTCGGAATCTAACTTTAAATCTTGCGGCATATCATAACACATTGTTAAAGATAGAGTTTGATGGCAAAATTGGGGGACAAGTGCCACTTTTTGGCACTGGCTCTATTGCAGTAGAGAACGGCAGTGCCGATATAGTGGGAACTGATACAGCCTTTACCACAGAATTTGCCGCAGGAGACGATTTTCATATTGTAGATAGCTTAGGGGTTATGTATTTATATACTATAGGCTCTGTTACAGATGATACCAATTTAGTCCTTACAAGTAACTATGCACAAGCTACTCGTGCTGTTGTTGGCCCATATGCCAGTCGGTTTGGTAAATTGATAGATACCCCTGACACGTTATATTTTATGTATGGTGGTGTCCTTGAGGATCAATCACCCGGCAGTCAACCCTATTCTTTTAGTTATCCTCAGGAAACCAATGTAGATATCGGAGACCTATTACAAATAGATAGCTCAGTAGCTGATGCTCAATCATTTGATTATCCTTGTTTTGTAACTCACCAAGATGCACCACGGCCCAATGGTTATTTTTCGGCTCAATCAACAATTGTAGGTGATCCAGTACGTCACAGTAGTACTATGCGAGCCAATTCTAACAAAAAAGTTGCGGGATATTTTTATACAGTAATCGATAACGAAAAAAATAATTATGGTGAACCTGCAAACATTGGAATACAGTTAGATATGGCGTGTATTAGGGGTGGTTTTGAAGTTACTGGAGCTGGCTCAATTCCGTTCTCAGCGAGTGATGGTACAGAATTAGAAGAGTGGTGGAGTGCCGGGTTTGATGGAGATGGCTCCAATACTACATTGTTGGATTTTGTTGTTGGTACAAAAAGTATAAAACTTATTAAAATACAACCTGTAAGAAAATGTGGTAAAGTAGACATCTATACTCGTAAGAAGGGTATCATTACCGCTGCTGTAGGGAATCGTTTGACCTCACCGGGACACAACCTTAACACTAACGATATCATTGATATTAGTTCTGCCCTGTTTGATGGTAGTCAAAACTCTTATGCCGACATCCATCCGCTCAATGGAAAAAGATTTGTCAAAAAAATAGATGATGACACTTTTGATGTTTATGATGATCAGTTTTTTGAAGATCCGGCCGACACCCTTTATCTAAAAACCACAGATGGTGTTAACTGGATATGCGTATCTAATGACTTTGGGTCATTGGGCCAATCGTGGGATTATTATGGCACCATGACTTCTCCAACTGGGCGCAATGGGTACAATAGATTTAACAGTGATGACAGAAATGAAACTCTAGCTACCACGGATTCTTTTTTAACAACCAAACGCATACCAAAAATTGATCCCATAGGAAACCAAGATACAACCGACCCCATAAATTCTACTAATGGTGGCACCGTAAGTTTACGCTTTGAGGGGCTAGATAATACCAATGAGCCCATCAACACCTATATCAACTCTTATTTTGCTAGAAATATAGATGAGAATATACCCACTAGCCTTGTAGATCCTGTGGATTCTTATTTACCAAGAGGTAGTGATATAAATGAGAATCTGGGTGCGATAGGGAGAGCCCCCCAAGATTTTTATCCATATTTTTGCCAAGATGAAGACAATGTGACGAAAGAGAATGCCAATAGTTATTGGGGAAGTCGTTTTGGGTGTTCATTAGATTTTAAATTTTCTCATATGTCTGGCGATAGTAAAGTTTATATGTTGGCTGTTGGAGAAAGGGGTTCAGATGTATCTATAGATCTTTATGGTGTTGGAAAAGATGAGTCACGTATTGATTCAATTGATCCGGGTGCTTCAGACGCTCCTTCATATAACGAGTGGATAGATGGTGACTTGCGTCGTCGTTATAGGCAGAGAATAATACCTTCTTACGGTCCCTATGGTAAAGTGCATGTCATTCAAGTTACGGTAGATAAGTATAATAGAATCACCAATATGTCTCATGAAAACACTCTTTTTGGTGGTGGTGCTGCTCTCAAAATGGATGCTACTTTGTCTGCGGTGATTGATCCAAGCGAAGGAACTAAGTATAATTATATAGAAAATAATCCCGGTGCTGCATTTAGTCCTTCTCCCTCTAGCGCTGTGAGTGAAAAGGTATTGCCTCTTCATCCGCTTGGTGAAGAGGGGTATTTTGAGGAACTACAAGATCTACATACAACTAAATATTGGATACGCGCTGCTACTATGCACTGGTTTCCTCAGGATAGGGGGGACTATCATTCATCCACCGTAGGTGGACCCATGGTTCCCGCAAGAGTTTTTCCGGTACAAGAGGACTCCAATTCCTCCATGTGGCGTGGTGAACAATTAACAATGGGAACGGCCGCAAATAGTAAAAGTAGATTTGGTGATTCTGGATTTAGCTTAAACCCCAATGATATTGTTACATATAGACGTATTAATAGATTTGAAGGTCATGATGGTTCTCTATGGTATATTTTTCCATGGGTTGATAGTTTTGGTAAAAGTGTAGCAATTAAAACTAATACGGGATTGAGTAGCTATTCTAGTTCAACTTCTAAACTTGTGGTATTGGCGGGATCAACAACTCGATCTAATATTGAAATTAGTAATAGTGTTAAACAGCCAACGCTTATTTATGATGCGGCAGCTGAGTACTCAGGATTACCCGCTAGATTTCTTGACTATCGGGGGCGTGATGATGGTGTTAGCGCTCTTTCTTTAGAGGAAACCAAGAGTCAAATAGGACAAGTTACAGCACATTTTATAAACTATACAGACAGTAACTGGAAAAGTGTTTTTATTAGTGAATTCAATAAAGGGGGGGCAGTTTCCACTTCTTCTGATGGGCGTCTTTCTAAGGCATGGGAGGATACGGAGGGAAACACTTTTTCTGTTAAGTATCTTAAAATGCCTGAGGGATATTCAGCTGGCGAGGGGGTGGCGGAAGTAATAGCGTCGGCCCACCTGTCGGCTAGTGATATTATGTGGGAAGACGATTTAATTTTTTGGGCTGACCAAAGATTGTATGATAGTGTTTCTACTATCAATGTATTGAAATTTGAAGATGATACCTTTAAGGTGAACACTACTATAGATAAAGGTTTTACCAGCGGCAGAAGTATTTTAACTAAAATAATTGGAACGCCGGATTATATCTCTGGCAATATACCACCATTATCTCGGGCAGAATGGGCAAAACATTGGCTTTATGGTGGAAAAAATGATGGCTCCAATGTTGGCGATGGTTTTGGATGGGGTATTAGATATCACGATAGGCTTCTAGTTACTAATTCGATGGATACAACTACTGAATTGGAAAATGATATCGGTGCCTTTTTGGGGGACGATACCAACACTCGAAGATTAGATTTTTTACAGGTATATGAACGTAGTAGAAGTAATGTTTTTAGTTTTGATCAAAAAATTTCTGCAACATTTGATAAAAGAGACACAAATACTTATCCTGAAATATTAGTACATCAGTTTAGGAATTATTTACTTTCCTTAGATAATGTTACTTATCGTAATGATCTTATGGGTTCTACTACATGGGATATAAGGCTATTGGGTCGGTATGATACTGCTGATAAAAAGATTATACTTAAAGATCCCGTGGAATACTCATTATTTGGGCGCGATTATTCGGCAGCCGGTGTTACATATAATCCTACGCTATCTGAACCTTATACTGAAGAATTAGATCCATATCTTTATTTTAGAGAAGAGTATATTTCTAATAGTAGCAGTAATAATGGGGCTGGATATCTTTATTATGATTACAGTAAGCGCGAAGATGGTATACATGAATTACTAGATGAAAGTAATGTGCGTCCTAAAAATTATGGAGGTATTAAAGGGGGTACTAAATTTGCTTATTCTAATACGTATTCTCAGGTGTTTTTTTTAAATGTTCCCATGATAGGTATTGATGATATTCAAGATCTAACTGTGACATTTAAAGTAAATCCCAATAATAGTTATTTTAAAACTATTGATTGTGAGACAGGAAATATTGAGGGAACTACTACTAATGATTCAATACTTGTTCCTAAAATAGTATTGTATAGAAAAGATCCCCGTTCTATGATTATCCCCAACGGGCCAGTGAATGCAGGAACATATAATAATTTTCCAAAATATGTTGATGGGACGTGGACCACTACTGATGCCGCATCTACGGGAGATGCCACTAAATTTCCGCCGCACTTTAGGGGCGGTGCAAACGATCTTCATTTTTATGGAAGTTTGCCGGGAAGTGCCCCACTGGTAAATGACACAACTATAGCGGCTTATAAGCAGCATTATTATGGTGGCTCTCAGACATTAGGTGAACTTTATGATGCCACTTTTAATAAAGCTGGTAATACTAATAGAGGTATACCTTCATGGTCTGCTCCAGATGTTGCATATTATTTAAATGCTGATCAAATAGAATCAATGATGCCTTATGGTACTTTGTATACTACTGCTTCTGTTATTAGCAATGTTAGCCGAATAATGTCAAATACTTACTCTGTGACTATTCCGAAATCAGTAGTTAGAGAATATCTTATTAGGGGAAGTCTAATTAAATCTGATGCTAATAATAGATCTTTATTTAGCACATTTGATAGATTGTATCATGGTGTACCAAATAGTTGGACACGATCATACGATGATATAAATCAGCCTTCATATAGGAATATTACAGGCAATATAGATAATACTTTAGTTGTGGGTTTCATACTTACTACTGTTGAGAGTGTAGATATAAATACTAAGAGCTTATCATATACTACCACGGGATGGGATACTGATCTTGGTGTTAATGCATTACGGGCTGTTGAACTTTCTTCCAGAGCATCCGAGAGAGCGAAATCTAAATATCCATATGCGCCAACGGTAGCAATTACCGACACTAATGTAGATAACAAATTTGCCCAGAGAGATAAATTTGTAGAATTTGAGCTATCATCTACCATTGAAGATCCCGAATTTTCTATAACTAAACAAATTTTACCTCCACGTAGATTTGCTAATAAATTTCATAAAGTGGCGATTTTTCAATACAACAATTCTACACTCAATGAAGTACAAAAGAATTATTTACGATCTCAGATTACAAAAGATTATTTTACTGGTTCCGATAACGAAACTCAGCAAATGCTACAGGCAGGTGGGGAAGGTCCTTTCTGGCAATATATATCCGATCCTATTGCACGTCGACAGTATTTTGGGGTTGACCCGTTTGCGCCTTTGCCATTAGGTGTGTCAGATGGTAATAATGGTTTTCAAACATTAAATCCGATCATTAGGTTTGGCCAATCTACTGCTAGTGCTGAAGTTACTGGTGGGGGAAAGGGTGTTTTCTCCAAAGCATTACAAATTCTCAATACTGAAAACTTAGCACATGATGATACCTCATATTATGTAGACGGTGGCTCCTTAGTTTATAACCCTTCTCCTAGTGGATCTTTTTTGGGTCAATCATTTTTTAATAAATCTACTATGCTGGGTGGGTTCGATATTCAAGAGCCAGAATATTTATCGTTGTTTATGCAGTCCTTTCCTCCGGCTAGTGGGAAAATCACATTATTCACCGAGGGGCATATTGTTGATTCTGGTCTAATGCCCCTCAATGTGGTGGGTGTTGAATTTGCCAATAGCTCCCTCCCCTTGTGGATTGGATGCGGGGCGCGAGAGAGGACACAAGATGCTCCATTATATCTATTAAATATGGAGTGTCGAAACGCACTATCATTATATACATACGAAACTGCCCCAGCGAGTAATATTTCAATTTACACAAAAGGTCCCAGTGTTACAGGAGATTTTCCACTAACATTTGCACCTTCTACCACAGGCACAATGCCACTTAATATTCTTGGCCCATTGCCCTATAGTGGAAATGCATCGTTGTTTGCACGCGGATCGGGAGCCATCGCTGGTCAAACTGAGCTATCTATTTCAGGCATTTTTCTACCTTCTGGCAATATGCCTCTATATATTAGTGGACTGGGTATAGATAATGCTTCTACTACTTTAGTTATGAATGCCCCACAAAGCGGTAGTGTGCCGTTGTTTGTTCGTGCTCCTGTTATGAGTAGTGGAGTTGCACCTCTGATCACCGTAGGTAGGGGAATTAATAGTGGTGTAGCGCCATTGTTTATTGGTGATCAGTTTGATGTTTGGCCTCCTACTTCTACTGTATCAGCAGTTACGGGTAACGTAATATCAAATATCGTTTCCCCATTCGGTGATCCTGCCGCCACTACACTGTTTGTAAAAAGTCAAAGCTATAATTCAGGGCAAGCCACTTTGCTTACCGATGGATATATTTATACTGCTAATTCTAATAACAATGGGAATGGGTCGGTTCAGGCTCTTATACGTAACGGGCTGTTTGATTTAGGTGCATCTGATGGTAGTGGTCGAGAAGCAGCCGTCATTAAAACACTCAATAATGTTACATATTCTTCTAATTCAATTAATGGAAATACACTTCAATATAATGTTTATAATAACAATAGAATGTCTATTGATTCAGATAGCGTAGATCAATTGTGGTATATGGGGTCTCGGATACCTAAAAGAATAGTTTATACAGGTGAGGAGTCTATAGGACATGTCACAAAAACCCAAAGCGCTGACCCATCATTAATTACCCTTATGTATTCCGATGACGATAACTCCTCAAATGCTTTTTATAAACATAATAATATCTATAACAGTCTCACCAAAAAAAATACAGTTATTCGTCAAGATGCGTATGATGCAAATGGTGAATATTTAGTTAAAGCCGGTATGCGTGGTAATACAGTTGAAATTGGTATGTACACAATAAATAGCGATGGGTCCGTAAGTCAAGAAGGAGCAAAGGGAACAGAAAGCACATTACGTACCAATCCGTCGCTCGAATCAAATACTACGAATGATTTAGGTCACGGTATTATTGATCCATTCTATACGCTGAGAACTGACATTTATAATTATATAACAACTAATTATAATAGTGGATATAAGACATATGATATTGATAAGAGCTTGAGTCAGGTAACTATTAATGATTTAAAGATTTCTAAGTATAACAGATGTGCTATATCTTTGCGTGTTAAGGTGTCTTATGAACGAGATACCACTATTACTACCACATTTGATGTGATACTGACGTTCAAAATCAGTGGTTATGGTGGTGTATATAGTGGTTTTGCAAATAGTTCAGATTATAGTTGGACGATTTTTGAAGAGTCTGGAGAGAATCAATTTAAACAGGACGCTGCATATAATGTCGAGTTTGACAAAGAAGATATTTATTTTGATCGCCGGAGCGCGACGTGGGGTGAAATCTGGAAGCTATCACAAAGTGATAACTATACCACTGCCGTCAATATGATTAAGTTTAGTGATTTAAGTGATTCACAATTATACACCAAGGCGACTAATGCGCTATATATTACTGAAGAGAGACGGTTAGTGGGTTTTGGGGCACCCTTTAAAATCTTTGATGAATACAATGTTTCTGGTGGCAAAATTATGTTTGTGGGAGCCACATTGTTTGATCCCTATGTATTTAATGATCTTACGAATCCATATTTTCCCAATGCCATGGGAGCTGTATATATATATCGGCGTGCTGGTAATGCAAGCACTTGGTCATATGAAGGAGCTGTATATGCGAAAGGTTATACATCTGACAACATTTTAGCTAATCTGTCTCAATACAGAAACTCAACATTAGCTAATAATCAATACTCATTATTTGGTTATGATTTTGATTATTATGAAGGTAATTTGGTAGTATCTGAACCGGGAGGTAATGGCACGAAAGAAATTGGTGCAGGGCGTGCCTATTTGTTTGATGTGACAAGCACACCTACTCTTATAACTACATATTTAGGTTCCAGTATCAGTTTGCCCGATGGTGCAACCTTAGATGCTGGCGATAACTTTGGTTCATCAATTGTGTTACCCGGAAAAAGTGATCCCATTACGTGGTCTGATGCCACTATCACACAAGAGGCGGTACCGGGTTTTGTGAAATTTGGTGGTGATAGTACTATATATAATCTACGAAGCAAAGAGGTCTTTGGGTTTACTTACGAAACGGTAGATGGGGCACTCACTTATACCGATGCCAATTTGAAATATGAAACCAATCCATATGATTTGTCGCACTTGTCCAATGGGGAATGTTCATTATCGGAAAACATTACCAATCGTTGGTCTCGTATTTTATCTATCAAGAGATTGAATTTTGGTAACACTCAGAAGCTTGGGGTTGTTCGGGAATTTGTCGTAAGGCCCAATAGTCCTTATCACAACAATGATCAATATTCATTCCGTTTACAAAAATTGTCTATACTGAATCTACAGCGTGTGGTAGACGGTACGTTATTTATTAAGGGGCCAAATACTACATTTGACTCTATGGATATGTATGCGTCTGGTATTGGGGCTCCTAGTGCCAATATTCCGTTAATTATGCCTACGTTTGACATTGCGTCAGGGGTTACAACTCTATATATAAATCAGGTCGGCTATGATCAACAACCATATATACCGCTACATATTAATCAAGTAACCACTCCAAACATTCCGTTGCATATTAGTGGAGTTGCTAATTCTTATAGTGATTCTATGAAGCTCAACTTACCACATGTATTACCGGAAGCTCCATTAACATTATTTATGCCTTCTATAGGACATAGTTCTGGAAATGTTACATTACAGGTTGACGGTTCTGTGGGAATTGGTGTGGTTAATACTGCTCCTTTACTTATAGGAAAAGACGCCCATATAAATAGCGGCACACCTTTATTCTTGCAATCTATACTGGGGGCATATACTCCGGGCGCTGATTTATATTCAGGTAAAACTGATTTGTATATGTCAGGCACCCCATTTGCTCCTGTTAATAGCGGTACTCCTTTTTATATTAATGCGCCCCTTAGTGGTATAGATACATTATCGTCGCCACTTCATATAGAAACCTTTATTCCGCCAATAGGTCCCGGTGGTGGTTATGTAAGATCGGGAGTGTTTTCGATAGCCATGAGCGGAAATAATGATGCAGGTACTTTTTGGCCGCAGAATCAAGCATCTACTTTATATCTTCGTGCTAATCCTTATGCTAGTGGTGTTACAACACTATATATTAATAAACCGTTTGTTGATACAGCCCCATTGTATATGAAAGCTCTTGATCCGGGAACGATGCCTTTGTCTGTAAGTGGAGCCTTTATTAGTACTAATAATACTAGTTTGTATACGTATGCTCCTCCTAATACCGGTATTACACTCTTCACTTATGGTTATAGGGAGTAAAATATGGCTATTCTATACACCCCCCATGGTGGTGATGCAACACTTAAACCAATACAATTTGGTGGTGGAACTTCTGGTACTTTATATGGGCAGCCGGGACCTTTTCCAAAATATTCCATTTCTAGGGAAATCATACGGACAGGTGACGGTACGCCTATGGCTTCTAAATTTAGTATTAGTGTTACTGGGACAGCTACGATTCATGAAGATGATACCCAAGATATTACTGATAAAGGTGCGCGACAGTCTAGAGTTCAAGGGCAAGCTATTAATAATTTACAAATGGGTCGCGCAGAAGAATACTTATGGGGAGTGGGAAAATTATCAATTGATCCCTATGGTGGAAAAGCTAATAAAATATCGTTTACTGACGCTATGTTAGTTAGCGTAGAATGTCAGGAACAAACCGAAGAAAGTGCCGGTATACAAACACTAGAGTATTCTATGTCGTTTGAAGCATATCAGGATTCTTCATCTACGAGTACTAATACAACTAAATTAGATGCTATAGAAGATCCTACTTATTTTATGTCAGCTATGGAGGAATCATGGGAAATATCAGACAATGAAGGTGTTGTTACTTTTGCGGCTAATGACATTTCTCAAAGTCCATTTAAAACCTATACGTTGACACATACGGTATCTGGTACTGGTTATAAAAAGTTTACGAGTGGGAGTGGTGGAGGATTGGCTGCTGATGGTGATGCGTGGAGACAGGCGGTTTTATGGGTAAAAAGTCGATTAATTGATAATCCTTTAGCAGAAATAACTACCAATATTGCTGGCTCTACTTCACGGAAAAGCGAAATTTATAATCCTCGCTATATGGGAAGTGCCAATGACATAGGTTATGATTTTGGTGATTACAAGGCTTTTAATAGTGTCCGCACATCTAGTACGGGCTATGGAGATGGAACTTATTCAGTTACCACTACGTGGCTATTGTCTGAAAGTTCTACTTATGCTACTCATGATGTCGAAGTTAGTATAGAAGCTTCTCAGGATAGTCAATCCAATAAAGTGACCGTCAATGGAACCATTACTGGATTATCTTTAAATGTGCCCGGCAATAGTACTCAAACAGATGATAAATATACAAACGCCACTGCAATTACAAGTATTGCCTTAGCGGCGGCACATACTTTGGCCAATCAGGTTTATGTTGCTAATGGTTATACGGGAACTCTACGTACTATTGAATTAAGTAAAAGTATTGGGCAAAATAAGGTTGCTGGAACTATAACTTATAGTGTGAGTTATGATGATTTAGCGGTAACTATAGCAAATGCTATCTCGGAAACCATAACGGTAAATTATGATAACCCGGATGGCACTAATAATATAATAGCTATAATTCCTATTATTGGTAAAACAAACGGACCTGTGATTCAATCTATGGGAACAACCACAGAAAAGAAGCTGAGCGTATCATTGGATGTAACGATGCAGAAAACATACAGAACCACGAAGCCAGATGGGCTATTGTCGGTTATTGCTTATAAGCCTGTTAGTAGCGATGGGACAGGCGTACATCAGGGCCGGAAAACTGAGTCGTGGTCTCCTTCGACGGGAGCCTATAATTTATCTTTGGAATGGGTATACATATAATGACAGCAGTAACATCTATTACAGAAGCCCCTAAAATGTTTGGCGCATATGTTTCCAACATTAGCTCTTCCATAGGATGGGGAGGGCAGGGGGGATCGTGTCAAATGACACTCGTAGAAGATCCAGCCAATGATGTTGTTATAACATTACCAGAAGTTGGTACGGCTTGTTATTTTCGATTTGAAAAATTTTACTTTGGCGGCGTGCTTCAAAGACATATGTATAAAGAAAGTACTAGTGGCAGAACCTATGATATAACGTTAGAATCTCCATCTAAGATTTTAGATGGTCTACAGGTTATTTTGGGTGGTTTTGAGGGAACTGCTTTTAATCTAGGTTCTGGTTATGATTCATTTAAACCCTATAAGAATCCTACTTTTACCAACGAACTAAATAATATATACAATCCTTTTGGTCATGAAGAAAATCGGAGCGTTGGGCGTCTTCGTGATCCGGTAAGAGATGCCCATTTTGGTAAAGCTGATATCAATAGTGTGGGATTTCCAGCTGTTCGGTTGTTAGAGTTGATAGAGCTAATTTCTCAAGGTCCAGATGAAGATGGTATAGTGGCTTCTGAATTTGGCGGAAAGGCTAAATTTGGAGAAAGTGAATATACTATTGACCTCACAGAATTAATAGATTTAATTAAAGACAAAATACCGAATTTTCGGGTAGGGGGAAATGTTAAAAATTTAAATGGTATTTTGGCCGATTGTACAGATATTATTCAGTATGATTATTTTGTAACTGTCACAGGTATCGAGCCACAAAATGTAGAAGAGGTAGATCCTGATAGTGGTCAGATATTTGTTACTCGCCGTAATATGCTACAAACAAGGCGCGGTGAATCTGTAGATGGAACTACTATTGCGGGTGGTTTTGTGGATCTCGCTAATGGTGGGGGTATTCTTGAAAATCCAGTAATAACCATTAAAACTGTCTCAAAAGCCGAACAACCAGAACCAAACTGGATAAAGAATCAGATAGCAACATATAAAGATGATATGCTTGTGTCATCTGAAACCGGTAAAGAGTTATCTGATAGCGTTACTCAAAGGTTGGTCGTGGGGGGTGCGGCAAGTAGATATTATACAGCTAAAGCATCTACATTTTTACCAATATGGGGCAAGAGGGGGAATCAGGATGGTTACCATATTGAATTTACATCTGCAACACGGGCTTATGGTGATCCGTATCATAAGGTACCAATTCACACAATTCCTTCGGGGGTGGCTCAGGAGTATTTTGGAACGAGTCAATACTATGCAACTATATTTGAGTTAAGAATGGCTATTAGTGGAATTGATACTTGGCGCCTTTTCAAAACCATGGAACTCATGAAAGAACAGACTGACTGGAGAAATGCCCCTTTTCAGGCAATGGGTTTTGGTCGCAATGTAAACAACATTCAACAAGCGATGAATTTTATAGGCACGATAGCAGATGGGAGACGCGGTGCGTTATTATTAGCAAATACTGGAGCCGTAAACAGTACCTTCGGAAACCTCGATGGTCAAACTGAGGATTGGCTATTTAATCAGGTTCTTGGGGTAGCAACGAATTTTTGGGGATGTATGTTTTTGGTGCCGCTTCCAGAGGAGCCGGGTGGCATAGATAATAATTTCAGGTGGATTTCTGATGAAGGTAAAGGAAATGCTGAAGCAGCGTGGGATATAGTAGATTCGGCATGGGCCGAGCCTGCGCCCATAGATGATTTATCATTTTATGATGGTTCGGGTAGATTGAAAGCTGTATCTACTTGGAAATATAAAGGTTATAAACATGACTATAGCCCGCTTGGTGCTGACTGGGCCTTTACTGTTGGTACTTCAGAACAACAAATAGCTACAACGAAAGCTACAATCGAAAAAGATATTTATTGGGTAAAAGATTTGGTGGGCGAAATTCATCCTTATGCTGTTTGTACATGCCCCCAAATTCGAGCGTGGGATGAACATACTACGACTTTGACCGAGTGGGTGGCAGCGGTTGGCACATCGGCGGGCAGTGCTCAAGGATTAACGTATATCATAAATCATGTTTTCCAGCCCTATCCTGAGTGGACAACTGATATGGGGAGGGCTTATATTGAGTATGATATTGTGATGCCAGAATTTTTTGGTATTCCTCAACAAAGCAATCAATACAAATGGGGACCATGGTATAGATATGGAGCATTAAACGGTAAAGCGGAAGTGGTTAGTGACGAATCGTTAAAACCAGAAACATTTGGTAAACAGTCTATTATGGATGAGGCTGCATTTGCAATTGCTTATGCTGGAGTAGCCCGTATGACTGCTTCTGAAACTGGTTATGTGGAACTTGCTGAATATCCGGCTTTTAATATTGCAGAAAGATTTGGGAATTCTGGTCCTTATGTTACCAATCTTGATATTAGTATTGGTACGGGGGGCGTGAAAACCACATATAAATTTAATACATGGACTCCTAATTTTGGTAGACTTGCTAAATATAATATTGATAGAATTTCCCGTATTAATAAAGCTAATTTGTCTTTCGAGCAGAAAGAGCGTGGTCTTTGGGAAAAGAGCCATATGGCGAGACCAGAACCGCCTTTCCTTCGACATGGCACCGCCCTAAAGGGACTCCCCGGACCATTTGGGAATTTTGCTAACTCTCTTATGTCTGCCGTAATGATGCGAACATTTGGAAATCTTCATCCACAAGGTGGAAATGTTGGACTCGATCAATTTAAATTAGCAGCGGAATCTGATTTTGAGCATACATATGGAATGACAGACGACCAGTTTAGGTCTCCAATAACGGTTTATCAAAATCCCACTGATAGCAATACGGGGCCGGGCTTTGAAAAACCAGCTTCGGGTAATGATGAGGTTGGAAATTTTGGAGACAATCAAGTGGGACCCACTCAGAATGAATTAAATCCTTATTTTTCTAGTATTTTGGGTGATACAAGTGAGTGGATTAATAAAGTTGACTTTTGTACTGCGATGCATGGCACAGCCATGGAAGAGGCAGAAGAATTATCATTTGAAAAAATGGAAGAGGCAAAAAGAAAGGCGCTTGAGTCTGTGCGGCCATTGGCTTTACGGGGTCCTATCATGCTATCTGGGTGGGGCTTTGATATCGCAGAGAGAGCAGTACCAGCAAAAGGTACGTCTGGTGATAATGCATTTAAGTTTGATCCAAAAGTAGTAGAAGATAGGTCTGTTTGGAAAAGTGGCCCCGTGCATCTTATGTGGGATGATGAGAGGAAGGTGTGGGCGGGCGGTCTTCAGATTGTTGGGGGTAAACTAAAAACCGATATTACGGCTGGCAGCTTGACACAACCCACCACATTTGAAGTAGAGGTTCAACGAAAAACCTCATCCACCAAAGGAAAGGAGCTAGAAAATAAAGGTGAAACAATTACATGCTATAACCGTGATGCTAGTTTAGAGCAAAAGGTTAACGATGAAGAAGGAGCAAATCAAAATATATGGATCATGGCCGTTAGACTAAATTATGAGTGGACCCCTCTTTGGGTGGGATGTCCTGAAGATGATACTGAGGCGGCAGATGCCACTTCATAAGATGGGAGAAGGAAACAATGGGTAGGCCATGTAAGTGTTGTAAAAAGAAAAAGCCACCAAAAGAAGATTTTGCGTTTATTATTATTATGATAATTGATGAATCATCAGAATATTCGGGCGAGTTCTTTGACAAATCGGACTGGAATAACGAGTTTGGCCCCGACCCAGCGGCTGTTTTTAATGCAGATTTAGAACAGTTAAGAAGAGTAGAACGGAGGATAGGCAACGTTAACATTATATTATTACAACCGTGTTGGGGACACCAGACGGGGACGTTGCGCGGTTACAATGGTCAAGGTTGTCAATTTGATCTGTTTGGCAATAACCCTATTCCAGAAGAAGTAATATTTTATAGTGAAATGGGTAGATATGTCCCTTTTGCGTTCAACCAGTGTAATCCTGACCCGAACATCTCACTCCACAATTTACAACATGATAGGGGAGTATTTTCAGATTTTACAAATAACATTATTAGAGACACGTATGCATGTATAGGGATCGGTATTGATGTTAGTGGATCAATGACCCGAGGTACTGTGGGATGCGTTTTAGATGATTGGTATTGTAATATTAGTGTTGATGCAACAGGATTAGATCCTCTCGATGATCCTTGTTTGGAACGGTTATTATGGTTTCAAAGATATCTTGAGCCTTTACAGCCCTGCTCAAGCGGATCACTTGATTTTAATCAAGCTAATGGATGTGTTCAGGAAATACCATTTCCTACTGAAAGATGGTTACGGGAGGCGGCGAATATAGCTGAACAATTATTTGATTTGGGTTGTGTAAGACAAATTATAAGCTGAGGATCAGTATGGCTAAATGTGATTTGATCAATATGCGTAATTATGATATTGTTTGTGGAAATTGTGGGAAAAATTTTGGAAACTTTAAGGGAAAACCAATACCAGAAAATATGGGGAATGATTGTGAGGCACCTCCAATAGCGCCAACTATTGCTCAAAAAGCTAGTAGTTTTATTCAGGCTTCCTTAAAATTTATGGCCACCGGAATGCACCGAGTAAAAGATGACATACGAGACCAAAGAATGACTATTTGCGAATCTTGTGAGTTTTGTGATAAAACAAATAACAAACATCCATCCTGTACAAAATGCGGGTGTTTTTTAAATATTAAGATTTCATGGGCATCTGAGGGATGCCCCATAGATAAATGGCCTCCTGTGGCTACTCCTCGGCGCGGCAGAGGGTGTGGAGGCTGTGGAAGAAGGTAGAGAGAAAAAAAGCCTAAGTTTCATGTTTATTGTGTATTTATAAGAGACAAACCTTGTGAATTAAGGAGATTAACCCGTTATGGCACAAATAACTTTTCAAACCAATATTGGAGCTGACGCTAAAGCCCCTCTTGCCACCTACACATTGAGTGGTTCTGGGCTTGGGTTTTTTGGTACTACAGCCGGTTCATCGGTTCAGATTGGCGCTTATCAAAGTAGCACTTATATTTCAAATGCTGATGGTAGCGTGACTAGCGGTCAAGCTAATAATACCAAGTATGTAGCCTCCACCTATCCTAGCGGAATGGTGACCATGGGTGAAACGGGTGGTGCGGCATATACCGTAGGTCTTTCTGGCATTAAATCAATGAAAAGTACGCTAGGAATCCAATTTGATCATACGTCAGCAGTTAAAACCCAGAATGTTCAACTAAGAATTTACGATAGAACCAATATCAACAATCCCGCAAGTGGTGTAAATACTAAAGCTGCTGAACTTGTGAATTTTAATGGAAGCACCTATGCCGCTCAGGGTTCAGTGGGGGTATCCTCTGCTGTGGTAGGTAGCGGTGACTCACTATGGTGGGGTGAACCGTGGCCAGCTGCTTTGGTTACAAAAAATTACTTTACCAACAGCGTGGGTTCTATTTTCTATAATGGTCTTGACACGGGCCTAACTATTGTTAATGGTGATGGACGATTGGGTCAAATAACTGGTGATCGTGAGACTGTTGGTGGTAGTGGCATCGTAGTGCCGTTGCTTGATTCTCCCGGTAGTGGCCAAAAGCAACTTCACCATGCCGATGCCAAAGGTGCGACCGGTATGATCTGGCCCAAATGGACACAGTATGTTGCATCGGCACAGCAAACAGGTTTATTTGGCGCTGATAATAACTTTGGAGATGGCACAGACGCCTCTTATATAGGCCGTACTTATGGCGGAACAGGCGTTGACACCCACCATAATTGGGCTGTCGCTCTTTCTGCCACACCTTTAGCTATTGGCTCCAAAGAACAATACGGACTCTATGTGTCTCTAGAATATTTATAAGGTTTGTTTATTATACCCGAGACACAAAAAAAACCCCGCGAAAGCGGGGTTACTTTATACCTCCAGAGACACATAAGTGGAGGTATTTTGTACCAATTTATTCAAGTGATTTGGTTTTAGGGTTCCACTTTTGCCACCCGTGATCTGGGAGCCAATTTCCATCCACATCTTTACGTCGTGGGAACAATCCACCACCCTTTTTGTGAGAACCAAAAGCTAGTTTAGCTCCACAATCTTGACAACGGATTTCATAATATTCGTTGCCCTCATTTTCACGCACAACAAATCTCAGATTATCAGAGCCACATTTACCACACTTGATTTCACCAAACACTTCCTGAAACAAGGAGAGTTGTGTGAATACTTCCCGCACGGTGTCAGATTCAAATTCGACCGTAAGGTTGCCCACTTTGTAATTTACTTTCATGTCTTATCTCCAGTTTGCGTTGTATCCCAAAACAGATTCTGGGATTTTCTTACTTTTGTTTTGATACTCGTTTAACAGCGACAACATTTTAGACGCTGTCTTTTTACTTACTTGACTAATTGAATCGTATGACTCCTTTCCATTATTAATAAACTTTACTACATTGATATCTAGCTGCTTACATTTACTATCAATAAAGTTTGTTTGTGGCGCACTAATCGGATCTTCTTCTCTCCACTCCCCATCTGTTGTTTTATCCGATTTTACTGCTTCACGCACAATAGATTCAATGTCTTTCTTTTTGGCTAATTCTTCAGCAGCCAAACATCTAATCTTCAGGGCCTTTCTTAAAGCGCGCCCTTCTGCCCTCGTGCTCGCTGTAGCCACTGGATGGGCACAGAATAGATCATCTGTATTACCATGCCACACATCTGCGACATCCGCGAATGTGCGCAGTTCTCCCATGTTCATCCAGTTAATCACAACCTCAAATACAACTGTTGCACGCCCCGGACCATTTGCATCAGTAGAAGGAAACACCTGTGATGGTCTGCTGCTCACAATATCTCCCAATACATCCTCTGCGACACGCCTAAGGCCCGCACAAGTTGGGTTACCATCAATTAACTCTCGATTATCAAACTTCTCCATAATATAATCATTCCATTCCTGTGATCCATATGCTGGCATTGTTGCAACAGATTCCAGTTCAACTGGCTCTTCTTCAGTGATACTGTCCGCGTCAAATAAATCTGTGTCCAATGTCTTACTCATTACTTATCTCCAATTCAATAAAACGTTTACCCTTAGGTGGAAATTTTTTCCTAATCTTTTCCACCTGTTCCGATACTAAAGTCCAAAGCTTACGTTCCACACTTTGGGATATATGTTTACATAGGTATCTAACTCTTATAACACAGTATCCCTTAGAAATCAATAGGCCATTTTTAATGGCGTCAAATTTGGTTACATCTTGAAGTCTCTCCTCTCCAAATATAGGAAGAAAATGTTGTGGGCCGTCTATTTCTATGATGGTATTAATTTCTGGCAAAAACAAATCAATCTCAAAATTACCTTCTACTAAATTCTTCTTGTGTAGTATAGCATGATATCCGGCCTTTGTCAAGTTCTTTTTTAAAGATTTTTCTGCTTTTGATCCCTCGACTGCTGTTTGGCGTAAAGCGCGTCCAGCTTTTTCCAGCATTTCGCGCTTTTTGTTAGGTGACATTTTTTTCCATCTTTGTTGAGCTTGTAGGATGAATTTTTGTTTATCTTCGGGTGGCATATTGTGCCAGCGCTTTTCGACGGCTTTACTGATTTTGATTTTTTGCTCTTCTGTGCGTGGGATGCCTTGAGTCGGATGCTTACTACGACCGGACTCCAGCGCCAGTGACTGCGCTTCTGACTTGTTGCGTAGCTTATGGCCGTGCTTTTTTAAAATGCGCTCAATCTTTTTGGGATAGGTATTTAATTCCTTGGCAATAGAATATGTGCTGTGGTTTTGTTGATATTTTTTAATTACATAAGATTCATTTATTTCCATCAATTACCTCCAATATCTGCTCTAGATTCCAGTTGTCAACAATTGCTATAGGCTTTTTGTTGCAAAAATTTTCTATAATAGTTGCATGATAATCACTGCGTGACATGAGCTGGAGTCGGGGATCACATAAAATATTGATTGCAGCCCCATAGTTTACTGGATTATTTAACCAATCTATATCCCACAAATATAGATACTTGGTAGAGTTGTTGCTAGATTTTAACAACATTTCTGCCTCTGCTAAGGTGGTACTTATGGCGTGCCCATGATACCCAGAAAAAAAAGACATATTAGAACAGGAAAATAATGGGCGCGTTACTGGAATTGCTGCGCGATTATAAAATATAGAAGTGGATATAACTGGGGTTGTTCCAGCTCTATTGAATTCTTTAATTAAATAAAATGACTTCTGAGATGGCCCTAAATCATTTACTGTAGCGGCTATTTTTATCATGATATTATTCGTTTTCATAAATTAGTTTATTAGTGGCTTGATACGAATCCATGGTGCCAGCGTCAATCCATGAATCCTTTAGAATCGCATGTTTACATTTATGGTGCTTAATAATGTAATTATTGACACTAGATATTTCATATTCACCGCGTCTGGATTTTTTTATGTTATCAATAGCATCAAACACTATATTATTATAGATATATATTCCAACACACGCAAGATTACTTTTGGGTTTTTTGGGTTTTTCTTCGATTTTGTCAAGCGCGTCTCGTGTAAACACACCTATGCCAAACCGTCTAGAATTGGTAACTTCGATAAAAAACAACTTTGCATCAGCGTCAAAATTCTGTACGTCTTTAGTCAAATCTCTTTCAAAGATATTGTCTCCCAGTATAACGGTGCAATTATCTTGACCCACGAAATTCTTACATAGCTTTAATGCCCCGGCAATACCATCTGGCTGATCTTGTACTTTAAATGTAAATTCACATTCATACTCTCTCCCACTTCCCAGCATGGTAATCATGTCACCCATATGTCCCGTTCCCGTAACCACCATAATATCAGTAATACCAGCCTTTGTGAGGCTCGTGATAGGATAATGGATCATTGGAAAAGACCCTATAGGCAACAGATGTTTGTTAGTGACTTTCGTAAGTGGATATAGTCTACTACCTGTGCCTCCCGCTAGAATGATACCTTTCATTCGTGTGCTCCTACTATCTTTTTAAAGGCTTCAAAATCTTCTATATAATCTAATTTATTGTAAACATTGGAGCAGATACACATCAAGATATCGTTGCCTGTGACAAATATCTGGGAGTCCCAAATAAGCCTATCCACAAAAGTCCACTCATTGGGTTTGAGGGTGATAGTGTTTAAATCTGTACCATTGTGAAGCTTAACAACAATTTCTCCCTGCGCACAAGTTAAAATTTGTTTAGTGTTATAATGGGCATGATTACCTCGTTCTTCCCCCTTGGGAACATTGCTCACATAAAATAGCCTTTTTGGCATAAAGGGCAATTGGGCAAATTCTATCGGTACCAAAAGTCCCCTATGATCTTTAAAGGTTGGCCAGCTTCCTAACATTTTGTATCACCTTGTCAATTTCTTGATTGGTTAACGATTCATGAAATGGCAAACTAACAGTAGTTTCTGACTCTTGTTCTGATAACGGTAAGGGTGGGCAGATATGCATTAATTCACAACAATAAAATTCCCATGAATAACTATGTCCATAAAACTGTTTATCATGACAATGAGGATAATGTATACCACAGCTTATTCCTTCTTGTTTCATTTCTGATATAAACTGTTTGTTGTTGGGCACCCGTATTCTATATAGGTGTCTACTGGTATTGTTATACCCAAGACTCTTATTGTAGATGTCACAAATTTCTGTTAATCTTTCGTTTTTATGATCTAGTTTTTTGAGATTTTCATTTGCTATGTAAGCCTGTATTGATGTAGCATGCATCTTGTGTCCTGCTGTCACCTGAGTCCTATTCCAACTCTTGTCATCTAATTTGGTACCATTTAGGGTCATTATACGGTACTCATCTATTTCATTTTTATTATCTGAGACTACCATACCGCCGTCACAACCCCCCACGGGCTTCGTTGGATAAAAACTAAATATCATTACGGCATTTGGATCACCGTAATCTTTGTATTGGCTACGTGTTACTTCTTGCGCTGAATCAATAAGGGTTGGCTTTTTGTAAAGTTCGTATTTATGCCCTACCCACTCCACGTCATCATAAAATTTTATTTTATTACCACTGTTAACTATAACATTAGGAACAGCAATTGGCATTGTGCTAGGTATGTGGATTGTGGCGCGTAATCCAGATAGAGCAATAAACAGAAGGCTGGAGGCACTATTTGCAGAACAGGCGTACTTGGCCCCTACGTATTCTGCAAAAGCACATTCAAATTCTTGTACAATACTGTCGTGTAATAAATTGCTAAATTTACTGGTGTCTATGGTATAGTGATTTATATTAAATAAGTTGATCATCTTCTTCTGTTGTGGCAAATGATGGCCATTCTTTCTGTGTTGTCTTGTTTAAGAATACCGCCCCCATGAATAATATCAGTAGTAAAAATTAATAGTGAGCCAGCAGAAGCAGATGCATATGTTACATCATTTTCTGAATATTTACTAGCAAGGGCCGGATTTTGATCTAGTCTATATTTATCTCCCAATAGGGTTCCCACAGTATGAGATGTTCTAGCTTGATATCCATCTGAATGAGATCCCTTGATATACCTAAAGGCCCCGTTGTTTTCATCACAGTCATTTATATAGATCATATATTTTAATGCTTCATATGGATCAACATGTAGAACTGAATTTCTAGTGACCCCTTCTACATCGTCTGGTTTCAGATATTCGTGACTGAAAAATACTTGCAACATTTGTTGATTGGGGCATCGGAAATAAATATCAGCAAAATTGGAAAACCACGTATTATTAAATGTGTTTGTAATTACTGGAAAATTATGTAAATCATCATGTCCCACTCTGCACAATTTACCAAATGGATACGCTTTGCTGCTTTCGTTGGGATAACACAATTCATCTCCGGTAGACATTTTAGAAAAAGCTCCAACCATTTCTTCTTTTAGTTTTGTTATTTCACTGGAATCAAGAAAATTGGGAATCTTACACAACCCCTCTTGACGTAGGGTTGCCAAAACTTGTTCCATGGATGTGTTAAAACGTGGCATTTCACCCTCCGTTGGTATCAATAAAATGTTGAGGTATGGGTTTCGTAAATTCAGCGCGATGAGTTCTTTTGGCGAAGCAGCATATCATTGCGTCATTTGGAATTTTTGGCACATAATCTCCGCTGTGTTCTTGAAAATTTAAATTTGTATTTAATAAATATGTGTGATTTGGATCAAAGGATTGCCAATTACGTTCTTGTCTTGTTTTAGAGGCCATTAAATGTATCGTAAAACCATTGGCATTATAGAAATCCCTAAATAACGCGGGACTCAATGAATAAAATCCCCTCCCAAAAAAGCCGGACAGATTGCCCGTATGAATCACACAACCGTCGTCTACGAGAATGTTTAATATATTTTGCCATACTGTACAAATATCAAAACAGCAATACAATGTTCCAGAGTCAATTACTACATTATATCGGCCATACAGATCCCTGTCAATAGGATAATTTAAATCTATTTTATATGAAGGATTTCCATTGATATCAAATGTATCAATATTTTGAAACTTGAGCTGCTGGGCTACCTCATTTAGCCCATTAGCTACATACGCATGACAATCTCCAAGTATGGCGCATTTGTCGCCATCTGGAAATTTATATCTAATTTGTTTCAAAAGTTCTAAATCTTCGGGTTCAATGGCCATAGTATTTTTCCAACATGAGTTTTATATCTGATACCCCTATGTTTCTAACATGTATTTCTTCGGGAATCTCTTCAATAGTTTTTTCAGCGGATATGGGATGATAATCATCTGTGTGATCATAGTTGTGATATTCACAAAATCCTTTAGCCAAATCATGTAAATGTATCCGGTAGCACGTATCTAGATGAATATATTTCCCTCTTGTGTCTAGATTGTCCAGTATTTTGACTGCCACGTCTTTCACGTCAACAAAATATCTAACTGTATTATTGATGTTTATTTTGATAGGCTCAGATCTATCTTTACATTTTTGCCATATGTCAAGAACGCTACCACTGGAAAAAAAGAAATTGACTCCCTGTATTACAGAATAATCATTCTCAAGCATTAGCTTTTCCATGATGAGCTTTGTTGACCCGTAAACACAAGAGGGGTTAATTGCTTTATCTGTGCTTACCGCAATAACATTTTGTACCTTATGGCTATATGCTATATCAATTATGTTTCTACTACCATTAATGTTTACATCAACCGCTCTAGTGGGATTTTTTTCACATATTCCTATATGCTTCATGGCTGCCGTATGAACTATATAATCAATACTATGTTTGTTAACAATTTTGTCAAGATCGTCTCGGTTGTATATGTCTATAGCATAAATAGGAATTTGTGGATATTTGAGTTCTAATTCTTTAGTGCGTTTTTCAGAATGTCCGATGCCTATAGGATGATATCCTCGATGAAGACATATATCAACCAATACTGTCCCTAGTGAACCCGTTGCGCCCGTGATTAAAATATTCATTGAAAAAGACCATTTCCAGCAGGAATATGTAAGTTGTTATATATGTCGTCGAAGGGCTTGGACCCCTGTGCGTCTAAAACGTAAATATTTTCTATATCGCTGTCCCAAGAAGCGTATCCTTTTTGATGCTCTTCTTGATTAATAGACTGGTAGCATCTTAACATCTTAGACTTAGTGATACCGTCTATTTTAAATTGATAAAATTTATATGGTGATAACCCGCGATAGTTTCCTTCACAATAACAATTATTAATAATGTGCGTTGACCCATCTCTTCTCATGTCTAACATCACGGGCTGTAGCTTAAAATAAGGTACCGTTGCTGTGGAGAAAAAACCAAAAGGCACCAATCGTGTGCTAGACATTTCATACATAATCTGAAATAACTGTGAGTGCTGACAATGTAGATGCTCATCACCATAAAACGAATGGGTCACAATTAGGTCAAAATCGCCCATTTGAATACCAAATTGGTTAATTCCATTACTTAATGCCCTCGTAGTATCGGATAATGGTATCCCTCCCGATTTCGGAATATCCTCATTACCAATAAACCAATTTTTGACACCGGCAATATTAATAGCCGCTTCAAATTCTTGTGCCCTATGTTGATCTTGCGCCCCCGTAGCACATATTACATATGTTTCTACTTCGGGCCTCTGGCTTAGAAAGCTTAGGGTGCCACCTATCCATAGGCTTTCGTCATCTGGATGTGCAATTACAAATAGTATTTTATATGTCATTTGTTTTTTTCAGTATTATAGCTTGATGTTGATTTATTCCAGTGTGTTCATGCTACTGCCTCTCGCGCAAATGTTTCAAACTGTTCCCGTGTTACCATGTGCCCGTTATATAATCTTGTATCAACCCAAGGTAAATCTGTATAATGAGAGGGAAGCCGACTAACAAGATCGTCTGTATTAATTAGCTCTCCATCAAATGTTTGCCCATGTTTTTGATACAGGGCGGAAAAATAATCCTTTAATTTTGTAAGCCCATAATCTTCTCTATAGTTATCACTTATAACACCCATATCGAACACAAATTTGTCATAATTCTCAACGGCATTAATGAGCGCCTGATGAGCTAAGTGGTCTTGATGCCAATAAACTGAATTGTGATCGTTGCAAAAATCCCTACCGCTTCCCATTTGTGACCCATGTACCACTACAGGAACTTGACACAGTAAAGACTCTCCAATAACACCGGGACTCCCTTCACACATGGAAAACAAGGTAGACACCTTAGAAGCTTGATAGAAATAAGACAGCTGTGTTTTGCTTAGCCCCTTGAATTCAAGGTTTTCGTCCAACCGCATTAATGTAAATAACTGCCTTTCGTCTTTTGTAAACATATTATAATAGACATCTTCAATATTAATAAAATGATCTTGCGGGGTCTCTTCATGCCTCTTGGGGCAAATCAGGAGCACCTTGTATGGGTGCCCTTGGTTATATATGTGCTTTATCTGCTCAAAAAAAATGTCGAGCCTTTTTACATTACCCGCTCTTGAAACGTTAATAATGTCCCAGTATTTTTTTACTGCTGGGTCCTTCTTAAATACAGTTGAAGTAAAGTTTGAGCTTACTATTGGTATTTCAAATGCGTGAGGATACCTGTTAGATATATCTGTAACAGACCGTCTTCCCATAAAGAAGTCTGCGAAATCTGGATAAGGTGCCCCATTAGAAAAACCCCCATAATGTACTCCGATGAAATATCTTTTATTTTTGATTTGATCAATTATATCTCCGTATTGATCTATACCTCTATAGGCTTCTTGGTGAGATATAACTACAATACCGTGTTGGTTGTCTGATGGATGTTTAAATATATGTGCCATTATTTGAATACCGTAAATATCTTTCGTTTATCTAAAGGTAATTGATTGATGGTGGGATCATCATATATAGAATCACCCTTAATGTGAGTAGTGGAAATCTCTTCTACTACACAGCCATGATTACTTTTGAAGGAATGACCAATCCCCCTTGGGACCAATAAGGGCTTACCTTTTTGTAATGATATAGTTTCACCTCCTAGTTGAACTGCGCAGTCTCCATACAAAAGCTCAAAACATTCTTCCTTTTGAATGTGTTTGTGGGTTGGGTGGGATTGACCGGGAAGAACAATAATGAGTTTTTTACAATACTCTCTATTAATCCTATTTATAATACTACAGCCTGTTTGTTCAAAATTATCCAATCCAAAATGACAGGATATCTCTAACTCTTCGTCGCCGTATGGAATATTTGCCATTTGTAGAATTGTAGCAATTTTTGATCTTATTAATTCAAGAGAATCTTCTTCGGCGTCCTTAGATATATCGGACAGCTTGACGGTGGAATTTTTTGTTACGTTTTGTCTAATGATTTTTCCAATGATGTCGTCCACACCTGAGGCATCAAAATGAAAATCATTTTCTAGCTGCTGTACGGGCATACAGAAATAAATATTTTCTTCTAAAATCTGGGCACCTTTTAGCATATCTTTAGAAAAGTACACCCCCCTTTTTAATGCCCTAAGGGCTTCCTTTTGTATTTCCGATTGTCCAGAATAAGATTTTTGAAAATATTCTATTTCGTCAAGCAATAGTTTAAAATGAAGGGGAGACAATGAGTATGTATTGAGGCTTATATTGTCTGTTGGAACGCCTATATGCTTTTCTAAAATAGTACAACCCATGGCTATCGAATATATACTTGTAGTCTTAGCATTAGGAGGCTCATGTGTAGAATAGCCTATCTCAATATCTGGAAATTCTTGCTGTAGTATTTTGATTCTTTCTAAATTTGACCTATCATGTGGTGTGGGATAGTCTGCAACGCAGTGCATAAATGCAAAGTCACGACATTTAGATTTGAATAAATCATACACTTTATGAAGAGTGCCCATATCGGCAGCAGCTGTTGAAATGATAACCCTCTTACTGATATCACTAATTTGTTTAAGTAACGGCCAATCATCTACTGAACAGCTTGCAACTTTGATCACAGATATATCTAACTCCTTTAACCAAGCTATTGACTCATTGTCGAATGCGGTGCAACAAGTTTTTAATCCCTTAGACAGGGTATATTGTATTAGTTCCCCAAACTGTTCTTTAGATAGCCTTGTTTCTTTAAACCTTTTTACATATTTGAGATTTGAGTCTATAAAATCCTTGTGGATAAAGGTATCTAGCTGTCTAAATTGAAATTTAATCGAAGCATTAATATTATACTCGGAACATATATCAGCAAATTGATCTATAATCAACTTTCCATGCGCTACGTTGCCCATATGATTATTAGCCATTTCGAGTATATAAAACATATTAATCCCTTTTAGCAAAGTTATCAAGATCTTGTATTGTGTCAATATCAATACTATTGTAGTCTAGTTGATAAAACAATGTTTGTGGATGATGTAGATTTTTATTGACCACTTGTAAATATTCAACCTTTAGAATGACCACAAAGTAACTAACAAAAAAACAATCAGGATAATCCTGCCTTCGGTATAAATCGTGATCAATAACTCTTTTTCCTTTATGGTTCGATAGTTCATAATAACACATATATGGATGAGTGGTGGCCTCTTGTTTACACAACAGTGTGTTTCCATTATTGTTTTTGTAAAATTGGTATATTTTTTCTACATCTGAAAATGTTCTTTGGGGATATGTAAGATACATCATTACAATTTCATCATCTGTGTGCATATTCTGATCACGAGCTACCTCTCTTAAAAGCTCTCGTGTGTTTGTAGTATCCATAGACACATGTGGGCTTCTGTTGTGTGACTTAAATCCATACCCTGAAGCCAAATTAGAAATATAATCATCATCAGTAGATACTATAGTGGCACTACTTAAATTGCTAGGTATAGTGTCAGCGGTAAAATGAAACAGTTTTCTGTTTTTAAAAGGGAGCCCTTTAGATCCTTTTCTCGCTGGTATTATATAGTATATCATAGATGCGCAGTTACATATCCTTTCTGTATCCAAATTTTCATTACTTCTCTTTCTTTAACAAATTGATGGCTACTAATAGAATTTTTTTCGTAATAATGGGGACACCCCTCTTCCCCAAACCCATATCCAAAGATGTGTGGATGTAAATCACTGATAAGACATATGAATAAAAACCCAAAGCCAGCACTTGGCCTTTCGTTGGTTAAGGAAAATATATCTCGCTGGATGGCATTACAGTCAACTAAAAATGCCCGAGAAGACGGATCTATATGTTGGCTTCTGTCTCCCCAATGAACTGCTTCTGGCCCTAAGTGAACAATGTTGATATTTTTTTGTTCTTTAATAAAAAAGGTAGGCTGAGCGTCTGTGTCCCATCCGCTATGAAGAACATTTCCAAATACATGATTATTAGCTATACGAATAGTAGTTTTAGACCCCACGTACTTTTCATACCCCTTAGTGGGGGCTCTGTTAAATCTAACTACTTCGTCAAAGCTATCTATAGTTTTACCATATTCCCTTTCAAGTAAATTAGAGCTAGAAGCCACAAGAGCAATATTTGAATTTACCATAAGTTGTGGGCTGATCAATTTTAATTCATTCACTTAGCAATCTCCAAATCAAACACATCATCATATAATCTATGATAGGTAACCTTGTAGCCACTGTTGTTTATATCCAAGGATAATTGCTTTGCGTTGTGATAAAATTCATAGGTCATTATTCCGTAAGCTTCATATTCTTTAGAAAAGCTGGGTGTATTTGTAGACCTCACCCTTTGTATCAATAAGTTATTAGCCCCAATTTGCAGTAAATGACGTAAGCATTTATCTCCATCCGGTAGTACTTCACAAAGAGCATTAGCCACGATGATATCTCCTGTCTGTATATCTTGAGGTGTCAGCTCTTTATAATTTTTACATATAAAATTACCTCCCCATGTTTTGGTTGCCAAATCTATTGCGTGCTGGGAATAATCATATCCCATATATTCGATTCCCATTTGTGTTGAGATATGGCAATAAGCCCCAGCACCACACCCCACATCCACAATTCTGTTGATAGGGGTATTTTGAACATGCTCAACGAAATGAATCCAGTGTGGTGGAAATTGGCCATTAAGCTCTTGTATATTTCTCTCTAATTGCTGTTCAAAAGCACTAGACGAATTTTTCCAAGAGTCTATGTGTTGATTCATGTGTATTTTTCCAGTTGAGAGTTAATCTTTTTTTGAAACATCTGTAGGCTATGGTTTATAATAAATGGATGAGTCCCTTCAAATTGAGCCGTATAACATTCACCACGACACTCTGGCTTGAATTCATGAACCCCCTGATATTTTTGTTCTACTAACATTTTATCATCTGTGAGCATCCATGGCAAATAAATTTCCTCAAAATAATTGTCGATACAATTATCCTTACTTACTTTTTGTTTGTAATATTTTATCTTTTGAAATACCTGATCAGGAAATACATAGGAATAATGGTACATTCTTATTCCATAGTTATCGGCTAGATCATTAAAATCTAGATGTTTTTCTGGATATGGTTCTCCAGTTAATGGGTCTGGCGCACGGTGAGCAATTGTAGGAGGTCTATGTGTAGACCAGTAAGATCCCGGATATATCTTTCTAACCCTTAAAAATTCTGCCCTTTCTTCAAATCCACTAAGATATCTATCAAAACCCCCATAAAAAGTAAGACTCTTGAAGCCCACAGAAGTATATTGTTCTTGCTCTAATAAACCTATAACTGTATCCATGTCGCTTGGCTTGAATACCTCGTCACAATCTAGATTCCAAATATAATCATTATCTTCCTTAAGGAATTGCATATAGGCATTACATTGATCATCCTTTTCGTCGTACTGACTATGTATAACTTGAATTTTATTATCTGGATCGTATATGCTGTCTATGATTTCATTAGTGCCATCACTAGATGATGAGTAACCTTGTTCTTGCCAAAATTTAACTGGTCCCTCCGCAATTAAAATTTGGTGAGCAAAGGGGTACACAGAGTCAATGGTTTCTTGAAGCACATAATTACCATTGAAAACTATTATACCAAATGCTATTTTCATATCAATTTCTCCCTATTAGGGCTGTTAAAAGCTGTTTGTTATTTGTGTGAATAGCATTCATTTTGATTTCCTTGTTTAAAATAGTATTATACGCATACGGTATATTGCCTCTGAATGTTAGCTTTTTAAATCCCCGAGGGTCCATAGCATATTCATTATCAAAATAATTGTCAGCGCTCATCATACTTTGGTCAAATGTGCTATCATCTTCTAATACCTTATTCAGGGGTTCTAGTTCATTATCTTTCACAAATAAATAAGTTGCGGTCATATCGCAAACCCCTCCAGCTTTATCATGGTCTTGATGATATTGCCATTTCTCTTGTAGCCTGTCGACGTGTTTGGTGTATGCTTCTAAAAGAAATTGTTTAAAGGTATTGAGCCCCCTCAGACTCCAGTAAGAAATACAAGCTGCTGCACACCATCTATAATTTGCTTGATTGTCCATCATACATACTCTGGCAATATTTTTTTCGTCTAATAGATTTTCTTTGTCGGAAAAATTACAAAACGTAGCCACATCTGAATCAAGATATACCAATTTTTCTATTGAGTGCCGTTCGGCAAAATTAGACAATATTAACCATCTGTTGTAACAAAAAAGCTCAAATTCAAAATTTCCAGATGTCATATGTTGGTAATTATCAGAAAACTTTTGTGTACCATCCATATAATCAGACATAAAATGATGCTCTACATGCGCCTTTTTATTCGAGTCATCTCCCAGCAATATAACCTTGTTGTCCCATAGTTGAGATTGCTGTATACTTTGTGCCAAGTAATCCTGATATCCAGTATGCATAAAAATAACGGGAAGATTCATAGAGTCTCCTTTAACTTAATATAAGTTATCCATGTATAATCTGGCGCTTCTTTATAATAAATGTCGAACCGGGGATGATATGTACTAAATAAAGGAGGGGGTGTAATATCTAAATATTGTTCTCTGCTTATTTTGGCCCACCCATAACCACGATCAGAATCTACAGATGAATATATGGGGGGAAATTCATAATATATTTCTATGTTATCTTGTAGCCATTGTGCATCTTTAGTATTTAGTAAAAACGATGCTTTGGGGGAATATGATCGCTCACCTTCGGTTAAAGGTTCCATGTTAGCAATATGCCCATAGGAGGGATGATAACTATTACCTCTGCCATCGTGATAATTATCTTCATACAAGATGTGCTTAAAGCCGTGTTGCGCAGCTTGCTTTACTCTATCGACTCCATAATGATCATCGAAAAAACATAGTGTCTCATTCTTGTTTATTGAATCCCAATTCGTATTATTAAAATCTGTAACTGCATATTGTATGCGAGGTGATATATATTGTCGAATTTGAAGATCTGGATCAATGGATATAATTTTTGCATCTGGGCACGCCGTTTCCAATAACCAAGAACTTTGCCCTTTCCATACACCACTTTCAATAATATATTGGGGATTAAGTTGTTTACATAAAAACCATGTAGCAAACATGTGAGAAGAAGTCATTCCTCCCTCATTATCACGAATGGGGCGATATGCATATATTTGCAAAAAATCTTCTAGAGAATTAATTAGATCTTTAGCTTCCCATTGTACGCTTCCTATAGCCTCATATCTCATAGAGAAAATCCTTTTGTAAGAGAGTATTTTTTTCTTGTGTGGAGGAGTGCTTGAAAATATTTTATATAAATATCCATGACACCCGGATGATGAGGTAGCTGTGGACCCCATTCGCCAGCTCTATCGAATCGAAATTTCATATTATCGTAATCGGGTACAAAGTGACTAAAGTGACTAAAAATCAAGTCTTGAGTTCGTTTTTCTCCACATAATAATACATTACCTTCAGGATCATGCCACACAATTCTGTGATTATCTAGAAATTCAAACATGGTAAAATTCCACGGGGCACCGTGCCCTATATCAAAATCCATGATGTGGATTTGATCACTAGCAAAAAAATCCTCAAACAGCTCTAGGTATTTTTGATCACCACAAGCACCAAAAATCTGAGAGTATTGATTATTAGGATATATACAGCAGTCTCTCCAAAATTTTAGACAGTTTTTACCCACTTCATTGTTTTGAAAATAAATAACACCTACATTATAATATCCCGGATTTCGGTTTGCTTTGTCCATCTTCATATGTCGGTGAGCAATGAGCCCAATACTCTTATTTTGTACTGAGGTAAATATACTTTTAGGGTCATGATAGAATATTATATCTGAATCTATATATAATATATGGGGAAGATTTTGTTGATTTAATAAGAAATAAGAAAAAAAGGACGCAAGCGCAAAGTGAAAATCTGATTGATCCGATCCTTCTACACCAGCATGCCTATCTATAGGGCGGCAAGCATTATTTTCTTTAAGGGTTACAAATTCGGGATCAGTGGCAATATCTTCTAGTGTATATGTTTTTAAGTGTGACAGCTGTAATGAGTTTAACGTATCATAAGTATATTGATCCATACATAAATAATGCAGCATAAAGTCTTGCGAGGACTTTTCTACTAATGAGTCATATAGACACAAACCATTAATAATATAATTATGGTCACTAAGTGTGCTGAAATGCCAAATATTATTTGTCATACAAACCTAACATGAGATCAATTTCTGTATGTGGACATTTTATATTATCAAAATTTAAATATTCCAACTTAATCCTTTGTCCTGCCAAATACTTCCCCAGCAGGAAATTGCTATCGGCGCTATACTTATCACCTGATCTATTGAGATGACTTTCCTGTACACGGTTATTCGGGCTATTGACTACCACACTATTCTTAAATGATGCCATCGTGTTCGGGGAGATTGTCCAAAACCTTTGAAGCGCCCCTTCTAGTGCGTTAGGTGTTTGATCCCAATGATAGCGATCTGCTAAGCAACATAATTCATCTATCATGTCTAATATTTCATTTTTTCTAAATATATGACCATCTACTGATAAAGAATATGACCAATAGGACCCGTATGTGTTGGCTGTTTTTGACCATAAGATAATATCATCATATTCATGATATGCTGCTGGTGTGTCTTGTCCCACAACACCATCGTGAGATCTTTCAGAGATATTCAAACCCATTCTTAGAGATAGGCAAGCGATGTGGTCATTTTGTAGAATTGAATTATAGTCAATTGTTTTTACTGGTTGGTATACTATATCATCGTCAGTAAAAAAGCAAATATAATCATTATCAGAGCTTGCAATAGTGGCATACAGATCTTTAAATAAAGATAACCCTTGTGGCCAAAAGTCTACATCCTTATGTTCACTTTGTAATATCTTATGGGCTTCTATAAAATCTTTAGTGTTGTTGTATAACACAATATTTCTATTAGAATCTGCAAAATTCTTTTTGATACTATTGAGACATAAATCCAGCTGAGCTGGACGGTCTTTACTAAATATGATCGAAGTAATCAACGAATCTATCCTTGTTTCTATTGAACCATGTTACGGTGTTTTGTAATCCTGTTTCTAAACCTGTAGAAGCTGTAAATTTAAGTGTCTCTTTGGCAACCGACGTATCTAAACATCTTCGAGGCTGCCCGTCTGGGTGCTGAGAGTTAAAATATATATCACCTTTATATTCCATTATTCTACTAATATAGTGTGCTAATGTTCTAATGGTAACCTCATCGCCTGTACCCACATTAATTGGTTGTGGTGTTGTGTGTAGTTCAATTGCCTGAGATATGGCATGAGCACAATCATCTACATACAAAAATTCACGACTAGCTTTTCCAGTACCCCATATTTCAACTGGCTTATGGTGGTTTTGTATGGCTTTAGCAAACTTTAAAATCAGTGCTGGAATTACATGACTTATATTGGGATCAAAATTATCGTTGGGTCCATACATATTTACTGGTATAAGGTTAGTACACTGAAAATCGTATTGTTTGTTATAGGCTATTAATAGCTCCATAAGAGCCTTTTTAGCTATTCCATAGGGAGCATTTGTTTCTTCTGGATAACCATTCCATATATCTGTTTCCTTAAAAGGCACCTCAGTAAACTTAGGATATGCGCAAACGGTACCAACCATAATAAACTTTTTTAGTTTGCCATATTTTCTACAAGACTCAATAAGATTCATACCCATAGCCAAATTTTCATACATAAAGAGTCCGGGATTTTTTTTGTTGGCTCCAATACCTCCTACTCTGGCGGCTAAGTGTATCACTACATCAGGAGTAAACTCTTGTAACATATAATCGACATAACGTTGGTTAGTTAGATCCCACTGAGATTTACCGGATAAGGCTATTACATTATAGGATTGATTTTGTCTCAATAGCGCGCATAAAGATTTTCCTAAAAAACCTTTTCCACCTGTAACTAAAACCTTAGATTGTGACATTTACTGTTTCCTCATATTGATTCATTATGCGTTCTGATAAATTAGTCAAATCAAACGCATTCATGATTTGAGCGCTCCTGTGAAATCCTGTGTGGTTTTCTGTAACATGTTTTTGGCCAACTTCTGCAATTTTGTATCGTTCAGATGGATTGGCTAAATAGTGATCTATTTTATCTCTGAAATCTTCTGGACTGTTAACAATTACCAAACCATCTCCAAACATTTTATAAGAATCCACCTTATCTGAAATACAAAAACCTCCCGCATATAATATTTTAAAAATTCGTTCATTTACATCAATACCAAATTCTTGGGCATGAGGCTCACTGAGATTGGGACATATTCTAGCAGATACAAATAGGTTTTTGACATCGTTGTCTGATAAGAGGCCACAGTATTGATTAACAGGCCACACTTGATTACCAAAAATCTTAACTTTATAATTAGGGGGATCTAAAAGTGGTGTTAGATATTGGTCTATAACAAGTCCTTTATAGGGCCAATAACCTCCCACAAAACCTATATCACATTCTAGCTTAGGGTCATATTGAGCACTACTGTAAGCTGTGGTGTCAGCACACATCATTAATGAGATTGGTTTTATTCCTATTGATTCAAAATGGTTATGGGTGATCTTAACAGCATTTTCGTCATAATGAATATGTACAAAGTCTGGTTTACCGGTTTCTTCTTTGAGCTTTTTGAGAACATCTTTTTCCTTTTGAGAGCAATACAATATGTTATATTTTGTTTTATCTACCATGTCTTCATGATCACCCCAGTCACCAACTCGTAAGCCTACTTTTATATGAGGTCGTTCGTATATACATTTTAATAACGATGTATCGAGATTATATGATTGTCCTAAAAATATATCGGGCTCAAATGCATCAAATACATCAAAAGCTGGAACGCTTTTGCAATCCCACATACTTACCTGAAAATCCGCCTTGGTAAGCGCTGTGGCCCACGCCATTCTTTGATAGTAGTGCGCATGCTTTCCGTCACTACTTATTAAAATTTTCATAATTGATATCCTTTATGCAGTCTATTTCCACAATAGACATCTTTTTAGGTTCGTAGCAATGAAAAACCGCACCCATTGCAATCATTTGGTTTATAATTTCAAAAACGAGCATTTTTTTTTGATTGTTATTAAATTTTTGAAATATATGTTTCAATATTTTAAATTCTTTACCAGTAATATATGCTATTTGGCACCACTTAGTAGGAAGGCCGTATGACAATATAGTAGCTTTGTTATCACATACCGTGACTCCCACTTCTTTATCGTGCAATTGCTGTTTATTGTCAATCAATAAAAATGATTTACTATAATCTAATCCTTGTAATGTACCAAGGTTAAAATATAGGTCACCATGAAAAAATAATAGATCATTTTTGGTGGTGCTGTTAAATGCTAGTCTGAGGCTTTCTGCTGTATTAGTTTCTTGGTATATTTGATTTTCTATTATGCGTATTTTACCTCGAACCTTTTTAACTACTTTTTCGACTAAATAACCAAACACTCCGATTATTTCTGGAAAATGAAATGAGTTATTTAAAACAGAAAGCTGGTGATCAATTAAAGTGGTTTGTCCAATTTTTAGTAAGCTTCTAGGTTCGTATGATTTAATTCTATTGCCAACTCCAGCCGACAAAATGATAATAGCTATACTATTATGCAAAGTAGTAACTGGAGGTTCGGTAATTTTTTTTGTGAATCTAGTCATTTATCTCGTTTGTAAAATTTGCGCATTTCTCTGGAAGGTTTCGGTAGTCATTTTCAATGATTGATTTTGGCCAGTTTCGCGCACAATAGATAAAGGTTCTGGCACATGAGTCATCATGCAGACCTTAGATAACCGAAGCCACAGATCATAATCCTCTGTACACCCAATAAAGGATTGACTACCGGGGCCGTGTAACCTACTGTCAAATATTTCGCTATTAAGCGGTAATATGACTTGTTGAAGATATTCTTTTTTGATTAAAGAGCCACTATGTACGATACATTTTTGTAGCAGCAACTCTCTACTATACGGGTGTTTGATTTCATATTTAGTGTAATTATGATGATCCATCTGTCTGTGAATTCTATAGTCAGCATAAGCCACCCCTATTTCAGGATGCTCTAACAGTTTGTCTACTAGAATTTTCACTTTGTTTGGCTCATACATATCATCTGCATCCAATATACCAAATATATCAGCCCATTGCCACGCCTCCCATATAGCTACATTGCGAGCCGTACTTGCTCCTGAATTATCAATTCGATAGGCATATAAATTGTTTTTTTGTCGTCTCTCGATTACACCCTTGTAATATTTAGTGTCTATTTCCTCAGCCCCCCACTCAGCATCCCCTTCATTTTCCCATGTAATAGATGATATCTTAGCCCATGAATCATCAGATGAGCCATCATCTAACATATACACCTGTAAATTGCCATCGTAAGTTTGATTTAGCGCACTATGAATAGCTTCAAGAACATAAGCACTATAGTTATAGTTACTTATAATTATCGCAACATTAGGCTTCATTAAATTTACTCCACGTAATAACTGTATTAGAATTATCTTTAGGCATTTCGTCTACTTTATCTAGAAATGATCTAGTGTCAACCGATTGATCGTGATACATTTTTGTTTTATTGCCATTAAGTAATTTAAAAAGTGATGTTTGAAATAGGAGCCCTTTAATACCTTCGTACGGCTTAACAACAACCAATGGTTTCATGTTGATGTTAATGCGAGCATGCATTTTAGAAACTAAATCTCTATCTATTTTCTCATGAGAATATGTTATATATAACCATCCATTTTTTGCATGCGTAAATGCTTCATCTACTAAAAGATTGTGGTCTTCTGGAAAAGAAGACATTTGTACTATATGGTGCATGGTAACATCAAAATCAAACATCTCTTTAAAGATTGCTTGAATTTCTATATTATATTCTACTTTACTATTTATAACAGCCACATATCGAGGGGGTATGGTTTGACGTTGTATATCTTCCAATGTAATTCTTAGGTCTTCTATATTGTGTGTGGGGTCAAATATTATAAAAAACCCTACACGCGGAACAGTTTCATTAAGAACCACATCGTGACGGTTTTCATATTCATCTAGTGACAATTCTTTAAGCCATTCTTCGGGGCGATATGTGTTACAAAATCGTTGCACCATATAATGGCCATCTTCATTAGTTTCATATGTAAGCTTGTCTGCGCGCCCCAATTGGCATCCTGATTGTTGTTTATCAGTATAGGTCGCAAAGACACACCCTTTACACGATGTAGTTATCATGACTCTCTCCTACATTTGATTATCATTTGAGCCAATGATGCATTAAATGACTTTTCATGAATAGTTAAATTTGATGGAAGATAACTAACAACTTCTTCTAGATTCAAGGCGCTCTTGATATAATTTCCATTAAACATAATCTGATTGATATTACCTATTGAGAAATCATCTCTAATATATTGTTGTGCTAGTAAATTAAAATCAGGTTCAACTATAGTTAATTCACAATTAAGTCTCATTTTTTGAGCGATCTTCGGTATAATTTGGCTAACTTCATCATAAGTGAACATAGATAAAAATTGATATGCAATAATTTGCGTAGCTTCGCTATCTAGCACCTGTCCATCTAGAGTCGCTATATTGGAAATCCATGCGTTATATGTTTCATTAGGTTGGTGTGGTGATAGATATATTTTCATTTGTTAGTCCTTATAGGCTGCAATTGTTGCATAAAATATTTTGTTCCAGTTATCTATATGCCTTTGTAGATTGTATTTTTCTACCATGGTATTTCTAGCTTCTTGGCCAAGCTGTTGCGCCAATTTATCATCATTAAGTAACACTTCTAGAAATTGCCGTAGCTCATTGGGATCGTTAGATATAAAACCATTTTTCTCATGTTCTATAATTTCGGGAATCATGCATGTAGCTGTTGATACTACTGCACATCCGCACGCCATGGCTTCCAGCAATGATGTTGGCACTGGGGAGTGTAATGAGGTATTATAAAATATCTTAGACGTTTGGTAAATTTGCCGTAGATGTTCTATTGATTGAGCGGGTTCTGAAAAACCGGGACTTTTCCCAAACACCTTGACTGGAAGCGCTTCTGGAGTATTAATTCCTATTGTATTTTTCCATAGTTCCCAACCACAACACCAATCTCTATTAGGCCAATCATTTACAACCGACAAACAAGCATTATCACGTTCTATTTCTGTGTCAACAGACCAAAAGTCTGTCTCTACGCCATGTTCAATAAATGTCGCATCCTGTACAGTAGATCCCCATGCCTTCATACTAAATTCAGAAATAAAACTCTTTTGGTCTACATTAGCAGTAGCGATTTGAAACTGATTTACCTGTGTAGCCACATCGTTTCTTATGTCTGGTAGTACGTGCATATGGAGCAGTATGGGTATATTAAAATCATTTTTAATATTATGTGATACACGAAGTCTATCACAAGCGGTATGACATAAAATCAAATCAAAATTTATGTAAGACGGTACTTCGTTTATAACGTAATAATTTTCAGGAATGTCACCATAATCAGTATCCCATTCTTTACCATAGTTGATTGAATAAAAATTGTGACCCGTTTGACACAGTTTTTGTTCATATCTTTCATGGGTACAAAATGTCAATATATTCAGCGGCTCTTGTCGCTGTTGACGCCGTAATATAGACCTAACGGCCATTGGGGTAGCGTTAGCTGTCATTCAATAATTCCTTTAACTGTGCTCCAACCTTTTGGTGGCTATATGATTTAGCTTTTTTAATAGATGCCTTACGTTGTTTTTGCGATGCTTCAGTTTGCCATTGCATATACACTTTACGCATGGCAATGGCCAACTCTTCGACATTTATTTCTGCCCACTTATTGTTTGCAGTACATAGATTAGGAAGCGTAGATATGGCACCCACACACGGAACTTGTATAGATTTCACAGCCGTTCCTAAGCAAAAGTCGTCCATCCCCGTTTTTTTAGTATAGATTACTGGTATACCAAGCGCCATAGCTTCAAGAGCCGGAATACAAAACGCCTCTCCTCGACTGGGCATTACAAAAGAATGACACTGAGACAACACTGACACATAATCTTCTTTACTAAGATATCCACATACAACAATTTCTTCTTTATATCTTTTTCGTAGCTTTAACCCATTCTTGATTTGCTTACAATAGTTTTGCACATAATCTAAGGATTGTTGGGATGTTTTAATAAATAGATTCACAGGTTCGGACACTCCAAATTCTGTGTGAAATGCGCGTATCAATGCTTGTACATTTTTTCTTTCTATAAACTCTCCAACAAAAGCAAAGTTGAATGTGTGAACCAGTTCCTGAATTTTATTTCCCTCTAACATTTTACTATAGGATGAAGTATCCAAAGAATGAGGAGCAATATTGACCGGAACCTTTATATTACTCATACGACATGCAACCCTAGTATGCATACTGGGCACCCATATTTCATCCATTAGGTTAGCATAATGCTGCCATGAGCTGTCTTTGAAATGGTTAGTCTCGCTGGCAATAAATCCTATGTTTTTAAAATTGGAATTATAAGAATATAGGTGAGGTAATGTATGTTGTATACAAATATCACACCCTTCACTGGAAGCTTGTTCTAGTTCTTGGATTCTGTTAGGATATGATTTTGGCTCGGTTTCAAATGTAATAGCACGCGGCACTACTTCAACACCTACAGAATCGAGCGCCAGTATATTATTAATGGCAGCATTGGCCCATCCGGTACCATCTTTATAATGTCCTATGTAAAGTACTTTCATCGAACTTCTCTTTCTTGCTTCATTTGGGCTTGCGTTTGTTTCTAATTATATTGTTTACGATAGTTAAACAATTCATGTCGTGGTACTGAAAGTGTGCGTATTGATCAAAAAATTCTGAGTGTACGTACCAGTCTTCTACGACACCGACATCGTGTAGTATCACGTTTCCGCACAAGATTTCGTATCCTGCTTCTTTGAATTTGTTTCTCGATATTTTTTGATCTTTGTCGCAGCCTTGGTACAAATTATGTTCATATGTAATTATTTGGAATCTGTATTTTGAAAGATCGAGTTCGCTAAGAACCTTTGGTTGGGCCTCGTCCACATCAAATGATAAATAGTTTACATCAGAAGGACAGTTGGATTCTTTTAATATATCATTTATATTGGTTGCCATTAAATCAGCACACACACACTGACAACGGCGATGAGATTGGGCCGTATCTATGTATTCTTTATCATAATCTATAGCAATACCCGTCCAGTTTCTTCGTCTTTCAAGGTTATATGTATTACTGAAGAAACTCATAGGCATATTTCTAACACCATCTGTGCCAGCCCCTATATCCACAAAAAAACCATTGTCAATATCCAATACTTCATTCACAAACACATCTTGAAATAACTGTCCATTAAAGTTGTCCGGTATAGTACCTTGGGCCTCATCGATAGACTTTTGTATTGCTGGATGTTTACTGTGATTCATATTAATATCCTTCTTGTTGCATCATTTGGGCGCGCGACTGTTCCCACTGATTTATTTGATTTCTAAAGTTAACCATTTCTTGGCATGCTTGCTCTAGTGAGAAGGGAGTATTTCCAGTATAAGACTGAATATGTGATTCGTTAAAGTAAAAGTCTTTAGTTATGTTTTCACATTTATATCCAAATGTAATATCTCGCAACACACGCTTCCACAAATAGCTCCCTATCCACTGTGGTTTATGTAGTATATTGTTAAATATAAAATCAACCTTGTCTACTATAGAAATTATTTCTTCTGGAACTTCTGTGGCTGGCTGTGGGATATGGGGTTGAGAAAACCAAGTGGTTGACGGATCTTTTGGTTCTAACTGTAGAATATGCTTAGCCCACACATCCGCCGTTTTATCCCAACTATAATTTGCCACAGCATTCTTTTTAGTTTCTGCGCCAATGTCTCGTAACTTATATTTGTTTTTATGTAGTTCGACAAGAGTATTAACAAATACTTCATTATTCGGAACTGCCCTATTACAACCAGTTTCACATTCCACATAAAAGCTTAGAGGCACAATACCCATGCCGCCAATCTTATCAATCACAGACTGCATCGCAGAATAATAAGTAGATATAACGGGAAGCCCACAATTAGCAGCCTCAAGTTGCGGCATCCCAAAACCCTCACTGTTGGCATATTGTACATATATATCAAATAGGTTATATATGCTGGCTAAATCTGGTTCGCCTATTGAATTATTAATACCTACTAAGTGGCTATTAAAATGTTGACATTTATTGCAATATTTAATAGCATCTTGAAAAAAGTCTACAGTTATATCTTGACAATTCTTGCATTTGTAAGTCATGAGTACGCGATTAGAAAGACCGTTATCGTTTATTAAGCCCGGAATATCCCATCCTATATCTGGGTAATAGGTATGACAATATAAAAATACATTAGGATCATTAACTTGATCCACAAAAGCTCGAAAAGATTGAAAAAGATCAGGATATAGTTTGCGTTTTTGGTTACGCATCACTGTGCCTACAATTAGGGACTCTGGAGAAATCCCCATATCGATTTTGTGTTGTTGTTTGTTTGGGTGTGGTTGAAAGTGTTGACTTGCAGCCGGAGATGCTACATCCACAAATTTTATATTATCGCATTGTTGCAACAAAATGTCTCGCCCGAATTCAGAGTATGCGAACACCGAATCAGCTGACGCATAAGTATTGATCCATTGATTACCCTGTGGGGCAGCATCTACAGTAGGCATAATAGCCCAATGAAAAAAGTCTCTAAATGGAGACCGTTGCTGAAATTCAATCATCCACCAATCACGAATATCCATGACTACATCAGGTTGAAAATCTAATAAGACAGAATTAAAGGCTTGTTCCCCAAACTGAGCTGTAATATTACCTTTATATGAATCATGTGTGGGATCATTAGGTAAAGGTTTATTGGGATACACTTTCCATGGAACAGAAGAAATATTAACATCATTACTATCAACATAGCAAGCTAATTCAGCCACTTCAATGCCGTCTATCTGACAAAGTCGGGATAAAACTTCTTTAGTATATACGGCATATCCCGTGGGCAACCATGATGCTTCAGAACAGAATAATACTTTTTTATTTTTCGTCATCTTCATTTAGCTTATTATTGTTAAAGATTTTAAAATTAGTGACCCTAAAAGTGATTGTGTCCGATTTTTTTTCTTGGTGCGATGTTGACTGTCTTGCAATAGATTCAACAGCCATAAAATCACCTTTATGAGCATGTTTATCAATCGTTTGAGCGCCTGTAGCCCATGCTTCAAACCGTAAAAAATCTACTCTACGTTTTTTACTACCATCCTTATCTTTGCGGTGGTCTTCAATCGCTAGAGTAAATGTAACTAGATATGTATTATTAATATTTACTAAGTGAGGATCATCAGCCAACATTCCTACAAAGTGACATTTATTCATACTTGGCTCACCTTATTTATTATAACGGAAGTAGTGTCCTTTTTGGAAATTTCTCCATTTATAAATACTGTATTTCCTTCAATTAGGAGGTCACGATATTGTTGATAACATTCTGGAAATACTGTAATAGAGTCTAAAACGCCACTTCCGTCTTCCGCAGATACAAATGCCATCAGTTGGCCGGGATTTTTACCCTTTTTAGTTTTATATGTTCTAATAGAATTTAGTTGAACAATTAAACTCACCTTTCCTTTTATAGTGCCACGAGACACATCTTTACACATATAAGTTGAAAAATTAGTATTAATAGCATCCATTCTGCTACATGTAAGGGCGCATCCCATGTATTTTTCCTCGTGCTGAGCTATTGATGGAATGTTATCCTGTACCTCATGAGGGGGATTATCTAGAATTTGTTTAATATCTAGGACGGTAATTAGCCTACGGCTATTGATTTTAGTATCTTGTATCATATTGCCTATACATTCTGATAAACTATCAGAACTATTGTAATTTTCTGAGATATATGTTTGTTCTCTGGCAGTAAGATCTTTCCAGCTATCAAACTCATATAGCATTTTTTCTCTGTGTTGTTGGTTGTTTGGGCCACTAAAAGCACCCACTGAAATCAGGGCTACTGCTGCCCTTTTGTTAATTTTACCTTTGTATATAATATTTATTAATGCATCTATCCACGTATAATTAGAAACATCGTTATCTCTATATAACTGTTCGATTTTATCACATTCCTTTTGACCAATATGTTTAATATGCCGCAAGCCAAAATAAATTTTATTATTTATTGCAACAAAGTTGGTGTGCAGATGCTGTAAGCGTGGTGGATATACTTCAATATCGGATAACTTAGCGTCCATAATCAACTCTTTTAATTCTTTTTGGGGGTCTGGTTTCCGATCAGAATGGTTTAAGTAAGACACGTAAAATGGTACTCTTTTATGAAATTTACAATAAGCACTCCAATAAGCATTGATGGCGTAACTAACAGCGTGGGATTTATTGAAGGCATATCTGTTGGATTTTTCAATCCATGAAAATATTTCTTCAGCAATTTCCTTGGTGACTATCCCCTTACTCTCAGCGCCCCTCAGAAACGATTCTTTAACTTCTGACATCAAACCAGCTTTTTTCTTTCCAATGGCCTTACGGAGCGAATCTGCGTCTTTCAGAGTGAATCCAGCCAACTCTTGAGCAATCATCATAGATTGTTCCTGATACACAAGTACCCCATAGGTTTCTTTAAGAATATGTTCTAAAGATTCATCGGGATAAATTACAGGATCGATGTTAGCTTTACGATCAACATAATGTTGAGTCATAGATTTACCGTCCGTAAATGCTTTCAAACATCCGGGACGAATTAGAGAAATAAGAGCCGCTAATTCATTGATGTTTTTAGGTCGCACTTTTTTAGCCCATGATCTTCCTAGCTGAGATTCTAATTGAAAGACACCTTTGGTGTGACCCTCACATATCAAATCCCAGACGTGATCATCATGCAAATTTGATAAATCAAACATATAGAGCTTTATCTCCAAAAGACTTTTCAAACTTCACTTTCTTCAATAAGCTTCTCTGAAGTCGCATGAATTTGATTAAAATATTAGCTGTATCTTTTACATCCTGTAAAGCGTCATGAGCATTGTCCTTGCCGATACCAAAATAATCCCTCAAATAATCCATACTATAACCCTTGACATCTTGGTTATTTTCAAACCAACAGTATATATGTTGCATAACATCAATGGTAAAAATAGGATTAAATATCTTTTGTTCTCCTCGCTTATTATCCCATGGTCCATATTGCTCACACATACGTTGAACTATAGGCATATCAAAATGGTTAATATTGAATCCTGCGGCGATAGGAGCATAATAACTGGTTTTTTTGAAATTATACTTATCACAAAATTTTGCAAATTTTTTCCATACAGTTTTTGGTAATGGCGCTTTTGCTAAATCGGTCCTATTTTTTCTGGTGATCTTGAGGGCCTCATCTTCTAAGGGGGCTACACCCGCCTTAATAGCCTTATCATCATCTATAATAGGACGCATTTCACTATTAAATGTTCCTCCCGGTTGCAATTGTAATTTTCGAGCATGGATCGCTATTGCGGCAATTTGCGTGGGCTGTGTTATATGTGGATTAGCGCTACCAGTTTCAAAATCGAATACAATAATATCTCTATAATTCATTATACATGTCCCTTGAGAGCTATGAACTTTTTAACCGCCTCGTCAATGTTTTTGTAAATATTGTAACAATGATGCTTATCAGACCAGACTTGATATCCCATGTCTCTAGTAAGACCACTTTGTGATAGAGGGTGCCTCAAATCGCAAATAGAAATATCCTTATATTCTATTGAGCACCCAGAAAAAATTACTGATTTATAATCTTCCGCTGTAGCGTCCATTTTTTTCTCCTGTTTAGGAAAGCTTTATATCCATGATCTTACTTAAAAGATCAATACCCAAAATATCAAACTTGACATGACCTTGACTTTCAAGATCATTCATTTCAAAAGCCGCAATTAAATTACCAGTTTTATCTTTAACCATAGGACAAACATCCTTTAGTTTGTGTTGTGATATTATAACGCCTGCCGCATGCTTGCCCTGAGATTTATTAGTTCCCTCTATGTTAATAGCCTGTTCAAACATACTAGCTAGATCGCCATCCAATGTTTGATCTTCATTTATTTTACACCATTTTTTTAGATTTTCAGATTCATTCATCAAAGCCCATCTAATAATTGACTTTTCGTCTGCTATTTCTAATTGATCTGATATATCAGCTTCGTTAGGAATGTTTTGAGTAATTTCGTTCATTTCTGCAAATGATACAGCTTCATTAATTCGTAATACTTCTTTTAGGGCAGCCCTTCCTTGAAGTCTACCAAACGTGATCATCTGTGATACATTTTCAGGGTTATATTTTTGTCGAATATAGTCAATTACTTCGTCCCTGTGTTCAGCGGGTACATCAACATCAATATCGGGCAAAGAAACATAGTCTTCAGTATTGCGTCCCTCGTTGTAAAATCTTTCAAAGATAAGCCCATATTCTATAGGGTCAACTTCAGTAATACCAAGAAGATACGATACGAGGCATCCAGCCGCTGAACCGCGCCCCGGTCCCGCAAGCCATCCTTGTTCCTTAATATAATTAACTATATCTTGAACAATCAAAAAATACCCAGATAATTCTGCCTTAAAGATGACCTCAAATTCTGTTTTTACTCTAGCTAGATAATTCGCTTCGTCCTCTTTGTTTGCCACTTTTCCAGAAGCCATTAGCTTTTGCCTCCATCCATGACGACACAGCTTCTTTAAGTATTCATTTTCATCCATACTATCGGGACATTTAAACTGTGGGAGCATCGGCTTTTTTGTTATTTCATAATCTTCACACATATTAGCAATCTTATTCACTAATTCAATTTCTTGGGTATTGTTGTCAAATGCCTCGGGAGTCGGTAGATAGAAATCATCAGACATAAAAAATTCTTTATTATCAATCTCTTCGTTTTTTTTAATTTTGGTTTGTACTTTTGGGAGTGTGGTTTTCATTCCAGAACACAGAAGAACCCTATGTGGAATTGCGTCTTTGCGATTAACATAATATACTTTATAGTTATTATAATCATACTTAACAAAGTGTTTTCCAAAGATACTTTTATATACTTCATTCGCGCTGACACAAAGTAAATTTCCCTTAAGGGCTATTTGTTTTAAGGTATCAATATCAGGAGATAGGTGATGTATGGTAACAAGTTTAATTAAATCAAACCAACCATCTTTATTTTTTGCTATTAAAACATAGTCATCAAAGTCACATCCTATTAAAGGCTTGATGTCATTATCGAGACACGCCTGATGAAAATCAACCGCCCCAGAAACAGTTTTAAAATCTGCAATAGCACACGCTTGGTAGCCGTACTTTTTGCATGTAGCCGCAAGATCGGCCGGTTTACAAAAACCCCTCAACAAACTGAAGTGAGTTTTACAGTTGATAGGTATCCAATTCAATGTCATTGTTGCTATGCCCAGTCAGTATGTTCGTTAAAAAGCTTTCTCAAATGATCAAGATGTGGCTGACCGACTATCTTATTTTTGTGTCTATGTTCAATTTTGTCTTTAAGCACTTTAGCAAGAGATGGTGGGTGTAAAATGGTTTGGACATATTGCGCTATCTGATACAATACACTGCGTGATTTTTCTGTTTGTAGAGTGTTGAGACTAACGGACAATGATTGTTCTAGTTTAACCCATTTACTTTTCAAAAAAGGGGCGCCTTCATAATACCATAATTTTGGCAGATTTTCAATCATGGGAATTGCACCCATCATAATAGACTCAAAAAAGCGAAATGTTTCTTGGCTGTAGGCTCCTTGTGGACAGAGAGATATCTTTGTGTCTCCGAGTAACTCTAAATATTCGCTGCTACTTAACCCCCTTTTAAAACCATCAGTGTATTCTACAAAATATTTAAATTTTTTGCCACTGGTGTTCATTAGTTCATCTAAATTTCTCTTGAAACAATCTCTAGTGCCGGTATGTGGCAGTTGTCCCACAAATGAAAAATCATATTTCCTTTCAGCCATTGGTTTAATAATATGATCATCAAAACCATCTACAAATGTACCAATGGGAAGTGGATACACTAAAGAATTATACCACGGATCATCCCACTGGTCAAGCATATAGTAGTGCTGGAATATGATAAATACGTCATCTCTATGAAATTCATTAGGTGGCCCATGTGTTTCTCTGGAGGTGGCAATTATTACGTTTAACTTTGTATCGTCATAATACGGCAATTCTTGACCATCGTATTTAACAATAATCCTATAATTATTATCTAGAATATTTGCTAATTCCACAGCGACATGAAGGGTAAACTTATTACCAAGATGAAATTCTTTATTAAGATCTTCAATTATTGCGGTCATTTCAATTTATTTCCGTATTGATCCTTGCCCTGTAATTCTGCTACTTCATGCCATACCTGTTCCCAGCCCTCTGTGCTATCACTTTTGACGCGGGCAGCTTTATCATCAATATACATTACACCCGCTGGTTTTCCCATGAACGCATGATGATATTTTACGCCGTGCTTAGCGAGCCAATCCGTCCACTCCTTATACCCCCTTTCATATTGACGATGTAGATTTCCGCTTTCTCTATCACCATAACGAGCAGTATACAAGGTAATGGTATATCCCATATCATATAGTTTATTTACCTGTTCTATGCCATGTAGAAGAGGGTCGGCTTTACCGTATTCTCCTCCGTGCGCTTTATCAGCGATAACACCATCGCAATCTACAATAAGCGTATTGTGTGAAGACACCTTTGTCATATACTATCTCCTTTGCTTTTTGGTCTTTAAGGGCTGTAATTTACTAATTGGTATATTATAACAATCAGCCTTAACTTTGAACCAATTGTCTCCATCTCTCTGTCCCTTTTTTAGAAAACGCGCATCTTTAAAATATTCGGGTTTTGGATAACTTCCTAATATCCACGCGCGTCCCCACTTCCCACTAATGTTTTCAATTCTCACAAATATATAATGATCGCATTTTTGTTTTGTGTTAAAGGCAGCAACAGAGCACTCGTAATGTTCACGGGGCGAGCTAGTACACCGCTTAGTTTTTACGTCATATTTAACACCGTCCTTAGTAATATCATAATCATATGTATTGCTGATTTCGCCTTTGACTATTGCATTGGCCACTTCTTCACCTAAAAACCCAGCAATATTGCCATCACCCTTCGTAATAGATTGCTTAAGTTTTCCCATTTGACGCGCCTTACGCCAAGCTCGTTGCTTCATCTGTTCTGTAATTTTGATTTCAATCATTTCTATATAACTCTCTTAACATCTTTAGGCTTGTGGCTAAGGATTCATTTTCCGTGTATTTACCTACCTGTTCGTATAAGCGTATTGTGATAGCTCTTGCTGTTTCTTCATCAATAAACTCATTGATGATACCGTATATTTGGCGTGCTTCATAATTATTGGTTGGCATTTACATTCCTTTCAAAGATTATAATTAGCTGTAAAAACAAAAACATCCATGTATCCCTTATTGTTCTTATCTAAGGGAACAATAGAACTACCATTATGCCATAATTTTTTATCATTTATTGTTACCATTCGGCCTCCGTCCAAAGGTAATGATACAAAATGATCACTATCTTGATTATCATAAACCAATAAGTTGCCACCCAATATATTATGTCTAGTAATTCCTATCATTGATATAACATCGTAGCCATCCCTATGTACCCCTTCTGGAGAAATCTCGGTGGATTCTGAAGTAGTAATGACTCTCATTTGATGTATATCTACTTGCGTGTTGGTGGGGAGACTGGCCATCATCCTAAAAGAATATACAAGCTCTTTCATGCTATCCCCATATAAAACATCTTCTTCAATATTTTCAAATTTTCTTTCCACATTACCTTGAAAATCATTATATTTATCTGTTTGCATAAAGCTGTTGATGGGAAGGGTTTTAATGGCTTTAGGTTCTAACATAAGCTCTATCACAGAATATCGTCGTAATCTATATTTACCATCCTTGTGTTCGGTACTAGGAAGATTATGAAACGAAGGGGCCAATTCGCGAACTATTGCATGATTGAATTCATCTAATCTTAAGAGGTTCATATCGATTCCTTTATTTATTTATTTATCCCGGCGCCTCATAAAAACCAATTTCGTGCCCTTCGGCAGTACATTTTTCTATTGTTTCATTTTCACCCAATGCATGCAAATGATCGTCCACATAGTGACATATTGATTGATTGGTGCCGGGCCACTTATTTTTATAGAAATGACACAACTTGGTACATTTAAAACTGGATCTATTTTGTGAAATGGGGCGTGGGAAATTGTTTCGTTTTATTTGTTTGAATCTTTTTTCTAGCATCCCTAGAAACTTTTCCTGATCACTTTTATCAAAGCACATGCTAAATGGGCCACCATCCCTAATATAAAATATCGACATAATGGCCTGTTCGTATTCAGGGAACAGTTTTGATATGGCGTAATTATACAACAATAGCTGCGGATCTTCAATAAGTTTTTCGTAAGTTTTTTCCTCTCCTGTTGCCCAGTTCAATCGTCGACCGGTTTTCCAATCTATAACCTCGATGACACCATCGGACACTTCTGTCACTAGGTCGATTGTACCTTTAATAGCTAATTGGCCCTTTATGATTTCCCCATTAGGCATCTTATATTTAAACTTAGCCCAATCTTTTTCAATTGGTATATCAAACTGTGGTTCTGGCGCCACTATTGTTCGTAGTCTGGGGTCAAATTGTCCGTCATTGTATAACAACGCATCCTCTACTGATTTTTGACAAAACTTAAAATCAGCATTGGTATAATTATGAGTACAATTTTCTGAATAATACTCATAACTTCGCTTGAGTAATCGACACACAAACGCTTTGGTGTATAAGCTTTTCGCCGTAAAGTTAACCTTTCCTATAGCATCATCGGTTATAGACATAGACTTTTGTTCTTTATCTTGAAGGCGTTTTTTACAAGACGCCAAACATTCCATTACCTTATGAACAATGGTACCAAGTTGAGCCTTTTTACCAGAAATAGATCTATGGCCCAAAACATATGTTATAAAATATTGCATCTGGCAATAATCATAATTATTATATGATGAACTTCTAATGTATGTTACTATCATGAGTCCTCTTTAAATTTATGTATACCACCAACTAATGTTGGTTCAGTTTCTTGAGCGGGTAGCGTTTCTGGCAACTCTTTGCCTAACCATCCCCATTCATCCAGAATTCTGATAATTTCAACGTTGGTGTCGTGTATGGTCATATTTTGGTTATCGATTATAGCATCAAATTCTTCATATGTATCTAGCGCGCACTCGCTTGCGTGAACATCTTTGTGGTTACTTCGTGTCAGCTGAATAACGTGCCCTCCCGCATCCTGAATAGCTTGAACTTCATTGGGAAATCTACAATCATCCACAACCGCTAAAAGAGATCCTTCTCTAGCTATGTCGGCCATAAGCCTAGCTTGCCACACATCTTCATATATTTTTCTACAAACATCAGTTCCGAAAAATTGCAAAAATTCTCTAGCTGACATCTTTCCCGGTTTATGGTATTTTAAGGTACCATCATTGATTAGTTTTTTGATTTCCGGTTTTTTTGCAAGATTGTAATTAGTAATTACGCCGGGCATATCATCCCACGAAAACCAAGTTTTACTATTTTTTTCTATATCACTTCCATATACTTGTTCTGGTTTAATTTCAAATATACCAGTCACGATTTCTTTAAGGGTTCCTGCAAAAGAGTAACGTTTGATATAAGGCCACATGCTATAGGCGGCCCATTCTGCAAACTCCATGTCATTTCTAGAAGTGTCAAGAATTGCTTGGCTTTTTTCTTCTTTACCTTCTGAGTCAATTAATGCTGTATCAATCACAAGGTTTCCGTCTTGAGTAATAGCAAAACCGTCGATAACATGATGTGCTCGTAATTGGTATCCGTGTAAAAAATTACAGGTAGTACTTTTACCTGATTGTTTGTGACCCGCTAGTGCTAAGATTCTGGTTGTCATATTAAATTCACCTCTTGTAATTGTGGCTTTAATTCTTGATGAATAGTATCAATATCCATATCACCAACATCTTTAGTGGATAAGGTGGGACGATAATAGTTAAATCTTCTGCCGCATTTTTTGATAATTTGTTTGGATGCCTTTTTACCCGCTTCATCAAAATCTGTTAATATAACTAGATTGAGGGCTCCACTTTGTTCTAGTAATAGTAATTGGTCATCATTGATACTAGAGCCAAAAATTCCAACACAATTTTGATATCCCGCTTCATGCATGCGCCATACGTCTCCTTGCCCTTCCACTAAAATAACCGTTTGGCTCTTTTGTATATAATCTTTGGCTATATTTAGCCCATACAAGAAAGCCTTTTTAAAACCTTTGCTATGTAGCCATTTTGGTTGCATGTCGGTATGAATTGCACGCCCCATGCATCCTACGTAATTATAGCTTTCATCATAGATTGGCACAACAATTCTTCCTGACATTGGTCGATTTTTTTCCAAACATACCCCAATATCAAATAAATTTAGAATATCTGTACAAAACCCCCTATTAATATAGTAGGGGGCCGGAATATCTATTTTGGATCTTATGTCTTCTCGGTTGATGTTATTGGCCCGTCTCTCTAAATGACGATCAAATATTTCCAATAACTGTACATCTTTATTTTGGGGTTGTTCAGCAACCTCTAAGTTATCTATATCAACATCTAAAAACTTTAAACAAAAATCAGCCGTTTGATTTAAAGATACCTTTTGTCCCCCACGATAAGCCATTACCCCTCTTACGAAACCAAATAGATTACTTGTAAAATCCTCTTCACAGTGCTGTGTCCAACAGCTCCAGTTACCTTTAGAAGAATCTCCATCTGTGAAGATACTACATCCCTCAGGATTATCACCACCATGTACCGGACATGGAAAAGAATATCTGTTAGGAAATTCCATATATTCTACTTGAAGAAATTTTAATAACGAGGGGAGCCTTTCAAATAGGCGATTACACATACTAACTATCTGTGTCTTCGTCAAGCTCTTCTTGTATTTCAAATCCTTCTGATCTTGATCTTGCATTTCGGTGTATTTCGTTACGGGTTTCATCTTCTTCAATTTTACCAATATTTCCAAACATTTTTACACTAATATAATCTCCATCATCTAAGCCGCATCCATGTCGCGCTACTACGGGAACTAATTTTCTATTACCATGTTCAATAGAATCCTCGGCTATTTCTTCATCTGACTTCATCTTAAATATAGAGAAACTTGTACATAACCAGATCAATCTATCTGATCCAGAAACAACATCAGTAGACTCCCTAGTGATACCATCTCTATTAAGCTGCACAAAGCTCAAGCATGGTACGTCATACTTGACGCAGAAATTATGTAGCTTAGTAATTTGAAATCCTAATACTTGATATTCTTGCATTACATTGGTAATACTTTCGGACCCCATTAATTTAAGATAGTCATAAACTATTAAACAATCCTTAGTTCTACCTTCACCGTCAAACCCTACGTGCTGATAAATCCACTTACGCATAATGCCCAGAATATGCTCAAAAGGTTGACCAGCAATACTTAGATAGTGATATGGAATGCTTTTTAATTTTTCTGCTGCATCATGTACCTTTTCTTTTTCTATTTCATTCTCATTAAATTTACCAGTGGCAACTTTATTTATCTCGACACCACTGAAATTTGCTAACATTCTGTTGAGATGGTCTTCTTTAGACATTTCTGTGTCTAACATCAAGACGGGTATATTAAGTTTGGTGGCCACATTAAGCGCCACAGCATCTCCAAACATAGATTTACCAATCTTAGGACGGGCGGCGATGAGATCCACACATTTACGCCGGAGGCCGCCCCCGATAGCTAAATCATATCTATCAAATCCCGTTGGTATTCCAACTGTGTCTGATACGTTTTCAGAAAGATATGTGAGATACTCATCAATATCTTCGCCCAGCACTTCTGTGTGCTTATTAGAAGCTTGGTATACATCTGCTGTGGCATCAAGGATGGGTTCTTCAACTCGTGAAATAAGATCAATAAGATCTTCGTCACCCGTGATAGAGTTGAGTTCTTTTTCGCAAGCTTTAAGTGTTTGCTTAAGATCTCTAGCCAATTTAATTTTAGCTATTTTGGCGGCATGCGATTGGACATTTTCCTGATGTATAGGAAAGTTGAATAGTGATCTAATAAATGCTATTTCATCTTTATTGTGAATTGCTTCGTAGACGCCAAGATTATTGGCTGCTGATAAGATGGAAGCTAATTCTACTTTAGCATTTTCAGAAATAGACTTATGTATACAATGAAATATAATTTGATTCATTTCATTGCTAAAATGATCAGCATCTACGAAGTCTATTTCTAGATAACAGTCTAAACCATATTGACATAAACCTGCCAACACAGCGCGTTCAGCGGCTAAATCTTCCAATACTTTCCGTTTCATATATCCTATCTCATCTTTGCTCTAAGGCACATGTCACATACGTAATGTTCTCGTTTGTGCGTAGGATTAATAGCTTTCACTTCTCCGCATTGTTGACATTTTTGTTGTATTTTTTCAAATGGTTTCCGACGACGGTCTGTGGGTTGAGCATCAGGTGTAGTAATACCGGATGCTTCAGTCCCATCATCATGAAATTGATTAACACGTCCTTTAATTTCGTTTACTGGAACCGCCTTCTTGGTAGGTTTGTCATCCTTCATGATTGGGGCAAGAAAATCGTCGTCATTTACATTCACCAATCTTGGTCCGGTTGGTGACGGAGAAGATTCTTGCAATAGTTTGTTTGCCATGGCTATTAATTCAGGATCATCTATTTCCATAGCTTTCTTTAGTAATTTTTTAGCTTCATCAATCTTGGTCATACTTATCTCCTTCTAGATAAATTGTTTAATATTTCCGCCATGCGTTGTATTCTGTTGGGCGTTCCTTCTAGGGTTTTTGTGCGCGCTTCCGCATGGTTCTTAATTTTTAAAATTTCCGAGGCTAAAGGATTTTCTTTAATAGCAGAATAATATTTCTCTTGCCATTTGGTGAACTTATCACCATACTGTGACATTCTATCTGCAATTATATACCAAATACTGTTTTCTGCCCAATCTAATACTATTTTTTCCTTAGTTCTAGCCGCTTCTAAATATTCTGCGTATGCATAAAGTTCATATGCGTGGGACGCACACTCTTCAGCGCGAAGCTGCTGTATTTCCTCTGATTTCAAGCTTAATATCTTTTGTACGTGATCGTTTGGTTCTGCTGGAGGTAATTGTTTAGATGATTTCCACGTTTCTATCGCTTCCAAAAACTCATTTAATTTTTCTTCGCCAGTCATCAAGATCCTCATTATAATTAAATTCTATTAATGTAATCTGATTCAATTCACACCACTCTTTTTTTTCTACATCCCTCATTTTAGCTTTATAAAAACTAAGCTTATTCTTAAAAAAGAATGTGTTAAATTTATAGTGCTGTTCCCCATGTACCTCTACAATTATATTGCGATTTGGTATAAAAAAATCTGCCCTCAGAGTAGTTCGTCTAATTTGTGTTTTGCTGCCCGCTAGGGAAACCTCTTCCAGAATTGTATCATGTGGAAAAATATTGTCAAGTAGTTCTTTAGCTTTTATATGCAAAGAAGATCGTTGCGTAGATTGAGCCTGTGCAACCGCAGGGTTCCATGAGTATTCTTTGCCATCAAGGCCATGTATTTGCATATTAAGTCTCTACCATTGGCGCATTTTCCCATATATCTATTTTATGAGATTCAGATCGTATTTTTTCTTGTTCGCTTTTAGTCAGTCGTGTAGATGGTATGTGGTTGATTGCTTCGTAAATGTCTCTATCAATCTTATCATTACACTCATCACAAAAATAATAGTTATCTTTTAGGTGCGCTTTGGTATGGTGACACATCACAACATCTCCTTAATTTGATGCTCTAATATAGATACGAGTTTAGGATTTTCAGCAAAAAATGCATAAAGCTTATCTTGTCCTTGAAACTTAAATGCTTTAAGTATAGCCTCATCATCCTCAATGTTTAACGTTGGTTCTATTTCTTTAGCCGCCTCTTTATGGCTTAGAATAAATTCACACGTTAACCATGCTCCAGCTTTTATAACCATTCCTAAATCCTGACTCAGCATCAGAACTTCTTGTATTTTATCTATACCATGTCCATATCTAATCCAGCTTTGAGCTTGTGTACCGGGAGAACCCATTGATGAACACACAATTTTCCAGTTAACAGCCTGACCGATCCTTTCTTTATTAGTGTTAAACCATGGTGTAACAGCAGATATTTTATCGGCACTATTGCTCCTCACCTCCATCCTAGTATCAGCTTGATATTGAATTTTGTTGCCCCCATCTGCCATTTTAGGAGTTCCAAACCCAGCGGTATTAGCTATGTAATGGGTTATACAGGTTATAATACCTCTCTGTCGAGGTAATATTTGCCCCATCTTCTTAGTAAAAATAGATAATAGTTTTGGAAGACCCGCTCGCCCCGGAGTCATATCGCCTACCAATTCTTTCTCTGGAAGTAGGGATGAAATGGAATCAATAATGAGAAGTGCGCCATGGTAGTCGGGGTGGCTCATGAGCTTGTGTGCGGCGTCTAAGAAGACTTCAGCGGGTATAGGCTTATCTTCAGGGTGTATAATTTCCATTTTACTAGGATCGAGATCTCGCACCTCAAAGTTCATATCCTTAATGCGCCCTTCCACATCTAAATAAATAACCGGACGCCCATCTTTTTGACAATTGGCTGCCAACTGCATGGCTGTGGTAGTCTTACCGCTTTTAGGGTCTCCTGTTAGCATAAACCATGAACCCTCTTTTATACCCCCTCCGAGAGCTATATCTATAGCCGGACTAATGGATACAACTTTATAGCTTTTTTTATTTGCTAATACATCAGTTCCGTTTGTTATAATATTACCATATTCTTTGATAATCTTAGACAGATACTCAGGTGTCTTTTTTTTTGCCATCTTCTATATTCCTAATTTGTGAAAAAAGCGTTTTCTGATTGCGGGCTGATCTTGGTTTATACTCTAGTGTTTTGGGTACGTCAAGCACCTTTTTTTCTCGTTTGGATTCTTTTTCTAATACATTAGCAGATTTAGATACACCTTTGTCAACAAAACCTAAGATTAATACAAATTTTCCCGACTGATGTAAAAACCCCAATGAAAATACTCTTTTTCCATTAGGGCTATTTAGATAATGAAGAAGCGCACCTTCTCCATATTTCTTAATTATTTTCCATGCGGCTTTTACCTGTGTTTGATATTCTTCGGTATGAGATTTGCTCCAAAACTTATATTCTAAACTTCCAGTATTATCTCGTTCTCGCTTTCTGATGCACACCATTTCAGCGACATATTGAGCAGCGTTACACGGAGATCCCGTTGAGATACTTTTGTATTTCTGGGTGTTCTTTTTTGGGGGAGTCATTTTTAAAAATCACATCTTGTAAATTATCTACCGTAGTTAATCTGGTCGACACAGCTTGCTCAAATTCGTTATGTGGCCATGTATATTTTGATACATCGAATTCCGTACAGTCGTCTTTCAAAAGTATAGCCGTAAGAGTTTGGAATGATTGAGAATGTCCGCCATCCATAGATTGCTCTTTAGCTATACCGCGCATAATTTTTAAACCATCTAATCCGTCTGGATCTTCAAAAAATACATGACGTGGCGTTCCGAACATATACAGTTCAACAGTAGCAGGATATACCTGATTTTCTTTACAATATTCCTTTAGTCTACACCAAGGATTTTCAAAGTCTGGACGTTCATAATCACCATATACTTTAGTACCATCCGTTAAAGTAATAAGCCAACTAATCATTAGCTCTTGCGTGATGAGCCGGTGCATATATCCATCAACATGTGTACAAATCATCTTAGTCCTTAATCTTATGTATAATGTCTGTATATCTTTTGGGTGGTTGGGGGGTATGGTTTTTTTTGTTATCGTCTGCGGCCATGGAAGCAGCTTCTGTCATAACCGTTACTCCTCGATCCGGTTTTCTTGCGAAAAGTGAATGCGATGGAATATTACTAGTGTCATGATGTTCTTCTACATATTTTTCTACAGAGGACAGAGATCTGTCCAATTTTTCCGCCAAAGAGCTTACGTCCATTGAAATATTATCATCAATAAATTGTTTGTCTTTTTTTGACAACGGGCCTTTTTTCATTATGAATTCTCCATTATTAGTCTTCTAGCACGGGTAAAGTACAAACGGTTTCTATTGTTAAGGTATTTGTTATACAATACAAATGCTTGTTGGGACACTTTTTTAAACGTAAATAATTTTCCATTAATTCTCAAAGAGTCTATTTGATAGGGGTCCAAGATTTCACCTCTTCCATACTTAATATAATATTGACACCCCAAAGATGATGTTACAGTTTTTGCAAATGCTTTACCTTCTTCAACCGATGCCCCATCTTTACCTACAAAATTAGTGATAATTGCTTCAGGGTTAGGTAAATTAAGATCACTTATGTCTTCGTCTTCCCATCTAGCCATTCAATTGCTCCAATTTATTCTTTAAACTATTGATACATGCGGCTTCGTTACTCCCCGATATACAAAATTGAGCTTTTGTTGAAATACCATATTTTTCTAGAAGCCTATTTCCCATTACATGATGGTCTAATGTCCCATCATTGTTGATCTGACGAATATCAATTTTCATTGTGATCGTCGCATGGTGGGGACGTTCTCTCCTATCTGTTTTACTGTCTTCAGATCCAAACACATTAATCTCCTTCTTTAATCCATTTTAGCTTTTGTGTCTTAGACATTGCGTTAATTTTACGATTGAGTTCTCGTTTTTGGCGATGCTCTTTGTTATTACTTGTGTCACTTTCTTGGTCTCTATCTTGTTTTTCGTAAGTGCCCATATTGCGGGTATTTTTATCAGCCCATTGCCCTATGGTGTTTGGTTCGCCTCTTACAAAAAACGCAGGAGAATTAATAAACACCTTGACAAGTGTATCTGTACCACAGTGGGGGCATTTATGGGTCGATGGGTCATCAACACTTTGTCGTATTTCAGTATAGTATGCGCATGGAGCGCATTCAAAGTCATAAAGAGGCATAATTTAACTCCAACTGTAACCAAAAGGGGGCCACGACATTATACGAAGTAGTAAAATAGCCTGAAATACTAATAGGCCACTGGTAACGGCCCACAAGATCCATCTTTTGTATTTTAGATGATAGTAGCATAATTGCAACACAGTAATTACAAAAGTGGTTAAAATTAACTTAAGAGATAAAAAAAAACTAACTCCATATTGTTGTATAAGGAGTTTTGACATTGGGTTTTCTTCAGTTTCTAATATGATATCTCGGGTTTCAGATGTCCAAAATGTATCGATTCCAGCTACTATAGTAATAGCACACAGCATCAAATAAAACACACCATTTTTCAACATTGTCATTATTCCTGTAATCTTGTAAGTATTTTGGATATAATGCTATTTCTAATAATATCCTCAAAAGACAATTTACAAATAGATACTCCGTCTAATTGGTCAAGCTTTTCGACGCATGCATATAAACCCGCCCCCTCGTATTTATTTAAGTCAGTTTGATCAAGATCACCATTGACAATAGCTTTTGACTCTTGGCCAATTCTAGTCAAAAACATCTTGATCTGATCATAAGTCGCGTTTTGAGCTTCGTCTAAAATCATAAAACTATTGTGAAAATTGCGCCCCCTCATATATTCAAGTGGACAAAGCTCAATCCTATTTGATGATCTAAATGAATTCACGGTATCTCTAGTAAGATATAAGTTCATTTCTTCTATGATAGGTACTAACCAAGGTTGTATTTTCTCATTCATAGTGCCGGGTAAAAAACCCAAACCTCGTCCACCCGACTCAACAACTGGTCGTGTAATAATGATTTTTTCCACTTTTTTTTCTAGTAAATATTCACACGCTAAACCAACCGCTACCGCTGTTTTACCAGAGCCAGCTGGCCCCGTGCAGAAAGTTACGTCTGATTCGACGATAGACCTAATATATTCTTGCTGATTTGTTGTTTTTGGTTTGAGTTTTTTTCTAGTTTCTCTAGATGGCTTAGATGATTTAGATGTTTTTCTACGCCCCATGTGTATTTGTATCTCCTAGTAAGGACCGCTATTAGTGGTTGTCTGTATGGCTGTGTCCTTCGCTAATACTATATCGCTCCAATCGTTTTGGTATGATAAAGTGGCTTCTTGATTTCCACCTCCCGTATCTCCTCCTGAAAAACTCATACTTGTTAAATAATTTTTTTGTCCCAAGTCTATAACAAAGAAAGTCTTAATGCCGCTGGGATATTTTTCGGCAGCAAGTTTGATAATCCTATCAGTTCTTGCGTATTTATCATAGGGCGCTGATGTGGGATTTTGATATAAATCGTCAGGAGTGCTATCTGGTTGACCAAACGTAAAGTCTACGTTAGCCAACGCCTGATCCGAACCCTCTACAGTACCACCTCGCGATAATCCAATATCATAAAAGGGCTGTCGTGTTACTCCTGTAAATGAAGCAGTTACCTGAACGGGTGTAACTACTGTTTTCCACTTATTCAATTCCTTGGGTTGAAACATTCCAGTAGATTTATCACCGCCTCTCCAAATTCCTACATCAGTAGGCTCTGCATATTCTATGGTCATATCTATATCAATAGACTGAATACCTAATACAGATAAGCCCCCTTCGATCTTTGCTAGATAAAATAATGAGATTACTTCATCGGGCCAGTATGCACGTAAACCTGCCGCCGTAGTTGATTCTAGCATAGGACGAAAATCTGCCCATTTAACCATATCACCCGACTGAGCGCTTCCGGGTAAATCGCCATAACTTGCAATAAGAGTATCACCAGCGGCGCTGTTATTTTTAACATGTTTAGTGGTTAAGGTTATTGATTCAGTTAATGTACCACCTACGGATATAGAATAACTGATACCAGTTACCACACAATTTTGATATGTAATAGAATATACATTGGTGCCACTTCCTAAACGAGAAGTGTCGTCACCTCCATATAGTATGGTGATATCATAGCTTCTTAAACATTTACCGTTATTATCTTCATACCCTTGGCTATGCATGTTATTAGCATGTAACACATGTGAGGTAGTGTATGTGCCATAATCAGATGGGTCTACATAATAAAAGAATTGTGAATTGTGATCAATGTTTCTTTCAATAGTGATTTCAAATGTTTGTTGACCATAGTAGTGAAATTTGCGCTGAAAGCGTCCTATGTCTAACAGTGAAGTAGAGGGCATATCACCATTAATACCCACTGAAGTTACGCCAGTAAGATACTTATGGTCTTGTGGGTCAGACATTTGATCAATGTCGTTACGTCCTGTTAATTCAGGACCCACGAGGACGCCCACGCAAGCATAAAATATCCTGTCATTTGGGGTTGTGAATGGTATCGTCATTTGCCACTGCTCCCAAAACCAGAATCTGATCTGTCAGTATCTTGTAAGTTATCAATTTCAGTTAACTCAAAGTGTGGCACTTCCTGAAATAAAATTTGCGCTATTCTATCACCACGCTTTATTTTAATATAATCTTCATATCCAAAGAAATCACTTGGTTGTTGTGTGTTAAGCAAACACACCATAATTTCTCCACGATAACCTGAATCAATTACACCTGCTAAAACATCAGCCCCTTGCTTGACCGCTAAGCCGGATCGTGGCCAAATTAATCCCACATACCTATCAGGAATTTGTAAGGATATACCTGTTTTCACAGTAAACCTTTCATGAGGACCTATCATATATTCATGATTGGCATATAAATCCCATCCAGCATCAGAATTATGGGCTTTTGTAGGAATAGTAGCTGTTTCTGATAATTTTTTAACCTGTATTGTATATTTATTGGGATGTTTTGTTTGCAATTGATTCATTCTAGCTAATTGGTCCGGGTGAAACATATTATCTGACTCCTATTTCCGGCTAGTTAAATTTTTATATATATAACTAGCAACTGCAATATCTTCAGTAGCTAATCCCGTGGAATCAAAAAAAGATATATCAGAATCTAACATAGATACACGTTGTTTGAAATGAGGATTTACCACTGTAGACAAATTTATAAAATGCTCTTTGTTTTTTGTGTGCTGTGATTCTCCAGAATGAAATGCCTGAGCTTTATCGTCAACAACACATATTTGACACACATCTCCTAAATTGTCTTCAAATTCTTGTTTCCCTTCTGCATCGGCGCCAATAGCATTGATGTGCATTCCCGGTTCGAGCCACTCTAATTTAATTAATGGTTTTCTTGATGGTGTGAGTGTGGTTAATATATCACTTCCACGTACACATTCTTCTAGTGTTTCACATGCTATGACAGTTTTGCCAAAAATAGCCGCCAAATGTTCACATTTAGTCCTGTCCAAATCAAACAACTTTATATGTCTAATGTTTCTAACGTTTAAAATAGCTTCTATTTGATATGCTGTTTGAAAACCACATCCTACAAAAGCTGCTGTTTTGGCATCATCTTTGGCGAGATGTTTTGTGGCTACTCCAGTGACCGCTGCTGTTCTGTAAGAAGTAATGAGCATCCCGTCCATCATGGCTATTGGATATCCTGTTTCAATATCATTCAACATAATGGTAGCCGAAACGCTTGGTCCAAATTTATTTTTTTCATTAGCAGGAAAAATAGAAGCCCATTTAATACCTACAGCATCTCCAAATTTAGCGGGCATCGCCCGAAAATCATTGTCGTTTTCAAGCTCTAGATAAATCTTGGGGGGCATTTGGCCCTTTTCTGGATGTTTAAATACTTGCTCCATAACACCTATTATATGACCCATAGATAGGTGAGATTGTATGTCTTTTTCTGAAATGTGCTGTATGTCATGCATCTATAGGCTCCTTCTTATTTATAGTTTAAATTTTTTTAACCTATATTTTTTTCTTATCTCAGATTCAATAACCTGTTGTGCTGTTGTGCTAGACATGTGAGGATTTGCGTCCAGTAGTTTACAAACCTCGCTTGCTCCTCGTCTCCTAAGGTTACTTATAAACCTCTGGTCCTTGGTTTTCTTTTTATATTGCATCTAATTTTCCCTTAAAGTAATTCGCAAGCGCCGCCACTACAGGCCCATTCTTGCTCAGGTTTTACGTTGTCTACTTCCTCTATAACTTGTGTATAATCTACATCACAATACTCACGATTGAGATCTACCCATTCTTTCCAATTATATACATCTTTCATGCAATAGGTTAGTTGTTTGATGTCATTGTTAAAATATTTTTCAGTAAACTTCTTACATCTCAATATCCAGTGTCGTTTAGAACCTCCCTTCGAGCGTTTACCACGTCCAAGTAATGCATCACAAGCTGCCCATAGATTGTCTTCCCATAGATCTAAAGCCACTTCAATAAGTCCACTTACCCACAAGGAGCCATCTCCATACTGACGCACTTGCTCACTGGGCAAATAAATCGCTGTAAACGGTGCTTGTGGATAATCTTTATCACCTGTAATAGGCAACAGAGAAATCCCGCAAAAAAAGTTTCTATTCTTATAAATAAATTTTTCTATCTCATCCCATTCCTCATTTTTAACATTAATAGTATTCGACACGTTATGTGTAAGCCAAGGTTTCACATTAGCTTTTTCGTTAATGCCACCTGTCACCCAGTTTTTTTGGGTAGATTTAACATACTCCAACAACTCTAAGGCGCTAATTTGATTTTTGGTTTTTGATCCGGGCGCCACCTCTATACAAAAAGATATCACAGCATCGCTATCGTTGGCCGACCATACTGATTCCTCGCAGGCTCTTTCGTTAATGTCTTGAAAGTATTGATAAATAGGTTCCATTTTATTGGCTTGTACTCTTCTAATGTATCGCTTTGCGTGATGGGGATGAATACCACTACTAGTTCCTAATATACAAGAAGTAGTTCCCTCGGGTTTAATGCATGTAGTGCGAGCAGCAATATTTATACCAATTTTGCGAGCTATATCTTTATTGGTTGTTTTAACAATTTTAGCTCCATGTCTCTGAATAGTTGGATCAAGGCATATCTCGGGACAGTCCATGATACCCGTCATTGATACACCAAGCAAAGCTTCACGAGCTATAATGCGTTCAGTCACCTCTCCCAAATAAGCAAAATCATTAAAACCTGCCTGTAGAGTTCCAATAATTGCTGCCGCTCTACAGGATTCATAAAAATCTTTTTCTGTTTCTATTTTAGAACAATTGATAGTACTTAGATTACATGCTTGCCATCCAGTGTGACCGGTGGTCACGTCCACAGGATACAACCCAATTTCTACACAAGGATTGACTACCAACTCCGTAGAATCTGACCACACAAAACCCGGTTCTCCAAATTCACGAACTGACTGCATTAATTCAGCAAATTGTTCTTTGGTAGTTTTATCCCTAAGTAGTAATGCAGAATTATTAGATCTACCACGTTGAGGATTATCATGAAACCAATTACCTGTTTTAGCTTGAGCCATCTCCTCGTCATCAGGAGAAAATAAGCAGATAGTCGCGCTTCGTCTAACGCCACCACTAATCACAGCATCGGCTGCATGCATTACAATATCATATACTTCTATTGGTGTCAATTTTCGGACCTCTGACGCAGAAAAGTCAGAGTTTTTGAGAGCTTTATCAAGAACTTTTTTGATATTAGATAAAGCTTTTTTAAGAGGCTCAGGACCCGGCGCTTTACCGCCGCTAGAGCTTAGATATGAACCTGCTGGTCGAATATTGGAATAATCAAACACAACTGTTTTTCCAACATATTCTGTAAACAGTTCGTCTTGTTCAAAGAAGCTGTAAACAAGAACACCAAGCGCATCAGACCACCCTTCGATGGTGTCTGGGATAACAAATTTTTTAGTACCCTTTTTAGATTTGACAAGAAAGGGTAATTTGGCAACATGGTGTTTTTGTACTGAAAATCCAGTACCACATCCACATAGTAGTAAGTACATACACTCCTGAAAAAATCTTAATCTATCAATATAAGAGGCGATGCAATTGTACATTCGTGCGTGATGTTTAAAGATGGGCTTACCTCCAAACTGGAGGGCTCTCTGGGAACCTAGAACACGTTTTTTGTACATCATATCGTAGGCCCATGCAATATCACCATTTGTCTCAGGATATTGCTCATACATCATGTTCATAACACGATCAACAGACTCCCTCCACGTCTCACGTCTTTTTTTTTCAGGTATCCATCTAGCATATTTAGAAACAAAACTATAATTCATAAGTGATTTAATTGACATTTATTATTCCAACCTACGTCTTACTTATCAATGGTGATGGTAATTTTCTTCATGTTGATCTCAATAGCAGTTTTGTCACCGTATCTTTGAATATCAATATTATCGATGATACCTTTCACTTTGTCAACCATTTCTTGAGAAATTCCCAATTCATCCATAACTTTTTGTATGATCATGGATTCAATGCTCATTTATTATTCTCCAATTTTTGCATAAGCGTGTCAAATCTTTCGTTAATCTTATCATTAATGGCAAGCTTGCACTCCGTTACGCTTTTTTCGAGGTCATCCATTTTAGCTTCTATTTTATCTTCCATGCTAATAACCTTTTTTTCAAGAGAGGTAATTCGCCGGTTTAAAGAATCGCTGACTCTTTCTTCTAGAAGAATTATTTTTTTACCATGGGTGATAATAGTAAACATAACCCATGCCATAATAGGGATAAAAACCATACCGACAACTTCTGCCACATTACGTATTAAATCCCAAGCATCGTTCATATTAACTTACCTTGTGTGATAAAAAAAAGGGGGGAGGAAGCCCCTCCCCCCTATATACGCAATATAGGATTACATGCCAGTAATTGCCTTGTAATCAAAGAAGTCACCGCCACTAGCAACGGTAAGAGTAACGAAATCAACCTTCATTACCAATTCACCGGGGATGGCGCGGGTTGGAGTAGCTGCACTATCAACCGCCAAATTGGACGCATTGCCATCAGCAAGATCCCACATATTGGTAGTAGTGAAAGTACTAGGCTTAGCAACCGCAGTACCAGCAGCATTCAGCCACAAGTATCGTGAACTAATCTTGTTGCCATTGTTAAAGAACCCAGTACGAGAGAATCGATTTGCTCTCATTAGGCTCGTTACATCAGCACCAAAATCATGCTGGAATTGAGCGATTGGAGGATGAGGACCTTCATTACTCGGAATAAGCATTTTGGTAGAAGAAACGCCAGAAAGAGTAGTAGAAATAGTTCTAATGACATACTGGCCAGCAACCGAATACGCAAAAGTTCCACCACTCACAATTTTCTGATTGCCACTTAAACCATCAGCCAACACCCGTGGGAGTGGAGCTGAGCCGAAGTCGGTAGCATTATCCTTTAATGCTAAAGCTTTAGTAATCACGGTACCAGTACTCGTGTTACCCAAAATAGTACCACCTTCAGTGATAACCGTAAAAGCGCCACCAGTCGTGTTTCGTTTTTCTGAATTTCCACTAGGAACTGCCATAACAAACCTCCTTTATAAAGATACAATAAATATGATATATCCCGTTATTATCCAAAAAGAGGTCCAGTTCCCACTCTATATACACAACTACGTTTGAATACAGTTTCTTTTTCTACATACTTGAATCGCACTGATTAAACGCCTACGTGCCGTTTCTCGACTATAGCCATTGGCGCATCCAATTTCATGCATAGTCATGCTATGTACAAATCTTTGATTTAAAACTTTGGCTATGTCGGGAGGAAGCCCATCTACGATATCACCCAAATCTCGCCAATTGTTGCGATTGTCCACAGCTTCTAATCTGTCACATCCATATTCACGTCTTTTCTTTTTGAGTTCATTCTTGCAGGCATATGTAAGGTATGAATACAAATATGACGTAAATTTAACGCCTTTATCTGGGTTATACTTTTTGATGCAATTCCATAACGTCAACATTTTAATGGAATCTAGTTCGTCAACATCTATTGAGTGCCTATATTTACTCAAAACTTTATATATAATACCACTAATATCAGGATCTTTCAAATAACTATCAAATTTATCCATTTTGTCCCCTTAGAATTATTCCACCTATATTTTGTTTTAGTTCCAATAGGTTATTTAGACCGTCTAAATACATTTTATCCATATCATCAGATACTACATATTCCACTTTACCCTCTGGAGAAACAAGCATTGACCAATATTTCTTAGTGCTTAATTGTTCTTTTACTAAGTCTACGGTAGTTTGCGTTTCTTCATTAGATAAAATTTCCTTTTCTGTGTACGCACACAGCGTCGTTTCAATTTTTTGTCTTACATCAGAAATTTCAAATAATTTACCAATCCCCATAAAAAAAGAGTATTTTCCTAGAATTTTTAATGCCTCTATACCCTCTATTTTTGTATCGAGTATGTCGGCTATATTTGTAGTGATACCAAAATTAGTATACGCAATCCAACAATCCCACCTATCAGAAGGCTTAAAGGTTGATTCCGCTGGATATATCCCCAGAGGAGTGTATACAAATTTAGGATGCTGAATAAATATTTCGTTAATCTCAGCTGATCTTTCTAGCTGCTCAAATGATGGAGGTGTCTCTTCCTCGCCCATATCAATCATTGGAGGAGGGGAGTGTTCTATATCTTGCACCATAGCATTCCAGCTCTCCCAAGCGATTTTTTTGTGTGTTGACATGACAGCATCTCCATATTGAGTAGAGGTTACATTTTTGCTGCATCGCTCGGTGATATTACAATTGAATCACCATCTGAAACACTACTAGATTTTTTGAGTAGTTTCATTTGTGTTACTGCTTGTAAAATAGTATCATATTCTTCTATTCTGTTTTGTATTACACATTGTTTCTTGAGAAACTCTAAAATCTCATCTGTTAAATTTTCTTCCAAAAGCCTGTAAAAAATTAACCCCATAGAAGTTATGGAACTAATACCTTCTCCCCATTCGCATTCAAAACCTATATGACCTTCTTGGTCTGCGTAGATAATCAAAGAAGCGCCTTCGTCTCTATTGTCACTATCATCTGAAGTTGGACCTGCTTCGTTTAGATAAGAGTTGTTCATAATATTCGCCTATTTCTATATCTCGTCTTTTAGCTTCAGTATCAGATATAAATCGCCCAGATTTAGTAATCCCCGAGACGCTTGGAATACTGGCTATGTACACTACTTCACACTCATCAATATTCGATTTTCTGAAATCGCCCAGTTCAACATTCATCCAATCATGTGTAACATAGAAATATTGATCTGATAAATATTGCAATGTTTCACGTTCGTTTTTTGATGCTATCATCATAGATGGTAATTTATTATTATCAGTTATGAAAAATGAAAAACGGTCTCTGGTGTTATCGATATTATGGGTGCGTAGATTATTATCATACTGAGTGACCATGAACGTGATTTTAACCTTCATTGACTGAGCCTTCTGATGCTTCAGGATCTGCTACCATTTGAGCTTTTATATTTTGCACTACATTAAATTGCGCCAAAGCGTGTTCATATTGCTCCACTGATCCCAAAAATTTATCAAGATCAGGGTGGTTACTGCCCATGCATGCATTTAAACATAAAGCATACTTATCCATTAAAGATTTATAGTGACTTTCTGCCGCTTGAATCAAATTACCCATATCATTTGCTCCATATAAATAGTTAAAAAAAGCATCTACTGTAGTGTCTTATTATAGTAGATGCTCACCGGATTGTCAAGCTAATTATCGCAAACACCACGCTAAACCCATAAATTTCTTATTAAGGTCACGTTTTTCTGGTTCGATTAGCCGATGGTCCTCGTTAGTAGTAACTGATATAATTAGTTGTGTTAGCTCCATTGATAAATTATTGTATTTTCCTTTAAGGGAATCACCAAAAAAATTCTTGGCGGCATCCACATATAGGTCATTGACTTGTTGTGCTGTGATTGTGTAATTGGGTACTCTGTCTGCAAACACCTTGTTAAAAGCGCACATTTTCAAGCGATCATCAGGATCTGTAATCAAATTGCATATAGGCTGAACTTCTTCTAGTATTTTATCACTAGGCTCACTAATTGCAATAGGGGGTGTAGTGTTGACAGCGGGCATCCATTCCCGAATGCCATCAAGAAAAATACCTATAATAATCAAAACCAATCCAGCCACAATATTAAAACGGTGGTTTTTCATTATGTGCCTCCTCCGGTTCGGTTTTGTGGATCTCTATCAACATAGGAAATACTTCTTCCAACTTTTGTGCCGCATTGGTTAACTGAGCATCAACACAAGCTTTTGACAATAGTTCCCAGTGTCGTACAAGTTTGGTTAAATCTGTTTCCACGGCGGGTTTTTTAGTCTCCTTTAATACTGTCGGCTTTTCTTCAGAGGATTCTGTAAACATTTCCTTAACAACTGGAAATAAAATTACTGAACCCGCAATGATGAGTAACCACTGAAATAAACTAAAGTTTTGAAAAAACTCCACCATAAGTCCTTCTCCCCATTATTACGTAGTTTCACGAACAGTATCACCAATAATCCACGCTACTACAATCGTAGCCAAGGACACAAGCTGATCCGTATCCAAAACAAGACCGATAGTATCTGAAGCAACAACGGTAACCAAGCCAGCCGCAGCTACCCAAAACCTCCGAGACTTCAACAATGCCAATATTTTTGCGTTCTTCATCTCACAACTCCCATAAAAAAGAATAAAATTAACGTCCAAGCAAACGTCTTAAAAAACCGCCGCGCCTAATAATAACCCCGTCACATTCTTCAGGGGGCGCTGTGGGCGCTTCACAATCGCAATTTTCACACGGGCATGGTGTTTCATGACCGTCGCCATGTACTATTACGCCAGTTCCGTTACATGAGCACTCTATATTATCATCGGGATTATCAGGTTTGACCTTTAATATATTTTTTTCTGCTAAATCAAAGGCTTGATTGGCTTCACTAATAATGGTGTCTAGGTTATCATCAGTTACATTATCGCTTGATGTATGAGGCCGTGATCCAAAAATTCCCATTACTAAAATAATTACCGATATAACTGCTTTTGTAGTATTGTCTTGTTTGGTGGCCATATTAAAATACCTCATCTAAAGTCCAGTCAATTTTTCTTGGTGGAAATCCCTCTACATCACTAAAGACCCATGCTCCTTGAGCCGCCAACATACCACGAGCATCTTCTTCTCTTACCCAAAAGCTTCCATCAGGTTGCCCATGTCTTTTTTTTCCTGAATTCCAAAGTCCCCATGAATTCTGGATTAAAAATAAAGTTTCATTATAAATTTCCCGTGTATCATCAGCTGCGCACCAGCATAAAGCGTGATTCCATGATCCAGATCTTTTAGCAATGCCATATTTATCGCGACGACTGGAAAAACCATAGTCAGAACATACGGATAGGGCATATCCATTAGCTAGAGCATCTCGGGCTTCTTCTATGGTGGAAATAAGAGATACCGTTTTAACCTGATGTTTCTGCGCTTCGTCAAGATAAACGCTATCAGGAATACGGTGTTGAGCCCCAAGGGGAGAATTATATGTAGATAAATCTACATCACCATAGTCTTTTCTAAGAAGGATACCACCATTTTGGTGAACATATCTGGCAGCTCCAGAACAAGACATTCCTTGTCGTCTGTGTCCTCGTGACTGATATATGGCTTCAGTGGCACCACGAGCCATAAATTGTTCTCTATCACCCTTGATATCGATTTCTACTGCACGTGTGATATCAACCGCATTTCTGGTTGAGTGAGAGACACAGTCACCTGTAGTCTGTTGTTCAGACCCAAAACCACCATCAAATTTTAAGAGGGATTTAAATGGGAGTGAGAGCTTGTACTCTCCGGTGTTTCTGAGTCCATGTGCAGCCGCCCCAAATACGGGCATTGGAAGTTCACCCAATAGGTTGGATACATCATCTGGATCGCAAATGCTCCCACTAAATCCCTCTCTGTATGCTTTTAGTATCTGGCGTGGCGTTTTGAATTCCATCAATCATCTCCCGCACCGAATTTTCCCATGAAAATTTTTCGGCCGTTTTAACTCCCGCGTAATTTATCGGGAGTCCATTTTGTTGTTTGATTTGATGCACGCTACGCATATGTGAAACAATTTGTTCTTTTTGCACATCAGATATCTCAGCCCACAAACCAATTTTACCAGAAAAGAACACTCCGTCGTAAGCTGTTTCTAGATTATCTATATTGACTAGCCTACAATTGTCTTCGCTACAAAATTGCGTATGAGCTGAATAGTTTGTAGCTATTACATGTTTGCCGCACGCCATCATTTCAAGCAGCTCCAGATTCCAACCTTCACCCCTTGATGGAAATACCCCACAATCAGTTTGTGTCATAATATTATACACATCTTTATGGGTTTGCTGTCTAGGAATCATGCGAATCTTGGCCCCCAGTGGGGAGGTTTTGTATAGATTTTGCCACTTTTGATTTTGTTCTCCTATAAAGGGATTATCACACATCATCCATAATTCCACATTATCCTCTACCCCAAAGGCAGAATTAAAACAATCCAATAATACGTCGTGGCCCTTACGTTTCTCCCATTTTCCACAATTAAAGAATATAGTAGCTGGTCTCGATAAAGGGGTGCTGGGCTGAAAAATATTGAGATCTACCCCTAAAGGAACTACATAGACATCCTGATCAGTAAAATTGGTATTATTCACCATTACTTCTTTGGCCCATTCAGAACATACGAATATTTTATCACAATGGTGGAGGCTCGTAATTTCAGCCTGATTGAATTCATTCAGTTCAAAAATAGGAAATCCCACATATATGCCTCTCCCTACTCTGGTGTGCAGATCATGCTGGTGCCATATTTTCACACAGGGACGATTTAATGCTGGTTCTTTTTGATTTTCTATAGCCGTTTTAACTACTGGTGTTTCAAATTCTGGTTCAGGAGGCGCAATGGGATATAGGGCGATGGAATCATCTATCGCATAAAACGTCGTTAATATATTGTGACCAGCAATACCATATCCCAGACTGTTAATAGGGGCTATTAAGTTAATCATATAGGTTCCTCGTTATGGGCTTTTTTAAGAATTTGTTCCAATTGACCCACAGGTAATATAACATTATTCTTATGTATAAGAATGTCACTGTCATATATGGCTTGAGTTATTGATATTTCTTGGCACGAATTGGATATATAAACATTATTACAAGTAAATAAATTACCCATTTGTTCAGTTGACTTATGAATCATTTTTCCCATTTTGTGTCTCGATTCTTTTTATTATTTCAGTGGTAGATATTGATTCTGTATAAGGCATAAATAGAATATTGCAATCTATCTCGTCTAAAAATTCTTGCGTGACATTCAATTGCTTGAAGTAGTTTTTATTTTTCCAATCAGAACCTAAAATAATATAATCAGGATTAACTTTAGTTATAAAGTTTTCCTGAGAAGCCCAAGTGGGTATAATAATAGCATTATCTACGTTTTTACAAGCTTTAACCACCTCTAGTCTTTCTTTATCTTTTATAATGGGTGACCGCTTGTATTCCTGACAAAATCTATCGCTATTGACAGCAACAACAAGATTGCAGTGTTTGAATACGTTCTTTATGTTGCTGAATAGTCGTACATGGCCATAATGAAACAAATCAAATGTTCCGCCCACGTATATAGTAAATTTCATCTTTCGTTTTCCCAAGATACTAGTTGCATATTATTAAACTCTTGATCAATGTCTACATGATAGTCTCTGTAGCTCACAACATTACCGGGCCACAGATGATGATGCGCTATGTAGTTTTTGTGTTTTAGTAGGTCTCCTATCACGGCCTCAGGAGTAAATTGGAAATCGTGTTTATTTCCTGTAAGATGTTGAATTATTCTGACAATTTGAAATTTAAAAATATCTCTAAAAATATCCATGCTTGTAGAACTGCCACCAAAAAACTTATCGCCTATATGAGGCATCTGCCCATGTGTAGAAATCCATTGACAATATATAGTTTCAGAGTTTGCCGAACCTCCTCCAATAAAATGAATATATGTTTGTTCAGCGGCTTGCTTACAAATTTTATGTATAGATTGACTTGGGTTAACGGGTTCCATATAGTTATCCAGACGAGCCCGGAGCACTAAATCATATTTAATATTTTCATCGTGTTCATATTGTGACTTTAGCTCAATAGCCCGTGACACGGAATACAATTGGCCAAAATGAAACTTATTAGTTAAAAATTCTTCATTATGTTTATTGTCTATATCGCTTATTATGGGGGGTGGGATTTCCGTAAAACATCTAGTATGATAATAAATTTGTGAAATTAAATCAATGGCACATTTTATATCCATATTGCTCAGTTGATCTTCAATTATCATCTTTTTGGGCGTATAAATTCTATGTAGTTCAGTCTCCAAGAATTGTTGATCTTGATTTGTTACCGTGTTATTTCCGACTTTGGGGTGATACCAAATATTGGTCCATGAATGTATAAAAAAATCTACCTCTATTCCATCTAGATTAAAGTAGCTTAAGAGTGAATCGCAGCACTTATCATAATATCTAGGCATTCCCGCAAAACAAACTGCTATTTTCATTTATTAGCCTCATCAAAATATGCCTGAAGATTAGACATATCCACCATTGGATCGTGCAACTCTTCGCTCCGCAGGACACCCATAAACTCCTTAAATTCTGGATGTGATGCGCCCCAAATAGCTCTTTGTTTAAAAGTATCATTGTCCCACGTTCCCCAGTCAGTCACCATAGAAAAATTTACATGATCAATGTTGCCAAAGAATTTAGCCAATGTAACAAAGTGTGGCATTTCTTTATAATTTAAATCTTGTACCACAAAATCTAATCGAAGCTCTTGCATATATCCTTCTCTATGTTTGTTTGATAAAAATTTTACATTTTCTACTAACAAATCCCAATTTCCATCTCGTCGTGTTACTTTATAGGTTGATGGTAAAGCAGCATCGAATGAGATCATTACAATACGTATATTATCATGCATTTTATGTATTTTTTCCCACATGGCCGGTGTAAACATAACACCATTTGTTTGTAGATCAATCATAACATTGGGGTATTTTTTGCCGTCAAATTCCAATAAAAAGTCTCTAAAAATTTTGGAGGCAAACGGATCTCCAGATCCCGTTATGTTAATTGAACAACCATCAACTAAATCCTTAGACAATAAACAGTCGACAAGATTTTGATGTACCTTTAGCCGTTGCTCATATATCGCGCCGGTATGAAAATTTATTTTTTGAATGCGACAACTAGGGCATGAAAGATTACATGAATCATCTTGTAAAAAATTAATATGGGTCGGGTGATTGATAATAACCTTATTATTATCTATGATATCTTTGTGTCTGGGATAGGTTATTTTATCCTTTTCTGGTAAGCTGTTGTTTTGTATAAGGGGACATACTCGATGATCACAGTATTTAAAGCTACCATCTAAAATACTTCGACGAATATTTTGCGCCTTTTCGGAATTATACACTTCTTCCATTGTGTTATTGTTAAGATTGCCAATCAAATAAGGAAGCCATGATAAACAGCACACCCCCACATCCCCATTCTCTCTCGGTTCAAAATTATCAAAAGGATGTCCACAGAATTTATTTGAAAGATCTGGCCTCTTGTTAATAGAATCATCTAATGCTTTATTGCGTCGGTCTAGATCTGGGATGTCGCTCATTTTATATCCAGTAATTTTTGCTGAAGGGATGCTACAAAACTTTTACCACTTATCCATGTTTTATTCATCTTTTTAAGATAAGAGTGAGCCTCAAATATTTTGTTTGTGTTTGTAAGAAGCTCGGAAGCTTCAGTGAGACACTCAAAATATAAAGGATATTTTTCTCCTAGATATTCTACTATGGGAGAAATTTTATTTACCAATATTGGTGTATTTCTAGCAATACATTCAATTACAGCATTGTTAGCAGAACTATCATATAAATCTATTAACACAACACATCGACACATCATGTCATCGAATAATTCATTATCAAGAAACTTATGGATCTGTACACCACCCCACTGAAAGTGGTTATCACGAAATAACTCTTGTGTTTTTTGATATGTGTCCAGCATTGTTAGCGCATAATCGTAATTACTTGGAAGCCACACCTTGTGATATCGAGGTCCACATTGGAGCTTTTGAATTGCGTCAAGCTTTCTCAACCAATATCCTACTTGTACTAGAGGTATTCTAGGCTGCGAAAGGAATTTTTCAGGAGTCCATTTATTCTCGGGTATTTCTGTGGGATGTTTAATAGAGATGACAGGAACATTCACTTTAGGTTGAAGCCAATCTTTGAGATATTTAGATAATGTAATTAAACATTTACAAGTTTTTAGTGACTGTTGAAATACATCCCTACTTAAAATTGCTTGAGGTGAATTATACACATCAAACCAATTTGGCACATTGGGGGGATTATGTATAAAACCTACCCAGTCTTTTTGATATGGCAAATTGTAGGGGTTATTTCCATGGTAATAAGACGAGACTTCCCACGAAAAGGACCGTTCGATAAAATCATCAACAAATATACCAGATTTAGAATGTAAGCTTTTTAATTGAGATATACAAAAACCCCACCCGGAGCGGTGGTGCGCAAAACCTTTACAGCTAGATAAGTCTAATCTTATCATATTAACTTTTGTCCCATCATACCTTCATACAACCCAATTTGGTATTTACATTTTAAGAAAACCAATTTCTCCAGATACGGTCCATTGATCTTTATATCATCTTCATATAGCCATCGAGGCATTTCATTATCGAGTAGTTCCGGGGAACTGACAAATCTGTGCCATAATTCTTTATGCTTATCTTTGATATTTTTGTTGGCTAATAGAACACCGTCCTGATACCCAAGATCATAATAATAGTCAGATAACATATCAATTTCTGTATCGACAGAGGTAAGATACTGAGTTTTTAGTAGACCCACAGAATATAGTATTTTATACTTTCGAGCTATTTTTTGTATAAATCCCTTATTGTCTCTAGAAGCGTGACGAGGGGATAATACTGGCATATATCCTACTTCATTGTAGGCTGCTCCACTTACAATACTTCCTACCAAACTGGGATAGTTATGCTCCTCGTTAGTGATATCACAAACCTGACTATTGCCAAAATGCAAATCATATTTATGGTAATTTTTTTCTATGGACTTAGCAAATCCAGAAGGTTTACCTTCCCACTTAGTGTATACTGGTCCACAAAAAACCCCCCCATCTCTAAAAAGATTATTTAAAGCCACAGCGCGATTTAGAAAATCAGATGGTATAAAAATGTTCTGATCTAGAAAACAAATCAGATTAGATTGGCAACGACAGGGAATGTCTTCTGTGTCTATTACATGAATTTCACCGTTGATTTTGTACTGATCTATCTCAATCTTGAGCGAGTCATGGCAATTAATAAGAGTGTCATGGTTATGTGAGATGGTTCTTTTTTCAGTATGAAATTTATTCTTAAGAATAAAAACGGTAATGTCTAGCATTATAATATATCGCTCCATTCACCTTAATATTTCATTAAAATAGAATCAAAGTCTGCTTCCTGATTCATGATTGCGCAGTGAGTAATTTGTTGTCCTAGCAGTACACTACGTTTTATTTGTGCGTCTGTTGGATTACTACCCCCGATACTATTACATAGATTATCACACGCCACTTCAGCGGTTTTAGTAATAACATCATTATTAAACATAGAAGCATAAGTACATGTGGTAATCACTGTTACAAGATGTTGTATCTTTCTAGATAATAGAGATATTCTACACTGCTTATCTCCCAATTTCAATTGGTATTTTCTCATTAGTGCGCTTAATTCTTTTCCTGTGTCTTGAAGTTCTTTAGCCGCAACAGCCACATAAGCCCGAAGAGCCTGAGGAAGGCCGTCCAAACGCATCGAACCTTTATGGTATGTTGTCTCCTTGAGCATCCACTTAGCATAAGGTAAAAAGGTTTTATAATTCTTGGCAATATCTAAAGGAGACATATTCTTTTTACCAGACTTAGCCATAGCTTGGCCAATGGGCTCAAAGTATTGGAGACCATGCTCTTTAACGAGAGATTTAAAAAAGGCCATGTTTAACATATCGCCCTCACCCTCATAAATAAGAGGTGCAAGAAACTCATGAATATTATCTCCAATTACATGACCCTCCAAAAAAGATCTACCTCCATGTGTTTTCATACATAGATCTATTGCGGCTTCTTTTTGGCATTCAGACCCAAAGGTCTTAGCTATAATACATTCCAACTCACCACGATAACCGCTATCAATTAAGGATGAGCACCATGATACCAAAGCATCGGATGACAGAATATATCCGGCCAATTTTCCAATTCTATTCTGCACCAGTTCTCTGTTCTTTATGGGCTGCCCATATGTTGTTCTATAGTGTGCCCACGGTATCATAGATTCCAACATCATCTTCATACATCCTGATGCATTAGCGCAGAGGGAAATTCTACCCAAATTTAAACCATGATATGCTATTGTAAGACCATCGCCTCGCTCAAGTTGGATGAGGTTTTCTTTGGGGACTCTGAAGTTTTTAAACACTAAACCGTTATTATGAAGACGCTTCAATGCGTGCAATCCATAGTTAACGGTTTGAAATTCATCATTCTCAGCCGGAGGTAGTTCTACCAAAAGAACCTGTGGTTTACTATCTATCATACATACTAAAGAAATAAGACGGCCACATATCGCATTGGTGATAAATAATTTTTCTCCATTAACAACATAATGATCACCATCCAAGACGGCTGTTGTTTTTAGGGAAGTCATATCAGATCCAGCGCCCGGCTCTGTTAGGGCAAACCCAGAAAGAAATTTACCGTTGGCTAACTTTGGAAGATATCGCTCCTTCTGGTCTTGATTGCCAAATGTTTTAATTGGATCAACAGCACCAATACATCCATGCACTGAAGCTAGGCCGGCGACATTTGCTTCAATGCGTGCAACTTCTGTTAGAAATGCTGAGAATTCAGAAAACTTTATTGGTGGCTTTTCTGCGAGTGGAACAAGTAATCCGAAATATCCAGCCTCAGAAAGATCTGCTAACAGCTTCTCGTTTAGTTTACCACTAGAATTATAGAGCGCCCCCATATCTTTATGTCTATTAATAATATTTATATTGTCTTCTAGTTTGTGCCAATTGGGTCTAGTTAAATCAAAAGAAAAGAATTCATTGGAGGGAAACGTATGATCCCAGACGGCTCTATACACCGGGCTATTTTTAGTTTGGTATTTTTCCTGAAACAATCCTTCTACCTGATCATCTGCTGTATCTACTTTACCTATACTCTCAGATTCGTCCGCCGATTTTCCACTTAATTCCATGGCGACTTCGGCAAATGATTTATCCATTTTTTTTATCTCCGTTATTAATGAATCCTTCCGTATTATATCCATCCACAAATAAAGAAACCCATCTAATTGATGGGTTTCTCTAAGTCTATTTAATATCATCTCCTACTACGGCCAACTCCCAATCCGGTAATTGTTTTTGATAAACGATTTCCCACTGGGACGTTGTAAGTTTGAACGGCTGACCGTTAATAGACAAACGCGCCTTGAGCGTAATCCAGCTACCAGTAGAAACTCTTTCAAATCTTGCAGAATCATAAGTAGTTTCATCATTCACTTTACCTTCCTCGATGTGGGTGGTGGTGATGGTGTAATCTACCTATCCTTGGCCCCATGTTAATATAAACATTAATGGGTCTTCTCCATGAACGACGCATACCCCAACCATTGTAATAGTATCTGTAAACAGGAAAATTAAAACCTATAACAACACGTGGCCGATGTATAGCAATACGTGATCGCTCTAATCTTTGGCGTCGTTTTTTAGCTTCTTCTTTAGCCTGTTTTCTAACTTCCTTCATTCTTTTGTCTTTAAGGCATTTTCTACATTTATCACACGCTTTACAGCTGTCAATGCAACCCTTTGTGTCACATTCACAATCTGCATGTCTTCTAGGCTCACGAGCCAAAACAGAAGTAGTTACCATCAGTAAAATCGACATAGCCATGATTAACTTTTTCATCTCATTCTCCTTGTAACTGTGGTCTAAACTGTTACGCATTTAGCTAGGTTTTTAGGTCGGTCTGGATTAATACCTTTCTTTACCGCCATATAATATGATAGCAATTGAAGAACAATATTCAGAAGTAACGATTGAGAATATTGTTCATCCGTGTCTCTACATGAAAAAATAACATTAGTTAAATCTGTAAATTTGTCTTTGATGGAATTGTGCGTTATAATAACAACTGGCCCCTTTCGCGAACGGATTTCATTAATGTTCGATATTGTTTCTGGGGTAAAACCGTCAGTAATAATAAACAAACTAGGAACATTCTCATCTACTAAAGCAATAGGCCCATGTTTCATTTCTGAAGAAGGCATTCCCTCTGCATGCACATATGAAACCTCTTTAAACTTTAACGCCCCCTCAAGAGCTATCGGATAATTCTGCCTATCACCCAAAAACAAGAAGTGCTCATAACCCATAATCTGTTCTGCTAAATATTGAAGCTCATCTTTTCTTTGAACAATATCACGCACACAAGGTAACAAGTCCGGTATACGGATTCCCGCAGATTGGCATAGCTTGATGCAAGACATAGTAAATGTTTTTGTAGACGCAACTGCTTGTTCAGGCCCCACATCTAGAATAATACCGGTATCCGCCATATCATGTAGAATTGAATGGGCATTATTTGTAATACACGAAAAGTGGTCAAGATATCTAACCGCATTAATAACGTCTTTAGTTTCTCCACTTTGGCTGATCGCCCACACATTATCTCCCAATGTTCTGTGATTAGCCTGACTTGCATGTATACACCTCACAGAAAGGCTTAACTCATTTTCTAGTGCATAGGCCCCAAACATACCTGCGTGCAAGCTACTACCCGTAGCAATAATATCTAGGTCCTCATCAGCAAAAAGCCACTGATTACTTTTTAAGCTCCCCTGCTCTTTTATCTCCGCTAACATCTCATATCCCATAAGACTCGGATAACGCGCCACTATCTCAGATGGTGCCGACACCGCAACCAAACGCATTCCAACATCAAGAATTTTACCTAACCTACAATACCCATTAGATAATATACGAGCATCGTCGCTAAAGCCCGCTAGTGCGTTTAGATCGCTACTCACATAACCGTTATCTGTCACAAACAGTCGCTTAGTACCTTTTGCCACACACCACACGTTACCATCTAAGTCAAAATAAACAAAAGTATTGTCTCCCTCTATTTTTTCATAAACAGCATCCACATCGCCCCCATGAAACTCCAAGAGATTAGCAATCCACTTGGTATCCAACATAGTGTTCGGCGCATTCTCTACTACCCCATTGTGAACCACATAATAGCCCTCACAGATTTGTGGATGCGCATTTTCTATTGTAACTTCCCCATTGGTAGCCCACCGCACATGACCAACCACCGCCTCATAGTTATTGTCTTTAAATAGGCTTTGATCCAGAGGTCCCAACCCCTTATTAGCAACCACGCCGAATCCCCTTGGTATGCAGCCCTTATTGAAGGCCATAAACCCAAAACTATCATATCCCCGATACTCTAGCTTCTTCAGGCCCGCATAAGTGTCGCCCATTGCCCCTTGATTTATAGATCCAAATATTCCACACATTATTCATACCTCATGCCTATTGTATCCGTCCAAAACCCACACTTCTCATAAAAGGGCACATTTTCTTTAGAGCAGTCCAAAATAACCTTATAACATTTATAATGTTTAGCTATTTTGATCAATTCTTCTATCAATAATTTTCCAGTCCGGTTCCCTCTATACATGTTGTCGACTACAACATCTTCTATATGAGCACAAATCTTTCCCCTAATCTTATACTCAATCAAAATAGCACCAGTTCCTATAATGATATCATTATGAAGAGCAACTAAAATTGTATGATTGGCATTTCTCTGATATATACCAAAATTATATAGAGCTTCGTTACTAAAAACAAAATCAGAGCGGTCTATAGGGTATGGGCTAAGTTGATCTAGAAGTTCAAAATATTCACGAGTTAAATCTTTCTTCTTAATTTCTCTGATCATTTAAATTAGTTCCCTAAGGGGGTCACGATGATCAAGTAGATACTGTGGACGACCACCCGTATCGATGACCGTAGTCTCTCTAGGATCAATACCAAGGTTATAATAAATAGTACTTGTAATTTCCTGAAAATGAACAGGACGTTGTACAGCGTACTCACCAAGCCTATTGGTTTCACCAATCGTTTGACCCGCTTTTATGCCACCGCCAGCAAGGAGAGCACAGCTAACCTGCGGCCAGTGATCACGGCCAGCACCCTTATTAATCTTAGGTGTACGTCCAAATTCACCCCATACAACGACAGTCACATCATCAAGCATTCCTCTTTCGTCAAGGTCTTCCACAAGCGCACTAACACACTGATCAAGCTTACCACCATGATCTCTAACGAGATCAAAGTTAGCACCATGACTATCCCATCTACCATACGAAAGACTGACAGATCGTACACCCACTTCTACCAAACGGCGAGCCATAAGAACATGCTCGTTTACAGTAGGAGCGCCGTCATATTGGTACTTAAATGGTTTACCGTTTCCATATCGCTCACGAACCTTTGGATCTTCTTTGCTCAAATCCAAAGCGTCTACCAGTTTACTGGAAGTAAGTACATCAAAAGCTTCATCAATAAAAACATCTCCTTCGGGTTTAATTTTCCCAAGACCGGTGAGCAAATCTTTTCTGGCTTGAAGCCTATCCCTACTGATACCATTCAAAGTTAGATCCGACATCATTTCGCCATTTGGCTTAAATGGCCTGTGAGAAATACCAAGATAACCCTCACCTCCAGATTCGGACCATGGGGTATGCTGGGTTTTTTCGGCTAGGCCAATAGTAGCTGGTACCGATACGTTCACTGGCCCCTGAATCTTGGAGGCCACAGAACCAATACTGGGATAATTGACTCCAACAATTTTTTGATTACGTCCCCAGCCACTCATGCATTGGTAGCCATCGTGACCACCGACCGAACCAATAACAGAACGAATAGCAACAAATTTATCCATCATAGAAGCAATCTTAGGAAAGCTTTCTCCAATTTGAATTCCGGGAACTGCTGTATCAATAGGCTGAAATTCGCCTCTAATTTCTGTGGGAGCATCTGTTTTAATGTCCCACATATCTTGATGAGGAGGTCCTCCACCTAGAAATATATTGATAACAGCTTTATGTTTTCCATTTTGCTGTTGCGCCTCTAGAATATGAGGCATCGACAACATACCAAAACCGCCCACAGACAAAAATCCTCTTCGTGACAATGTAAGCATTGAACGTTCCTCCGTCAATAGAATTAAAATAAAGTGTGCTAATTAATTTCAAGCATCCTGATAGTTATACAAATGTCGCTCTGCTATAAGTGCTATATACCAATTATATATTAGATCGGAATCTGTGTTGTGTGTTTGTGGCTCCTCTATAGTGTTGTTTGTAACATGATCATCTTTACCGCTTTTTTGCAAGGGCATTTTTTTGCTCCTTGTGGTGTAAAGTTAGAATGCCATTTCTCTAGATCCATATAATTTCTGTATCTTATTAAGATCATCATCTCGTGGTTTAAGTGCATTGTTAATATAAGGATACATTAAAGCATTTTCATCATTAGAATGATCAAGACCTAATAGATGGCCAATCTCATGAGCCGCTACAGATCTTAATACAGTTCCATGAATCCAATCTTCAGGAAGTACCCATTTTTCAGCAAGGTCAAACTTAGTCCAAAGTACGCCATCATAATCATTACTAGAAGGCATTTCAGCCCATGCTAAAACACCTCCTCGTACCCCAAAGCTTTCTCTCCAGCGGCGCCCAACCGATATCACAATATCAGCCTGCCGCTGACGAATAGTCTCTTCAAACACAAGAGGTGTAATTTCAGACCAAGCGTCAAAAGCTAATCTAAATTCATTATCCCAAACTGTTCGTGGAAGATCTCCGTGATCTCTTCCGTGGATATAATAAGTTAGATGGTTCTTTCCCCATTTGGATTTTTTTTCAAAGATACCACCCATTGTATCCTTTACGCCACACCTTGGATTGTTATTTGCTCGTGCATACGAATCGTGAATTGAAAAACCTAAAAATGTAGATAAAGCAGTACAAAAGTTTCTTCTGTTCATGATCACTCCCTAAGATGGATTATAGTTTCAAACCTATTGTTTTCCCCATCCTTCTCGTAATACTCGCAGCGCATTTCCTCCCAGTATAGCTTGTAATTGCTTACTTGTATACCCCAAGGCGGATAAATAACTGGTTAATCGAGGCATTTCAGAGATATCTACGATTTCATCTGGAGGATCTGTAAATCCATCAAGATCACTACCTATGCCTACAGCATCTATACCACCAACATTTATCATATGATTAATATTATTTTCTATATGCTTTAACCCAAGACCGCTATTGGAAGACGAAAGATAATAGCTCATCAGAATCACACCAATAACCCCTCCATTATCTGCAATCCATCTAATTTCTTGGTTTGTTAAATTTATGGGATCTCGCTGAATTTCAAACGAGGCCATGTGACTAGCTATAACACAGCTTTGTTTGCGGTGGTGAGCAGCAATTTCCATTACTTTGAATCGAGCATTAGGAGTGCAATGCGTTAAGTCTATAAGCATGCCTAATTCCAGCATTTTTTCTACCACCTTTTCACCAAGGGGTGTTAGCCCTTTATTCATATCCCAATTACCAGTTGCTTTTCTCCAGTCTAACATCTTACTAGAATACTCTGGATAAGGGAACACTGGATAGGCAACATAGTTTGGATAGAAATGAGCTAGAGTTAAGTAAGCCACTCCTCGATTAAAGAAATGCTCTAAATTAGACAGTAATTCTTGTTCAATTTCGGGAGAGCTTTTTCCAGCAATTTTTCCTGATACTGGACCCTGTAAAGAATGAGCGCCCTCTACAGAATGAACCACACACATATCTCCAACTTGAAGCCCTTGATTGAGATCTAAAACAGAATTTACTAATCGTACTCTTCTGGTCTGATATTGAGGACAAGCTATATTAAATGATATGGGTATAGTATTATTGTATATAACAATCTGACGCTCCATTCTATCCAACATATAATTGGTAGCGTCAAAATAAGATGGGTCTACAAGTTTTTTACGCACCCCTCTAAATATCTTAAATAGCCATTTAATTAGCGATATATCTTCAATCCATTGTTGTTCTAGTATATAGGCGGTGGAAAGTATTACATCTACGCCACCTTTATCCATTTTAGGAAAGGTAACACGGTTACTCAAGGGCCAAAACTTTTTATCAAACATCTGAGAAAGAAAGTTCCGCTTGGATGAACTGAGACTAACGCCCAAAATGATAGATTTTAAGGCCGGATGAGTGTGTAGATCTACAACAGTAGATGCTTTATGTAGGTCTTGCCAATTCATATTAGTTACCGTGAGGTAATCTGGTTTCTGGAAGGTGGACGTTCTCTTTGTTGTTTTTCTTTCTGACACTCGTAACAATTAGGATAAAATTTTGAACCGTGAGGTTCTACAAAATGATGAATCCTAAGTTGCCCTATGGATAGGAATCGTTGCGCCGTTGCCATCTTTTCTTTAAATTCTATATCAATGTCAGCACTTACTGCCGCCTTGGGTATTTTAGCAATCTTACCTTCAAGGGATGATATATTAGCTGACATCATATATAGATTGTCACGTAGAGAAAAAATTTCATATAACATTCCAAGTGATATAGCCATGGTTAGGGCGGTAAAAAAATACATAAAGAATGATTTCATGGGATACCTTCCTTTGATTGTGTTTTAATATGCTGGAACTAAAGTTCTTCCGTTTTTAGTATAAACACCCTTTCTAGCAAACTCATAGATCTCGTCAGTTTTGGGATCTCTATACTTATAGCCAGCACTTGCTTCTTCTTTTATGGGAACACATTTACCATCCTTTTCAACATATCCCTCATTACAGTTAGGCGGATAACCAGCCTTTTCATCAGATGACGCTCGATATTCAAGATCAGCTTTTTCAAAAAGGCTTTTAGATTTCTTTCTTTTGAATTGACTCATACAAATAGCTACTGCTTGTTTGGGGTTTTTGGACTCCTTAGTAGCTACAGGCATGCATCTTTTCATAAAATCAGATTCTTTTTCATTCTTATTGGGGGTGGGAAGGGGCATCCAAATCTCCTTTAGGATAAATTATGTTTAATTTTATTCCATACTGCGGTCGCTACTAGGGTGCCCGCTTTATTGTCTGAGGGATAATGAACCCCCTGCAATACTCTAGCGTGTCCTACTAAAGGTGCTATCTTGTGAAATTCAGATGCATGCGCGGGATAGAAATTACTCAACACAAGAGCAACCAACACACCATAAGCCGCATGTCCAGAAGGATATGCAGGAGAATTATGGGTACTGGTAGTGATGTGGTCTATTTGGATACCATACTTTGGGCCTAATTGATAAGGCCGGGGCCGATTATAGTGCCACTTTAGATTCATGACTACCGGACCGAGGATATCCCAAGCCGCATTGAAATACTTTTTTGGAAATTGTAAGCCATGCTGTTCTAGGTAGGGAAAAAACAAAAGTGCCGGATCTTCATCTACCTTGTAGATCAGCTGTTTCTGAATCGCCGTTTTACGATTCACTTCTCCCACAATGAAAGACAACTCTTGCTGAGTGGTGGCGCTATTATTGGGAGGAGGAGATGATAAAAGGTTTTGCCACGCAATAGAGACCTTTTGAGGAGATTCTGGGGTAGGGGAATAGACTAGAGATTTTATTCCCTCTTCGATTTGACGACCAATATCGAATATAATTGTATTCATATGTATACCCCACTAAGAATCTATTAAGATATACACATGCTGTTTAATTATAAGTCACATTTTATGGGGAAAAGCGTCACGAATTAAAGAATCTAGCGAATTGTAGCACTTTGTAGCGCATAAAGACTGGATAGTCTTGCGGGCTTGCATCTTTTTGGTGCCTAGCGCCACAAGGGAATCAATGCCATCCTGTTGAATTTTGTTTGATGTCAGGGGAGATTCAGGGGGTGCTTCTTTTTTAGATTTCTTTTTCTTGGGGCGATCCCTATAGATTATCTTTGGTGGAGAGGTTTTATATACAATCTTAGCGGGAGATTGTTTATAAATTGTTTTTGGTGGGGATTTTTGATACACCACCTCTTTTACTATACGTGTTCGGTATTGCTCAAAACAAGCCCCTAGAAAATACAGGGCAATAGGGGATATCAACATAAAAAAGAACAAAAGCGCTAAATCTGAATTCCACGTTCCTACGTTTTGCATGTTACTCGCTGTCCTGTTGAGGGGAATTGATAATTTGGGTATTCTTGGTTTGTACTTTTCTAATTTCCTGCTCTAAATAGTATGTTTCTCTTTCAGCACGTCTATCCAAAGCTTTCTTACGTCTTTTTTCATGTCTGGTCTGTTTCAAATTACTGTGTCGTTTTTTATTTTTGGCATTTCGCCGCTCAGTGCGCTTTCGATTTCGTTCTTGTTTCTTTTTGTCTTTAATCCTTGGGCTCATTGTATATCCTTAACAATTATTAAGTGACTCTAGTCTTTTGTTAAGTTTGGTTTTGGTTTTCGCCAACTTCTTTTTCTTTTTGTTTAGCTCTCTATATTCTGAACTGCTTAGTTCCGGTTCGTATAGTCGCTCCGATACAGAGGAGAGCTGTTGTTCAACTTGTAATATTTGTGATAGTAATCTTTGTTTGTGCATAATAAAAGAGCCTTTTAAGGTCTTGCTCAGGACTATCATTTAGGTGCTAGTAGGCTTTACAACCTTCGAGAAGGTACTGGGCAGAACGTTATAACTCGTTCGGTTGTTTTCGTTCTTGTCCACCCAATCTCGTTGTCGCAATCGCCCATCAATGATAACCCTATCTCCTTTTGCGAGAGAAACATTCTTAGCATACTTAGCATGACTCTCCCATCCGTCCACATCGAGATAAAGAGTTTCCTCCTTGCCATTGCCAATCGTTTCATTCACAGCAATCCTAAAAGTAACGAGATCCTTGTCAGAGATAGTTTTATACTCTGGATCTCTAGTCAAATTGCCCTTAAGCACCAATCTATTATTAAGCATCATCATTCTCCAAAAGTGTTAACCGGTTGTCACAGAACGTCGCCCAAGGGCCTTGCGTGCCAACCTCTTGCTATAAGTAACACCATACGTCCTCAGTAAAGTGCGCACAGTACCTCCGTGTTGAGTATTACTGAATGCCGAATAAAAAGTATTACCCGACATATCCCCAAATGCAAATTGCTCAACAAGGCTCACGTTCTTCTTACTCGACAACAATGTACCCCAATCAGTCATTCCTATACCTCCTAAACAATGAAACTACGAAGCTACCAATTTGTGCGGATAAGAATACAAGTTATCCGACAAAGACGATTTCAAAGGTTTACCCATATACAGTACTTGAATACCACCGTATGTATAATTATTTTTTATTTTAACTACGAGCAGATAGTTTTTACCAATACCGTGTACTTTGAATTTTCCATATGTCCCCATGTAAACTTTTTCTTCAGTTTCTGGATTTATCCAAAAGGGGCCGTGCCCATTAACTGACTTTATTATATCACCCTTCTGTAGATTTTGCCAATCTTTTATTTCAGAATTTCGATTTTTTTTCTGGTAGAATACATGGCCGCATTTACACGTAGCCACTCGGGCGTGCGATTGCTCGCTACACTCGGGACAATTTTTTAAAGGTGCTTTTCTTTTACTCATAATACCCTCATTATACCACATGAAACACCAATGTCAATACCCACGTACAGCTTTTCGGCAAATTAACCCTCGTTCTCTAGTCCAGTTTTGGGCTTCCTTGATCAAACCATCGCTCCAAAGTTTTAGGGCACCGCTTTGCATTGCCCTCCCGAATGAGAATGAAAGGCGCCAAGGTTTTTTTTCGTCGGTTGACAAATTATCTAATCTATTAATGTGACTTAAATTTTCAATTGCTTCATCATCTGATTGGCCACCGCTTAAAAATGCAATGGCCGGTACGGAACAAGGTACCTCATCTCTAAAACACTTAACTGTCATCTTGGCTACAGTTTCTGCATCTACTCTATCTTTACTTTCATATCCTGATACAATCATATTTGGTTTTAGTATCGTGTCCTCTAGCTCTACGTCTTCATAATGAAGAGCATCAAATAATATATGTAAAGTTTGTCTCGTTATTGTATATGAGTCTTCTATAGAATGTATCCCATTCATTAAAACTTCTGGTTCTACAATAGGTACAATACCATGTGACTGACACTTTTTGGCGTAACGAGCCAGTGTCCAACAGTTTGCCAAAAGACCTTTGGCGCTATTTTTCTGGAGGAGTACGGCTCTCCACTTAGCAAATTGTGCTCCCATTTTTTTGTATTCCTCTAACCGTTGATCTAAGCCATCAAGCCCCTCCGTAAGAGTTTCATAAGAGCCTGAAAAATATGGTTTGGCTCCTTTATCTACCTTAATTCCTATCGCTATATCGTTTTCAATAAGTGGTGCTATAGTTTCTTCGCTTCTGAGGGTCTCATCAAAAAGTATAACACCACCTACTGATCTCTTAAGATCCGGTGTAGAAAAAATAGTATGTCGATATGAATGTCTAGTTTCAGGTGTAGATTCTTGACCCACAGACCCAAGCCTATTGGCCATAGTGCCATCACTTTCATCTGCGGCCAAAATACCCCGAAAATTTTTGAAAATATTTTTGATCACCTTATTCACTAGCTATGTCTCCTTTGTTTTTTCTGAAATTAACAATGATTCTAAGTCACTTCTGGTCGTGGTAGACAGCATTATATTTATTTCTGGTATAGCAAACAATATCCAATGCCACATCAGCCCTCCCACAAAATATGAAGGGTTTATATCTGGGAGAGCTTCAAGTATCATATAACTATAAGCCATGCATAACATTATTCTAATAGGCATGAGCCCTAGTGTGGCGGGTACCAAAAACGCATTGTTATTCCGAAATCTCCAATAGGGAATCATCCAGCTCAATGTAAAAATTAACATGGGAGGAATAGATGCCAGTAAGGTTTTTCCTAGTATAGGTTTAATCATATACAAAGGTAACACAACAATCAAAAACGAACATACTATTAAACTTGCGAGCAAAATCAAATTGTATTTAAAAATTGAGTTCACTAATTACATCTCCTGTTCTAATTTAAATAAAGCATCTTCTATAATTTCACACGCTCTGTCAGCATCACATTTGTCAAATGTTAGTGTAGGTCTTAGTCTAATCGATTTGGTGCCGCATGTCAACACCAACATTTTGTTCTGTATGATAGACTTTAGTTTATCTCTAAGTTCTGGTGTCTCCATATCAAAGGCAATCATCAATCCTCTTCCTCGAATATTTTGTAAGCCTTTAATATTTGAAAGCGCGTTTATGAAATGTCCTCCCACCTGAGCGGCTTGTTCTATCAGATTTTCCTCTTGAATAATTTCTATTATATACTTACTCCGCACCATGTCAACTATATTCCCACCCCATGTGGAATTAATTCGGCCGCTTGTTGAGAAAACATTATCTTCAACTTCATCTATTCTATCGGTAGAACAGAAGCCGCACACTTGAGTTTTTTTACCAAAACACATCATATCAGGCACCACACCAAAATGCTCATAAGCCCACATTTTACCAGTCATACCGAGTCCGGTTTGTACTTCATCAAACACAAGCATGGAATCATATTTATCGGCAACTGTTCTGAGCGTCTTGAATAATTCAGCATCAAAATGATTATCTCCACCTTCTCCTTGAATGGGTTCTATTATAATGGCAGCTATAGAGTCATGCATGTATGATTCTATGTGGTCAGTAACATTGGCTCTTGTCCATATAAACCTCGGAAACCATTTTGTTTTATTAGATTCAGTATTAGTTAAAGACATGGTGTAACCAGTACGGCCGTGGAATGCTTGTTTAAAATGAAGCACATCTACCGGAGTGGCCCAAATTGGAAAATGTTTTGCTTGATCATCAATTCCCATCTTTTGTATTTTCCAATCAAAGGCTGCCTTTAGGGCATTTTCTACAGCGAGTGCGCCACCGTCAATAAAAAAATAATGACTGAAGTCTGGAGTAATTTCTGCAAATTTTTCTACAAATTCTACATAGTCTACTGAATACATGTCACTATTAGCTAGTTTATGGAGGGCTACTTCACCCAAATGTTCTTTAGCTTTTCTAAGAGACTCATGGTTCCAACCCAATGGCTGACTAGCAAACTGAGAATAACAATCTAAATATTCGCGGCCGGTTTCCACATCTACAATCCATGAGCCTTGACTTTTATCAGGATCTATTACTACATGAAAACCATCTGTTAGTATATATTTAGAAAGTCTATTTATAACGTTAGGGTTAAACATTTAACTGCTCCTCCAGATTTCATAAATTCTGACATATCACACTTGATTGCGCTACTAAAGATGTCGCTGCAATTAACTGCTGGAGTAATAACGTGTCCTCTGACGCAAACACTGTTACATATAAAATTGTGAGCCTGTTCTTCTGACACAGAACTAATTCTAACACTAAGATTTTCTTTGGCAATATATTGGATTAATTTAGCCATTCCTTTGGAAAATGATTCAGGGGTAAAGGCTTTTTCATAAAAACAAATATGATCATCAGAGACGAATAAACAGGTATCTAAATGGTAGAAGTTTGGATTTCTTAACTCTAAAGAAATATAATCTACGTCTAAAATTTCTGCTATGAGGCCATGTGATTTTGAGTCAGTTCTGAAACCGTGTCCCATGAATAGCAAGTCTCTAAAGAAGAGAGCATCACCCGCTCCCTCAAAATATATATCATCAGGCAGCAATATAGTTTCATAACGTCGCTGCAAAAACCATCTTTCAAACAGATACTGCTCACCACATCTCTCTTCGTGTTTAAAATTTGATAGAATTACTTGTTTGTCTTTTACAAGACCGGCATTGGCAGTAAATACCATGTCGGGAAGGTCTGGGTGAGGCAGTATGTGTGCTATTTCAGCTCCCGCTGAAGTAAGTGCATTAATCAAGTGTCGCCACTGAGACATTGCGAGATGTGACTGTGAATTATTATTAACATCCATCCAAGGATTAATCTCGTAGCGAACATCAAAATATTCTGGGGAACACAGTAATACTTTCATTTCATTCCCTGTGGAAATGCTAGAGTATCATCATGATTAACAGTCCACGATACCTCGTGAGTTACTGCTCTGAAGGTGCGCGCGGCTGATGGGAAACCATTACCTGATTTCTTCACCCCACCAAATGCCATATGAGACTCAGCAGCAATGGACCCACCATTCCAATAACACATACCGTAATCACATTGATCCCGGCATATTCTTGCTTTTTTGAAGTCTTCTGTGACCACCCCAACAGCCAGTCCATAGTCCGTATCGTTGTAAATACGAACAGCATCTGAAATATCATCAAAAGGAATAATTGCCACATGGGGTCCAAACACTTCATTCTTAAGGTAAGAAACATCTCTCCACTCTGTTTTATATACAATAGGGCTAACAAAATAGCCGGGAGAGCTATACTTAGGTTCTACTAATACTTTAGCTTTAGGGTCCTCTAAAACCATATGATTATAGCCCATAACCCTGTCTATTTGCTGTCTATTAATCAATGGTCCCATGTAACTGTCAGAATTTGCAGGAGCGCCAGTAACGATTTGTTTGGCATAATGTGCAAACTCATCAGCAAATGCATCATAGATGTCTCTATGAACAATAAGCCTACCAGATGACACACATCTTTGGCCTGACAATTTAAATGCACTTGCAACTGCTGAAGAAACAGCTAATTCAAAATTAGCATCTTCAAAAACAATCACAGCAGATTTACTTCCCATTTCGCAGGAACACGTTTTGTGCCAGCTATGAGCACAAACATATCTAATATGTTGACCCACCTCAGCACTTCCCGTAAAGCAAATATGGTCTACGTTCTGGCGGGCAAGATAATCACCCACCTGACCGTCTCCATGAACTAGATTAATTACACCCGGAGGGACGCCAGCATCATGATAAAGCTCTAGGGCCATCTGAGAAGTATATGGGGCATCTTCACTCGGTTTAAGAATGACAGTATTCCCTTCAACGAGAGCAGGAGCAGCGCACCAAAAAGCACCAATGGCAAGAGGAAAATTCCAAGGGCTGATAATAGCAACAACTCCCTTAGGTTTACGGAGCATGTAGGCGTCTTTGCCAGATATTTCGGACGCAACGGCTTCTCCTTGTGGGGTGCGTCCAGAGCTAAAAGCATACTGAGCCATGTGTAGTGCTTCGTTAACTTCAGCAATGGACTCGTTATAATTCTTGCCAGTTTCTAGAGAAATAATACCCGCCAATTTTTCTCTTCGTTCCTCAATAAGTTTTGCAACCTCATACATATATTCTGCACGTTCTACACGGCTAATAGCACGCCACTCATGAAATGTTTTACGAGCACATTCATATGCAGCGTCTACTTCTTCATTGGTTGTATTTTTAAAGGTTGCAAGTGATTCTTCAGTACATGGATCAAGGTTATCAAATTCAGATTCAGAAACACTATCCACAAATTTACCATCAACATAGTTTTGTCCTAACATACAGGTTCCTTTCTAGCTATCATATTTTTATTCCACGCAGCATTCATGACTATAGTATCTATACCTATTTGTTTTGCTGCATACATTAGCGCGTTAATATCTTTTGGAAAACAAGTGCCCCCAAAACCTAAATGACCATCAGGACCCGGCACACTCCAATGACTGTTTCCCAGTCTAGCATCTTGAGTGGCTAATTCTACCACCTTATCATAAGATATTTCAAGTTTGTCACATATTTCACTAAATTCATTTGCTAAAGAAACTTTTACAGCAAGGTGGATATTGGTAATATACTTCACCATTTCAGCTTCTGTTGGCTTGCATTCCCATATTGGTACTTGATGAAAAGCTATCTTGTGACAATTACGAATGGCGTATGTGGCTGCCAGATCAGCGCCAATAATTATTCGGTCTTGGTTTTTAAAATCCTCAACAGCATTTCTCTCTGTAAGAAATTCGGGATTAAAGCCTATGTGTAGGTTAGGATATTCTTCTGATAGATGCTGTGTTGTGCCGGGAGGAACTGTCGATTTTATGGCCACAACAGGGGTATCGTATACATATTTTTCTGCTTCATTAATTTCTTTTACAACTTCCTGAACTATAGATGTGTCACATGATCCATACTGATACCAATTTTGAGTCATGGGTGTTGGCACACAAACAAATATAGGGCCGTTCACAAGTTGTACTACTTCATGTATGGATTCACAGATACGTCCAGAAGAACCCACGCGAGGAGTTTTATATTTATCATAAATAAATGTATCAAAGTATGGAGCAAACCCTTGTTCAACCGCTTTTCCTACTACCCCATGTCCTATTAGTCCGATCTTGTTCATAGGTTTTTTGTAGACTCCATTAAATTTTGAACATTATTTTGACAAAATCCTTTATCGCCTCTCTCTATTAACTCTATTATTATATTACCCAGCTCAGGAAGTGGCTTAGTAAAAATTTGTTTCATGTTATCATCGGGACAATTAATTACATTTTCCGTTAGAAACTCTACTCCCTTGTCTTTCCATTCCTTTACTTTATCTTCTATACGAAGAACTTGATAGGCCATATGATGAATACCCCCCGTCCCCCCTCGCTCTTGTACCCATTTGTCTACAATAGAATCAGCTGTGCCATTAGATACAAATATTTCAGGAGAGATATGCCGTGCGCCAGCAGCTGGCTCTAGGACTAGGCATTCGGCCGTAGACTCATCATCAAATTTAATTTCAAACTCTGTGACTGTTCTATAGTTCAGAGTTGCCTTCAGAAATTCTGCGGCTTTATGTCTGTCCGTGACTCTATACGCTATATGATCTAATCTCATTTGTCAATTCCTTCGGTAATATACTTTATCATATTTACCGCCGCTATTGAATTACCTTCTTCTATTTGTTTTAAGACTTCAATTAAAAATTCTTTTCTATATTCTGAATCTTGCTCAAATCTTTTGACTACTGTTGTAACAAAATCACTGTGGATCATTTTATAGGCTTCCTTTATACATCGTTATGTCTTGGATTCCACATTAAAGAGTCTTGTTGATTGATCTGAAAAGAATCCCTCACGTACTCACCATCACTTGTGTCCCACTCGGAGCTATAGGTATTTCCTGAAAATGATGATTCTAACTGAGAGATGGCATCAGCTAACGATGGGGCTTCAATATCTATATTGCCACGCATTTCCCAGTTGTAGAATACTTTGTATTTCATTTGTCAACTCCTAGCGAAATTAAACACTGAAACTCTCTCCACAACCACAGGTGCGGCTTGCGTTGGGATTATTGAATGTAAATCCTTGTTTCATGAGATCTTCATACCAATCTAGGGTTGTTCCGTCTATATATAATTCAGATTTTTTATCAACTATAATTGTAATACCATCTTGATCATATTTATTATAAATATCTTCTGTATACTCATCTTTATGAACAAAGGCAAGTTTATAATCAAATCCTGCACATCCTCCTCCAGCTACCCCTATTCGGAGATAGTGGTCAGAATCATATGAAGCACCTTCCATAACTCGTTTTACTTCTTTAACGGCCCCATCGCTAAGATTAATCATTTATCAACTCCTTCAAAGATATTACCCACGACAGTTTTCTCGGCTTCATCCATGTTAATCCGATCTCCACCGGATAGAAGACACGCATAAAAC